>Ga0163155_10002553_pt1 | contig 20178 bp, 19 predicted proteins | sample OliLakLV19SP4G1_FD_148611 | JGI IMG/M metagenome (GOLD analysis project Ga0163155, IMG submission 148611) | Freshwater microbial mat bacterial communities from Lake Vanda, McMurdo Dry Valleys, Antarctica - Oligotrophic Lake LV.19.SP4.G1 | ecosystem: Environmental > Aquatic > Freshwater > Lake >... | reverse complement strand
GGAAGATGATGCCCTTGAGCGCGGCCTTGTTGCACACCGGTGGGCGTCCGCCCTTGGATGTCCGCGGCGGCGGCGGCGGGAGCAGGTGCTCCACCTCCTCCCACAGTTCGTCTGGAAGCAGTTCTGCGGCCATGTTGATCGCGCCTCCTTGCGCTTGTGAAGATGGCAGCATTCATCGGCCGATACCTGTGTTCTGAAACAGTCTCTTATGAATCAGGGTCGCTTAGCTTCATGCCATTCGTGGCTGTCCCTATTTATCCCGGGTCCAGCCAGTGCGGGGGCAACCCTGTTCGAGAGGCTGGCGAGGCAGAACAGAGACTCGGCCGACAGGGCGGCGACTTGCCGGTAGCAGCGTGCGATCGAGTCAGAGCCGGTCACGGCTCCCAAAGCAGCCAGCCAAAGCCTTGGATCTTCGTTCCCTGTGGGACCGCTGGCCAAGATGGAATCACGTCCGCCGCCGCTGCATCAGGGGTCTTGCGGCAGTAGCTTTGAACAAAGCCGTTCGCGTCCTGTCGCTGCGTCGTCACGAACTTGCGGAGCGGAGACACGAACACGCCGGTCTCCCCGGCGACCTGATGTGGCCACTGAGCGGCAGAGATGACCCCAGTGCTTGAGACGCTGAACACGCACTCTTCCACCGCTGGCTGGTACCCGAAGCACGAGTCGCGGCCGGCCGGGCTCACGTTCCCCTTGTCCGGTCCAAGGCCCCCAGCGATGCTTCCGACTACGCCCCAGTTCGTTGATAGAAGCGAGTCGATCGCGGGGCCATCCCGCTCTACCAGCAGGAAGCGGCCATCCTTCCGCCAAAGCAGGTTGCGAATCGTGCCGCTCACTGGGACAGCTGTTCCAGTCACGGTTCCCTGAGTGTCAGCCGGATTGAGCTGCCCAGAACTCAGACTCCCGTCCGTAACCAGAGCTGCCCACTTTCCAGCGTCGGTGATCCGTAGCGTGTCAAGCTGGTAGCCGGTGAACTGGAATCTCGTCGTCGGGCGGCGAACATCGACAACGAACGAGAGATAGGGACCACCGTCTGGATGCTGTGAAAGCAGCACGTGGTTGTTAGAGAGGAATTGAACTTGCGAGACATCGGCGAAGCTGATGGCTGCGTCAGCAACTCTCCAGTCGGGCCAAACCGTTACACCCGCAGGTGCTGCAGGGTCAACTCCGCTCTTGGCGCGAGTGGACGCCACACTCCTGCCGTTCTCGCTCACCAAGACCGCGGGGCTCGCGTGGCCCAGTGCGACGATAGCGGCCCGCAGTCCAGTGAGGTCCTCGATCGCAGCCGCTGGCAGAGCCGGTGCTTCTGACCAGACAAAGGTGAACTGGTTCGGGGTCCATGCAGGCGTCTGCCAGCCGACCATGATCTCGTTCTGCGCCAAGACGGTCCGGCCAATTGCCAACGCGAGGGCGACAACGAGGCCGAGCACAGAATTTGGAAGGTTCATACGGGCTCCAATACTGCGGGAAAAGCGTTGCGCTAGTTCTCATTTACGGACACGTCGGACAATTGAGAAGCGGAATCTCGATTGGCCAACCGGGCGCACCCAAAGCCGCCTCAGGGAACGGAAGTGGCTGAATGCCACCGCCCGGAGGCTGACAGAGGGTGATTGCGGTAAAGGCTGTGGAGTTGGAGTTGAAGCCGTAGAGTTCGGGGAGCAGCTCGTACCGAACACAGCAGAGCTCAATGCGGCACATCACGTTCTTGATGCAGTCGCACATCCCGCAGTCCGTGCCGCTCGCCGCATCCTCGCAGGGCAGGGGGGATTGCCTCCAATCCGGATGCCCCTTCTGGAACGGCCCGCAGTAGGTGTCGATAGGTCCCCACGCACCATCCACGATGGTCCATCCTTCGCACGGCGGTGGCGAGTTCGGCGATGTAGGAACGCCCGTTGGCCAGAGATCTCCGAAGAGCCCCGTGGGCCCGCCGCGACACGCCGTGACTTCGGTTTTGCCGTCTGGAAGAGTCTTCGTGCACTTGGTGAAGCAGTGCCACGCAACTCCGCCTCCGGAGCCGATACTCGTGCAACAGATCTCGACCTTGCAGGAAGGCGCGGTCATTTGCTGCGGGGTCGGTGGCTGGATCGTGATGATCACATCGGCGGGCGCGAGAGTAGAACCCAGCCCGATGACGAGAAGAGTCGCGAGGATCAAGAAGCGTTCGTGCATCGGGTACTCCTTGCTTGAACAGCAGCCAGCGGACAGCGGCCCGTCGCCACGTAGGTTATCGAGTACCGGACCGTGTCTCAACGCGTTTGAGACACTTTGTTCCTACGCGGTGACGAGTTGACGTGATCTGCTTCGTGCCTGGGCGCAACGCAGGGCCCCAGTCGCCGGCCCGGCACCCGGGCTACCCCCGGAAGGGCTCGAGGGCCTGTTGATCCACACCTCCGTTGGCACCGAGGACGCAATCGGGCGGCCGTTGACGAAGCGTTCCGGGTGCCGCGCGTGTGCCGCGTCGAGCGCCTTCTGGCGCACGACAAGCAGCCTTCGGTGCTCGCCGGTGAAGACCTCCTGCGGCGTGAAGTGCGCAAGCCCTTCGTGATGATGGCGACGGTTGTACCAGTCGACGAGCTCGGGGCACCAGGCGTTCCACTGGTCGAAGTTCATCGGCTTCATCGGCCACATGGGGCCGTACTTGAGGGTCTTGAACTGGCTTTCGGAGAAGGCGTTGTCGTTGCTGGTGCGGGGTCGTGCATGGGAGCGTTCGAATCCCAGTTCGGCCAGAAGCGCCGAGAGCGGCCTCGAGGTCAGCGGCGCCCCGCGGTCGGAGTGCACGACGAGGGTTCCGCGTGGCACGCGATGGCGCTGGACGGACTCCTCGACCAGCTTCGCTGCAAGCAGACTCGACTCCGACTGGGCCAGGCGCCAGCCCACGACGAAGCGGCTGAACAGATCGAGGATGACATACAGGCTGTACCAGCCGCCGAAGACTCCGGGCAGCTTGGTGATGTCCCAGGTCCACACCTGGTTGGCAGCGGAGGCCACGAGTCGCGGCACGGGTGCCGGCTCGTGCCAGCGCAAGGCGCGACGTTCGCGCACGGCCCTGTTCTCCGCGAGAATCCGATACATCGAGCGCACGGAGCAGAGGTAGAGGCCCTGGGAGAGCAGCGCCGCGTGCACTCCGCGCGGGGTCTGATCCATGAAGCGTTCCTCGCAGAGGATCGCTCGAATCCGATGACGCTGCTCGTCGGGTATGCGACGCGGATGCGGTCGAGTGGCGGCGGCGGGGATGGTTCCGCCGGAGTCATGCAATGCTGCGGCATGGGCAGGCTGGAGAGCACGGGCGCGGCGTCGATACCAGGTGGCTCTGGAGACGCCGATGGCGTCGCACACGGGTCTGACGGCGAGTTCGCGATGATGTTCGTCGACGATGGTCACTCCCAGCTCCCGCCGCCGCCGGCGGAGTTCGAGGGCGTGTCGGCGGTCGCCTCCAGCAGGTCCGCCAGTCTCCTTTGAAGCGCAAGCAGCTTCTCCGCATGCTCGAGCTTGAGGCGCAGGCGTGCATTCTCGCGCTCGAGGCGTTCCAGCTCATGGCGACGCTGACTCTCGGTGGGCGGCTTCTTCGACTGCGCGTGCTGTGGGAACTGGCATCGGCGCCACCGTCGCCAACTGGCCAGATGCGAGGAGTAGATTCCCTCCGTGCGAAGCAGGAGCCCGAGCGCGCCTGGGGCGGTGGCGTCGTCGGTGGCGCCGTCGGTGGCGTCGTCGGGGGCGTCGTCGGGGGCGTCAAGGATGCGGAGCTTCTCCTGGTCGGAGAAACGTCGCCGGGAGCGAGGCTTCACCCCGCCGGGCGAGGTCGATTCGGTGCGATTCGCGGATTCCCAGGCCATGACAGACTCTCCTTGTCGCCCTGTGACTCGAGAGCGATGTGGAGTGTCTCATCATCATTGGCACGGAGGGGGTGACGCGGCGCGCCGGCGGCTCGTATTTCGATCTCGACGTCGTCGCCGCTGACGCGGACGGTGTAGGAGCGCACGTCCTCATCGGCCGGAGGGCCGGTACACAGGCCGGTCTTGATGTGGAAGGTCGCGTAATGCAGCGGGCCGACGATCTCCTTGCCAGAGATAGAGCCCTCCAACAGCGACGCCTCCGCGTGCGTGCAGGTGTCGGCGATGGCGAAGATCTCGCCGCTGAGGTTGAACAGGGCGATCCGGGTCCTGCGGACCTCAACGGCCACCATTGACTGGTCGGGAATCTCTGACAGCCTGGCGACCTTGACGAACTCGCCCATCGATGGCTCCAGCGAAGGGTTCACGATCGAGCGGATGGGGGCGAGGGGGGCTTGAGCGACTTGCGGCCCAGCGTCACGGACGAAAACTTATTCTTGTGCAAGTGCGCCGGGCCGCTGTGGCCGGTGAACTCCATCTCCAGTTTGGCCGCCTCGGACATCAAGTCGGCGGTCCAGGCCGGCTCCCAGACCAACTCCACGGTCGCGCCCTGGATACCCGGCACGGCCTTCAACGCCGCCGCCACCTGCTGCGGGATCAGCTCGGCGACCGGGCAGGCCGGCGACGTGAGGGTCATCTTCACGTGGGCCATGCCCGCCTCGTCGATGCACAGCTCGTAGATCAGGCCCAGGTCGTAGATGTTGATGGGGATCTCCGGGTCGTGCACCGTTCGCAGGGCTTTGATGGCATCGTCTTGCAGACTCATATGGTGTTCACTCCGTTGAGATGGGCTGGTCATGGTTCTTCAGGGCCGCGTTGAGCGTGTGCCAGGCGAGCGTGGCGCACTTGACGCGGGCTGGGTATTGGCGAACGCCGGAGAAGGCCGCGAGCTTGCCCAGGGCCTCGGCGTCGATTGGGTCGTCGCTGCTCACCGTGAGCAGGTCGTGAAACTGCTCGAACAAGGCCCGGGCCTGTTCGATGGTCTTGCCCTTGACGGCATCGGTCATGATCGAGGCGGAGGCGGTGGAGATGGCGCAGCCCTTGCCCTCGAAGCGCACATCGCGGATCACGCCGCCCTCGAGCATCAGGAAAATATCGACGCGGTCTCCGCAGAGGGGATTGAAACCCTGGGCGCGGCAATCGGGGTGATCGATGGTGCCGAAGTTGCGCGGCCGCTTGTTGTGGTCGAGGATGAGTTCCTGGTAGAGGTCTTGAAGGTCGGTCATGTGCCAAACACCTCGATGGCCTTGCGGATTCCCGCGGCAAGGGCATCGATCTCCTGCTTGGTATTGTAAAACGCGAACGAGGCCCGGGCGGTCGCGGCGACGCCGAAGCGATCCATCACCGGCTGGGCGCAGTGGTGGCCGGTGCGGATGGCGATGCCCTGCTGGTCCAGGATGGTGCCGACGTCGTGCGGGTGGATGTCGCCGACGAGGAAGGACAGCACCGCCGCCTTGTCTTTCGCGGTGCCGATGAGCCGCACGCCCGGGATGTCGCGTAGCGCACGGGTGCCGTAGTCGAGCAGCTCGTGCTCCCACGCGGCGATGGTGCTGATGCCGATGGAGCGCAGATAGTCGACCGCCGCGCCCAGGCCGATCGTGCCGGCGATGTTGGGGGTGCCGGCCTCGAACTTGTAGGGGACGCAGTTGTAGGTGGTCTTCTCGAAGGTGACGGAGAGGATCATGTCTCCGCCGCCCTGGTACGGGGGCATGGCGTTCAGGAGGTCGTAGCGGCCATAGAGCGCGCCGATGCCCGTGGGGCCGTACATCTTGTGGCCGGAAACGATGTAGAAGTCGCAGCCGAGCGCGCGGACATCCACGGCCATGTGGGGCGCGGCCTGGGCGCCGTCGAGCATGATGATGGCGCCGCCCTGGTGCGCCAGCCGGACCATCTCCCGCACGGGATTGATGGTGCCCAGGGCGTTGGAGACGTGGGCCGCGGAGACGATGCGGGTCTTCCCGGGCTTGAGCAGCGTCTCGAACTCGTCGAGCAACAACTCGCCGTCGTCGTTGATGGGGGCAACCCTGAGCACGGCCCCGGTCTGCTCGCAGATCATCTGCCAGGGGACGATGTTGGAGTGGTGCTCCATCACGGTGATGAGCACCTCGTCGCCGGGCTTGAGATTCGCGCGGCCCCAGGTATTGGCGACCAGGTTCACCGCCTCGGTGGCGCTGCGGACAAAGACGATCTCCTCGGGCCGCTGGGCCCCGAGGAACTGCTGCACTTTGACGCGGGCGCCCTCGTAGGCATCGGTGGCGCGGACGCTCAGGGTGTGTACGCCGCGGTGGATGTTGGCGTTGTCAGCGGCGTAGTAGTGCTGCATCGCGTCGAGCACCGCCCGCGGCTTCTGCGAGGTCGCGGCGTTGTCGAGATAGACCAGCGGCCGGCCATTGACCTTCTCCCGCAAGATGGGGAAATCACCCCGGACGCGCTCGGCGTCGAACGCCCCGGCGTTGCTCGAGTGGTGGGGCATGGTGATGGCCCCGGGGGCGGAGTTCACGATGGACCTCGGTTCAGCGAGCCGTGGGGCAGACGCGCCCAGAGCAGCGCCTCAAGCTTGGTGCGGATGGGCTGGTGGCGGATTTCCGCCAGGGCCTCGTTGGCGAAGGCGAAGATGAGCATGTCGCGGGCCTGGTCGCGGGAGATGCCTCTGGCCTGCATGTAGAACATGGCATCTTCATCGAGCTGCCCGATCGTCGCGCCGTGCGTGCATTTCACGTCGTCGGCGAAGATCTCCAGCTGCGGCGCGCTGCGGGCACGCGCGGTGTCGGAGAGCAGCAGGCTCCGGCTCGTCTGCTTGGCATCAGTCTTATGCGCGCCTTGGGCAACGAAGATGCGCCCGCGGAACACGCCCGTCGCGTGCCCGTCAAGGATGCCCTTGAACAACTCTCGGCTGTTGCAGTGGGGCTTGAGATGATCGACCCGCAGGTGGTTGTCCACGTGCTGCGTGCCCGAGGCCGCGTACACGCCGTAGAGATCGCAGTTGCAGCCCTCGGCGTCGATCATGGCGTTGATCTCGTTGCGGACCAGCGCTCCGCCCAGCGTGGCGACGTGCAATGTCACGTTGCTCGAGCGGAGCTGGTGCAGGTTGATCCGGCCGACGTGAAACGCGCCGTCGCCCTCGCGCCCGATGCGGTAGTGATCGATCGAAGACCTTTCGCCCACCACCACCTCCGCGACGGCATTGGTGAAGTACTTCGATCCGTCCGGCCCGGCGTAGGTCTCTATGACGGTCGCGCTGGCGTCATCCTCGACGATGATGAGGACGCGCGGATGGACGACCCCCGGCGCGTGGCCCGGCCGGGTGATGAACATCAGGTGGATCGGCTTCTCGACCACGACGCCGCGCTCTATGCGGATGAACGCCCCGTCATGGAGGAACGCCGTGTTGAGCGCGACGAACGCCGCGTCGTCGTAGTCGGCGTGCCGGGCGAGGTGCGACTGGATGGTTGCCGCGTTCCCGGCCGGCGCGTCGGCGAGGCTGTCCAGATGCACGCCGCGTGGCAAGGCGGCGCCGGCGGAGAGCGTGGGCTCGAATCGGCCGCCGACGAACACCAGCCGGTGCTCATCGTCGCTGAAGACGTACTCGGCCAGTTGGCGCTGGTGCGGCGGCGTGCCCGGTGCGTCCGCCAGACGGAAGGCGGTCTCCGTGATCGGCTTGACCGAGGTGTATTTCCATTGCTCGTTGCGCGTTGTGGGATAGCCCAGTTGGCGGAAGCGGTCGAAGGCGCCGCGGCGGAGGGTCGTCAGAGAAGCCCTCGCGACGCCGCTTTGCCGCTCGAAGTCCGTGGCAAGCAGGTCGGTCGCGCTCATCTCGGGCATGGTCGTCATGGTGGTCATCGCTTCCTCTCCCTTAGTCATTCACGGTCGCGACATTCACGGTCGCGTCGGCCTTGTTCTCAGTCCACGCGTAGCCCTTCTCCTCCAGGGTCAGGGCCAGTTCCTTGCCGCCGGATTTGACGATCCTTCCGCCCATGAGGACGTGCACGAAATCGGGCACGATGTAGTTGAGCAGCCGCTGGTAGTGCGTGACGATGAGGGTGGCGCGTTCCGGGCCGCGGAGCATGTTGACGCCCTCCGCCACGGTCTTGAGCGCGTCGATATCAAGGCCGGAATCCGTCTCATCAAGGATGGCGAGCCGTGGTTCGAGCACGGCCATCTGGAAGATCTCGGCCCGCTTCTTCTCCCCGCCGGAGAAGCCCTCGTTGACGTTGCGGTCGAGCAGGGTCAGGTCCAGGTCCACGAGTTTCGCCCGTTCCTTGACGAAGGTGAGGAACTCGAATGCGTCGAGTTCCTCGAGACCGCGGCGCTTGCGGATGGCGTTGAGCGCGGCCTTGATGAAGTACTTCGTGCTCACCCCCGGGATTTCCAGCGGATACTGGAAGGCGAGGAAGACACCCTCGCCGGCGCGCTCGTCGGGCTCCATCTCCAGCAGGTCGCGGCCGTTGTAGAGGATGGAGCCCTGGGTGACCTGGTAGCTTTTCTGGCCGGCCAGAACGCGGGCCAGGGTGCTCTTGCCCGAGCCGTTGGGGCCCATGATGGAGTGGACTTCGCCGGCGTTCACCGTGAGGTTGATCCCGCGGAGGATCTCGACCCCGTCGATTCCGGCGTGCAGGTTGGTGATTTGAAGAAGGGGAGCCATGTGTTCGTTCCTCATATTCGATCCGGCCGCAGGGGCTCCGAGTTTCTGTGTCTCTGCGTTTCTGTGTCTTGATGGTTGATGTGCGTGTTATCCAACGCTGCCTTCGAGGGAGACTTCCAGGAGCTTCTTGGCCTCGACGGCGAACTCCATGGGCAGTTCGGCGAAGACCTCCTTGCAGAAGCCGTTGACGATCATCGAGACGGCGTCCTGGGTGCTGATGCCGCGCTGGTTGCAGTAGAAGAGCTGATCCTCGCCGATCTTGCTCGTCGACGCCTCGTGCTCGACCTGCGCGCTGGGATTGTCGACCTCGATGTAGGGGAAGGTGTTGGCGCTGCACTTGTCGCCCATGAGCATCGAATCGCACTGCGTGTAGTTGCGGGCGTTGGTCGCGCCGCGGAGCACTTTGACCTGTCCGCGATAGGTGTTGTTCCCGAGGCCGGCGGAGATGCCCTTGGAGACGATGTAGCTGGAGGTGTCCTTGCCGATGTGGATCATCTTCGTGCCGGTGTCGGCCTGCTGGCGATTGTTGGTCAGGGCGACGGAGTAGAACTCGCCGATGCTGTGGTCGCCCTGCAGGATGACCGAGGGGTACTTCCAGGTGATGGCCGAGCCGGTTTCCACCTGCGTCCAGGAGATGCGGCTGTGGTCGCCCAGGCACTTGCCGCGCTTGGTGACGAAGTTGTAGATGCCGCCCTTGCCCTCCTTGTCGCCGGGGTACCAGTTCTGGATGGTCGAGTACTTGATGGTCGCGCCCTTGAGGGCGACCAGCTCGACGACGGCCGCATGAAGCTGGTTCTCATCGCGCATCGGCGCGGTGCAGCCCTCCAGGTAGCTGACCTGAGCGTCCTCGTCGGCGATGATCAGCGTGCGCTCGAACTGGCCCGTGTTGAGCGCGTTGATGCGGAAATAGGTGCTCAGCTCCATCGGGCACTTCACCCCCCTGGGTATGTACACAAACGAGCCGTCGGTGAACACCGCCGAGTTGAGCGCGGCGAAGAAGTTGTCCTTCTGTGGCACCACCGAGCCGAGGTACTTCTGCACCAGGTCGGGATGCTCACGCACCGCCTCGGAGAACGAGCAGAAGATGATGCCCAACTCGCCCAGCTTGGCCTTGAACGTGGTGGCGACGGAAACCGAATCAAACACGGCGTCGACGGCCATGCCCGCCAAGATCGCACGCTCCTGCAGCGGGATGCCGAGCTTCTCGTACGTCTCCAGCAGCTTGGGATCGACCTCATCGAGACTCTTGGGCCGATCGCTGTCTGACTTGGGCGCCGAGAAGTAACTGATCGCCTGGTAGTCGATCTTCGGGTAGTGAACGTTGGGCCAGGTTGGCTCGGTCATCGTCAGCCAGGCGCGGTAGGCGTTGAGGCGCCACTGGGTCATCCACTCCGGCTCCTCCTTCTTCGCCGAGATGAGGCGGATGACGCCCTCATTCAGGCCCGGCGCAACGGTGTCGGATTCGATATCGGTGGTGAAGCCCCACTTGTATTCGGAGGCCGCCCATTGATCGAGCGTCTGGTCCTGTGTCGTGCGGGACATCTTCGCGTTGCTCCTTTTAGAAGAGTCTCTGAGAACCGACGATGCGATCCCCCATAGACCGTAATGAGTCTAGTTCTCAACTAGCCACTGTCAAGCCCTCAGGGGAACTTCATGCCCACCCTCAGTGCCGATTCAAGCCGAAGGCGGGAACTCGGGTCGGTCGCGGATCGGCGAAAGCGGCGCGGACTGGCGCTGGAAGCCTCTGGAACCCCGTGCTAGAATGCAAGAACAGTGTCACGGCGGCTCGTACCGCCCGTCACGGAGGGTTTCGGTTGAACTCGACGCGCGATCTCTTGGCGAGCCATAAGCTCAAATGCACGGTTCAGCGCCTGGCGGTGTACGGTGCGCTTCGTTCGACCAAGAATCACCCGACGGCCGACGAACTCTTCGACATGGCTCGGGCGGAAGCCGACAGCCTGTGCCTGGCGACGGTGTACAGCACATTGGACACGTTCTGCCGCGTCGGGCTGGCGCGGCGGTTCCCGACGCCTGGCGGATCGTGCCGCTACGACGCGGACATGAGCCCGCATGTGCATATCCGCTATGCGGATACGGGCCAGACCAGGGACGTCCCGAATGATCTTGGACTGCGAGTGATCGGGTCGATTCCGCGGCCGCTGCTCGGGCAGTTGGCACGGCGTCTGGGCGTGGAGATCGAGGGGCTGAATATCCAGATCATCGCGCGCTCACGGCTGGCGGACTGACTCTGCGACACGGGTTCGAGGTCATGGCGCGCACACCTCGTACACCTATGAAGAACGCCGCAAAGCACTACGCGATGGTCGCACGCAAGGGAGACCTTGAACCGGATACCGGCAAGACCGTGGACCTAAACGGGGTCTACCACGCTATCCACAGCACCTGTCCGCACGAGGGTGGTCCCCTGGGGGAAGGGAAAGTCCAGCCCCCCTCTTCCGCCGAGCGGTTTGAAGTACGGGTGGAGGCCGACCGGTGACCGCGCCTGCCAACCGAAACCGGCCGCGCGTGGTGATCGTCGGCGCGGGCTTCGGTGGCCTCGCCGCCGCGCGCCAGCTAGGCCGCGCCGACGTCGAGCTCACGGTCTTGGATCACACCAATCATCATCTCTTTCAACCACTGTTGTATCAGGTGGCGACTGCGGCACTGGCGCCGAGCGACATCACGGGTGCGATCCGCCACATCCTCCGCCGTCAGCGCAACACCACAGTGTTGCTCGCCGACGCTCGCGGAATCGACACCACCCGCCGACTGGTGCGCTGTCACAACGGGCTGGACGTCCCGTACGACTACCTGATTCTGGCCGCCGGGACGCGTCACTCGTATTTCGGGCATCCGGAGTGGGAGGCGCTCGCCCCCGGACTGAAGGGGATCGAAGACGCGACGGAGATCCGCCGGCGCTTCCTGCTCGCGTTCGAGCGAGCGGAGGCGGCGGAGACCGCAGCCGAGCGGGACGCGTGGCTCACCTTCGTGATCGTTGGTGCCGGGCCAACGGGGTGCGAGCTCGCGGGCGTGATGCGCGAGATCGCAGGGAGCGCCATGTGGCAGGAGTTCCGGCACGTGGATACGCGCAACACCGCCGTCATCTTGCTCGAGGCAGGTGAGCGGATCCTGGCTTCGTTCCCAGCGGGACTCGCCGCGCATGCTGCTCGTGACCTCGCGAAGCTGGGCGTGGACGTCCGGACACGTTCCGCCGTAACGCGCATCGAGCCGGACGCGGTCTACGTCGGCGACCATCGCATCCCCACTCGCACCGTCTTCTGGGCGGCGGGGAATACCGCGTCGCCGCTCGGGTGCACGCTCGGCGTGCCGCTGACGAAGAGCGGCCAGGTGATCGTGGAGCACGACCTCTCGATCCCGGGCCATCCGGAAGTCTTCGTGGTCGGGGACCTCGCGCACGCGTTGCAGCGGGACGGCAGCCCGGCCCCAGGCGTCGGGCAGGCGGCCATGCAGGCGGGGCGCACGGCCGCACGCAACGTGATTCGCGCGACCCAGGGCCAGCCGAGCAAGCCGTTTCACTACGTCAACAAGGGTGAACTCGCCACGATCGGCCGTGGGAAGGCGGTGGCGAACCTGTTTAGCGGCCGTATCCAGGTCGCCGGCCGGGCCGCGTGGTGGCTCTGGCTGCTTGTTCACATCACGTTTCTTATGGGCTTTCGTAACCGGTTGAGCGTGCTGCTGCAGTGGGGGTACGCATACCTCACGTATCAGCGCAGCGCGCGGCTCATCACCGGTCGGCCTCGCTACGGCGGCGCGGTGGACTACGACCCGCTCCCGTACGCCGCCAACGCGCCTGTCGAGGCATTGGTCAACGCACCGCATCCCTCGCCGGGGACAGCCGTCAACAATCCCCTTGGTGAGTATCCCGACGCGGCGGCACGCCGTGCTCGCGGAGGTCCATGGCGTTGACTCATCTGCCGCTCTACGTTCGAACGGCGAAACCTCCGTCGATTCCCGGCGACCAGTCGCCCGAGGAAGTCGTGGTGGCCTATCACGAGCGAACGAAGCATCACTACCACCGCTACGCCGCATCGGTTGGCTACATGGATTGGGCGACGCAGCCGGATCCGTTCCGGCGCTACGCCGGGGCCTCGCTGGTTCGCCTTCCTCTCCCGGAGGCCGGGCGAGCGCTTCCGTACTGGCAGCTCTCTGTCGCTGACGGGGTGGAACCGGCTCCGCTTTCGATCGAGTCCATCTCGCTCTTCTTTCGCTACGCCCTCTCGCTGACCGCGTGGAAACGGGCCCACGAAACCACGTGGTCTCTGCGCGCCAACCCTTCCAGCGGCAACCTCCACCCGACCGATGGATACGCGCTCTTGCCTGCGCTTGGCGCCATCCACGACCGTCCTGGCGTTTATCACTACGCGCCCAGGGAGCACGGTCTCGAACGCCGCGCAGATCTCCACCCGTCGGTGTGGGCCGATCTGACGGCAGCGTTTCCGGAAGGCTCATTCCTGGTGGGGCTCTCGTCCATTCATTGGCGGGAGGCTTGGAAATATGGCGAGCGTGCGTTCCGCTATTGCCAGCACGATGTCGGTCATGCGCTGGGGACCTTGCGCTTTGCGGCTGCCGCCCTGGGATGGAAACTCTGCCTCCTCGATCGTGTGGGTGACGACGCTGTGTCGCAGCTTCTAGGACTCGACCGCGAGGCCGACTATGCCGGCGCGGAGCGAGAGCTTCCCGAACTCGTAGCGCTTGTGGTCCGCGATAAATGGGCGAGCGACCGGGGCCTCTGCTTGTCCCAGGAGTTGGTATCCCAAGTGGCCGCTTCCCGATGGTGCGGCACGGCGAACGCGCTGAGTCTTGAGCACAGCGTGGATTGGCCGGTGATCGACCAGGTTGCCGTTGCCACTACGAATCCGGGGAATCCGAGGATTGCGTCCGACGAAGATTTCTCCAGCTTCCCTTTGGAGGAAGATCTCTTTGAGGCACCAGTTCGGTCCGGTTTATTCACTGCGGAGAAAGTCATCCTTGGCCGCAGAAGCGCCGTGAGCATGGACGCATCCACCGCGATTTCCGCGGCGACGTTCTTCCGGATGCTCGCTCGCCTTGTGCCCACCCGAGACGGGCGATCCATGCCGTGGGACGCCATTCCCTGGCGTCCACGTATCCACCTGGGTCTCTTTGTTCACCGCGTGGAGGACCTGCCTCCGGGTCTCTATGCGCTCGCGCGCGATCCGGAGAAGGTCGCGCCACTCCAGCAAGCGATGCGACCCGATTTCCTGTGGCTGCGGCCTCCGTCATGCCCGCCTGGGCTCCCGCTGTACCTGCTCAAGGAAGGGGACTGCCGCGCCCTGGCTGCGAGCGTCTCCTGCGGGCAGGACATCGCGGGGGATGGTGCCTTCAGCCTGGGGATGATCGCCGACTACATGGAAAGCCTCGTTGCCTACGGTGCCGGCTTTTACCGCAACCTCTTCTGGGAGGCCGGTCTCGTCGGCCAGGTGCTCTACCTCGAAGCGGAAGAGGCGGGAATTCGTTCGACCGGGATCGGCTGCTACTTCGACGACCCCGTCCACGAGGTGTTCGGCATCTCTTCGCGTGACTGGCAGAGCTTCTATCACTTCACGGTGGGTGGCCCCGTTGAGGACGGGCGGCTCACGACGTTGCCTGCATACAACCTGGAGGGCGCACGATGAGCACCCCGACAGCCGGGATGGGATCAAGGAGTTCACCCGGTGGCCGACGATTCCGCAGCTGATCGTCGCCGGGCAGTTTGGACTTCCCCATTCTCGGTGGCTGCGACATCGTTCACGATATGAGTGCGTCTGGAGAGCTCCAGAAGCGCATCGGCGCGGAGGTCTTCCCGCCTGAAGACCCGGACGCCTGTTGAGATGTCGCCTAACCTTGAGATGACATGAATGACTTCCCGCTGCTCGTCGAGTTCGTTTCCGGGACCAGCCTCTATCGCGAACCGGAAACCGTTTCGAAGCTGCCCATCCTTCAGAACGGTCCGCCGGGCACGTGTGTCGTTTTCTCGGGCGGCAGGCAGGTGCCTCTCCCAACCGATCAGATCGTCTTTGCCGATGACACCAGCGGCAGCGCTCGGGTTGGCTTCGGCGGAATGAGCTTCGAGGGAATGGGAGAAAGTCATCTGGTCTTCTACCGAGTCCGTGACCTTCGTCCCGAAGAAGAACTTTCTCCTGAGCGTGGGCGGAAGATGACCCTGGAGCCGCACATGGTGTCTTCGATCTATGTCGATGGCCGTCACGTCTGGCCGGCTGGTTCATCGTCTGATTCCATTCCTGCTGACGGACGACGATGAGTCCCCTGATGACCTCCGTGCAATGACCGACCTCGCAGCTCAGCCTCCGATCGGGGACCCACCTCACTCAACCAACCTCGGATGGCACCTGGAGCATTCGTACGCTCGGCTTCCCGAGATCTTCCATGAGCGCTGTGCTCCGGTGCCGGTGCGTGAGCCGCGCATGGTGGTCTTCAATCGTCCCTTGGCGCAGTCATTGGGGCTCGATGCTGAGGTGTTGGACAGGGAGGAGAGCGCGGGTCTCTTTGCGGGCAACCAATTGCCGGACGGTGCTCGGCCGTTGGCGCTGGCGTATGCGGGGCATCAGTATGGGCATTTCACCACGCTGGGCGATGGACGAGCCATCCTCTTGGGTGAGCAAATCACGCCCAACGGCGAGCGCTTTGACATCCAGCTCAAGGGCTCAGGCCCTACCCCCTTCTCCCGTGGTGGTGACGGGCGCGCAGCCCTCGGGCCAATGCTGCGGGAGTACATCATCAGCGAGGCCATGCACGCGCTCGGCATTCCCACCACGCGCAGCCTGGCGGTGGTGACGACAGGCGAGATGGTGTTCCGAGAGGAGCGTCTGCCTGGCGCGGTGCTAACCCGCGTCGCCACAAGTCACATCCGAGTGGGTACCTTTGAATGGGCGGCTGCGCGCGGAGACAACGATGCGTTGCAGGCGCTCGCCGATCACACGTTCCGCCGTCACTACCCGGAGCTCGCCAATGCGGAAGCACCCTATCTCGCGTCGCTCGAAGCGGTGATTGAGCGGCAGGCTGCGCTGGTGGCGAAGTGGCTCCACGTCGGCTTCATCCACGGCATCATGAACACCGACAACATGGCTCTTTCCGGTGAGACCATCGACTATGGCCCTTGCGCCTTCATGGATTCGTATGACCCGGCCACCGTGTTCAGCTCCATCGACCGCCACGGTCGCTACGCCTATGGCAACCAACCGGACATTGCCCAGTGGAATCTCACTCGCCTGGCCGAAGCCTTGCTGCCACTTTTGCATCCCGAACAAAAGCAGGCGGTGGAGTTGGCAAACGAGGCGATCCATGGTTTTGCGGCCACGTTCAAACGCCATTGGCTCGCTGGCATGAGAGCCAAGCTGGGGCTGTTCACCGATGACACCGACGACACTGCCTTGATCGAGAGTTTGCTGGAATGGATGCGGCGCAAGAGCGCCGACTTCACCAACACCTTCCGCGCTCTTTCTGCCGAAAAGCTCACCGATGACGCGCCACTGGCTGATCCTGACTTTCGTGCGTGGCATGCCGGTTGGCAGGCACGCCTTGGCAGACAGCCGCAGTCACTCGGCGCGGCTATGGAGTTCATGCGCGCTCATAATCCCGCCTTCATCCCACGCAATCACAAGGTCGAAGAGGCGCTGGAAGCCGCTACGGCGCGCGGTGATTTGCAGGTCATGCAGCGACTGCTCACCGTTTTGGCGAAGCCCTACGAGAACGAACACGACCACCCCGAATACAGCGCACCACCGGCCCCCAGCGAACACGTCTATCAGACGTTTTGTGGGACCTAGCAACGGTGGCATGATCGAGATCGTCTGCGTCCTGGGGCTACGCGACCGGCTGGTCTCCACCAGGTTCGGGGCACGACCGCTGCGACTGCCAGGATCGAGGTCGACCTTCACTTGGAAGAAGGACTATGGGCTTGAACGTCACGCAGAAGCTGATCCAGTCGCATCTGATGCACGGTGACATGAAGTCCGGCGAGGAGATCGGGATCCGCATCGACCAGACGCTGATCCAGGACGCCACCGGCACGCTGGTGATGCTGGAGCTGGAGGCGATGGGCCTGGACCGGGTGAAGACCGAGGTGAGCGTCCAGTACGTTGACCACAACATCATCCAGGAGGACTACAACAGCGCCGACGACCACCTCTTCCTGCGCAGCGCCTGCCAGCGATTCGGCGTGTGGTACTCGCGGCCTGGAAACGGGGTGAGCCATCCGTGCCATCAGGAGAACTTCGGCAAGCCGGGCAAGACGCTCCTCGGCTCCGACAGCCACACGCCGGCCGGCGGCGCGATCGGCATGCTGGCCATCGGCGCCGGCGGGCTGGAAGGGGCGCTTGCCATGGCGGGCGAGCCGTTCTTCACGCGCATGCCGCAGATCTGGGGCGTGAAGCTCACCGGCCAGTTGCCGGAGTGGGTGAGCGCCAAGGACGTGATCCTCGAGATGCTTCGCCGCCACGGCGTGGAGGGCGGACTGGGCCGGATCGTCGAGTACTACGGACCGGGGCTCGACGCGCTGAGCGTGATGGATCGGCACGTGATCGCCAACATGGGCGCCGAGCTGGGCGCGACAACCACTGTCTTCCCCTCCGACCAGGAGGTGCACCGCTTCCTGCGCGCATGGCAGCGAGAAGAGGACTGGGTGGAGCTGGCTGCGGACCCCGGTGCGGCCTACGACATGCACGACGAGATCGATCTCTCGAGCCTCGAGCCGCTGATCGCCATGCCGTCCAGCCCGGAGAACGTGCGCCCGGTCCGCGAAATCGCGGGCGAGCGGATCTACCAGGCGCACATCGGCTCGTCGGCCAATCCCGGCTACCGCGACTTCGCCGTTCCCGCGGTGATGGTGCAGGGTCGGCGAGTACACGACCGCGTGTCGTTCGACGTCAACCCCACGTCCCGGTCGCAGCTCGAAACGCTGGTGCGCGACGGGCACATCGCCCACCTGCTGCACGCCGGCGCGCGGCTGCACCAGGCCGGCTGCAACGGCTGCATCGGCATGGGCCAGGCGCCGGCCACGCACGAGCTCTCTCTGCGCACGGTGCCGCGCAACTTCCCCGGCCGCTCCGGCACGCGTGAGGACAAGGTGTGCCTGGTCAGTCCCGAGACCGCCACCGCGTCGGCGCTCACCGGCGTGATCACCGACCCCCGCACGCTCGGCATCCCCTACCCGCGCATCGCAGACCCGGACCACCCCATCATCAACCGCGAGATGTTCGTGCCGCCGTTGCCGCTTGAGGCGGCGTTGCAGGTGGACCTCGTGAAGGGCCCGAACATCGCTTCGCTGCCGACGTTCGAGCCGCTGCCGGATTCGATTGAAGTGCCCGTTCTGCTCAAGGTGGCAGACGACGTTTCCACCGACGCAATCATGCCCGCCGGCATGCGGGTGCTGCCGTTCCGGAGCAATATTCCCAAGATCGCCGAGTTCTCCTTCGACATGATCGATCCCACCTACGCCGCGCGGGCCAGGCAGGTGAAGGGCCATATCGTGGTGGCCGGGAGCAACTACGGGCAAGGCTCGAGCCGCGAGCACGCCGCGCTGGGCCCGCAGTTCCTCGGGCTGCGCGCGGTCCTGGCCAAAGGCTTCGCGCGGATACATTCGCAGAACCTGAGCAACTTCGGCGTACTGCCGCTGACCTTCGTCGACCCCGCCGACTACGACGGCATCCAGACCGGCGACGTGCTGCGCCTGGCCGGCGTGCGGCGCGCGCTCGCCGAGGGGGGCGAGCTGGTGGTCGAGAACGTCACGCGCCAGCGGACGTTGCAGGTGCGTCACTTCATGTCATCGCGGCAAGCGCAGCTCTTGCTCAGTGGGGGATCGATCAACTGGATGAAAGAGCGCCTCTCCAGCTCACCCGAACTCGGCAATTCGTAGGTAGGTTGCAATGAACAACATACTCCCCTCAGTCCCCGGTCCCCATGCCGTCCAGCGGGCCCCCGAGGTCCTCGCGCGAGCACTCACGATCGCCGGGTCCGATTCGGGCGGCGGGGCCGGCATTCAGGCGGACTTGAAAACATTCTGCGCGTTCCGCGTCTATGGCATGAGCGTCCTGACAGCGGTGACGGCGCAGAACACGGTTGGCGTGCAGGGCGTCGAGACGCTCTCGCCCGCCTTCATCACGGCGCAGTTCGAGAGCGTCGTCGGTGATCTCGGGGTGGACGCCCTCAAGACCGGGATGCTTGGCACGGCGGCGGTCGTCGCTGCTGTCGCCGCGATGATCGCCAAAGCGGGTCTGACGAACCTCGTCGTGGACCCGGTGATGGTGACCAAGAGCGGCGATCAGCTCCTCGCGGAAGACGCGGTTGACGCCCTCCGCACGCGGCTGCTCCCGCTCTCGCTCGTCATCACCCCGAATTTGCCGGAGGCGGAAATGCTCGTCGGCGGGCCGATCCGCACGCTGGACGAGATGCGCGAAGCGGCGCGACGGCTCCACGCGCTCGGCCCGCACTGGGTCGTCGTCAAGGGCGGGCATGGGGGCGGCGACACCGTCACCGACCTCCTCTACGATGGCCACACCTTCGAGATGCTCGACAGCCCGCGGATCGACACGCCGCACACGCACGGCAGCGGCTGCACCTTCTCCGCCGCGATGACCGCCTGCCTCGCGCAAGGAAAGACCGTGCCCGAAGCCTTCGCGGCAGCGAAGCAGTACACCCACGCCGCCATCGTCGCCGCCCCCGGCCTCGGCCACGGCCACGGTCCCCTCAATCACCTCGTCTCACCGCGTGCTTGAGTGTTCACAAGGAGTGCCCCATGACCGAATCATTCACCGAGACCATGCGGCGGGAGTGCGCCGCGATCTGGGACGCGCAACTGACGCACCCCTTCGTCGTGGCACTCGCGGACGGGACGCTGCCGCAGGAGACGTTCCAGTTCTACATCTTGCAGGACGCACGCTTCCTCACCGATCTCGCGAAGACGTTCGCCTTCGCCGCGACGAAAACGGACGACCGCGACCGCATCCTGAAGTTCGGCGAATTCCTCATGGACACGGTGCGGGTGGAACACGCGCTCCACGAGATGTACGCCGCGAGCTTCGGCTTGACGACGGCACAGATGGCTGCCACACCGCTGGCACCGACGTGCTACGCCTATACACGTCACATGCTCCAGATCGCCGCGACGGGGTCGCTCGCGGAGGTCGTCACCGTGACGCTCCCGTGCGCGTGGATCTATGCGGTCATCGGGGAACACTTCACCGCCTTGGGCGCGCCGCCCGCCGGCCACCCGTATCGCGACTGGCTGGCGATGTACGCGAACCCGGACTTCGCCGCCGTGGGCGCGTGGTTGCGCGCCGTCGTCGATGACGAGGCGGCGCGAATGGACAATCGCGGCCGCCAGCGGCTGCACGACATCTTCCGCACGAGCAGCGAGTACGAGTGGCTCTTCTGGCAGATGGCCTGGACGCGCGAAGCTTGGCATGACCCGATCCTCCCGAATCGCCGTGCGCCGGTCACAACACAAACCACTTGACGCCCACCTCCCTATTTTTCACTGCCACATCGACTTTTGCAAACCGCAACACCCGACCGTTACGTTGCCGTTCAGCGCGTCTCTTCAGTCGCTTCCAGCATCGTTCTACACGCGCCTGATGCCGACGCCGCTGCCACTGTTCTTGGCTGCTGTCACCC
>Ga0163155_10002543_pt1 | contig 20219 bp, 17 predicted proteins | sample OliLakLV19SP4G1_FD_148611 | JGI IMG/M metagenome (GOLD analysis project Ga0163155, IMG submission 148611) | Freshwater microbial mat bacterial communities from Lake Vanda, McMurdo Dry Valleys, Antarctica - Oligotrophic Lake LV.19.SP4.G1 | ecosystem: Environmental > Aquatic > Freshwater > Lake >... | reverse complement strand
CCTCAATAGAAGGAGTATAAAGCGCGTGCTCACCGCGCCGCAAAGAGCGGAAAACGAAATCGGCATCTTCGTAGCTTCCGAAGTATGTCCCGACGCCGAGCTTCTCATCAAAACGCAGATCAGTGCGGCGATGAAATATTGTTATAGCTGTATACAAAAAGAAAAAATTGCCGATCTGAATGCGGCGGTCTTCCTTAGGCCATTTCCTTATCACATCGATGCCTGCACTTCGATCGTACACCCGGCCCAGAATGAGCGATTCCTCCGGATGCGCCTGGAACGCCGCCAAGGCGCGTTCCACCGTCTCTGGATAAAACGCGCAATCGTCATCGGGAAAGCAGTAGATCTCGCCTTTTGCCCTTTCCAGACCGCGGTTTCTATTGCGAGACAATCCTTTCACTTCAGATCTAATATGATCGATTAAAAGCTTATCCTTAAACCGTGAGACAATCTCATTCAAAACTGGAGAATCGTTCTGATCAACAATAATCACCTCGAATAGTTCCGGCCCACAGGTCTGCTGAGCTAGAGATTGAAGCAGCACGCCCACTTCATCCGTGCGTCCACACGTCGCTACAATCAATGACATCTGGACAGTCTTTTTCAACTTTAGTGAAGGCATCAATGGCTCATCAATTCCTGGCTGGCAATGCGAGAGTCGCGGTCAGCACTGCAGTTCAGCGCCACAATCTTCGCGCATAACCCGGTGCAAGGAAACTAACTAAAAGATATACCCAAGCGCGTGAATTAAAAGGCCATTGCCAAAGCGAGCGGGCAAGTGCCTTGCGGCCTTTATCCTCTATACCGTCCAACAATTGCGCGCGTCCTAAGTGGTACTGCCAGCGAGCGTCCAATTGGCGAGAGCTTGGCAGGTCGGAAGCATCCGGAAATCTGGCCACCGTCTTTTCGATGACACGCATTGCTGCACGACAGTTTCTTGTATTGTTGCTGCTGACGCTATTCTGATGTATGCGATACCAGATTAAGGCTTGCGGAGTGAACGCAAAATCAGTGTAGTACGAAAGTCTAATCCATAGTTCATAATCTTCGCAGCCACGGACTGCGGGATCTTCGTCGAGCTTTCCATATTCCTGAAGAAGCGATCGCCGCAGCAGCACCGTTGAATTTCCTATCTGATTGCGGAAACAGAGTATTCGAAAAAAACGTCCGGGGTTTGGAAAAAAGGTTGTCTCTGGAACAGTACGCCTAGGTTTGGCTTCACCGCTATACCACATCGCAAAAGGACTGAACACTAGTCCGACTTTTTCATTTTGCTCCAGAAGTGCGACCTGAAGCGCCAGCTTCTCGGGCAACCACACGTCATCGGAATCAAGGAATGCGATGTATTTACCTGAAGCGAGCTCTAGACCCGCATTTCGCCCAGCCGCCGGCAGGCCGCTATGAGCCTTCCTGATGAGCCTTATGCGCGGATCGGTGTAGCGTGATACTATTTCGCAGGTGTTGTCAGTCGAACCATCGTCGACAATTAGCCACTCCCAGCTACTGTACGTCTGCTCAACAACGGATTTCATCGTGGCGTCGATGTACGCGCTGGCATTCCAGGCCGGAGTAAGAATGCTGACTATTGGATCAGAGCCAGCATTTTGAACAGAGGAACCTTCCTCTAAACTTTTTGCCGACCTTGCACGTGTCATAAGCAGAATTCGGAACCGTTCAGTATCCCCGACGCAAAAATATCGAGTACCTTTTGTTTGCCGGGCTTGAGGTCCTCGACTGTCGTATAGAGAGCGCGCGGGAAGCCGGATGTCGGCTCATCCAAAACCGTCATTGGCAACGTGCGTCTCAGGAAGAAAAGGTGCGCGTAACGCTCAGCCATGTCCACTTGTTCGTCCTTATCAAGTGAGCGCGTCCCTTGCATCAAGTCGGTAATCTGCGCGTCATACTGTTCAAGGCTTGGCGGATCATACGTGAATCCTTTATTGGAATAATGTGCCGCGCCGGCAACGACGACAGGAATTCCGCTTACTGCCATTTCGAGCCCAACCGTTGAGGCGTAAACAAGGCCGACGGTCGCCAGATTCATCAAGGCGTACGAATCCACCGATTGATTAGGCCTAACGACGCGTACGTTTGCAGGGAGTGGATTGTAATGCTTCCTAAGCCAGTCTTCCACGCGATCATACGATTCACGTCCGGGCAACTGTGTTTCCGCCGGATGAACTCGAATGATCAACGTCCACTCCGGCCTCTTCCCAAACAGATTCAGCACTCGCGTAAGCCAGTCGAACATCCCGGTGAAAAGTGTATCGCGGTCCTGCATCGCCGTGTCCCAGGACACGTTTGTATAAAGAACACCGACAGGACCTTTTGAATCCACTTTCAACTGTGTTCGGATTGCGTTCAAATCCGTTGAGGTTGAATCCCAGTACTTCTCGACGACTTTCTCGCCACGCCGCCGCCTGTCCATGGCTGCGCGTATGGATTCGCGCTCCGGCCCGGCAAGCGGCGTTGCACTGATCTCAGACCATTTGCTGCTGATGTCGTAACGGGGGCCTGGGACTTCATGAGAGAGAAACACGCTTGCTGCATCGCGGCCGCGTTCAAAGAACACGCAACGCCGCTTCTGTGCCTTGGCCACCGCCCACGCCATCCGTTCTTCCATGAACAGACCGTTCAGCATGACGACAACGTCTGGATTAAAACGATCACAGATACTCTTCATACCCGTCGCCCAGGCGACGCCGCCGCGAATGAAACCGGAGAGCATGACCGGGCAGTGAGGGTGCAACTCATGCTGACTGGTGCGAAGACGCCAGCGAACGGAGGGAATCGCGTATTTGCCGATGGGGAAATCGCCGAAGCGGTAATCTTCCATCCTCTCGACCGAAAGACCCTTAAGCTCGGAAGTGGCCTTCTGTATGGCCGCGTTATCCGCGTGCTCGGCAATGTTGATAAGCTCGATTCCCGCCAGTCCGGCAAGATCTTTGACATAGGTGAGACAGCCCGAACAGGGCGGATAGAAATCCTTCTCCGCCCAGCCGAATTCACAGATCGGCATCACGCCGCCGCACGTGACAATGGCGCACTTCGCATTTCGAAGCGTCAGCGCCTGAGCCAGCGCGGTCTGAAAAAGGGCGTGCGTGTTCCACGCTCGTGGAATGACGAACAGCACCCTCCTGGCGGGAGTTCCAGAAGGCTCTCGCAGAACCGGCGGGCCGATCCGGCGCATTTGCGCGAGTTCAGGGCCGAAGAGCCCCGGCACGCCCACCGCCGACAATGCGCGGTGCGCGAGAAGGCGTCCCATGCGAAAGAGCCCAACAGGTATGTTGAGCTTCTGCCGTGTCTGCTCAGAAATCTGCATCTTACTTCCGCCGCAGCCGCTTCATGATCGGCTCTTCGCTGGGATAAACCCGCTTCACTCCGTCGCCCATCGCCTGTTCGATGATCCGAATGTCACGGACGAGGCGCATGAAACCCTGGGGTTCGACGGACGCGGCGTGATCGCTGCCCCACATCGTCCGGTCGAGGGTAATGTGGCGTTCGATAAAACACGCGCCAAGCACCACGGCCGCATAGCTGGCCTGCAAGCCGACTTCATGTCCGGAGTATCCGATGGGACAGTTGAATTCCCTGGCGAGAGTCTGAATCATGCGCAGATTCAGCTCTTCCGGCTTGCACGGGTAGGTGCTGGTACAGTGCAGCAGAATCAGGTTGTCTGTCCCGCCCACCGCCTCAATGCCGGCACGGATCTGTTCCATCGTCGACATGCCGGTGGAAAGAACAATCGGGCGGCCGGTTTTCCTGGCGTGCTTCAGCAGGCTGACGTCCGTCAGTGAAGCAGAAGGAATCTTGTGACAGACCGGATTGTACTTTTCAAGGAAGTCCACGGAGGGTTCATCCCAGGGCGACGCGAACCAATCGATGCTGCGCTCCCGGCAGTATCGATCGATTTCCTGGTACTGGTCGGCGCCGAATTCAACGCGGTGGCGGTAGTCGAGGTACGTCATCGTCCCCCACGGCGTGTCGCGCATGACGTTGCGCATCTCCGGAGGAACAGAAAGTTCCGGCGTGCGCTTCTGGAACTTTACCGCGTCGCAGCCCGAGAGCTTGGCAGCATCAATCAGGCGCTTGCAGTTTTCCATGTCCCCGTTGTGGTTCAAACCGATCTCGGCAACGATATAAGTCGGAAATCCGGGACCGACTTTCCGCTGATTCAATGTAACTGCTGCTGGCACACGTACCCCCTATCTGAGGTTAACCTTTGGACGAATCCAGGCGCTTTCGCGCGTAGAAGAAAACAGTGGCGCAATCGCGCAATGGATCGTTCCACTTCCGGAGCAATGTTTTTCGTGGCAGTTCGAGCGAGTTCACGATCAGAAACGGAATCCAGTTGAGTCCGCACACGACAAGCGATTTCAGCAGCGCACCGGACGAATGCCTGAGTATCCGGCCGCTTCCACCAAAGAATCGTTGCGAGATATAAATCAAAGTCGAATACTCCGAGGGCGTGACCTGCATGAGTTCAAAGCCGTGGCGCTCGCAAATGTGCCGCAGGCCTTTGTGCGAAAGATGGAAAAACGAGTCGTGCTCCATCTCAAGAAACGCGCAGGCTCCGCAGAAGATTCCCCCGGGCTTGAGGCACCGGCACATTTCAGCAAACATTGCCTCTGGATGTGTGAAGTGCTCAATTACGTTATACGTGCATAGAACATCGAAAAAGTTCGATTCAAAATCCAGCTTGTTATCGATTACTTTTTTATAGCGCGGCTCGTCGCTGTCCAGGATGTCCGCGCCGTACCATTCCATGCCGTGAGCCTCAATGAACGGCCTGTAACGGCCTGTGCCGCAGCCCAGATCCAGGCACTTGTCCCCTGGCTTGACATGATTCTTCAATCCAAGCATCAGGTTTTTGTGCGATCGCAAGCCGAAGTACAGCCCGCGCGGGTTGTAGCGAAGCTCCCGGAAGAGCGTCTCGACTTCTCTTCTTATCTTTTCTTCCATCTCGCTGGTCATCTGCGTTCCGGCCGAGGACATTATCGTGTTCCCCGCGAAACAAGAATCGCATCGCACAGTTCGCGCACGGCGCCCTGTCCACCAGGCCGTGAGATTATCCAGTCAGCCTCGGCCAGCGCTGCGGAATGGGCATCCCGCGGCGCAACCGCACAGCCGGCCAGGCGCATGCATTCCAGATCGTTTACGTCATTTCCCATGTAAACGACTCTCTCCGCACCCAGATCGAGTTCGCCCAGGATGCGCTTGAGAAGCGTGATTTTGTCGTCAATTCCCTGGTGACACGGAATATTCAACTTGCGGCACCGCGCCTCGACTACCGGATTCTTTTCCTTCGAGAGAACAACGACCCCGACTCCCGCCTGCCTCAGCAGGGAAAGGCCGAGTCCGTCGCCGCGGTCGCAGATGACAGCTTCCTGCCCGTCCTGAAGAACGAGGACACGATTATCGGTGAGCACGCCATCGAAGTCAAGCACGACCAACCCGACGTCCGCTGGCAGCGGGGGCTTTTGGGAAACCGTGCCCTGCTGTGTCAGAATCCAGTCACACAGAGCCATGTCTTCGAGGTCGTCGATCTCGAACATGCTCCAGTAATCCATCTCGTAGAGCGCAATTTTTCCGCCGAGACGGTTGTTGTGCGTGCGCAGAATCGACGGCTTGAAAATATACAGCGAGCCGTTCTCCGCGTACTCAGGCGGGCGGTCCTGCCGGCGCGGGCGGTTCTTGTAATCGTAATTCAGCGAGACGGGCTGTTCTTTTTCGATGCGCCACAGAAAGCGATGTGAGCCGTTCACCGAAAGCAGCGAATCGGCCTGCTGCCTGTCGAGCGTATCGATGGCGCGCTGAACGTCTTCACGCTTGCGGACTGGTGACGTGCACTGCAGGAAAATCACCAGGTCCGGAATGTACTTCTCCGTGGTCTCGAGATGATTGAGCACATGCACGAGAGCCGATTCGGACGAGGCCGTATCGCCACTGATTTCCGGCGGTCGCCAAACGGTTTCGGCTCCGTATTCCGTCGCAACGCGCGAGATGTTTTGATCATCCGTCGACACCACGATTCGCGTCACAGCGGACGCATACCGGGCATGCTCAATCGAATGCGCGAGCAGCGGCTTGCCGCCAACGATGCGCACGTTCTTGCCCGGAATTCCCTTCGAACCGCCTCGCGCGGGGATGATGCAGAGAATCTTTCGCCCGGAACTCATTTCACCGGTTCCCAGCAGATCAGCGTCGGATCATTGCGATGCGTCGGCGCGTAATAGAGGCGTTCGGCGCCGGTGATCCGGACCCGGCCTTCGCGCTCAAGCTTCCGCAGCGAATAGAGCAGGTTGTCCTGGTAATCGTTCTTTTTGACATACAGGTAATTGACCAGATCGCTGGGCGCCCATAGGCGCAGCAGCTCAAAGCTGGGTTCGATGTGAACGCATCGCGCGACCTTTGCCTCCAGCAGGCCCTGCAGTATCTTGCCAGTCGCGTATTTTAACTGTTCAAGGCAGAGATACGTAAAACACGTCTTGCCCGCGAGCTGTTTAAACGAGGGGTGGCTGGAGTCCGTCAGGTCAATCATGTCGAACTGTACGTGGTTGAGCTTGAAGTGCGCCGCCGCTTCGCGCGCAGCCTGGATACCGTTTGGCGAAATGTCGTAACCGTGAATGGATTTCCAGCGGTCGGCGAGCACAAGCGAAAACACATTCATGCCATAGCCACTGCCAAGTTCGACGAGAGCATCCGAATCGCCCGCGTACTTCAGCAGAACTTCCTGCAGCCGGCGTAATCGGTACTGGTAGTACTCGCGTTTGCCAATGCGCACGAGGCGGTTGTCGATCTTCGCGACAATCTTGGAGTCGTCCTCCGGCAGAACGTATTCCGAAAGGTTCTGCAGCTTCAGCCAGCGTTTCTCCTGCAGCACGCGCGACCAGTTTCCCTGGTCGTAGTCCCCCGCGACGATCTTCGCATCGCGGCGTGCCTTGAATACAATGCCTTTCACACTGGAGAGAATTTCGCGCAAAAGCACCGCCCCGGATTCCATGCTCGAAAGCGGGCTGCATTGCACTGCGGGGTTTGAGCGCATCGTAACCTTCCTCAAAAAACTGCATCACACGAACTGAAGAAAATCCGCGGCGGCTCTCTGTTTTTCCGATAAACGCTGCACGTCGGACTGCGAAATTTTGAATCCGGGCTGCTTGCCATCAAATTCAGTGTGGATGACGTAGTCTATGGTGAGCATTGACCGGTCGCAAGAGGAAACCTTCGTGCCACGATGGAAGCCGTTCGTGTCCGCGACGATTATATCGCCGACATTCGCCGTCAGGTTCAGGATGTTCTCTTTGCCGTAGATTTCAGCGATCTCATCGGACGTCCAGCGGTACTTCTTCTGCCATCCTTTGAAGCGTTTTTTGTGGCTTCCGCGGACATAACAGAACGGGCCGCCGTTCTCATCCACTTCGTTCAGGTAGAAGAAGAACTTCAGGAACTTCGGGCTGTTCGGATCGACGTGGAAAAACAGCGTGTCGAACTCCGACAGATTATTCGCGAAGCTCTTGCGCAGGTTCATGCCGCCAACACCGGGCACGCAGTCCAAGTATTGGTACGCGATGTCAAAGAGCATCTCATGGAACGCCAGCTCGATGGTCGTTTTGCAGTTCACCATGGGCTCGCTGATAGCCATGTTGTTCGTGTGCGTGCGGCAGAACTCCTGGCCCTTCTTCAGCTCCTCCTGCGTCATGACCGTGCTCGAAGCGGAACGGTCGCCGGGTTTCCGCGCCGAGTCCTTCGAGACCGGAAGCAGGCAGGTCGCCGCGTTCAGATGCGCTTCGAACTCCTCGCGAAGTTTCAGAATTGTGGCCTTGTCCACCGCGCCGTTGATGCGTGAATAACCATGGACCTCAAGCTCCTCGATGATCCTGGGGTAAGGCTTTGTGCCAAAGGTTTTCCCCTGGAACTTGCCGCGCCGTTTCTGGCGGTCCTCTTCGAACACCGCCATGCGCTTTCGCGAGCTCCAATCCTCCACCACCCCGCGGATCGGATGACCCAGCTTTGCATCAACGCTTTTCAACAATTCTTTCATGACCTCACCAATCTCCGCAGGGAATAGGACTACGCGGGCCTGCTTTCACCCAGCATTTTTGCAGCACCAAGGCACCAGATTGTAATTACGACGAAGCAAAGGTAAATGCTTGAATGCAGAAAGAAGCTGATTCCCGCCGATTCAACCCGCACCAGGCGTGAGAGCCCGAACGCCAGGAAGGCTCCTGCCAGGACCCCGCCTAACTTCAGCCAATTGTACGGTATCGCATAAAATTTCTGTGCGATGAGAAGGTAAGCAGCAAGGCGAACCGTTGCGCCAATCACCAGCGCGATGAACGCTCCATTAATTCCATACGCCGGCACCAGAGCCAGCAACGAGACGATTGAAGCGGCCGCGCCGATAAAAGCAATCACCGGCGAATAATGATTCTTTTTCGCCAGTCCAATCCCGACCGCGAAAAGCGTAGCACATCCGTAAAGGGCTTGCGGGATCACAAAAAGGGGAATGTAGTCGGCAACCGCGTTGTATTTCTGAACGCCAATCAAGTGAATCAAGTCGGGCCCGACCATTGCCAGCCCGAGCGCCGCAAGAAAAACCGTGGCCACAAAAAGGTTCGCCATGCGTGCAATCGTCTGCCTGCCGTCCTTTGTCTTGATTGCCGTCTTGATTGCGAACGGCACCCACGTGGTTTTCAGCGGACCGTAAAGTCCTCTCAAAGCGCCGCTCAGGCTGTTGCCGATGTTGTATAAGCCCAATTGACCGAGTGGGATAAACTTCTCGAGAACAAAACGGTCCGCATTGAGCAGCAGCCCGTCAAAGAGCCCGGCCGGCACAAGCGGAAACGAAAATCGCACCGCCGCCTTGATCTGATCAACGCGGCAGGTAAAGCGCGCGGAACGCAACAGGATTAGAAAATAAACCGGAAGCATCGCCAGCGCGCTGTAAAGGTCCGCTTCCAGCACACCCAGGCAGCCGCTGCCACGGCCTACGACAAACCAGATCGCCAAAGCCGTTCTGATGATGAAAACTGAAAGCGTGCAGAAAATAAAAGCCTTCGGCCGCTCTTCGATTCTCAGCACCGCCAGAGGCGTGCTCGAGAAACTCGAAAAGATCGCCGCCCAGACCGCCACTCGGATGTACGGATCCCACGCAACCTGGTTGATCAGCGCGTGAGCCGCATAGCCGCCAAATAACGCTACGGGAATGCCGACGACAAGCGAGCTCGACCAGTCCAGAATCCAGATCGATCCCAGCCGCTCACGCCGCTCAGCGGCCGGCCACTCGTGATAAAAGCGCGTGACATTCTCCGACACCGCCAGTCCGAGAAAGATGACCAGGAAGTTGTTCACCATTCCGGTGATCGCCAGCACGCCGAAATCGCTGGGTTCCAGGAAGCGCCAGTAAACCGGAATCAGCAGCAGCGCGCCGACATTCTGCAGCGCCGTCCCCAACGTATAAATCGCCGACTGCGCCGCGACCTTTTTCACGAGACCTGAAAAGCCTGCGGGCTTGCCGGCGGGCGGAATTGCCGCGGCCGCACTCGCAGTGCTATTCGCCGAAATCTCGGGCTCGCTCATTGTGAAACCATCAGCAGTCCGTTCTGTACTGCACCAAGTCATGCTGTTCGAGGAGTGAAACAATTCGCTTTACGGCAGAGAATGGCGCGCCGCACGCCAGGGCGATGTCCGCAATACTGCGCGTACCGTCAATCAGGTAAATGACATCAAAGAGCGCGTTGTTGCCCGCGGGATCAGAATAAAAGTCAATATGCAGTGCGAAGCGTGAACAGAATATCTCGCCTTTGAACTTGTTCTCTGGAATGCGGTTTCCTTCGAGCGCGTCGATCATCTTCATGACCAGCCCGCACGCATCGTCGAGTTGTAAATCGCTCGCGCGGGAGGGATTGTCGTCGCTGCTGTGGTATTCGCGAAACGGGAAATGCGGATGGCTGCGCGGCAGAACGCGCGAAAGTGACAGCATGGGTACGCGCAGCCCCGGCGCATTGAACTGCCGCTCGTCATTTCCGATCACCGTTCGGAACGCGCCCGTCCAGGCCTTCGGATTCTCTTCCTTCAACGCCAGACTGAAGCACTGATCAATTTCTGTATTCCCGGCAAACGACATCTGCAGTGCCGGCGCATTCTCCAGGCCGAGCATTTCCAAAAACAACCCGCCATGCAGCTTCGGGATGAAATCTTCGTTGTGGCTCAGCCAGGCCACCGAGCCGATGGTCTCCGGCAGAAGCAGCAGGCGGTACGTGTAGCGCAGATCTTTGCGCTGCGCGAGGCGGCGCATCACTTCCACGCCGGCGACGACTCCGGTGAGATCATCGTTGACCATCGCCGGATGGCACAGATGCGCGCACAGCACGATTGTGCGGTCCGTCGCACCCTTCACAATCGCTTCGCCGACTTTCAAACTGCCCGCGGAGAATCGCGTCTTGATCCGGACCCGATACTTTTCCTCCCGCAGGCCGTCGCGCAGTTCGCGGCTGCAGCACAGCCCCCAGTCGCGCTCGTAATACTTGAAGATGAAGGGCACCGCTGTCGGGATATGCGGATGAACATGCAGATGACTCATCAGTTCGTCGCGCGTGACTTCGCCTTCATACGGAAGCGAGTACGAAACGACATGCAACGGGTTTTCCTTGTATGAGAACAGCACGCGCCCATCGAGCGTCTCCAGGCACGCTTCATCGCACGTCCACTTCTCGGGGATAATCCAGGTGAAGCAGTGCGTGCCGGTCGGATACTCGTGAATCTTCAGCGGAAGCTGCCCGGCAAGCGCCTTCATCGCCGAGTCGTACCCGTCTGAGACGATGTCGCGCGGCAGCTTCCAGAGACCCTCAATCATCTGGCGCATGGAGGCGTTCGCCGGCAGTGGCGCAGCAGGAACGTCCTGCGCCTGCGGCACGCCGTCCTCCTGGTTTCCAGCAACGAGAAGATTCGGCGCGGTCTTCAGCTCACGCGCGATCAGATCGAACGTCTGCCGCGCGCGAATCGAATTGATGGCGCCGCGCCCCACTTTCACCGCTCGCGCCGCTTCGCACTTCACGGCGGTCGCGTGAAAGCGTTCAAATGCCGCGACGGTGCTGCGGTTGGTCAGGTCCTGGCAGAAGAAAAGCACCGCATGCTTGCGCGCGCCGGCCTTTGTGATGAGCTTCCCCGTGAAAAGCTTGTCGAACCGGTACGGCACATTCAAACAGCGTTCGACGTAGTGAATGAACGTGGATGCCGAATCAAGATTCAGATTGCAGACCAACGCGTCCAATTCATGCAGCCGGTGCCAGATGCTTCCTTTACCGAAGCACTCGTTCGAAATGCCCTGCGTAAGTTCCGCGGCGCGGCCGCCGATCGCCGCTACTGAAAAGATTGGATCGTGGCTGCGCAGCGCTTCCGGTTTGCGCCGGATGAATTCGGTGAACGTGCCGCACGTTGAGGGCGTGTTGTCCACGTCGAACGGCTGCTGTTTGCAGAACGAGTAGGTAAACGTGGGGACGACCAGCGTGCCGCCCGGGCCCAGCGCCTCACGGAACGCGTCCAGAATCACCTGGCACGCGGCCTCGCCGGTCTTCACGCCTGCGGGGAGCCCGAAGAAACCAACGTTGCTGTGCGAGAAGAGCGTATCGCCGGAGCGCACGCCTGCCGCGCGAAGGGCTTCGACAAAGCTGGCTTTATCCCACGCGTTCTGGCTCACGGGCGCACTCCGGTCACGACGTACCAGTCCAGCGTTTCGGTCATCAGGAAATCATGCGTGCGGCCGACGAGCACATCCGTGAAACATTCCGAGAAATAATGCCGGATGTAGTTGGGCGAATCGAAATAAAAGTACACCTGGCCTTTGCGGAAGTCATCCTGCCGCCCGATCTGGTAGCGATGCCCGCCCAGCGTCTTGCCATCCTGCAGAATTTTGTGCTCCGGACCTGTGGTCGAGATGAAAAACCGCCCGCCCGGCTTCAGCACACGGCAGTACTCTTTAATCGCCGCGCGGATGTCGGGCTCAGTCGGCTCGTAATGCAGCACGTTCCACGACACGATGAAGTCGAAGCTTTTGTCGGGAAAAGGCAGCGCTTTATTCGTTCCCACTTTCAGATCTGCGTCGTGCCCCACCATCTTCAGCTTCGCGCCCGTCTTTTCGCAGATGTCCTTATCCACTTCGACGCCCGAAAGCTTCAGACCCAGGCTGCCCAGGAAGAGCAGGTTGTTGCCGTTGCCAAAGCCGATATCCAGCACCGACTGCCCCGCGTAGTTGCGCTTGAGGCCCGGTATGTAATTGCCTTTAAACAGGCGGATGAGCGTTTCGCTCGGCCACATCAGTTCGCTGCCTTCCGCCGCGAACTTGCGATACGTCTCCGCCCACTTTGAAAACGCTTCCTGATTTTCGCCGTTGCTGCCCATTACTTGGCTCCCGCCTTCTTGAGTTCGCCGATAATTTCACTCAGGCCCGCAATCGTTCCGAAGCGGCGGTCCTGGAAATGGTCCTGCGTAAATTGAATACCAAACTCGGCTTCAATGGCGCCGATCAGTTCAATGACTCCGAACGAATCCAGCAGCCCGGCCTGAAAATAATTCAGCTCGGCAATCTGATCCTTCTGAACTGCGTCTGGAATGCCGCGCTGTTCAAACCAGTTTAAAAGCCACGTTCTGTACTCAGTCATTGCCGTTCCCCAATGCTCGCCTTCGCTGTGCGCTAGTCGCGTTCAATCGCCGCGCAACGGCAGGGCGAACCATCGCCTTCCTTGATGTTCAGCGGCGCAATGATCAGCTCGATATCCGCACGCTTCAGGCTGCGCAGGTTGGTGAGGTATTCGACCAGGATGATCCCCTGCCCCAGCATGATTTTGTGAACCGGCGAATCGTTGGGAGTGCCGCGGCCGTTCTTGGGATTGTCCGGCATTGGCGTGTCCATCGCCAGCAGCCTGCAGCCGCGGTCGGCCAGCCATTGCGCGGCCTCGTCCGAAATGAACGGATGCGACGTGTAATAAGCCATCTTGCCCCAGTTGTCCGACCAGTCGAAACGCATCACGATGCGCTCCGGCTTGCGCGAACCCAGCTTCGCTTCGAAGTCGGCGACCGTGCGCTCCTGCAGCGGCTTGCTGTCGGAGAAATCCACGACGTAAGCCGGACCGATGAAGCGGTCGAGCGGGATCTGGTCGATCGTCTGGCCATCTTTGACGAAGTGCCGCGGCGCGTCGCAGTGCGTTCCGGTGTGAGTGCCCAGAACGATCTTGCGCGTCTCGCGGTCTTCGATGCCGTGGCGGCCGAGCTGCGTGATCTCAACCATCGGGTGCCAGTGCACCGGAAACGTCGTCATGCCTTCGTGAATGGGAAAAGTGAGATCGATTATTCGGCTCATGCGGGAACTCCTTTTTTACGCTCCGGTTCAATCAGCTCCACGATTTCACCGCTGGGCCCCCGGAGCAGTGCGATATTCAGAAACTTGCCATTGACGCTGAGGCTGAACGACTCAGCAGGATGTGTTTTCAGCGCCGGCTTCTCCAAATCAGCCGCAAGATTGTTCGACAACAGCGCAACGCACGGAAATCCGGCCCGGTCCAGTTGCGATGTGTTCGCCGCGCCAGAAGCTTCGACGAGTACGAGATCGAGATTAAACGCCGGCACCGGGCTGATGAATTTCAATCCGCTCCAGCGCCTTCCGTCCACGTTGCCGCTCGCGCTTGCCTTAAAACCCAGCCCTTCAGTCCAGAAGCGCACGGAGGCATCGAGTTGCGAGGTCTCCAGCAGCACAGCTTTGATCCGGCAATCGGCTCCCTCCTCGACGCAGACGCTGGTATCAAATGGGGCCCACACCGCGCGTTTAAGTTTGCTCTGCCGCTGCCGGCTCCAGAACGTGCTGACGGCATCCGCCTCCGCCGCGGTTGAACTTTTGAGCGTTGCGCCTAGTAGAACCTGATACCCGGCGTGCTCAGCGGCGCTCGCAACCGTGCTGGAATGACACGTCAGCTCGATGGCCACGCCCGCCGGTGCTCGCATGTAGGCAATTGCATGCGTCTCGCTGTAATGCGTCAGGAAAGGCTTCTTCGCCGGGTGATTCTGCAGGCTCTTCTCAACGAAAACAGGCGTGAAGCCTTCGCCCGAGAGCCGTTCTATTGCCGCTGAAATGTCGGTGCAGGAGAGTGCGACATGGTCGATGCCGACAATCATGGCTTCGCTCCGGCGTACTGTTTGCGAAGCTTGTTCTTCTGAATCTTTCCGGTCGTGGTCGTCGGAAACGTGTCCGTCGCAATGTAGCGGTCCGGCTGCGAGGCCGAGTTGAGCTGCTCCTTGCAGAGCGCGGCCAGCGACTTCTTCTCCGCTTCCAGTTCAAATCCCGGCTTAAGTCTCAGCACCGCGACAATCTGCTCGCCGTAAAACTGATGCGGAAGGCCGATCACCGCAACGGTCTCGACAGCAGCGTGCGTCTGAAGCACTTCCTCAATGGCACGCGGACTGATGTTTACTCCGCCGCGGATCACCAGGTCCTTCTTGCGATTGGTAATGAAGAGATCGCCGGACTCGTTGAGATGGCCCACGTCGCCCGAACGGAACCACGCGTTCGGCGGCTCGAGCTCGGGCATCTGCGTATCGTAATTGAGATAGCCCGCGTGCAGAAAGGGCGACTGAATCGCGATCTCGCCATCGCTTCCCGGCGGCAGGACTTCATTGTTGTCGCCGTGAATCTTCAAGGTCACTCCCGGCAAAACTCGTCCGGCGGAACCCTGCGGTGAAAGCCCCGCAGGCGTGTTGCTTGTGACGAAAAGCGTTTCCGAAAGCCCGTAGCTTTCAAGCAGCGTAATGCCGTAGCGCGCTTCAAAATCCAGCCGCAGTCTCAGCGGCAGCGGGGCGGTTCCGACGCACGCGACGCGTATGTTCCTGCGGCACCACTCCGGCGACTCTTTCGAGCGATCCAGCATCAGCAGCGAGGTGAGAATCGTCGGCACGAGCCACAGTGTGTCAGCGTTGTGCTTCACTGCCATCGGCCAGAACTGCAGCGCCATTTGCGCGTCAAAGGGACGGTTCAGCACCAGGCTGCCGCCGGCCATGATCGGGCACAGCAGCGTGTTCAGAAATCCCGCCATGTACGACATGGGCAGCACGTGGTACATGCGATTGTCCGCTCCAAGGCCCAGTGCCTGATTGAAGGCGTGTGCGCTTGAAAGCAGGCTGCGGACCGTGTGGCAAATGCCCTTGGGCAGGCTCGTCGTTCCCGACGTGAAGGTGATGCTCAGCAGGTTTTCGGCTTTGACGTTCGCAAAGTCGATCGCACACCGGCTTGATTCTTCCGGCGGAGTCAACCGCACCACATCGCTCTCGCCGTTCGCCGCACCGTCCCGCTCGGCGGCCATGCAAAGCACCGATTTTTCGGGAAACACTGAAAGTGTCGCGCCAAGCGCTTTTCGCGTCACCGGCGAAACCACCAGGCACGTTGCGCCAGAACGCTTGAGAATAGCGTCGATCTCGCGCGCATGCAGGTTGGGATTGATCGGAACCGCCACAAAGCCGTTGAACAGACACGCCAGGTACAGCGCCGCAAATTCGGGCGAGTTGTTCAACAGGATCGCAACGCGCGTCTGAGGCCCGGCTCCGCGCGCCTTCAGCCGTTGCCCCCACTGCGCCGAAAGACCCGCAAACTGCGAATAGGTGTACGTGCGTCCGGTCACCGCATCGATCAGCAGCGGCTGGTTCCAACGCTCACTAAAATTCCTTTGCAGGATTTCAACGACCGAACTCATCGACATTCCTCGAAGGTCTCAGCTCTTTGACTGCTCGCTTCCGTGATACCCATCAAACTCGAAGCGTGCAGGAAAGAAATCCTCCGCGGTTGTCAGCTCCTTGGCGAGGCGTTCGACCAGTTCGGGGGGCGCGTTGACACGGTCCACCGCACAGAGATTGATGATCAGCTTGCGGGGATCGACGCCGTACTTGCTGGAATATTTATGAATCACACTCATGTAGCTGGAATGAAACTGCGCGTATCCGGAAACCACATCCAGCGACGGCACGCCGCTGCGGCGCATCAGCGGCCGGATGTACTTCTCGCCCGCGTCCAGCACAGCCAGCGCGTCAATTTTAAGATCGACATTCATCCTCTGCAGCGCCAGAACGGTCATCTCGGTCGAGGCATTTCCAGCACTTCGCCCGAGGCCCTGCAACGACGTATCGATGATCGCAGCGCCAAGCTCAACCGCCCGCAGAGTATTGGCAACGCCCAGTCCCAGGTTGTTGTGCCCGTGAAATCCGATGGGCGCATCGCAGCGGCGTCGAATCGCGTCGACATAACGCTCCACATCGTGAGGCAGCATGCCGCCGGCGGAGTCAACGATGTAGACGACCTGCGAGCCATATTTCCAGGAAAGCTCGGCCAGTTCGGCGAACTCCGCAGGCTCGGAAGCGTACGACTTCATGAAGTTGGCGCAGACAAACAACCCCCGCTTGCGCGCCCGCGCGATGAACGGCTCCGAATCGCGAACTTCAGTAACGTTGGAACCGATGCGGATGAACTTGGCTCCAAGATCAGCGGACATGTCGACGTCTTCAACGCGCGCTATTCCGGGAATACAGAACATCCCGAACTGCGCTTTTTTGCAGACATCCGCCGCCGCCTTAAGGTAGGCCTCGTCCGTTTCGAGCGCCGTTCCGTGCCCCGACTGCGAGGCCCGCAAGCCGACGCCATGCCCGATTTCGATGAGCTCGATGCCGGCCTGCTCCAGCGCCTTGCAGAGCGTGCTAGTGTCGCGAGCCGAGAACTGGAAGTTGATGGCGTAACTTCCGTCCCGCAGAGTAGTTTCCAGCAATTTCATAGTTATTCGTGACCCGGTTCCCGCAAAAGGTTTACAGTTTACAGTTAACGGCTTGAAAGTATCGGGCCTCATGAGGCAAAAATCAAGCTAAGAGGCTTTAAGTCCCCGCCACACCCGCCGGGGCGGTCTGTGCCGGCCGGGGGGTTGCCGCCGACGGGCTAAGCTGAATACAGATCGCGCGGCCGCCGCTGATACGGCACTGATAACCGCCGCCTTCGAGAGCATGCTGCACGGCAAAGCGCGCGGGAGTGAAGCGAACGTTTTCGATAGCCTGCACGAGTATCCGGACCGCGTCGGCGTCAAAACGCTTTTCGGTTTTGTCCCAGTTCGCCTCTTCGATTTCACACTGGTTGCGCATGCTCTTAAGCGAGTAGCCCAGCGGCATTCCCATGCGCAGAACCGCCAGGCCGTGCAGTTTCTGCAGCACGCTCGTCCCTGTTTTCCCCCAGCCATAGGCCCGCGCACGACACAGGCCCCGATCCGGCGGCGTCGCCTGTTGCGCATAAGTCATGATCGTGTCGGCGATGCGCAGATGGGAGTGCCCGTCGATCGTATGGAACCAGTCGCTGATCGTGCGGCTGACCGCCGCCTGCGTCTCCGCCGGAACTTTCAGCGTGCCGTCTACCGCCTCACGGACTTTCTCAATGAGATCCGCTTCACTCGGGCATTGCAGGCTGGCCGACTCAATCGCTTCGAGCGACATTGGAGCCGGCATCCACGTCGGTGTCAGCGCCGGAATTCCGGCCATGTTCGCATCAATCGCCGTCGAACACCCGCGCTGGATCAGCACGCTCGCCCGCAGGAGCCAGCCGTCCACCGTGCCCTGGCGCGAGAGATGAAGGTTCGGCTTCTTGTCGAGCAGTTCATTGTAGGTCTCGACGCGTTCGAACGGATGCGGCCGGTATACAAACGAGACATTCGGAAATTTTTCAGCCAGCACATTGCATAGCCGTGTCAGCGCCAGCATGGCGGTCTTCTGATTGTCGTGCAGGCTGATCGCCCAGTCTTTATCGTAGTTAAAGTACGTGTACAGCATTTTCAGTTCGTCCTGCGCGGACTGAAACGCAGGATTCACCGTCGGAAAGCTGCCATTGATCAGCACCATCGGACGCTTGAATTCACCGGCATACATGGAGGAATCCATCGCCGCTTTGCGCCAGGGCTCGGCATAAAAATCGTACCGCGGAGCGCCGGTGACCGTGACCTGGTCGGGGCGGTACCAGCCGGCCTGTTGCGCGTGCTCGGCCAGTTGGCGGCCCCAACTGAAGAAACAGGAGATACGGCTTCGCAGTTGTGCATCGCCGGGCATCGTGCGGCTGTAGGAGTCGAAGCTGGGCATCACGCCCCCTTCGGTATCGAGCACGCCGACCTTCACTCCGGCGTTCATCAAGTCGTGAACCAGGTCCGCATTGTTAATGCGCAGGTAATTGAACATGACGAACTGCGGCGCCAGCGACCAGAGCTCACGGTACTGCAAATTCATCGGCACGAGGTAACAGCGCGCCCCGCGCGCGGCGAGTTCCACCGCAAGCAGCACCAGCCCCGGCAGATCGCGGTAGGGATTGTCGACGACCAATGCGATCTTCATGAGACGTGCGACCACTCCAGTGGTGTGCCTTTTTCAATATCGCTCTTCGCGCGGCGCTTGAGCACCTCATCCAGGAACTTCGGCGCAAGACCGTGCCCGGGCCGGATCGAACGCACGTTTTCATGTGTGAACGGCTCGCCCGACTTGATGTCGCGCACGGCAAACAGCGAACGCCTGAAAATGCGGCTCTTCGCCTCTTTCTCACTGACACCGTAATAAACGCTGCCCAGCGCCTTTTCGGTGATGCGCACGGCCTCCACCATCGCCTTGAATTCAGCCGGCTCAAGCGAGAACGCACTGTCGGGGCCGGGCGTCGCACGCGAATGGGTGATGTGCTTTTCAATAATCGCCGCGCCCAGCGCGACCGCCGCGACTGGAACGCTGATACCCAGCGTGTGATCGGAAAGTCCTGCGGGAACGCCAAACGCTTCGGCCAGATGCGGAATGGTTTTCAGATTCATCTCATCAGGGGACGCGGGGTAAGAGCTCGTGCACTTCAGCAGCGCAAGCTGCTCGTTGCCTTCGCCGCGAATCGCAGTGACTGCTTCGTCGATTTCGGCGAGCGTCGCCATGCCGGTCGACATGATGATGGGCTTGCGCGTTCGCGCGACTCGGCGGATGAGGGGTATGTCGGTGACTTCGAACGACGCAATCTTGTACGCAGGCACATCCATCTGTTCGAGGAACTCAATGGAGGTCGGATCAAACGGCGAAGAGAACAGGTCTATCTTCAGCTCGTCGGCAACCTTTTTCAGCTTCGGCTGCCAGTCCCATGGCGTATAGGCTTCGCCATAGAGTTCATAAAGATTCTTGCCTTCCCAGATCGTGCCCTTGCCGACGCGGAAGTACTCCTTGCGTGAATTCAGCGTGATCGTGTCGGGCGTGTAGGTCTGCAGCTTGACGGCGTCCGCGCCGCAGTCCTTGATCGTGCGGATGAGCTTCACGGCTTCGTCGAAGTTCTGGTTATGGTTCGCGGAGATCTCGGCGATTATGTAGCACGCGCGGCCGGGGCCGATTAAATGTCCATTGATCTGGAAATCACGAATCATCCGCGGGTACTCCTGTGCAGTATCAGGTGCAATGCCTCATGCCCTTTCACCGTCGTGTTCTCGCTGTCGGCGTAGCCCGCCTTGCGGAAAGACGCCGTCGAGCCTGTGTTTCCCGGCTTGATGTACGCTCGAATGAGCTTAACCGCCGGGCGCGTACAAAACAAACGGGCCGAGCCCTGCTGGATAATCTGCGTGCCCAGCCCGCGCCCGCGTGAAGAGGCATCCACCGAGACCGAAACCACCGCTTCGCGGCCGCGCACATCAAAGCGCAGTTGTCCGGCGGGCCTGTCCATTTCGTTGAGCGCAATGAAGTAGACGCAATCGGGGTCCAGCAGCCTCTTGTTGAACCACGCCACGTGCTCGTCCCACACAATTGGCTTGGACGAAAACGAGACCTCACGCACTACCGGATCGTTGGCCCAGTCAAAAATCTGCCGCGCGTCCTGAGCATTGGCCGAACGGAGCCGGATGCGCCGGCCGCTCATGGCCATCAGCACGCGCGACGCGCCTCCGCCATCCACCAGTTCCTGCGCGCGGCGCGACATCTCTTTGCGAGCCGCGCTATCGGTCGCAAGAGTGGTTATCATCTGTGCCAGCGACTCCGCCGAGCACGACTGAAAACAGCCCGCGTGAAGGCCGGCTCCAGCCTCTTTAATCGATTCCGCCAGTCGCACCTGGTTGTCGGCCAGCACGATCACAATTCCCGGCAGGCCCATGAACGCCAGTTCCCAGCAGGTGCTGCCGCCGGCGCAGATCGCAAAGTCTGAATCCGCCATCAAC
>Ga0163155_10002539_pt1 | contig 20242 bp, 18 predicted proteins | sample OliLakLV19SP4G1_FD_148611 | JGI IMG/M metagenome (GOLD analysis project Ga0163155, IMG submission 148611) | Freshwater microbial mat bacterial communities from Lake Vanda, McMurdo Dry Valleys, Antarctica - Oligotrophic Lake LV.19.SP4.G1 | ecosystem: Environmental > Aquatic > Freshwater > Lake >... | reverse complement strand
GATCTAAAGAAACTTTCCTCAGATCCATCTAAATTGGGTATAAACCTCGTCTAACTTGAAACCCGGAGTTTTCCCTCACCCTAAATCCCTCTCCCCAGGGAGAGGGACTTTGAAAGCTTTTCCGGCTCCCCTCGCCCTTTGGGAGAGGGGCCGGGGGTGAGGGCTAAAACTACAGTTCTCAACATGGACTTGGTTTAGAGCAGCGGGATAGTGATTCTCAACACCATTTTGAGCAGATGGAAGGCTTGCCCTGGAAAAGGCTGAATAGGTGGCTCTCGGACGCGACTGCCAGGTAGCATGATAATTGTCCCAACGGGATAGATCCCATGAAGTTTAGTCAACTGCTGTTTGCATTAGAAGCGATCGCCCCACTGCTTGGTTCTGACCTCGCTGCCGATCCAGAGGTGGCGGGTGTGGCTGCAATCGACGCTGCTAGCCCTGGCTGCCTCAGCTACATTGAAGGGGCTAAGTTTGCGGCACAGGTGGGCACTACCCATGCCAGCGCCCTGATTTTGCCAGCAGACGCAAAATTACAGCAGCTGGCGACAGACCATGGAATTGCCTGGGTCGCCACACCCGACCCTCGCCTCCTGTTTGCCGCCGCGATCGCCCAATTCTACCAGCCGTTTCGGCCTGCTGCCAGCATTCACCCCACCGCAGTGATTGATCCGTCGGTGCAGCTGGGCGATCGCGTGGCCATCGGCGCGCATGTGGTGATTCAGCCCGGTGTCACGATCGGCAGCGACGTCTGCATCCATCCCAATGTGGTGATCTATCCCGGTGTGGTGGTGGGCGATCGCACCCTGCTGCACGCCAACTGCGTCATCCACGAGCGCAGCCAAATTGGCACAGATTGCGTCATTCACAGCGGGGCGGCGATCGGTTCCGAAGGGTTTGGCTTTGTCCCGACCCGTGAGGGCTGGTTCAAGATGGAGCAGTCGGGCTACACGGTGCTCGAAACTGGCGTGGAGGTAGGCTGCAACGCCACCATCGACCGTCCCGCTGTCGGCGAAACCCGGATTCATCGCCACACCAAACTCGACAACCTCGTCCACATTGCTCACGGCTGTGATGTGGGAGAAGGGTGTGCTATGGCCGCTCAGGGCGGGCTAGCGGGCGGAGTGCGGCTGGGGAACCGGGTCTTTTTGGGTGGACAGGTGGGTATTTCCAACCAGGTGCGAGTCGGCGATGGTACCCAGGCCGCCGCGCAGACGGGCATTACCAGCGATCTGGCAGCGGGATCTGTGGTCATGGGCACCCCCGCTGTCCCGTTTCGCCAGTTTTGGAAAACCGCCGCTCTCTTAAGCCGACTGCCCGAAATGTACCAAACACTAAAGCAGCTGAAACGGCGATCGGATCAGAATTCGTAGCCCGTCTAGCCAGAGTTGGCCAGACAGGTCTGCTTTTAGCCTAATTTTGGGCAGTAATGTACTGCAAATGTGGCTGCGATGCAGTAATGTAGCTGCGATGCAGTAATAGTGTTGTGTGGAAAGAATGGTGCGGTCAGAACCTGGTAGTCTGAGGCATAAATCTGCCTACCGTTCGTAGTGCAGGCTTCCAGCCTGCGCGGGCAAGATGCCCGCCCTACGGTAGCTAAACCTGCGCCGTCTTCTACTAGATGATTTCACACCCATTCATGCCACAGAAATCTCCAAATGAATCCGCAATGTGCAACTTTAAGACAGCCCTCATCCCCTAGCCCCTTCTCCCAAAAGGGGAGAAGGGGAACCGAGCCTGCCTTTAGCCCCTCTCCCTTCTTGGGAGAGGGGTTGGGGTGAGGGCGATCTGGGAACGTTGCACATCGCGTAATGAATCCTATAGAATCCACCGATCGCGCGGCACAACTTAAACCATGCAATTGACTCCACAAGAAAAAGACAAACTCCTGATTTTTACAGCCGCTCTTTTAGCCGAACGCCGCAAGGCAAAAGGGCTTAAACTCAACTATCCCGAATCGGTGGCCTACATTTCGGCGGCAATTTTGGAAGGGGCACGAGAAGGCCGCACTGTGGCCGACTTGATGACCTATGGCACCACGCTGCTAGCACAAACTGAGGTGATGGATGGGATTGCAGACATGCTGCACGAGGTGCAGGTAGAAGCAACGTTTCCAGATGGCACCAAACTAGTCACAGTACACAACCCCATTCGTTGAAGTCTCGATACCTTCCAATCCTATTCATGCAAGCGAGAACTATATGATCCCTGGAGAGCTGCTGGTAGAACCCGGTGAGATTGAACTGAACGCAGGGCGTGAGACTGTGACGCTAGCCGTGGCTAATACAGGCGATCGCCCGATTCAAGTCGGGTCTCACTTCCACTTTTTTGAAGTCAACTCTGCCCTCACCTTTGATCGAGTCAAAGCCCGAGGCACCCGCTTAGACATCCCGGCGGGGACTGCCGTCCGCTTTGAACCGGGCGACGAAAAAGAAGTCACCCTTGTCCCCTTTGTGGGCAGCCGCCAAGTCTATGGGTTCAACGGTTTGATCAATGGCTCTCTGGAGGTGGAAGCGCCTAAAAAAGAGAGTGCCACCACAGAGACTGTTACCAAAGAGAGTGCCGCCAAAGAAACTGCCACCAAAGAAACTGCCACCAAAAAGAGCGGCAAAAAATCAGACCACAAGAAGAAGAAGTAAGACGTGATCAATCACTCGCTCTAGGCCCCGAGTGTAGCGTTCGCGAGGTGGTAGAGACTGGGGATTGGAATCAGTTGACATATGTCCACCATCTAATGAGCCGCATGTTTTAAGATGTCATCGGCCATGATTTTCGGTTGTTTCAGATTTCTTAGAGGCTCATATGACCAGTCAACCTCCCATTCCAGTTGTCGTTAATGGTGCCACGGGCAAGATGGGTCGAGAGGCCGTGAAGGCGATCGCTGCCGCTGACGATATGACGCTGGTGGGGGCGATCGCCCGTAACCCCAAATACATCGGTGAAGACGTAGGCGAGGTGGTGGGCTGTGGAGCGCTAGAAATTCCTATTCTGGCAGATTTGCAGGGCACCTTAGCCATGGCCTCTCAAGAAAAGCAGCCAGCGGTCGTGGTCGATTTCACCCATCCCGATAGCGTGTATGAAAACGTGCGGTCGGCGATCGCCTACGGAGTCCGCCCCGTCGTCGGCACCACTGGCCTTAGCTCCCAGCAGCTGCAAGACCTGGCAGACTTTGCCGATAAAGCCAGCACAGGCTGTTTGATCATCCCCAACTTTTCAATTGGCGTGGTGCTGCTGCAACAAGCCGCCGTTCAAGCCTCCCGCTACTTCGACCATGTTGAAATTATTGAGCTGCACCACAATCAAAAAGCCGACGCCCCCAGCGGCACCGCCATCCAAACGGCTGAAATGCTAGCCGAATTAGGCAAAACCTTTAACCCGCCTGCGGTCGAAGCAACCGAAACCATGGCTGGCGCGCGGGGTTCCCTGGCCGCTGAAGGGATTCGGATTCACAGCGTCCGCCTGCCCGGTCTAATTGCCCACCAAGAAGTCCTATTCGGCGCACCGGGGCAGCTTTATACCCTGCGGCACGACACCAGCGATCGCGCCAGCTACATGCCCGGCGTGCTGCTAGCGATTCGCCATGTGCTGCAATTGAAATCGTTGGTCTATGGCCTAGAAAAGCTGCTGTGAAGAGAGACCATAAAACCAGACAAAAAATAGGCAAAAAAATGCCTGACCCCATAAGCCCCCAGGGTCAGGCAGATTACCTGTAAAAACGCCTCTTGTTTAGAAAGCCTGAACGACTTGATTGCCCCCTTGCCGTTCAGAACCCTCCAAGCTACGTTCTTCAGAGTTGTTCCCATTGTGCGCGGTCAGCGAGTCCTGCGACGACCAGAGTTTTACGGAAAGTTTTGCGCCTAGAGCCTCAAGCTCTGACCAGCAGTGCGTAAATTCACTCTAAATGGCTCCTGCCGTCCACAACCTGCTCAGACAGATGTTAGGCTCGAAGGGAAGCAATTCAAGCCATGTTCTAACCTGGTTCTAGCTTCAATGCTGCTAATGGGCGATCGCCTGCAACTGAACCGCAACTGACCATGCTCATTCCTATCACCCGCGAGAAAGTTAAAGAACTGATTCCCATTGTGGCGACAGCGGAACAGTATCGCTATTATTGGGGCAAACCATCCGATGTTTTAGGGCGAGTTTTGATCTCGCTGCTGGGAGCGTTACTGAGCCTAGCACTTCAGCTGACTTTGCCACCAGGGTTTGAGATCCTGGAGTTTAGTTTAGCGATTGTGTTTGTGCTGTATTGGCTGTGGCGACCCGCCTATCGTGCCGGACGACGCAATGTTGACTATCGGCGCTATCAATATGGCGGGTTTTGGCGCGGTGAAGTGATCGACGTGTTCATTACCGAAGAGCTAATTGGCAAAGAAGAAACCGTTAACAAGCAGGGCGAACTGGTCGTGATTGAGAACCGGGAGCGGCGATTGAACCTGGATTTAGAAGATGACACTGGCTTTACGACTAGCCTGCAAGTGCCACTCCAGCGGGATCATCGCGTCATTCGCGCCGGTGACGTAGCCGAAATGCTAGTCATGTCGAATCGGCCTGACCTCAGTCGGATTATGCAGGTTTCAGACATATACCTGTCTGACTATGGCGCATGGGTCAGCGACTACCCACACTTGAAGCGAGATACGTTTGTGGCCGTTAGCCGAGAGCTAGGCCGTCGGGGTGCGCCCAAACCGCCGCCCCGCAAGCCAAAGCGATCGCAAAATCGCCGCTAGGCTCAATCGTTAGGCCCAATCGTTAGGCCCAATCGTTAGGCCCAATCAAGTGCAGGCTACCAACCCATCCGATCGCCGCAGTACCGACAGATCTTCTGCATCTAGCTCAACTGGGGTACCGCTGCGAATTAGCTCAGCAAAATCTTCGTTGGGGATCATCAGACAGAGCGCATAGAGACGACCTGTCCCGGTATTTTCGACTTCGTGCGTTCCAGTAGCGGGCACTAGCAGGCTGTCTCCGGCCTGAATATGAGCCGTTTTGCCATCACAGGTGGCCAGCCCTTCGCCCTTGAGCACAAAAAACATTTCTACCGCCATTTGGTGGCGATTGGGCGGCGTTTTTCCGCCCACATCAAAAATTTCGACGCAGTAGGTCAGCGAAATATTGACGATCGTGGGGTCAAACACGATCGCCAGCCGATTGGTATCGTGAGGGCTAATTCGAAAGGCTTGGTAGTCGCCAGGAGTCTTAATCACAGGAATGACGCAGCTATCGGTGGTCATGGGCAGAGTCTCCTTTGGCGGCAGCCAGAACAGCTTGAGAATCGGTCACGAACCCGAAGCATTGATTCACGTTGTAGAGCGTCGCTTGCCAGCAATAGTCTGGCGAGGTGGTAGCGGTGCAGTCGCTCAGCAAAATGCAATCGTAGCCCAAGAAGTTGGCATCTTGCAGGGTAGCCAGAACACATTGGTCGGCATTGACACCTGCAAAAAACAGGGTGGTTTTGCCCAGATTCCGCAGAATGCTGTCAAGCGGCGTATCCCAAAAACCGCTCATGCGATATTTATCGACCTTGATATCGGCGGCGGCTTGGTCTAGTTCATCCACCACAGCGGCAGCCCAACTGTCTTTAATCAGCACGGGCGCGCCGTTTTTGGGCAGCGGGTCGCCCAGCCCGATCCCGTCGCCGCTGGGGTTATATACATGGCGAGCAGCGGCGCTGATGTTGAGTAAATCGGGTCGATTGCCCCAGTTGATCCAAATAATCGGGACGCAGAGGGCGCGCAGCGGGGGCAGACAGCGTTGGAGCGGGGGAATTGGGGTACGTGCAGGAGTCACATCGACGCCAATGTGCGCCAGCCAGCCATCGGGATGGCAAAAGTCATTTTGCATGTCTATTACCAGCAGAGCCGCCTTGGCCAGATCGAGCCGCAGGGTTTTGGTGGCCGTTGGCAGCGTAATCGGCTGGGGCGCTAGAGCGGGACGGGTAATGTCGGCCATGTCGGCATCGACATACCAGGCGGTGGGCGGGGTGCCAAGGGTGCGGAGCGATCGCGTCATAAGAGCTGCATCTATCCCTGGAATCTCTCAGTTTTTTTGATCATTGATAAAAGTGAACATGTTCAGTCGTACGGCAAAAGGCGATCGCATGCAGTAGTGATCGACACTTCCCCTGGCAGTTTTCTCCCCAGCCGCCCGCTTATTCGCCGCAATAGGCAATTAAGTCGATTTCAACATCCCCAAACCCTGCCAGCGCCGTCACCCCAACCGTGGTGCGTCCGGGTAAATGGCCTACGTCAAAATAGGACTTGTAGATGTCATTCACGGTTTCAAAAAACCGAAAATCGGTGACAAAAATGCGCGCCATCGCCACTTTGTTAAAGCTGCTACCCGCATGCTCCAACACCAGCTTCAGATTTTCCATGACGCGAATCGTTTGTTCATCGATCGGGCCACGCACGACTTTACCCGTTTGCGGATCTTCTGCAAGTTGCCCAGTCACGAACAGCAATTCGCCCACACGCACCGCATGACAATAGGGAGCGACTGTAGGAAGAACGTCGTCGGGCAGGGTAATGTATTGAAGCATGGGGTTAGACGTGAAGGTTCAAGGGATATATTGCAGCGCACTGAATTGCAACGCACTCAGCGCGGCACACAAACATACTCCAATATACGCTGACTGACAGATCCGCTGTGAGGTAGCACGATCTATTCTGGAATACATAAATCTGCATTCATTAAGGACGATTCGTTTTGGGCACCTACACAATTCAGCAGGTTCTGATTCCGGTTGGGCAGGGTTACGAGACCATAGATGTCCAAATTGAAGGAGAAGCGATCGCTGCGATCGCACCCCACCTAGAACCGACTGGCACAGTGATTGACGGACGCAACAAGCTGCTGCTGCCCGGATTTGTCAATGCCCATACCCATTCATCCGAGCTGTGGCAGCGCGGCAGCATTGCTCCCCTGCCGTTAGAACTGTGGCTGGGCGAACTGTGCGACTTTCCCCTCCTTGATCCCGAGCAGGTCTACTTAAGTGCCTTAGGCACTGCTGTTGAAACCTTGCTGTCTGGCGGCACCACCGTAGTTGATCACCTGACCCTGATTCCGGGGCAGGAAAAAGAAACCGTCGCCGCAGCGGTGCGGGGCTATCAAGAAGTAGGGATTCGGGCGTTTGTCGGTCCCCTGATTCAAGACCAGTCACTGACCACAAGCCTACCGACAGGCGGCGAAATGCGCACCCATGTGCCCCACTACATGAGCCTGCAAGACAATCTAGATCTAATGGCTGACCTAGTGGCTAACTTTCATCGACCGGAAGCAGGCATGAATATCATGCTGGCTCCAACTGGGCCACAGCTATGCTCCAATGCGTTGCTGACTGGCTGCGTAGAGTTGAGCGATCGCCATAGCCTCTGCCGCCACACTCACCTGCTCGAAAGCAAAGCGCAGCAGATGCTAGCTTACGAAAAGTATGGATGCAGCGCCGCCGAACAGCTACAGCGGCTAGGTTTTTTGGGCGATCGCACCTCCCTCGCCCATTGCGTTTGGCTAGACGCCGCCGATATCGCCATTCTGGCAGCCACCCACTCCACCGTGGTACATAACCCCCTGAGCAATCTGCGCCTAGGCAGCGGCATTGCCCCGATTTTGAAATATCGACAGGCGGGGGTGAATGTCACCTTTGGCTGCGACGGCTCGGCCAGCAACGATTCGCAGGATGTATTGGAGGCGATTAAGCTGGGCTGCATTTTGCACAACACCACAGACTTTGAATATCGCCACTGGATTACCCCGAAAGACGCGATCCAAATGGCGACGTTGGGCGGTGCCACTGGGCTAAACCTAGCCGACCAGATCGGGTCATTAACGGTCGGTAAAAAAGCAGACCTAGCTCTCTATAACCTCACTAATCTATCGCTGCTGCCCCGCACCGACCCAATTGGACTATTGGTGCTGGGTCGCCCGACTCAGGTGGTAGATAGTGTGTGGGTGAATGGTCGGCTGGTGGTGCAGCAAGGGGAGATGGCCACGCTCGATGTGGCAACTCTACGGCAAGAGCTATTTGACCGCAGCCAGTGGGATGGCATTGGCTTGCCTGGGCAGAGCGCGTATCGTCACTCGCCATTGCGCCAAGAAATGGAGGCACCCTATCGGCGGGTAATGGGGCTGCCAAAATAAGTAGTTTACAGGCGCAAAGGGCGAAGTCTTTGGTTGGTAACGTCGCCGACGGGCAAAGCAGTGGCATGTTGAACCCTGACAATGCCATTGCGAGCGGCCACAATTAAATATTCGGGGATGATTCAGCAGTGGTTGAGGCGGTGCGATCGCCATCACCACTCGGTTGAATCTGTGCGATCGCCTTGCTAAGTTTTATTGAAGCTACGGAACTCGTTGAGGTGAGCGATCGCTCCATGATTCCAGTTGGAATTAGGGAGATGAGGTAAGGTCTGCGAGAACTTGCGCGATCGCGGTTTTGATCACGGTTAAACAAATTGCGAAAAGCGGTTGGAATGACCCTGCGAGGTAGTCGGTTTTTGTTACTCAAAAACCAGACCGATTTGAATCAGGAGCAACGCTCACAATTGGAGTCGATTTTGAATCATTCCTGTTGTTTGAGAATTGCCGATGAATTAAAAGAGGAGTTCAGGCAAATTTAAGCACGGTTGTTAGCTTGCTTCATCCATTAGCTTATCTTATCACCAGACCTACAAGAGAACCGCCAAAACCTTTGGGGGACATAGCTTAGAATTTTGATTAAAGTTGATTCTCACCTGTTCAGTTTAGCGCCCAGTTTTTTTAATCAGTATCGTCTGAATCACGGTCTAACAATCGCGTTGTGGCAGGTGGTATCAAGATTTTATGGGTGATGCAAAGGTTCTCGCTGCCGCTGAACACTAACACTGAAACGTCAGCAGGTCTACGGGTTGATTGGGGCGGTAAACCTCGACCTGCTTGACCTTGCGATTGAGTAACCAACCCAACCGGGCACCGTTAGCCAGATATTCCTGCATTTTGGCCTGAACTTTTTCAAGCGGATCGCTGGGCGACATCAGTTCCACGACAAAATCCGGACAGATGGGTGGGAGTGTCAACTTGTTGCTCAAGAGTCAGCATGTCCCAGCGGGCTTGGGCGATCCAGGCCGCATCTGGAGAGCGATCCGCCCCATTGGGCAATTTGAACCCGGTGGAGGAATCAAAGGTTTTCCCGAGTCGATGCTGACGGTTCCAGGCGCGGAGTTGAAAGGTTAGATCGGCGTTGCGATCGCCTGTAGTGCCTCCGGTAGGTGGCATGATGATTAAATCTCCCGTCGCCGTCCGCTCAAATTTAAGAGCTTGATTGTTCTGGCAAAGCTGAAGAAACTGCTCATCGGTCAGATCAATCTTCAGTTCAAGCGTAGTCGGAAGGGCGATCGTCATGGGGATACCCCTGCAAAAGCTGTCACATGATTAGAATAATTGATTCAGCCTCGCATGCAAGCGTGCGAGGCTGAACGTCACTATACGGTTACTAGTTCGGCAGGAAGCCGTTTGAACGAGAGGCGTTCGTTTTCGACATCGACGAAGATGGTGTCGCCGTTGGTAAACTCGCTGCGCAAGATGGATTTGGCGATCGCCGTTTCCAGCTCTTTCTGAATGGCGCGCTTCAGTGGACGGGCACCATACACCGGGTCGTAGCCCACCTCTGCCAGGAAGTCGAGGGCACTGTCAGATAGTTTGAGCGCCATCTTGCGTTCGGCCAGTCTGCCTGCAAGGCGCAGCACCTGGAGTTGAACAATCTGCCGCAGTTCCGATTTCTGCAAACCGTGGAAGATAATAATTTCATCAATTCGGTTGAGAAATTCGGGGCGGAAGGTCGTACGCATGGCGTCCATGACCCGATGTCGCATTTCCTCGTATTGGCTATCATCTCCGGCCACATCCAAGATGTATTGGGAACCGATGTTGCTGGTCATAATGATGATGGTGTTTTTGAAATCGACTGTCCGCCCTTGCGAGTCGGTCACACGGCCATCGTCTAAAATTTGCAGCATGACGTTGAACACGTCGGGATGCGCTTTTTCGATTTCGTCGAATAGGATCACCGAGTAAGGGCGGCGACGGATGGCTTCGGTTAGCTGACCGCCTTCTTCGTACCCGACATAGCCCGGAGGGGCACCAATCAAGCGCGAGACAGCGTGCTTTTCCATGTATTCCGACATGTCGATTCGCACCATTGCTTCTTCGGTATCGAACAGGTAGGAGGCCAGAGCCTTAGCCAGTTCGGTTTTACCCACCCCGGTTGGCCCTAAGAAAATAAAGCTAGCGGTGGGGCGGTTGGGGTCGGCCAGCCCAGCCCGCGATCGCTGAATGGCATCTGCCACGGCAGTAACCGCTTCGTCTTGACCAATTACACGGCGGTGCAGTTCGTCTTCTAGTTGCAGCAACTTCTGCATTTCCGATTCGACTAGCTTGCTGAGCGGAATGCCCGTCCACTTCGAAATAATTTCAGCAATATCTGATTCGGTGACTTCTTCCCGCAGCATCGATTTGCCGCTGGTTTGGGTTTGAGTCAGGCGGGTTTCAGCCGCATCTAGCTGCTTTTGCAAGGTGGCTAGGTTACCATATTTCAGTTCGGCAGCGCGGTTGAGGTCATAATCGCGTTCGGCTTGCTGAATTTCGGTATTGAGTTTTTCAATCTCTTGCTTCAGCTTTTGGATATCTTGAATGACATCTTTTTCAGATTGCCACTGCGCGTTGAGTCCACTGCGGGTTTCCTTCAAATTAGCCAGCTCTTTTTCCAACCGCTCTAGGCGATCGCGTGAGCCTGTGTCGGTTTCTTTGCGCAGAGATAATTCTTCCATCTCCATTTGCAAGACCTTGCGATTGGCTTCATCCAGCGCTTCTGGTTTAGATGTAATTTCCATCTTTAGCTTTGCCGCCGATTCATCTACCAGATCGATTGCCTTATCGGGCAAAAACCGTTCTGTGATGTATCGGTTAGACAATACCGCTGCCGCTACCAGCGCCGAGTCAGAAATTTTTACCCCGTGGTGATTCTCGTAACGTTCGCGTAGTCCACGCAGAATTGAAATCGTATCTTCAACCGTTGGCTGATCGATATAAATTTGCTGGAAGCGGCGTTCTAGCGCTGCATCTTTTTCGATATACTTACGGTATTCATCCAGCGTTGTCGCTCCAATACAGCGCAACTCACCCCGAGCCAGCATCGGTTTCAGTAAGTTGCTAGCGTCCATTGCACCCTGGGTTGCTCCAGCGCCAACTACCGTATGGATTTCGTCAATAAATAGAATGATATGACCACTCGATTCGGTGACTTCTTTCAACACTGCCTTCAATCGTTCTTCAAATTCACCACGATATTTAGCGCCCGCAATCAGTGCCCCCAGATCTAACGCAATCAGCTTGCGATCTTTGAGCGATTCGGGCACGTCCCCGTTGATAATCCGCTGGGCTAACCCTTCTGCGATCGCCGTCTTACCGACACCGGGTTCCCCAATCAGCACCGGGTTATTCTTCGTCCGCCGAGATAGAATCTGAATCGTGCGACGAATTTCGTCATCGCGACCAATCACCGGATCGAGCTTGCCCCGGCGGGCAAAATCGGTCAGGTCGCGGCCATATTTTTCTAATGCGTCGTATTTGCCTTCAGGATTTTGATCCGTCACTTTTTGACTGCCTCGGATTTGTTCAATCACACGTTTGAGCTTTGATTCGTCGAGCTTGAATTCTTGCAAAAATGCTTTACCAAAGCGCTCGTCTTTGGCATAGCCCAACAGCATATGCTCAATCGAAATAAATTCGTCGCCAAAATCTTTACGAACAGTTTCAGCCCGATCGAGTAATGAGTCGAGCGATCGCCCTAAATAAACCGAAGTACCGCTGCCCGACACCTTAGGCTGACGGCCAATAAAACTATCGACCGATTCACGGGCGCGCTGCACGTTAACGCCAGCTTTGTTGAAGACGCTAACGGCTAATCCATCTTGCTCTAGCAGCGCCTTCATCAAATGTTCGCTTTCGATTTGCTGCTGCTGCGCCTGTTTCACCACTTCCTGAGTGCTCGCGATCGCTGCCCAGGCTTTTTCGGTAAATTGATTGGGGTTAGTCGGTTGCATAGGATCTGGGGAGGGGTTTAAGGATGAAAAGTGGGGTTGGGAGTAGGAAAAGACGCACCCTAGACCCCGATTGCTCTAGAGATTGCTTAAGCTTGTCTAGACTTGTCTAGATCTAGATAATGTAACCTATAGAACACATTCTAGAGACTGGAGGGCAATCGCCAGGATCGGTGTTCCCCCCTACGGGTATTCGTTTTACCGCCTTTAGGAGCTGAACTCGCTCAATGTTTAATCTTTTTGCCTGTAGAAAATGCCCTGGAGAAAACATTAGTAGAAGACGGTGCAAGTTTAGCTACCGTAGTGTGGGCATCTTGCCCGCGCAGGCTGGAAGCCTGCACTACGAACGGTAGACAGATTTACGCCTCAGACTACTAGATCTAGAAAAATAGAATATAGCAGCTCTAAGACACTCAGAGCGATCGCATGAGAATTACTGAGCCAAGATGCTGAGGTCTGAGTCGAGGCGGGCAAACACTCGCGCAAAGGTGCCACAGGGAGGGAATGCCGTTGTTCAAACGTAGAAAGGCGCTTAACCATTCCTGCTTGGATTGTCCATACGCTTCGATATCGACCCAACTCTCCGCCCCACAAATCACCGCACAGATGGCGATCGCCTGTCGTACTATGAGTTTACACGAGTAGGTAAATTCACTGTTTCTCATGCACGGAGCCAACGATGACCTCCCAGAGTTCTTCTCCTCATCCCCCCTCAGATCTACCGCCTTCGCATTGGCAGCGCGATCAGCAAATTATTGAAGCGTTGGCCACGCTGAACTATCGTTCAGGTGAGTTAGATCAGTATTTGCAAACCATTGCTCGCAGCGTCTGCAATCTGCTGGAGATTGATCTAACGGTGGTGACGCTGGTGCAAGATCAGGCATTTGACCGAGTGGTCGCTAGCTCGGATGGGGAAGAAGACCTGACGGTACATGACCTGCATGGCACAGTTACGGGCATGGTGGTGGCCTCGGGGCGATCGCTGGTCGTAGAAGATGTGCGACTGACTCATTACTTTGGTTCTACCCCAGCCGGGTTCTTATGCTACTTGGGGGTGCCACTGCGGACTGCCCAGGGAGACACCATCGGCACCATTTGTTCTTTCCATGGTGAGCCACGCGCCTTTTTGCCAGAAGAAATTCGCACGGCTGAACTGTTTGCCGAGCGGGCAGCCGCTGCCATCGACAACTATCGCCTATACCAGCTTCAGCAACAGTTTAGCGATCGCCTAGAAGCCGAGGTAACTAAACGCACAGTAGAGCTACGGGCAGCGCAGTCGCGCCTAATTGAACAAGAGCGCCTAGCGGCGATTGGAGAATTTGCCGCGACCATTGTTCATGAAATTCGCAACCCGTTGACGACAGTAAAAATGGGTTTAAACCATACCCAAAAATTAAAACTATCCGCCACCGACAAAGAACGGCTCCAACTCGCGCTAGATGAAGCTAGGCGGTTGGAAGAGTTGCTGAACGAGATTTTGCTATTCTCCAAACCCCATGTGATTCAGCCGATGGCGGTGGAGGTAAACACCCTGCTGCAAGAGGTGTTTACCCTGATTCGCGAAACGCCAGAGGCGCGAGGACAGCAGATTACTCTAGTGCCACCGTCTGCGGTGCTGTATGTGGTCGGCGATCGCGACAAACTCAAACAGGTGTTGATTAACTTGTTGAATAATGCCTGTGAAGCTTCTACCGCACCAGGCACAGCAAATGCAGCCAATGCAGCCAATGCAGCGGCTGTCGTTACCTGTAAGGCTGAAGCCATGGAGGACGACAAAGTCTGCATTTCGATTCACAACGAAGGGCCTCCCATTCCGCCGGAGCAGTTACCCAAACTGACTCAACCGTTTTATTCGACGAAGCCCGGCGGCACAGGGCTAGGGTTGGCGATCGTTAAGCGGATCATAGACGCCCATGGTGGAGAGTTACACATTGAATCGACGGCTGAGAGGGGGATGCTGGTGCGGGTAGAGTTGGCCAGCACCAGGAAGTAGCTCACGGTGAGGGAGCGACGACCCATGGTTCGTAGAGCGGCTAGTTTTGAATTTGAATCAGAAAAAATTATGCCTGAGCGTGCGTACCCAGGATTTCGGCTAAGCCGGGAACCGCGTTTTCTACATAACCCTTAGCCGCATTGCGCAGTTTGCCGTAAGCCCCGCGTAACATCGCTCTGTTAGTCCTTTCAACCTTTGCATCGGTGAGACTAAGCAGCTGATCGGCTGTTCGAGAACGGTTTTCTATCAGATGCTGGACTGGATCGCCCGTTAGCACGCCTTCATCCCAGATCGGATCGAGCGCAGTGAGGGCATCGGGTAAAAGCCGTTGGATGGCTCCAGAAATATAGCTAGGGTCAATGCCCTTGACGGCACCATAGGCCGCTTTCAGGCCCAGCCCTGAGATGCCGCCTTGAGCCGCTACTTGCTGATCAATTAATTTGGCGCAGTCCGCCACTAAGTGCATCTGTGTCGTTTGATCGCTAATTTGCTCGTTAAGTCCCATTATTTCTCTCTAGATGGATCAGCGTTAATTTCTTATTTTTGGCAAATTTGGATCAGATTCAGTCATTTAGTCCCATCTTTTGAACGTTACTTAACAGGAATGTAAATTTTTCTTGACTGTCCAATAAAATCGGGTTCAGGGCGATAGTTTGGCTCTAGCCAAGTAGAATAGCTGACTCAACCTTTAAAAGTAGCGTCGAGTTGCCCTATCTATCTCTTCAGTAGGACTACGCGAAATCAGCAGGCTATGGCGGAAGGTTGATTTGGAATGTAAAGAAGCCTAGAACCGCTAGTAGTCTGAGGCGTAAATGCTGCCTAGCGTTCGTAGTGCAGGCTTCCAGCCTGCGCGGGCAAGATGCCCGCCCTACGGTAGCTAAACCTGCGCCGTCTTCTACTGGCGATCGCACAATTTGGCAATTTCCTCAGACGAAATTTCCTGCATGTCTTGCTAGAAGCAGGGCCGAGATAGCATAAACCTATCTCTATAGTTAGGGAAGGAAAAGCTGTATCCATGCTTAGCGGACAAAATTTGACAACTTCCGGGTTTAAAACAGTAGAGTAGAGGTTGACGATATTTTGGATGTCAGCGACCTTGAACCCGACCTCGACAGTTTTAGACTGTAGAGGGTTTTAGGTTTTAGACATTGATGCATTAGCCAGGAGACCGACGATTATTATGCCGCAGCTAGAGCTTACCCAAGAACTCGACTTCCAGAGTGACGTTTACAAAGATGCCTACAGCCGGATTAATGCCATCGTCATTGAAGGTGAGGAGGAGGCGTTTGATAACTATCAGCGGCTGGCAACGTTGATTCCTGATCAACAGGAGCAGCTGCTCACCTTGTCAAAGATGGAAAACCGCCACAAAAAAGGCTTTCAAGCCTGCGGTAAAAATTTGGCAGTAACGCCCGACATGCCGTTTGCGAAGGAATTCTTTGCTGGCCTGCATCAAAACTTTCAGGACGCGGCGGCGGATGGCCGGATCATCACCTGTTTGTTGATTCAATCGCTAATCATTGAGTGTTTCGCGATCGCCGCTTACAACATCTATATTCCTGTAGCCGACGACTTTGCTCGCAAAATCACTGAAGGCGTGGTCAAAGACGAGTATATGCATCTAAAATTTGGCGAAGAGTGGCTGAAGGCAAACTTTGAGACAGCGAAAGATGAACTGGAAGCTGCCAACAAGCAAAACCTACCCCTGGTTTGGCGGATGCTGAACCGAGTAGAAGATGATGCCAAGGAGCTAGGCATGGAGAAGGAAGCCCTCGTGGAAGACTTCATGATTAGCTATGGTGAAGCCTTAAGCAACATTGGCTTTACGACCCGTGACATCATGCGGATGTCGGCCTACGGCCTATCTGCTGCGTAAGTAAAACTCACGATCTTTAAATCTCCGACTTCTTTGAGAAGTCGGAGGTTTTTTTAGTTAGACTATGCCAGGTTCGCTGCCTAAATTGGCGATCGCCAGCAGGGCAAACACCAGAAACAGCGCCCCGCCTGTCAAGGTCAGCACCTTCTCGGAAATGCGTCCAGCAATCAACTTGCCGCCCACTACCGCGATCGCGGCACAAATGGCATGACCCAAAATTGCCCCCAGCGTCACCCCAATCGCGTCTTTAGACGCCGCCAAGCCGATGGTCGCAATTTGGGTGCGATCGCCCCATTCTGCCAAAAACGTTAGGCCAAAGGTTTGAAGAATAATGGCCAGGTTGGTGGGTTGCTTGACCATCTGGATTTCAGCCTGGGCAATGGCTGCCACCGCTTCTTCACACACCGCATCACAGGGCGCATCTGCCATCCGCCACCCCTGAAATAGCAGGTTGAAGCCAAAGGTCAGAAATAGTCCAATTTCGGCATAGCGGATGTACTGGGGCGGGAAAAAGGTGGCCAGCTGACCCATTAGCACCGAAATCACGGTCATCGCCGCCAATGCTGCTACTGCTCCAATGAAGACCAGCGATCGCCGCTGCCGCGTTGCCATAATCACCGCGATAAAAAATGTCTTATCGCCCAGCTCCGAAATTGTAATTAATAAAAGCCCTGCGACAAACGCTTCAAACATGCTCCATTTCCTCTCAGAACTGCGTGGCGGTCTGAGTGGACTTGATGGATGCAAACACACTCCACCAAATCCACAAACCTGTGGACTCAGTGAAGGTCTCGCTAAATGATTGAGTGACGATGGGTTAAATCCGTCACAGCCTCAGCACCCGAACCAGGGTCATCCCCAGTATGTTGATTCGGGCAAACTGGCGCGTGCCAGCAGCTACTCCCCTTCAAACACATCCATCATACAGGCTTTCAATAGAAAATACACGCTTCTCCTAGACAGACTAGTACTTGGCGGCGAAAGTTTAACTACTATTACAGGCTCCCCAGACAAGGGGCTTAAGCCCCTTGTTCAAAGGTAGTCAAACTTCCGCCGTGCAGTACTAGTTGAACCTATTTTCCTTCTGTTTTATCTGCCTCACACTCAAGCCAATCACCAAGGCAATGGCTCCAACGGCAGCAGTGCCCCAAATCTTCTGCACATCCGGCTGTCGAGCCACGATCGCCAAATAAGCCCAAATAAAAACCAGCATAAACGCCGTATCTTCTCGCTGCCACACCACGATAAGGGCGATCGCGGTTGCCACCACAATCATCACAGCCGTCCAACTCTCAGCGCCCAATATCGCTCCATCCCAGCCTGAGCTATGGAGTGCAGACGCGATGTTGACTATAGTCGCGACTGAAATCCAACCCAGATAGACACTGAACGGAATATGAACCATCCAGCGGCGGCGGCGATCCACTCGCACCCGCCCAATGCCCAACCGCAAATAGATCTGCACCAGCGATCCCAAGATCACCAGCATGACAGGGACAGACGCCCAAAATTGCTGCGACGTAAATAAATAGACCCAGATAATTTGAGCAATGCAGGCCAAAATCAGCAGCTGATCTACCCGCAGCATCGTTTCGTCGCCTTGCTGAACCGGACGAATTTGGTAGATGCCATAGGCGATCAGCCCCACATAAATTAACCCCCAAATGGCAAACGCATAATTAGCTGGCGTAATCAGCACTCCGCGCAACACCGTATTTGACAACTGACCAATGTTGATGCCGTTGGGCGGGGCAATATTAGACAGGGTGTTAAATGCCAGGGTGGCCAAAATAGCAATGGGAGTGGCGATCGCCAGTCTCTTGCCGTCACTAAAAAAGTTTGGAGGCACGTTCATGGGATGCTTCTCATCAGAAACAGGTAGCCTTGATGCTGGCCCACATCTTGCAGGGAATCCTCTACCTAAAGTAGGAGATATCGAGCTAGAAATTGAAGGTTTAGATCCCCAAGGTCTCGGCCTAATGTCCCCGTTCTGCCAATTCTAGCCAACGCTCAGTAGCGGCATCAATCGCCTGACTCACCTCTGCCAGCCGTTGCGATAGCTGTTGCACGTCACCAGACTCATCTGGAGAAGTGCTGTCAAGGAGTTTCTCTAGGTCTGCCTTCTCAGTTTCTAGCTGCGGAATTTGGGTTTCTAGCGTCTCATATTCGCGTTTTTCTTTATACGAAAGCTTTCGAGCTGTTTTGGCAGCGGGTGGAATTACCGCTAGCGGCGGCGCGCTGCCAACGCTCTGAGGTTTAATCCCAGCGTCCTGGCTCTTCGCTCCGGCCTCCTTAACGCCTGCCTCTTCATCTTTTTTGCAATCTAAGTACACCGAATAGTTGCCCGGAAACTGGCGCAGCGTCCCGCCCGGTTCAAAGGCAAACACCGTGTCAATGGTGCGATCGAGGAAGTAGCGATCGTGGGAAACCACAATGACACAGCCGTTAAAGTCTTCTAAGTAATCTTCCAGCACCGTTAGTGTTTGCACGTCCAAATCGTTAGTCGGCTCGTCCAAAATCAGCAGGTTGGGCGCACTCATCAGTACCCGCAGCAGAAACAGCCGCCGCTTTTCACCCCCGGAGAGTTTGGCGATCGGGGAATATTGCTGATTGGGCGGGAACAGAAACCGCTCCAACATTTGCGAGGCGGTAATAATGCTGCCGTCTGAGGTTTTGACTAGTTCCGCTACGGTTTTGAGGTAATCGATGACGCGCAGGTCGTCATTCATCTCGACGTCTTCGGAATGCTGGTCGAAGTAGCCAATATGAATGGTGGAGCCAAGCTCGACGGTGCCCGAGTCGGGCTGGATGCGCCCAGTAATAATATCCATTAGGGTGGATTTGCCCGCGCCGTTGCTGCCAATGATGCCGATGCGGTCTTCGGGGTTGAAGTTGTAGGTGAAGTCTTTGATTAAGGTGCGATCGCCATAGGCTTTGCAGACCGCTGTCAGCTCGATTACCTTTTTGCCAATCCGCCGCCCTACGGTAGAAATTTCAACCTTCCCATTGGCTGATTTGAAGTCCTGCGACTGCATATCGCGAATCCGGTCAATTCGGGCTTTTTGTTTGGTGCTGCGGGCTTTAGGACCCCGCTTTAGCCATTCCAACTCGCGGCGCAGCACGCCTGCATGTTTGCGCAGGCTGCTGGTGGCCACGTCCTCCGCCTCTGCCTTTTTCTCTAGGTAATAGGCATAGTTACCGCTGTAGGCATACAGGTCGCCGCGATCAATTTCGAGAATGCGATTGGTGACGCGATCGAGGAAGTAGCGATCGTGGGTAATTAGCAGCAGCGCTCCCCGGTAGCGGTTGAGGTAGCTCTGGAGCCATTCCACCGACAGGGCATCCAAATGGTTAGTCGGCTCATCCATCAGCAGCACGTCTGGGTCAGACAGCAGCGCCGCAGCCAGCGCAATCCGTTTGCGGTAGCCACCAGACAAATCGCCAATTTTGGCCTCCAAATCTTCAATCCCCAGCTTGCTGAGGATCACCTTGGCGTTGGTTTCTAGCTCCCATGCGCCTTCCATTTCCATCCGCTGCGACAGGCTAGACAGCCGCGACATCAGCGTATCGGTATCGGCGTGGGGATCGCTGTAGGCGTGCGCCAACTGATCAGAAATATCTTCATATTCTCGCACCAGCGCCATTTGCTCACCGCTGTCGGCAAAGACCTGTTCTAGCACAGTGCGCTCGTCGTCTAGGTCGGGCTGCTGCGGCAGATAGACGATTTTGGCACTAGAGTTGACCCACAGTTCGCCACTGTCAATCGACTCCAATCCAGCGATCATTTTTAGCAAGGTGGACTTGCCAGAGCCATTGGTACCAATCAGCCCCACCTTATCGCCCTCGTCCAGGCTAAAGCTGGCATCGCGCAGGAGTTCTTTAATACCGAAGTCTTTTGCCAGCGATCGCAGCGTAAAAAGCGCCATGGGTTCCAGAATAGCTATCCGTAGCCTAGTCTAACGTTCAACGCTGCCGTTATGGGATAGTTCAGCGGCTGTAAATGCAGGTGTAAATGCAAGGTAGGATAGGCGGGGATATTCTGCTCACTCGCCTAGCGTTATGGATCAAACAGCATCCTGGCTCGAACTCAGCTTTGATGCAACAGCCGAAGCCGTGGATTGGGTGCGATCGCTCCTGGCAAAAACGCCCTATACGGGCACCCTGCACCTCACTCCCTACCTTGCCGCCGAGCGCGTCAGCGACTACCTTGCCGCCGAGCGCGTCAACGACCAGGCCGACGCATCTAGCCCATGGGCGTTCACGGTTTATCTTTACCTCCCCTACAACAGCCAAGCGCGATCG
>Ga0163155_10002537_pt1 | contig 20253 bp, 8 predicted proteins | sample OliLakLV19SP4G1_FD_148611 | JGI IMG/M metagenome (GOLD analysis project Ga0163155, IMG submission 148611) | Freshwater microbial mat bacterial communities from Lake Vanda, McMurdo Dry Valleys, Antarctica - Oligotrophic Lake LV.19.SP4.G1 | ecosystem: Environmental > Aquatic > Freshwater > Lake >... | reverse complement strand
CATGCTGAAGCAGCAGCGTCACCACATAAGGTGAGCCGCTACACTCCTTTCCCTTCCCTCCGCTAACACGGCAGGGTGTCCCCAACCCCAAGCCAGCGGTAAAACCAACAGGACACCAGCCCAAACAGCTGCCACAGCCCAAACCATAGTGGAGAGAGTCTTGTATGACCTTATGCGTCGTAAGGGACTGGTAGAAGCGTGGGAGGCGCTTGACGAAGCAACAAAGGTCGCGATCGTCCAATCACTCGTCGCCCAAACACAGGCAGTCCTGGTGTCGCCTAACGCTTTATCTGTCGTCTTAACAAACTTTTGTCGCTCACTGTCGAATGGCTGAAAGCTTATCCGGGCAAAGCTTTTCAGGCTTTTATGCCAGCTTGTTGCTGATTTGGCTAGTAACACATTAGATGTCAGCGTCGCAAAATTTAACAAGATCGCTGTCGTGATTTTGAGGCTCTTGCTAAGGTTAGTTGGAAGAGGTTTAACAAATTCTCTGTCACTTTCTTAGTTTGTCGATCAGGCGGTTGAGTGCTTCAGCCCGTTGGTCATTGAGTAAGATAAAACCTGCTCTGGCTTGACTGTAAAAGATAAGGGCTTGTTGGCGATTTTGAGTTACCTCATAAAGTTCACCTAAACCATACAAGGTGACTGACCATTCCTCTAAATCTTCTAAGGATTGAATGCTTTCGATCGCTCGCAGGTAGGCATTTTCTGCTGGAGCCATAACGCCTGTTTGCAAATACAAATCACCCAGGGTGCGGTAGATCAGTGGTGATTGCTTATCTTGCCCGATGAGTGTTTCTAAAGTGGCGATCGCATTGGCATTGAGTCTGTAGCTTTTCGCTGTTTTCTCTGAAAAACCGTAGACGAGAGGTTCCGGCACTTCGTAAGTGCTGTAGTAGTCAACCAACTTGAGGGCTTTAATGTCAGCGTTGAAGTCACTCTGAGCAATCTGATTAACTACTGCCTGAACAGCTTTAGCCTCGGCATCTCGGAGGAGAATAAATTCAGAACCCGCTTCACTTTGAGAAGCTTTGCCAGTGTTGGTCTGAATCGTAATACTGTAGGGGATTCCTGGTTGAAGTGCTGAGGTGCCAGAGTAGGTCACTTGAGACTCTTTGACTTGGGTTTGCCAAACGATGCCCTGAGCATTGACAATTTTGACGGTGTACTGACTACTACCAGGAACGGGATTCCATCGTATGGTTGGTTTAGGGTCGAGGATAAGGGTGCGTCGAGGAGTAATCAAGAAGGGGATTTGTGGGTTGGTGCCACTCATGATGACCAAAGGTGGTGGTCCTTTTTTAACAATCGCTTTCCACTCCGGGCAGAGCTTCTGAACGCCAAGCCTCTCGCCTGCTTGACGAATCTCTCTGGGCTTGTTTTTGCCAGGACAGATAATTGTTGCCACGGCACCGCTACTGAGTCGCAGTTGATCGCCAACAGTAAGAGAAACGGGGCCCCGTTTGATTACCCGAAAACCTGCTTCGTTAACCGTTCTACGTTTCAGTTCAACATTACCTTGAACGGAATTAATATAGGGAGTTTCAGCGATCGCCGCTTGCCTATTTAGCAGGCTGATCGCTACAAGGGCGAGTGTTCTTATAAGAATTTTATTTAACATTTTTCGCTTTCTTATCCTCTTCTTTTAGCTGTTCGCGGGCGGTCACTGCCCACTCTGTTTCCTCTTGAATGTAAGGGTTTTCTTCTGCATTACAAGTTTCCCAGGCTTCTAGCGCTGCGGATTTGTCTCTTTGAGCCGCTTTGACCTGGGCAAGTAAGCAATAGGGGGAAGCGATCGGCAACGCTTCCTTAGAGTCAGTAGATCCTTTGCTAAGCTTGGCAGTTTGTTGCAATTTGATTGCATCGGTTAATCGGTCTTCTGCCTCACCATAATCGCGCTGCTGTAAGCGTGCCCAACCCAGATTTTTCAGCAGAGCATAGCGGCTTTCGGGGGAAAGTTCTGCTTCTTTTTCTAGTGCTTTAAGTAAAAGTGGAATGGCTGGAGCAGGCTTTTGATCCAGGAGGCTGAGGCGGGAGAAATTGTTGACTGCATCTGGAATGCCTGCTCGAACGGACAGTCGATAGTTGAAGCGGGCTTTCTCTAAATCTTGTAGCTCTTCGTAGAGAACCCCTAAGCGAAAACTTGCCTGATCGTTATCGGGATTGAGTTGCAGCGCCCGTTGGTAAAGTTCTTCAGCGCTACCCCAGTCACCCTGTTTATACTTTTGAAAGCCTGAATCGGAATAGAGCGAGGCAATTTGGGGAAGCGATGTCCGTAGTCCGATCGCACCCAATAGCAACAGAAGCGAACCACCAGCACCGACCTCATGCCAGTAACGCTCTGGAATCTGGAGTCGATTCAGCAAACGTTTGTTTGCCTCCTGTCCAGCAACCGTCAGGGCACCACCAGCAGTCAGGAGCGCTCCGATACTTTGAGCACTAACCGCGATCGCTCCGAAAGTATCGGGTCCACCTTTGAGAAAGCGGGCGGAAACATCTCCAAAGAGTCCGACAGAAACAGTGATACAAGCAATGGAAACCGCTTGCCAGAACCAGTCTTGATTCCACCAGGGATTAGGCTGTTCGGGCTTGAGCGACCACCACCAGGCTTTTTCATCGGGGTTAAAGCTGGTGTGCCAATTCACGGTTTTGAGACACCGCTCTACCGTTTCGGACTGGTCTTTGAGTTGTTGATCCAGAGCGGCGATCGTGCCTAGCGTTTCCCCACTGAAGCCCTTCGTGTCATGCAAGAAGGTGTGGAGTTCATCCCGCGCTGCCATGACTTCGAGCACCTGGGGCAAAAAGATGTCATCGGGCTTGGACTGAGCAGTCGCCTGCTTCAGTGAGTCGATGGCATTTTGATAGCGCTGGGTGGTGAGGTTGAGAGGGGAATCAGTCATCAGGGGAACTAAAGTGCAAGCTATAGAATATCCTATAGCCCATTGCCGATGAGGATAAAGGGTGCCCAGTAGAAGGGGTGTTTAAGGTTGGTGGGAATGGTGGCTTGACTGGTGTCAGTGTCAATGCGGAAGTTGGTGCGCAGTTTACCGCTAGCGGTAAAGTCACCGGTAATCAAGGCGATTTGGGCTTGTTGAAGGGCTTCAGCTTTGGGTATGCCTTGCTGGAGCAGACCATAGAAAATATTCATCAGTGTTTGGGTGCCACCGTCATTGATGGACCACAAAGAAGAAATGGCAGCTTTGGCTCCGCCGCGTTGGAACTGGTAGCCAATGCCCAAGACTTCGACACCGTCCTCATCTTTGCCCGTTAAGCCCACTCCGGTTTCACAGGCGCTCAGAACCACCAAATCGACGTTGTCTAGAGTGCTGTCTTGAATGTCGCTGAGGCTGAAGCGATCGCCGTTACCCATAACCAGGAAGGATTTTTTAGGGTTACCGATCAGGAACTTACCGTGGGTTGCTAGATGAACAATGTTGAAGCTGTTCATGCGGGTTTGCAGGGTGGCGAGGCTGAAGTTTGGGCCGAACAGGGAAACAGTGCCGGGGCGATTGCTGACGATGGAATGTACCTCTTTTTGGGCGAAGGGCAATCCGGCAAACTGAAAGGACTGATTATCGACGGGAATAGTGACTTGGTTTTCGCCAAAGGCGGCGGCGAGAATCTGTTGCTCTTTGTGGGGTGGGGTGACGAGGTCGCTAACGGCTAGAGCAGTGATGTTGTTGATGCGGTAGCGTTGCACGAGCCATTGGGTGCCGTCATACAGGGCAGCAAGAGGGATGTAGCGCAGTTGTCCGTCGGGAGCGTAGAGGATGGTTTTGGGATGGGCTTGTTTGAGGTCGGCTTCCAGGGGTTTAATGAGCCAACCATAGAGTTTTTCAGCGAGTTCCTGGGCGTTGTCTTGGCGGCTGCCGAGGGCAGTGCGGAATGCCAGGATGGTTTCGTTGAGTTCTTGGCGGGTAACCTTGACAGTGCGGCGCAAGGGGGGCGAACCAGGGACACTAAGGACGAGTTCGAGGCGATCCTTCAGGATGAGGGGATAGAGCAAGACGGCATCTAGGCGTTCGAGCTTATCTTTGAGTTTGCGGAGTTCAGTCAGGTTGACGGTTTCGTTGTCGGTGCTTTGTTGCAATTTGGCGGTGAGGCGTTTGATCTCGGAGCTGTCAACAAAGGCAACGAATTGGGTATTGATATCGGTTTCAAGTTTCACCAATTGGGTGAGGCGCTGCTGCTGGGTTAGGTTGAGGGCATTTTTGCTGTCGAGTTTGCGTAGGTCAGCCAGTTCTGAGCCGATTTCGATCGCGTTTTTTTGCAGTTCGTTGTATTTCGTCAGGATTTCTTGTTCGGCTCGACGAAATTCAATAGTTGGGGCGGTGCCGCGTACATTGCGGAGGTAGTCATCCAGTTCTTGCACCTTGAGCAAGTCGAGGATTTGTTGGGCTTCCAGCACCCGATCTTGTTGTAGAAGGAGATCAGCGAGGCGGCGGTAGGTCTCTGCTACAGACTGGGTATAGGATTCCTTTAGGTTACGAGGAAGGGCACTATTGTTTTTGCGGATCGCCTCTCGTGCTTCTACAGACTGCTTATAGAAGATAATCGCGAGTTCCGGTCTGCTTTGTTCCTTAAACAGCTGACCCATGTTGCTAAGGACATACCCTTCACCTTCAAGATCCTTGACTTCTCGAAAGATGGGAAGCGCCTTTTGATAAAGGTTAATTGCCTGATCATGTTGTGATCGGGAACGATAAGCATTTCCCCAATTCATTAGTGCATGAGCCTCTCCCTTGCGATCTCCGACCTGCCTGAGAATTGGTAATGCCTGCCCATAAGAGGCCGTTGCTTTGTCGTACTGTGATAAGGCGGAGTAAGCCTGCCCTATCTCACTGAGTGTGTAAGCTTCTCCATTAGGGTCTTTAACCTTGCGAAAGAGGGGTAGTGCCTGCTGATAGAGGGGAATTGCCTGGTCATATTGTGATCGGGAAAAGTAAGTAAATCCCAGATTCTTCAGTGCATAAGCTTCTCCATCAAAGTTTTTAAGTGTGCGAAAGAGGGGTAATGCCTGCTGGTAGAGGGGAATTGCCTGGTCGTACTGTGCTAAGGAACGATAAGTATTCCCCAGATTGAGGAGAGTCCAAGCTTCTTGGTTTTGATCTTTGATGGCACGAAAAATAGGTAATGCTTGTTGATACAGCTTAATCGCTTTAGCGTATTCCGATTTGGGAGAGTAAGCTTGTGCCAAACCACTTAGTGTTTGAGCTTCTCCATTGCGTTGTTTGAGCTCACGGAAGAGCGGTAATGCCTGCTCATAGACGGTAATTGCGTTGTCGTACTGCGATAGAGAGGAGTAAGCCAGTCCCAAATAGTTCAATGCCCAAGCTTCGCCATCTCGGTTATGAATGGCTTGGTAAATCGCTAGAGCCTGCTTACAGGATTGCTTGGTGGCTTCATACTGACTAGCTCCATACTGTCGACTTCCTTGTTTTAATAGCCGATCAGCCTCTGCTTGTTGGTTGTTTATTGCTTGAGCCAGTATTGGCAGTGACACTGTAATCATTGCCGGACTTAACACCACAGCTGACAGCAGTAGTACGGTCAAAACTCGCTTCAACTGACCAGCCATATTTTGAGGTTGAGGATTTTGCAGTAGCCAGAAATCTATCCACCTGTCTTAAGTAATTCTCCGGACAAATATTGCTCTGATCAGACTTATTTGTTCTACGTTACTGCGATTCCCCAATTAACGTGAACGCTGCCCAGTCTCTTGGCTGGGCGTTGGGGCGCTTCATAATCGTCAACATCGCCTGCCGTAATGCCTGCGCTTTATCCAATTTCCGCTCCTGCCAGTCGTGGTAAAACTCCGCCATTAACTCTGCTGTCGGTGCATCCGGCACTGACCACAGCGACACCATCACACTGGACGTTCCGGCTAGGATGAGCGATCGCGATAACCCAATCACACTATCACTGGTAATTTTGCCACGTCCTGTATCACAGGCACTCAACACGACTAACTCAGCATTTAGCTTCAAATCCAAAATTTCGTTAGCGGTCAGGAGTCCATCATTCGGTTCGCCATTGCCAGACGGAGCAAGCGCGATCGCGCCCGGTGTGCCCAATCCCTTCAGGTCATCCAGCAAGCCGTGCGTCGCCAGGTGAATGATTCGGGCTCGCGAAAGCTTGGGCACGATCGCGGCTTTAGTGGCTTGACCACCAATCCAGGCTTTCGTCTTGAACAACGCCGCAATCCGATTAGCTTCCTGTTCACTACCAGGTAAGGCTTTGAGTTGTTCTGGTAGTTCCCCCAACTTCGTTAACTGTGGCATTGTGGGGTTGCCGACGATCACGACTTCCCGTAAGCCTGCCTGGTTGACCTGCTGGCGTTTCTGGCGAGTGAGGTCAAGCACTTGAATCGCGGGCGCAGTTAAGATCGTGTGCTGCTCAATCAGGTATTGTCCTTTGGCATCTTGAAGGGCGGGGAAGGGCACCAGAAATAGCTCTCCATGTGGGACAAAGATGACCTGAGCACTGGGGTCTATGGGCAGCAAATCTGCGATCGGTGCGATCAGCAATTGGTGGAATTGCTTCAGGCGATCAGCAGGGCTGGCTTGGTTAGATTCAATCTTGAAGTTGCCTCGTCCTCTCACGCCGATCGATTCCCGGCTAGTATCAACCAGGGCGGTTAGAGAAGGTTGCTGTGGCAGCACGACTTTGCGATATGTAACTGTGCCACTGGGCTGAACCACCCAGATGTAGAGAGTTTTGGCATCAATGATGGAATACTCTACAAGTGTTGCATTGCGATCTTTTGCAATTTGCTTGATTTGAGTGATGTTCGGACGTAGATTTGCCGTGAGTTGTGGCAGTGATGTTTCGGTGCCATTAATTCTGGTTGCTAGCAATTCCACAAATGCTCTCGCTCGACCTCGCTCAGCGACTTCCAGTGCCATTTTAAATTTATTTTGGGTCACTAATGCTGTTTGCTGGAAGCGGTAGGTATCGGCTTGAATCTCAAACAGGGAAACTTTATTCTCATCGGTCAGGCCGGGGCGGAGTGATTCAAAAGCCTCAATTGCCTCGAACAAAGTAATTTCAGCTTCCTTGGCTTTGCCAGATTCTAGCAATCGCGCACCAATATTGTTGAGCGTGCCGCCTTCACCCGCGCGATCGCCAATCGCTTTACGAATGATTAAGGCTTGCTGATAGAACGTCAAGACTTGCTGATACTGCCCCAGACGGGCGTAAATGCGCCCGATATTGTTGAGTGTACTGCTTTCCTCCGAACGGTCGCCAATCTGCTTAAGAATGGCTAAGGCTTGCTGATAGAACTCTAAGGCTTTCGTATATTGGCCCATTTTGGAGTAAATGAACCCGATATTGTTGAGCCTAGTGCCTTCACCAGAGCGATCACCAATCGCTTTGCTAATGGCTAAGGCTTGCTGATAGAACGCCAAGGCTTGCGAATACTGCCCCAGGCTGTCGTAAATGCCTCCGATATTGTTGAGCCTAGTGCCTTCACCAGAGCGATCACCAATCGCTTTGCTAATGGCTAAGGCTTGCTGATAGAACTTTAAGGCTTGCGGATACTGTCCTAGGTTGTCGTAAATCCCTCCGATATTGTTGAGCGTGGTGCCTTCGCCAGCAAGGTCGCTAATCTGCTGGCGAATCGCTAAAGCTTGCTGGTAGAACCCCAAGGCTTTCCCATACTGCCCCAGGCTGTTGTAAATGGCTCCAATATTGTTGAGCGATTGCCCTTCACCGGAGCGATCGCCAATCTCTTTGCGAATGGCTAAGGCTTGCTGAAAGAATTCCAAGGCTTTTTGATACTGCCCCATTCTGGAGTAAATGAACCCGATATTGTTGAGCGAGGTGCTCTCCCCCGAGTGGTCGCCAATCGCTTTACGAATCGCTAAAGCTTGCTGGTAGAATGCCAAGGCCTTCTCATACTGTCCCAGTCGGTCGTAAATACCCCCGATATTGTTGAGCGAGTTGGCTTCACCCAAGCGGTCGCCAATCTGCTGACTAATGACTAAGGCTTGCTGATAGAACTCCAACGCTTGCGGGTATTTCCCTAGGTGGGTGTAAATCAAGCCGATATTGTTGAGCGAAGTACTTTCCCCCGAGCGATCGGCAACCTCCTTGCGAATGGCTAAGGCTTGCTGATAGAACTCCAGCGCTTTGGGATACTGTCCCAGTCGGTCGTAAATGCGCCCAATATTATTGAGCGTGGTGCCTTCACCAGCACGATCGCCAATCTCCTTACGAATGGCTAAGGCTTGCTGATAGGATTCCAACGCTTGCGGATACTGCCCCAGGCGGACGTAAATTAACCCAATGTCATTTAGCGTGATGCCCTGATTTTTACGATCGCCGATATCCTGACGCACAGCCAGCGACTGCTGATAAAACTCTAGTGCTTTCGGATACTGAGATTGGTCATAGTAAACATCACCAATGGCATAAAGAGCATTACCTTCACCGCGCCGATCTCCAGTCTGTACATACCCTCCCAGTGCCTGTTGCAATCGTTCCAGTGCTACCGAATATTGGCTCTGATTGCTTAGCTGTTGCCCTTCTTGAAGCAGTCGATCCGCTTCTGCTTTTTGCTGAGCCTCTGCACCTTGGGCGATTGCCACTCTCGGAGCCAAGAGTTCGAGCGGAACCATTCCCCCTGCGGTGATCGCCAACACCCCAATCGCCATCACCAGAAAGCGAGTGCCAACCGGCTTAGACCGAACACAAGTTTCACTGGGCTTAATCATGCAACACGGTTTCCTCTCAGAATTTTCAGCCAGTCTTATTTCCCAAGCGTAATGATCGTCAACCTCCTGGCTATTGAATAATTTCAAACGTCACTGACAGCGCTGCCATCTGGTCTGTACTTAACGGCTGTGCCTCTGGCTGATTAGTCCTCGTGCCTGTCCCTGTTAAATCATCCAGCAGCATAGCTACCGTTGAAACTGCCTGTTCACCACGATTGTCCCCTCGTGTATCTGACAAAATCTTCAATTGAGCGATCGCCCGCTCCAAAGAAGCGGTACTAAACACCACCATCACTTCCGCTGCACCCAACGGGGGACTGACGGTAACCTTCGCACAGCCAGCCAGAATTTCGATCGCGGTTTTCGCTGGAACGATCGACGTGCATGGCAGGGGCTGCACTTCCCCATCCGCACTCAAAAGCACAACCGCACAATGCAAAGCCTTGGCTTCATTATTCTCCACCACCACCCGGATCTCTTTGCCCACCCGAATTTGTTTTGCGGATTGCCCAACCACGGGCGGCGCTACCTGCCCACCCCGCACGGTGATGACTTGAGCGGCAAAGCCCTTTTCACCCGCGACCCCCACCGCTGCTTTCACGTTCAATCGTGCCGAAGTCGGGTTAAGCATCAACTTTAGCAATCGTCCTGCCAACAAAAATTTGAACTTTGGTAGTAATCGATGCGCTAACGCTTGGGTCACTGATTCTCCCGGCTTACCAAAGGAGTCTGGCAACAGTTCCAACCCGGAATAAAATAGACCTAAACTACCAACTGCCGGAATATAGGGCACCTTGCGCTGTTTTAATGCGGCATAAACCGGTTGCGTCATCCGACCCAGAATGTAATGTACCTCCTGCTGCAATAACGGGACAGTTTTAATCCGAGGATGGATTTTGGGGAGTTCTCTTTGGGCGATCGCTGCCTCATTACCCAGGGAACAATCCAAACCAATGCACAAACGCCAGTCCGGCGGAATGGTTCGCAGTTGCTCTTGCAGGATTGCGCCTGGGGCGATCGTGGCTCCTGGGTTGAGGGTAACGGTTCCCCGGACACTCAAGCCCTGGCGATCGCCCGTAACGAACACGGTTCCCTGTTCCTGCCCTTGAGCATCCACCAGTTTTAATTTCGCGCCTTTGCCAAAGGTTTCCAAGACCTGCGGTTCCACCCCATTCAGCAACACCTGGACTTGATTTCCTTCCACCTTGGTCACGACCGCCTCGGCTCCCTGGGTCTGCTTGGCCGTAAACCCAGGGAGAAAGTAGGTTAATTTCTGTTGATTACCACTATTGAGCTTTTCCTGAAATTCAGGCGTTTGAACATGCTTTTTACCGTCCAGCGTACTCAATAGCTTTTCTGTTTTAGCCTTCGTGGCTACCAGCATCGTGCCCATGGCTTCATTGCGGGTTTGCTGCCAGAGGTAGCGGGTCAGGGCATAGGTAAACACGCCCGCATGGGTATCACCAGCAAACGTGGCATCGGCGGCTTCTTGGCTGCGAGAGGCGGCTAGAAGTGCCGCTCCCTTCGCCAAGCCCGCCTGCCGCTGCTTGATCCAATCTTTGCGAGATAATTTTGTGGAACGTTGCCACTCCGCCAGCAAGCGCTCTTGATAGTTTCGTTCGGTTTCACTGGCAGATAGTTTTGCGCCACCACCTCTGAGCATCAATTCCGCTTGCCCAGGGCGCGATCGAATAACCAAGTTGCCGCGTACACCCCCACCGGAATGGCAACTATCCAGCACCACCGTGACATTTTCGGTTTTCAGCGCAGCCATCAACAGAAACAGCGTGCCAGAAGTGATGTCATCCACTGTGCCCCCAGCAGGCGGCAAATCACTATCCCAGGGCACGAGAGTGCCGTTGAGGTTGTCGGTAAAGACACGATCGGGGTCATCGACGGTGGAGCCATGCCCAGAGTAGTGAATTACGACCACGTCCCCCGGCTGTGACCATTGAATCAAGTCCTCAAACTCGCGCAGAATGTTTGCGCGAGTTGCCTCGTTATTGATGAGCGATCGCACATCACCAGACGGAAACCCAAACCGATGCACTAGAAGCTCTCGCTGCATTTCGATATCATTGACGGCTCCTGGCAGTGCCGCCCAACCGCTGCCTTCTCGAATGGCGAGGTAATCGCTAATGCCCACCAGCAATGCCCGTTTGCGCGGAGTGCTTTGAGCTAAAACACTGGCATAGCGTAGGGCATGGTGTTGAAGCTCCAACTGGCTGAAAGCCAGAGTAGCAAGAGCGGCTCCCGTACTTTGCAAAAAATGACGACGTTTCATTGAGGGTGCTTAAAGTTTCTTCGGATTGATCGCTGATTGATCCTTTTACAAACCATTTCCAATCAAAACAAATGGTGCCCAGAAATAAGGATGACTAAAATCAGTAGTAATAGAAGCTGAACCACTTCCAGGTTTTGGCGTAATGATAAAGCGATCGTCACCATTTTTGGACTGAGTCGCCTTGCCATCTAGAAGTAAGAGTTGTGCTCTACGTAAGGCTTCTGCTTTTGTCATTGGTTCTTTGCGATCTGCAAGATTCGCATAAAACGATTGCATGAGCCTTGCCGTACTCAGGTCATTCACTGACCAGAGAGAAGCCATGACCGCTTTGGCGCGATCGCCTCGCATGAAAGAGTAGCTAAGACCAGAAATTTCGATCCCTTCCGCTTTTTCTCGTTCATTAATCTGACTAATGCTCCCTCCCAGCCCAGTTTGGCAGGCAGACAAAACAACCAAATGAATATTGGTCAACTCTGAAGATAATTTCTCATCAACTAGTTGGATTGTTAGTTTTTCAAGCGTTTTTTCATCGCCTGTACCCAGTACAAGATATGAAGCCTCACTATCACCCAAGATAAATTCCCCATGCGTTGCAAGATGCAAAATGCGATATTTCGACAACTTTGTTTGCAAATTCTCTAGAGTGAAATCTGTATCGTAGAGAGGTAAGCCGGGATAGGCTCCAGTAGATCCCTTTGTCCCCTCACGGACAATAGCTTGTATTTCATCTCTGACATTAGTCAGAGCTTTAAAATTGGGTTTCGGTTTCGTCAAACCCATTGCCAACACTTTCGCCTCTTTCGTTGAAGAAAGGCGATCGCCAATATTCGTTGCTTCGGCTGAAATAATTGTGGAAATCTTATAGCCTTTTTGAATCAGATATTTGCCGCTCTGTTTATCAAACAATGCTGCCATTGGGATGTATCGAATAAATCGATCTAAAGCAAAAACCAAGTTGTTGATTTTGCCTTTTTCCATCTCGTTCTCTAATGGTTTCACCAACCAATCGTATAATTGGGCGCTAACTATTTCTAGCTCTTTTCGCTTCTCTAGATTTTCTCGTTTACTCAACAAGTCATAGAATTCAAAAACACTCTTCTTAAATTCTTCACGATCAATACTACGCTCAATCGTAGCCGATACTCCTTGAGGACTTGCCCACAATAGCCAGAGCTTATATTTACTGCTGTCATTCTTATCTTCTCCAACAAATGGATAAACCAGCATTGTTTGGAGCGCACGCTCTGCCGATGTGCATTTTCCACCTTGCTTCTCTAACCACTGACAAGGATTAACAATTCTTTTGGCTTTAGAACTCAAGGCATCAGGCTTGAAAACCAAGTCATCTGAATTTGACCTTTGCTTAAGCTCTTCCTTAAGAAGCGTTAGCTGATCTTCGTACTGCTTATTCAAGGCATTCAATTGGTTCTTAAGATCTAAACCACAGTTTGGTTCACACGTTGCAACTTGTTGTCCCAATAACGTAAAGCTCTTATAAGCATCGATAATCTGCTGCTCAATTTTGCTGTATTCCAGTTTGCCATCTGGTTTGATTTTGGCTCTTACGCCTACGTCAATTTCTTGTAACTTCAAAAGCTCAAGCACTCGCTGAGCCTCTGGAAATCTTGCTTGGGAAAGCAAAAGTTCAACCAGTCGTCGGTAAGTATCAGCAATGTTCCCAATATAAGCAGTGCGAAGTAACCCATCAGGAATTTCTTGTCGGATTCGTTCTGTAAGCTGGATCGATTTTTTGTAGAAGGTGATTGCTGCACCTTCTTGCTTCTGCGAAGCAAATAAATCAGCTAAAGCACTATAGGCTTGGGCTTCACCGCCAAGATCCAGATCTTGAAATGTAGAGATTGCTTGCTGGAATGCATTAGATGCTTTGCTGTAATATTCTGTTTGCTTTTGCAACTCATTCTGAGCTTTCCCTAAACGATTGTAGGAAATGCCTTGCACCAGTAGAGCATAGGCAGCACCAGCGCGATCGCCAATGCCATTAAAGAGACTGATTGCACGTTCAGCATCTTTCCTAGCCATGTCGTATTCTTTATTAAAACTCAAGCGTGTATTGCTGAGTCCTAACAAAGCCTCGGCTTCTTTCTGGGGATCTTGCTTTTCAGAGGCTTTCCGCACCTGGTCAAAGGCATCCATCGCCTGGTCATAGTCGCCCTGGTTTAAATAAGAAAAGCCTGACCCTAGATTACTTGTGGCACTTTCTGACAGATAAACGACACTTTGGGCAATACTCAGCGCATTATAGATTTTAAATCCGGTCTGTCCCAGAACGCTGACCCAGGGGAGAAAAAAGCTACCAACTCTAAAAACATTAACTAGCCAACCCGTCTTTGATTTTGGTTTCTGAATATACTTCTGCAAATCTTTCTGGAGGTCAGCCGATAATCCGTAAAACTTGATTGCCTGTTCATAGCGTCTTTGGGACTGTAGAGCATCACCAATATTGTTTAAGGCACTAATTTCACCCATGCGATCGCCCAGATCTTTAAAGATGAAAAGTGCTTTTTGTGCATCTTCCAAAGCCAACTTATGATTACCTAAAGATTGGTATGCACTTCCCCGCACTAATCTTGCCCGCGCACTTTCAAGTTCATTGCGTAAAATCTGAAAAATACCGATCGCTTCTTCTGTATTTTTTAAGGCCACCTCGTACTTGCGCTGCCTCAAAGCAACCGTACCTAGCGCTAAGAGAGTATTTGCCTTGCCAATTTGTGCTTCTTTGATGTCTTCCGCTAACGAGTTTTTATTGTTATCCTTTTCAGAAAATTTTGCCAGGGCGCTTTGCAGTTGCTCTCTGGCCTTGGAAAATTTACTCTGAGCGAGATAGATGTTGCCAAGTGTCAGCCAGGTATTTGCTAAACCAGAAGAATCTCCTTCCTGTTGAAAAACACCTTCTGCTTGTTGGGTCACCACTTGAGCTTCAGCATAGTTTCGTTCTAGATAGAGGATGCGCGCACTTCCGAGTAATGCCTCTGCTTCTTTCAACGTCCAGGCTTTTTTGCCATCTTGAACCGCTTGCCCAGCCTGTTGAAGCTGTTTAAACAGACTGGCAGCATCCTTAAAGTTACGACCGGCTTCGTTATACTTACCAATGCCCAAATAAACAGAGCCAATTTGAAGCAACGTCTCTGCCTCAGTGCTAGTATCTTTGCGCAAGCGTGATTCGTCTCGTTGCTTATTCAGATCCTCTAGGCTGCGCTTTTGACTATTGTTGACCATGTCAGAATTGATCTTATCCAGTAAAGAAAAGCCACCTTGTGGCAGTGCAATCATCTGGTCTAACGCAGCAGCAGTTGTATTGATATAGGAGCCGACTTCACTCACAAAACCAAGTGGAAGAATCGCAATAATTCCAGAGATTCCTTGAAACTGGCGGATCGTTTTAGAGACCCCACTTAATTTTTCATCAATTTCACGCGTAATCTGCAGTGCTTCTCTTAAGCTAATATCTGATTCTGCATACTGCCCCTGGTCTAATCTTGCGGCTGCAATGATGTTGCGTGCATCGCGTTTCATACGTTTAAAAACAGTGTCAGCCTGATTTAGAAGCGCCAATTCGGCATCTTCACTATCACAACTGGAACTTCGATCGACCAATTTTTCGACACCGCAGCCTATTTTTTCCCACCACGGTCGGGATTTCTTTGGTGCTTCCTCAATGCCCGCAGCCTTTTCTAAGGCTTTGATCTTTTCTAGTGCCTGCTGTGCTCGCTCAATCGCTTCTTCATTCCGGCTCAAACCCAGGTATGCCTTACCAAAGCCTAATAAAACTTTGACATTCTCTTCCGGTTTATTGTTCTGAGCGCTAATAAACCACGCTTTTTCAAACGTCAGTCTGGCTTTTTCAAATAACTGTCTAGACTTGTCAGATTTTCTCAGCTTGAGATCTTCGGTTTCACCAAGCTTGAGATAAAGCCCGCCGATCGCCTGTCGTAATTCAACTTGCTTTGATTGATCGCTGAGCTTGTCAATCAGGTCGGTAATGCGATCGAGGGTTTTCACTGTCTCATCGGGCTTTTCTGAGGCGTACTGAGAAACGGCAAGCCGTGAAAGTACCGCGATCGCCCCCGACGGATCGGGATTCTTTTGCAGGAAAGTTGCTGCTTTTTGAGCCGATTCATTGCCTAGGTCTTTCTTCCCTAAGGCATACTGCAAATCGGCAAGGCTAACGAACAGCCCAGCCGCCCTTTCGGATGGCTTTAGACCAGCGATCAGCGGTGTCACTTGCTTTACCAGAACCTCTAAGTCCGAGCGCTTTTCTTGTCCTAGATAGGCATACCCTTGTCGCAGCAAAATATCTGCTTCAACCTCAGTCGGATATTTCTTGCCCACTTTTCGGAGCGCTGCCAGAGCTTGAGTACTTGTCTCCTGTCCTTCTGCATATTGCCCTGCCCCCAACGCAGCGGCAGCTTTGCCAGAAAGTGCTTGGGCGATGCCAAGCTGATTATCAGTCGCTTCCGCCTTCTGTGCGGCTGTCGTAAAGATGGACTTTGCATCATCATATTTTTGCTCATTCAGTTGGCGATCGCCCTCTCCCAGCAAGGCATTCACATCCGATGTGGAAGGAGCGTTTTGCGCATACTGAGCAGGTTTTAACCCAAAGGCTCCAGTACTGCGTGAAGAAGTTTGGGAAGAAGCAGGCGATGGGAAGTTGAAGCGCTGCTGATCGTTGTTTAAGCTGAAATTAGCCTGAAAGATCGACTCAGAAGGCAGTGGAGCGGTTGATTTTTGCTCTAAATCGCGATTGGCTTTGGCAATGCCGCTTGCTTGATCGATCCTATGTTTAGGCTCAGTTTTTTTCTTGAAGGCAGGCCCTATGAAGGCGAGAGCTGAGGCATCGAATTGTTTGTCTGAGAGGTTTTCAGCGATCGCTGCGCTGTCATCTGCTTGGATTAAGCTTGACTGGAGGACTTGAAATGGCTGAAGCTTCCAGTCATTGTGACCAGGTTGCACGCTGTATTGGATGGGGTCATCAGCTCGCTGAGTTTCCTTTATGCTTACGCGTATATCACGATTTTCTAACCTGCCCTCTGCACCCAGCACCTTAGCTGTAATCGTCAAGGGCACACCCAAAACAAGCAAAAACGCGACTGTGCTTTGAGTAAGAAGATTTAGATTGAGGGGCATAAAAATCAACTATTGCTGTTTGGGGGCAGAATCAAATTTAACTACTGTGACAAACTTTACTGGCTTTTCAGAAAAACTCTGCCGAGATTATAAGAACTTCATAAAAGATAATGGCATCAAAATGACCGAGCGTCTTCAGAGACCATTACCGATCAAAATAAACGGTGCCCAGTAGTAGGGGTGGCTAAGGCTGTGGTTAATCGTTGCGGGCTTGTCGGGCTGAGTGAGTTGAATGTCAAAATTGCCACGATCGCCCCCAGCCCCTAGACTCCCACCCCGCAGCAAAGTCAATTGCGCTTGCCGCAGAGCTTCGGCTTTGGTCATGGTGCCCTTTGCCAGGTTTTGGTAGAACTGCTGCATCAATTGGGCAGTGCTGTTATCGTTGACTTGCCAGAGAGAGGCCAGTACGGCTTTTGCCCGATCGCGATCGCCCATAAAAAACGAGCTGATACCCAACACTTCTAACCCTAAGCCATCGGCACCGCCCAACCCCGTTTCGCAGGCAGAAAGTACGACGAGATGGACGGTTTTGAGGTCGCGTAGCGTTTGCACATCCTTAATTAGATAGGGGATGCCTGTGCCTAACAGAAAGTAGGAGTCGCGGGGATTGGCGGGTTTGAATTCGCCGTGGGTGGCAATGTGGATAATTTTGCGACCGCGAATGTTGTCTTCTAGAGCAGCTTTGGTGAACGCCTGGTCGATATACTCATCGCCGGGATAGATGCCAGTCCCCCTGGCTTGTTTCACGATCGCACTCAATTCTGCTTTGACGTTGGGCAAGGCACCAAAATTCCCCTTAGCTTGGGTCAGACCCAGGGCGAGAACGGAGGTTTGCTGAGGCGGTTGCAGTCGATCGTCGGTGTCGGTTAAGCCAGCGGAGAGAATGTTGGAAACCGCGAACCGTTGGATCAGGTATTGCTTGCCATCGAATAGGGCACCCATTGGGATGTAGTTGGTGGCGCGATCGGGCACAAAGATCAGGTGCTTGATTTGGTTGGCGCTGAGTTCGCTTTCGAGGGGTTTGATCAGGCAGTCGTAGAGGTCTTTGCCGACTGCTTTGAGTTGGGTTTCGTCGCCCCGTTTGCTGACGAGGGCTTGGAATTGGGCGACTTTGTCGTAGAGGGCTTTTGCGCCCAAGTTACAAATGGCGGTTTTGCTGAGCACGCCGCCTTTAGCTGCCCAGAGCAGGCGGGTTTTATCATCGAGGACGAGAGGATAGATCAGGATGGAGTGGGGGTGAGCCGTGACGACGCGCTCGGCGCTAGTTTGAAAGTCCTGAGTGGATTGATTGACTTGCGTCAGTCTGCCGTCGCGCAGTTGTTGTTTGATTTGTTCGACGAAAGCTTGGAATTCTTTGGATAGGCTTTGGTATTGAGTTTTGAGTTCGCTGTATTGGGGGCAGCGTTGCTGTTCGCAGTCGTAGAACTTGCCGCCAAAGGCAATCAGGCTGGTGTACTTGCCTTTAATCTGGGTTTCAGCAGCGTTAAAGCTGACATCAGCAACGGTCGTAGGGGCACGGGTGCCTTTGGTGAAGCCATTCAGCTCCTGGAGTTTTAACCGTTCCAGCACTTGCTGCGCTTCCCCGATACGACCCTGGGCAATCAGCAGATCGGCAAGACGACGATAGGTGCCCGCAACGGTTTGGGTGTAGGATTCCTGAAGACTGCGATCCAGAGAGCGAATGTCTTGGCGGATGCCCTCACGGACGTTGACGGATTGTTTGTAAAAGACAATGGCTAACTCCTGCTGCTGCTGCTTTGCTAAGGTGCTGCCAATATTATTGAGAGCAATGCCCGCACCCTCACGATCGTTGATCTCCTGCGCGATCGCTAACCGTTGTTCTTGCAATGAAATCGCTTTGGCATAGTTCCCCAGCGCTTCGTAAGCAACTCCCAGAATCCCCAGCGCTCTTCCTTCTCCAAGTCGGTCTTTGATGTCCCGGACAATCACTAACCGTTGTTCTTGGAGGGCTATCACTTTGGGATAGTTCCCCAGAGCGTAGTAGGCAAGTCCTAGATTCCCCAGAGCCGCTCCTTCCCCAAGTCGATCTTTGATATCCCGGGCGATTGCTAATCGTTGTTCCTGGTATGTGATCGCGTTGGGGTAGTTCCCCAGAGAGTAATAGGCAAGTCCCAGAATCCCCAACGTTCTTCCTTCACCGAGGTGGTCTTTGATTTCGCGAGTAATCACTAACCTTTGTTCCTGGTATTCGATCACTTTGGCATAGCCCCCCAGCGCGTAGTAGGTAAGCCCTAGATTCCCCAGCGCATTTCCTTCCCCACGTCGGTCTTTGATGTCCTGCGCGATCGCTAAACTTTGTTCCTCGTATTCGATCGCTTTGGCATAGTTGCCCAGAGAGTAGTAAGCAAGTCCCAGACCACTTAGTGCCCTGCCTTCGCCTTGGCGCTCTTTGATCCCTTGATAGAGTTTGAGGGTAACTACTCAGCCTTAAAACATTAAGCTGATTTCAAACCAATCGTGCTGGCATTGTGTAAAGTACGTTTCAAGTCATGCATTGAGCGAAGTTGCCAGGTTGAAACCGTCATCGCGTTTATCCATCAGTCGAGACGAAATCCGTGCCGTCTATGCCCAGGGAGAAGAGGCTGTGATGGCGTTGGTGGAGAGCTTAGTGGAGCGGATTAATGCGCTCGAAGAGCGGGTAGAAGCCTTAGAAAATCAACGGAGCAAGACTAGCCGTAACAGCAGCAAACCTCCGTCTGGAGATGGGTTTGGCAAACGGACGAAAAGCTTACGTCAAAAGAGCGAGCGTCCGAGTGGGGGTCAACCGGGGCATCCAGGGAACACCTTGAAATGGAGCATGGAGCCGGATCAAGTGGAAAGGCATGGGGTAGAAGCCTGTAGTGGCTGTGGGGAGTCTTTGGTGAAGACACCCGTTGAGCAGTGGGAGGCTCGCCAAGTTCACGATCTGCCATTGATTCAAAGGGTTGTCACCGAGCATCAATGCGAAGTCAAGAGTTGCCCAAAATGCGGGGTGCTCAATCGAGGGACGTTTCCCGTCGAAGTCAGTCAATCGGTGCAATATGGGGCGAATCTGCAAGGATTGATGGTGTATTTGATGGAGTTGCAATTGCTCCCCAGCCAGCGGGTCGTTCAAGTGTTGCGCGAAGTGTTTGGAGCGGAGGTCTCCGAAGGAACGCTTTACAATGTGCGTTCCCGCTGTTTTGAGGCTTTGGCAGCCTCAGAAGCCCAAATCAAAACTGCCCTCCAAAGCGCAGCGGTGTTGCACTTTGACGAAACGGGCTTGCGGGTGAAAAACCAACTGTGGTGGCTTCATGTCGCCTGCACCGAGCGTTTGACGTTCTATTTTGTCCATGCCAAACGGGGACAGGAGGCGATGGATGAGCTGGGCATCCTTGCGGGCTTTGCGGGAGTTGCCGTCCATGATGGCTTGCGGAGTTATGCCGCTTATGAGGCAGTTCATAGTTTGTGTAATGCCCACCACTTGCGGGAATTAGTCTTCATCCAAGAACGCTATCAGCAAGCCTGGGCAGAGCAGATGATCGCTTTGCTGGTGCAGATGAAACGGCAGGTTGATACCGCGATTGCCGCTGGACAAAGCGCCTTGGTACCCTCCACGTTAGCCGAGTTAGAGCAGCAGTATGCAGACATTCTCAAAACCGGATTCGAGGCGAATCTGCCCGAACCTGTCCCAAAAGAGCAACCGAAACGGCGAGGACGCAAAAAACAGAGTCCTGCCAAAAATTTATTAGACCGACTGCAATCGAAGCAAGAGGAGGTCTTACGCTTTCTCCATCACTTTAATGTCCCGTTTGACAACAATCAGGCGGAACGCGATTTACGCATGATGAAACTCAAGCAGAAGATATCGGGTTGCTTCCGCTCACAAGCGGGTGCCCGCATGTTCTGTCGGATTCGAGGATATTTATCAACGCTCAGGAAGCAAGGGCACAATGTTTTGGACGCGCTTGTTCAGTTGTTTATGGGAGTTCCCATCTCCCCTCTCCTTGCGGCTGAGTAGTTACAATAAACAACTGAGGGCATGCGCCTCGCGCAAGTGAGAACGGATCAGTTCAAAAGCGGCTGACTTGTAAGCCTTAAAATGCGGTTCGATGCCCCCAAACCGCT
>Ga0163155_10002532_pt1 | contig 20274 bp, 19 predicted proteins | sample OliLakLV19SP4G1_FD_148611 | JGI IMG/M metagenome (GOLD analysis project Ga0163155, IMG submission 148611) | Freshwater microbial mat bacterial communities from Lake Vanda, McMurdo Dry Valleys, Antarctica - Oligotrophic Lake LV.19.SP4.G1 | ecosystem: Environmental > Aquatic > Freshwater > Lake >... | reverse complement strand
GGGATCTCTGATTTAAGGGACGTGGCGGGGATCTCTGATTTAAGGGACGTGGCGGGGATCTCTGATTTAAGGGATATGGCGGGGATCTCTGATTTAAGGGACGTGGCGGGGATCTCCAACCCGATACCCGATCTGGCCCCGATTACCGTCGGGTTTATTGCCAGTTGGCTAGAGCGCAAAGGCACAGAAACGTTGCTGCGGGCGGCAGATCTACTCTATCAGCGCGGGGTCAGGCTGCGCTGGCTGCTGGCCGGGACGGGCGGCGATGCGGCGACGATTGGTGATTTCTGGCGTCCTGAGCTGCAAGATGCGCTGGAAATTATTCCTTACTTTCCGGCCTCCGCAGAATTGGATATCCTAGCGCGCTGCGATCTTGTGGTGCTGCCCAGTTTCTTTGAAGGCCAGCCTCTATCGCTATTGCAGGCCATGGCCGCCGGGTGCTGCTGCATTGCCACTGACTGCTGCGGCCAACGAGACGTAATTCAGCATGGCGACAATGGACTCCTGTTTCCCGTGGGGCAGGCGGAGCGGCTGGCAGACCTCATTGCCACCTGTGCTCATGATGCCGATTTGCGATCGCGCTTAGGCATGGGTGGGTGGCGATCGCTTCAGTCTCGCGCTTGGCCAGAGGTTGCCGCACAAGTGGTCGATCGAATCGAAGTGGCGTTGGGGTTAGACCAGACGGGTTAGGGAATTGGCACTGAATGCAGCAATCTTTCTACAATGACTCGGGCTTTGCGTCCGCCGGACGGAATCAGCCGATGGGCCAGAACATGAGGGGCTAAAAATTTGACATCGTCGGGGATGGCGTAGTCGCGGCCTTCTAAAAATGCGAGCGCTTGGACGGCGCGGTGCAGCGCCACGCTGCCCCTAGGGCTAACGCCTAACACCACATCTTCATCTTGCCGCGTGGCGCGTACTAGCCCCAAAATGTATTGCTGGAGGTGCGTTTCGACCCGCACATCGGCACACAATTGTCGCAGCTTTTGAATATCGGCGATCGAGATGCAGGGCTGTAAGGCTTCGGCAGGCGTGCGGTGATGCAGCCGCTGCAACATCTGGAGTTCTTCCAGTTCGGTGGGATAGCCCAAGCTCAGCGAGAGGGCAAACCGATCCATCTGAGCTTCTGGCAACGGAAAGGTGCCCTGATATTCCACCGGGTTTTGGGTCGCAATCACAAAAAAGGGAATCGGCACCTGGCGAGAGACGCCGTCTACCGTGACCTGCTGCTCTTCCATCACTTCTAGCAAAGCCGACTGGGTGCGGGGAGTGGCTCGGTTAATTTCATCGGCCAGCAGCACATTTGCAAATACAGGACCCGGCATAAACACAAACTCGCCGCTGCGAGGATTCCAAATATTGGTGCCCGTGACATCGGTGGGCAACAGGTCGGGGGTGCATTGAATCCGCTGAAACTGCCCATCAATCGAGCGCGCCAGAGATTTGGCCAGCAGCGTTTTGCCTACACCGGGCACATCTTCTAGCAAGGCATGCCCCCCAGAAAACAGGGCAACTAGGACTAAGCGGATGGCATCAGATTTGCCTACAATCGTTTGGCCCAGATTTTGGACAAGCTGCTCAATGGTTTCTCGCATGGGTATCTGCACGTCTGGCGGTGTCTGCTCCATGATGGCAGCATCAACACCTAATTTGCCAAGGGATAGCGGTTTTGGCGTTGCGGCTGCTTGTGGAATTAGGGGCGATATACGGCTCCGGGGGTATGGTCAGCCTGAATCTCAACCACTAGGTCGGTGCGGGATGGATTGTGGGCTAGGGGTGTAATAAAGAGTTCGGGGTGAAGCGATCGCCAAAAATAATCGACAAACTGATCGACCTCGGCGGCGCTCATGCCAGCTCCTTGAGTAGAGCGCATTTGCTGTTCCGCTTGCTGTCGCCACTGCCGACTGAGGCGATAATCGACCGGGTGCAGCACGATCAGGGCATCAAGGCAGTTCCACAGCGGTTCATAATCGCGCAGGCGGAGATTGCAGTGACGGGCAAAGGCGCGATCGCCTGCGGTCATAATCGGGGGTGGGGCGTGTTCAAAGGCAGCATCCGCAATCGGACGGACGCCAACAAACCAGCCCTCAAACAGCACAATATCTGCGCCGGCGATTAGCTCTGGCCGTGTGCGATCGCCTGCCCCGCCATACGCCGACTTGTCAAACCGAGGGATGGCCATCGCTTCAGTCCGGTTTGCTTGCCGTAGCTGTTGCAGAACAGTCATGCCTAAGTCAATATCGTGGGTGCCGGGTGGGCCACGCCACCGCCAGCGCAGATCCTCTCGCTGTAGCTGTTGGCGATCGCCATAGGTTTTGTACAGATCGTCCAGCGACAGACCGCAGACTTGGAAGCCTTGGTAATGCAGCAGTGTAGACAGCACCGCCGTTAGCGTTGTTTTGCCCGTCCCTTGGCCACCCAAAATGCCCTGAATGAATGGGCGGGCACGCGATCGTCGCTGCGTTGCCAACCACTCTGCCAGCGGCAACCAGAGCTGCCACAGCGGTTGGAGCGGGCAACCCTGCCAGCCAAACCGGGTGCGACACTGGTAATCGAGGGTCGAATACGTCGCCTGCAGCAGGTGTAGCCGCTGTTCTAGGCGATCGCCACAGGTTTCTGGGGTAATGTCAAATGCAGCCGCTCGTCGCGCGTCGGCTAACAGCTGGGATTGCAGATCGCCTTTGGCCTCAGCGGTAAGCGCTCGCCCTGCCAAGGCATCCCTCAACGCCTGCTCCCAGGCTGCCCCCAATGACACATGATCCGCCTGTACCATCAGCTCCCTAGCTTAAATGCCTCCATGAACAGGCCATAGGTTAAGCCAATTTTGAGCGCATTCAGTAGCTCTGGCACAAAAGGCTCTGGCACAAAAGGCGGTTGCCCCCGGTCACTCGACTTTAAGTCAGGGCGCTGGAAATCAGGGCGCTGGCTCCGGCGATAGACATACCAGCTCACCGCTTCCGTCAAACCTACCACCACAATGCTGGCGATCACATCCGACTCTGCCCGTTGCCCCGATACGGTGGAAATCGCCGTTGCCAAAAAATTACCAAACAGCAACCCCAACCCCACCAGCGAAATCCGCCGCCACGGATTTCGCAACCAGCCCCCCAGTTGCCCAATCGATCCATTCAAAATGCGGCTCAGGCGCGTATCTTGCATTAGGGCAATTCCACCGATGTCGGTTTTGCGACATGCGGTAGGCCCCAACCGAGCTTCTCTCTCAAGATGTGGAAGAATTCAGGCGATCGCAGCCGCACGAACCGGGCAGAGTAGGGCGATCGCTGCACTCGGACTCGATCTTCGGGGCAAACGTAGCAGCCCGCATTGCCATCTACCACCATGACCAGGCGATCAGGATTCGCCGCATAAATCGTCACCGATTCTCGATCAGAAAAGACTAAGGCGCGCGATGCTAACGAGTGAGGGCAAATCGGTACCAGCTGTAGAACCGGAACCCCCGGCGTAATGACAGGGCCACCCGCCGAAAGCGCGTAGGCAGTAGAGCCAGTCGGCGTCGAAATAATCACCCCATCCGCTGCAATATCTACCGGGGCATGGCGACCAATTTCTACCTCAAAGTGGCACATACTGGTCAACGGTTCGCGGTGCAGCACCATTTCGTTCAAACAAAGCGCTTCCCAACTCAGCACGTCTTGCTGGTACATCTGCACCGTCAGCATTAGCCGTTCTTCAATTTCATAGTCTTTGGTGGCGATCGCTTCAATGGCTACCGAAAGATGATTGACATAGGTTTCGGTCAAAAAGCCCATGTGCCCCGTATTTACCGTCAGCAGAGGAATGCCGTGGGGTGCGACCTGGCGAAACGCGGCCAGCACCGTCCCATCCCCGCCCAGCACAATCGCCAGTTCCATATCGTCTGAAAACCCAGGCGGCGTCAAACTCGTGATCGGGGTATGGCACACCGGACGGTTGGGCTTAGAGTAACCCAAAACGCCGCCAATGCTGGTGGCCAAGTGCACAGTCCAGCCATGACCCACTAGCTTGTCTCTTAACTCTTCCGCAACACGACAAGCTACGGGCTTAATATCGTTGTAGATAATCCCGATTGTGGGCACACTCAGCGTCCGGTTCAGGTGTTTTTAGCAATGGAGAATTGCCGTTCTAGACGGTAGGCGTGAAGACAATGTCTTCTCGGCCAGCTTTAGCAGTGTGGCTCCTCAATCCTCCTCTATATAGATTAGTGGGTCGAGGAGTGGTTTGAACACTTTCCGCTAGCAGCTCGCATAAATCGCCCCAGTCAAGGGTGAGAAATGGGAGGGTAATCACTACCCTGACGCGTACATCAGCTTTTCCGATAAGACAATTAAAATTAACTAAACTCTGTAAAAGACCCGTTTTAGTTGTTGTTTGTTTAATAGTTTGTTACAAAAAGGGAGTTACGTGATCAGCTATCGATGTCGTAAGCGACCTTAAACTGCATGTTCGGTGGTCTTACTAGTTTAAAACCAAGCTCTGGTAATGATTTAGGCGAGCGAATGCTGAACAATGTTGCCAGTCAGTCTATTCGTCATCTGTTTACCAGTAGCGAGTCGGTAGAAGTTTCCATCCGGTGCAATCCGTCCAGCAAGCTTTTGCAAGGCAGTATCGACAGCTTCAAAATGTACGGGCGATCGCTAGTGATTCGCCGTGACTTTTTGGTTGAAGAAATGTCCTTTGAGACCGATGCCGTTTCCATTGATCCGGGTTCGTTGCTGGGCGGCAAACTCCGGCTAAAGCAGCCCACTCAGGCTGTTGCCAAAGTTACTCTGTCCGAAGCAGGCATTAACAAAGCCTTCACGTCTGAGCTAGTGCGTCAGCACATGGTCAACCTCACCTTGGAGGTGTTGACCAACCTATCGGGTGGCGAACCTGTCTCCTTCCGCGATGTCCGGCTCACCCTACTGTCTGACAACCAAGTCAAAATTGAGGCTAAAACCGATTTACCCAATCGCCAAGACGTGCCCATTAGCCTCCGCTGCACCGTTGCCGTAGAGAAGCGTCGCCGGATTGGTTTCAATGATCCTACCTTCGACCCCGAAGGCATCCCCGATGACGTTCAAGGTCTATCTCAAATTGTCACCATGGCATTTGCTAGCGTCTTAAACGGCATGGTAGACCTCGATCGATTTGACCTAGATGGTGTTCTGCTAAGAATTAACCGTCTAGAAACTCAAGACAAAATGTTGGTCTTTACTGGGTATGCTCAAGTAGAGCGTTTCCCTGGCACTTAACCGCCTTGGAACCCAGTTAAAGACCTGAATGGTTCAATGCCCATGAGTAACCTGTTCCTTGCAGGCGGGGTAGTCATGTTGCCATTGCTAGGATTCTCTATCCTGGCGATGGCACTGATTACAGAGCGAACCATTTTCTGGTCGCAGATAGCACAAAAGCAAGACAAGCTGATTCGAGAAGTTTTGGCGTTGTACCGTCGCAACGCCCGCGCAGCCTTCCAAAAACTAGAACAGAATGCTCATTTGCCGATAGCGCGAATTTTTCTGGCCGCGCTTGAACTCGATCAAGCAACGCCAGATGAGTTTCGTTTGGCGTTAGAAAGCGCCGCTCAAGCAGAATTGCCGTTGCTGAAGCGATTTAATACGGTGTTTGACACGGTGATCAGCGTGGCTCCTTTGCTGGGGCTGCTGGGCACTGTGCTGGGCTTGATCCAATCGTTTAGTGCGCTGCGGTTGGGTGATGTGGGTGGAACCCAGACCACAGGAGTGACGACCGGAATTAGTGAGGCGCTGATTTCGACCGCAGCAGGGCTAGTGGTGGCGATCGCGACCCTGCTGTTTGCCAATACGTTTCGAGGGCTATACCAACGGCAAATTGCCTTAATCCAAGAATATGGCGGGCAGATCGAGTTACTGTACCGCCGCCGTCATGAACGCGGAGGTAACCCCAATGCGACTCCCTAGTGAGCCAGATCCACCGCCCCAAATCAATATTGTGCCGATGATTGACGTCATCTTTGCCATCCTGACGTTTTTCATCATGTCTACGCTGTTTCTGACGCGATCGCAAGGGCTGCCGGTTAACCTTCCCGGCGCTGTTACCGCAGAAACCCAGCAACAGCAGCAGCTTGTGGTCACAATTGATGCTGAGGGCAACCTCTCGATCGATCGCCAGCCCACGACTTTAGAAACACTGGATGCTCAAATCCAAAGCTTACTGACGGCAGGTAATACCCCTACAGTCGTGATTAATGCTGATACCAACGTGTCTCATGGCAAGGTAGTAGCCGTGATGGATCGGCTGCGAACCATTCCGGGGGTGCGGCTGGCGATCGCGACTCAGCGCCCGTAAGCATTTAACTATAGTTGATAGGTGAATAGAGTTAATCGGCACGCCCAGCCTACATGCCTTCTGAAGGGCATGACTAGATAAAATACCTAAAAAAATATCGATGCCTCTATATGTAGACATATGTATAGAAGCATCGATTTTTTTAGCTTAGAGGATTAGCGAATCGGGCTTGGTTCAGGTGTGGGTTCTGCTGGAGCGTCTAGATAAGTAAGCTGGTCTCGGACTGATTGCACCATTTCTGTGTTTCCAGCCCGTTCGTATAGCCGCAGCGCTTGCTGATAATCGGCTCGGACGGCATCCGTATTACCTTGACTGTAATAAATATCGCCCCGGTCTAAATAGGGCATAGGCTGGGTGGGATCGGCCTGAATAGCCTGATTGAAAGCTGCTAGAGCCTCGTCTATTTCCCCCAGCATATATAGGTTAGACGCTTTGGCATACGCCTGTTCAAACGGAGTGGCATTGGCGACCGTCACCACGTAAGTTCCACCTTGCCCTGAGAAAGAACGCGCTAACACCTTATAGGTGCCAGTGCTGGCTAGGGTAAAGACGATGGTTGAATTGAGCGAGCGAGCGTAGTCGTCATTGGTCGCCAGTTCTTCACCGCTGGGGGAAACCAGTGCCAAATAAGTATCAAAATCGGGGCTGTTCATGGCAATGGTGACTGTGTCGCCCGCTGTACCAGCAAAGGTATATTCTGCCTGCATGGGCTTCAGGGTGCCTTGCTGCTCAAACAGCGTTTGGGCTGCCGCTGGAGGAGAGGCGATCGCTCCTACACCACCCAATACAACAACCGCTGCCAGCAAGGCACCAGCTCGATTAAACCGTTCGTTCCGCATCCACATAAAAGATCCTTGGATTATTTGAAATCGTTTGACAGGGCATCAGAACTCTACTGGTTCTGGCACTTTCGTTTGCTGACTGAAAGCACATCGGTTTATCCGCAGATGAAGGGGATTTTGGGAAAACACAGCGTCTAGAATCCTCACCCCGCCCTGAATTACTTCCTCTAGAAAGAGTTGACGCCTAAGCGAGTCCATCGGTTTCCCCACCTTAACCGCTGTTGGGAGCAACAGCCAGTCTCCCCCATCCCGAAATGAACCAGTAATGGTGCAGGTGCTAGTTAATCTGCCCCTTTCCGGCGCTTAGAGGACGTTTTCGACAATTTTCGATTAGTAAAAGTTAATCAATATTGAGCGACCAATAGGCTTTTTGCACGAATCGCCCCCCAGCCATGCTGGGAGGCGATTCATGCTCATTAACGATGAACCTGCGTAGAGCAAGAGGACAGATGTCATGAAGTAACGATTATTACCCTATGTCACGGCAGTTACGCACGCGCCAGTGTCACCACTTCCGACTGATCTTGATATTTGCCTTGGCGAGTTTCGTAGTTAACTTTGCACGGTTCTCCTGCCAAAAACAGCAGCTGCACGACTCCTTCATTCGCATAAATTCGACAGTCGGCACTGGAAGAGTTTGAAAACTCCAGCGTTAAATGACCGCGCCATGATGCTTCAGCCGGGGTAATGTTGGCAATAATGCCACAACGGGCATAAGTACTTTTACCCATGCAAATTACGGTAATGTAGTCAGGAATTTCTAGCCGTTCCAGAGCCACTCCTAGACCATAGGAGTGGGCAGGCAGGACAAAATATTGACCCGTAGTATCTTCGTGAAGTTCAGTTGCTTCCAAGTTACCGGGATTAAAGTGCTTTGGATCGACTACGGTGCCGGGTACATGTTTAAAGATCCGAAATTCTACGGGTGACAGTCGGACGTCGTATCCAAAGCTACCCAAACCATAGGAAATGACAGGAATGCCATCGACGGCGCGAATGAGTCGGGGTTCGAAAGGAGCAATCATGCCGGCGGTGGCTAATTGAGAAATCCAGGAGTCGTTTTTAATCATGCCTGCTAAAAGGGAGAGGTTTTGAATCGGAGTGGACAGTAGCCAGGGTCAATTTGACGAGCGGCTGTGAATACGGCGCTAGGAGTCTCAATATGTCTTGCCTACGCAACATGTGGCGTAGGTAGACAATCCACATCCAAGCGGTAGCGTTTTGTCTCCTTAGAATACCGCGAGAATAGCGTGAATAGCCGCCGTTAGATTTGGGTGCTGTAGCTGGAGGCTTGCAGGGTAAACATGTGAGCATAGAGTCCGGCTTGCGCCATTAATTCATCATGGCTGCCCAGTTCCGCAATCTGCCCGTGCTCTAGTACGACAATTCGGTCGGCCATGCGCACGGTAGAAAAACGGTGGCTGACGAGAATGGTCATCTTACCCTCAGTCAGCTGCCGGAAGCGCTGGAATAGATCGAATTCGGCGATCGCATCCAGCGCTGCGGTGGGCTCATCCAAAATCAAAATCTGAGCCGGGGTCATAAACGCCCGCGACAGCCCAATTTTTTGCCATTGCCCACCCGATAGCTCTGCACTTTCAGAAAACGTTTTACCCAAAATTGTTTGGTAGCCATGGTTGAGTTCAGCAATGAGGCTGCTGGCTCCAGCGCTCTTGGCCGCTGCTTCAATTCGCTCTAAGTCGTCACGCTGGCGCAGGTCACCAAAGCCAATATTGTCTTGCACACTTAAGTTGTAGCGAGAAAAGTCTTGAAACACGACGCCAATATTCCGCCGCAGATCGCTTAAATCCAGATCTGCCAACGCAATTCCGTCTACGCGAATGTCGCCGCTCTGCACATCGTAGAAGCGGGTGAGTAGCTTTAACAGCGTCGTCTTACCCGCTCCATTCATCCCCACCAAGGCAATGCTTTCCCCTGGGTTAACCGTCAAATTGAGATGTTGCAGTGTCGGTTCACTAGCACCAGGATAGGTAAAACTGACATTTCGCAGGGTTAAACCCGATCGCATCGGCACTGGAAACAGTTTGGGGTAGGGGGGATCAACCACCTCGGGCTTGAGATTGAGAAACTCGAAATACTGCGAGATATACAGGTTGAACTCGTATACCATCGCCATCCCCAGCAGAATGCCTTGAATTAGTCCCTGGGATTGCTGAAAGGCTCCGGCATACATGGTTAAATCCCCTAGCGTCACCAATCCCTGCACGGCTCGGACGATCACCCAAGCATAGGCGGCATAGAACCCTAGGTTGGCCACCAACCCCACTGCTACCCGTAGCGCCGCTTGGCGGGCGGCAAGGCTGGCCGATTCTTGATTGAACTGCTGGCGGATCGTGTGCCACTGATTCAGCAGGTAATCGCCTAAATTGAACAGGCGCACTTCTTTGACAAATTCTTGAGTAGTGAGCACCTGCTGGAGATAGTCGGCCAACCGTCCACTTTGGGTCTGGCGGCGCAGCATCCAAAACCGTACCCCCGAAAACCGTAAACCCACCCAAAAGGCGGGCAATGCCGTCAGCAGCAGCAGCACCAAAATCAGCGGGCTGAAGCGGATCAGCAGGGTGAGCAAGCTGGCAAACGTGACCACTTGCCCCACCAACGAGGTTAGCGTTTCGAGCACGCGAACGGGATATTTGCTGCCGCTCTGCTGGGCGCGACTGAGGATGTCGTAAAAGTCGGGCAGTTCATAGTGGGCTAGGTCTAGGCGGATAGCTTGCTGAAGCAGCACCTGGTTGGCGTAGAGGGTGAAGCGATCGCTCAACGCTAGCGATGTGTAATTGTTGGCTTGGTTCAGACCAACCTGTAGCAGGGTAACGCCTAGACCCACGCTGACCAGCACTATTAGCGCATTCCAATCGACCAGCGATCGCCCCACGTCTTGTACGACCTGATCCACAATCAGCTTGTTGATGTAGAGCTGAGTGACGGGCATCAGCGCGCTGCCTAACGTAATTCCCAGGTTGAGTAATAACAACAAGGGGGCGGCGCGCCACACTAAATGCAGGAGTCGGGGTGTATTTGCTACGACTTCCCAAAACCGAGTTTTCGGTCTAGCGTTGCGGGTATTTGTCATGAAGATTAAATGCTCAAGAGTCTCCGATTTTAAGGTGTGCAACACCTAACTGGTAATACCAAAATATAGTATCAAAGCCGTAGCTGTGACTAAGATCACATCGCCAGATGCAATAGCTCACAAAGGACGATTGCACTAGGAGGAAAAATTAAGAAAATATAAAATTCGTGTAAATCTTTGATGAAGCCCTGAGAGGCGCTAAAGCAACTCAAGCTCTTGCTAGATCAGCTTAATGACCAAAAAGCTAATGTAAAGTTTTCGTAAAGCCATCACCAGTTTTAGGGAACCCCTGATCCCCACTGCAAAAACTTCATGTTACGGTAGTGCAGTTAAACGGTTACACAAGTAAATACGTAATGAGTACGAGTTGAGCAAACAAACCGACGCCCCAATTAGAGTTCTTAGTAATTCTCTCATGGGGTCGTTAAATGCTTCGAGTGGATCTGATCGATTGGTAGTTGGCAGCTAACGTCGAAACGCTTTCCTGAAACGGTTGCGGCGATCGCAATTGCATTAGGACGCTAGCAGTCCCAAGTCTCGGCTCACCATGTCCTTTTCAATGGAGTGTATGGCTCAAAAACTTTGGAGCGGCTTAACGACTGCCGCCATGTTGGTAACATCTCTAGGCGTAGCGCCTGTCGGCTATGCCAACGCTAGCCAGCCTAGGGAGGCTGACGAGGCTCAACAGGCGCATGTTCCCCGCCAAGCAGCCCCATCTAATTCAGCCCCTGCTGTTTTACCATCCGATTCGTCTACACCGGTAGAATCTTCACAAGGAAACCAGGCTGATGGGACTATAGCTCCCGCCGCTTTACCGGATTCTGCGCTTGCAACCCTAAGCAATGTTAGAAAAGTGGGAGAATATCAATCCCAAACAGAGGCGCAAGCAGCCGCCGAAACCATTGTTAACATCTATCCTCATGTGGTAAGAGGCCGAAACGCAGCCACTATCCACGTTCGCAGCATCCCCGTTCTGACGCTTCTGGGTGGTTCCCAGACAGAATCTAGGACATCTGTTAACCCGAGAGCGGTGACACAACCTGGCTCTTTGCAGCCCGCTTCCTACAGCCCCAGCGCCACATCAGGAGTGAAGCTTCCTACTCCTCCCAATGAGTCCAATTCAGATTTAAACCTAGACCTAGCTCCGGCTGGTGCTATTGCCACAACCACTCAACCCGATGCGGCTCGTAATAGCGCTGGAACCTCTGACCCGGTTGAACGGGCTTTGGCGATCGCGGCTCGGATCAATCAATTGAACCGCGACGGAGTAGACCCTGAAACCATCACGGTTCGCTGGGATGCAGCGCAAGAGCAGTTCATTATTCAAGCTGGCGGACAAGATCTGGTCGCAATCAACGCCGATACAGTATTGCCTAACACGACCCGCAACTTTGCAGAAGATGCCTTGCAAGCTACCAATCGGCTGCGTCGCCTGATGGGCGATGCTCCACCGTTGCAGGAGATTCAGGGTCGGCCTCGACCTAGGATCCAGGTATCTGTAGGTGCGGTTCAGATTCGGGTATCGGGAATGGCTTCGTGGTATGGCCCTGGCTTCCACGGTAACCGCAGTGCCAGCGGTGAAGTGTTTAACCAGCACAGCCTAACGGCGGCGCATCGCTCGTTACCCTTTGGCACCCAAGTGCGGGTAACTAATTTGAACAACGGGCGCGCTGTGGTCGTGCGAATTAACGATCGCGGTCCTTTTTCGCGAGGGCGCGTGATCGACCTATCGGCAGGAGCTGCTCAGGTGATTGGACTCACCCAGAGTGGAGTCGCACCGGTCAGCCTAGAGGTCATGGGGCAAGTCCAGGCCGTCTCTGCTCGCTAACGGGCTTGAGTCTTAATCAGTCACAGCAATAAGGGCAACCTATCTCAAGGGATAGGTTGCCCTTATTGCTTATTGTGTGGAGTCTAACGGAGCCAGACGTTACTTAGCTCCAGACTTTACTTAGCTAGAAACGTCTTTGCTTGTTTCAGGGCCAGTTGCCCGATGTTATAGATGGCCCAACCACCCGCTAAGAGCAGCGGTGACAGCACGATCAAAATACGCCAATCCATATTGATCTCCTCCTCTAAAGATTTGTGAAATACTCTCATCTTTAACTACTATTCTGCCGCTAACAGCCTCAATTTGCTAGGGGGTAATTGATGATCCTGATTCAGTATTCTTGCCTGCATGGATCAACGCCAGCTGCTCATATTTTTTGGCATGGTCGATTAAGTCAGCGGCTTCTGCTTCAGACAGCTGACGCACAACTTTAGCCGGAATCCCCAAAACCAGCGATCGCGCCGGGACATCCTTGGTCACAACAGCTCCTGCTCCCACGATGCTTCCGGCTCCAATCCGCACCCCGTCTAGCACAATCGCCCCAATCCCAATCAGACAGCCTTGTTCTACATGAGCACTATGGATAACGGCGCGGTGTCCTACTGTGACGTATGCTTCTAGTACGGTGGGTTTGCCAGGGTCACCATGTAAGATTGCGCCGTCTTGAACGTTGGTGCTTTGCCCAATCACAATCCGTTCTACATCGCCTCGAACCACAGCGCCATACCAAATACTAGCCCCAGGGGCCAGCTCAACTTGTCCGATTACGGTAGCTCCAGGGGCGACAAAAGCGGCAGCTGACAAATCAGGTGTTGACCAGCCGAGGACGGGGAATCCGGTTGAGGGAGTCGCAGGGGTCGAAGATGTAGACAACGTGAACCACTCCTTAACAGTGCCCAGGCTGATTTTGCCCTGGGAGGATGTTGAGAAAATATTGTGAACGGCTGATGATTTCTCGGACATTTTGCCCGCGAAACATCAACTTTTAAACCAACCTCTTCCGGCAGAATGCTCTTAGAATTGGCGTGAGAGCAAGCATGTCCAAAAGTCTATAATAGAGCCACCGCCCATGGTACATGGAAACTACGCTGGTAGCGACTTCATGATGAACCCAGCCCTACAGTATCCGATCTTCGGCCCTGAGATTCAGTGCCCGCATTGTCGCCAAGCGATCGCCGCCCTAACGCTGACTGATACCTATTTATGCCAGCGTCATGGGGCATTCGAATCCGACCCCAAAACGGGTGAACTGGTTCACCTGCAATCGGGACGGCATTGGCGGCTATGGAATGATGAGTGGTTCCGCCAACATACTCACCCGGATGGCATTCGCTTCGAGATTCACGAAGCCCTCGATCGGCTCTATACCCAAGGCTATCGTGCTACCCGCGTGATTATTGCGCTGCGGTATCAGGACTTAATTAGCACTTATTTAGAACGCGGCACCCCGTGGCGGGGACAGGCAGATTCATCACGCCCCCGGCTGTATGGGTTGCCCGTTGAGTTTAGCCCTGATCCCAAAGATGAACCCTGTTGGGATGTGATCAATTTTGATTTAGAAAAAGAACCAGGTGCGCCAGTTCGTTATCCCTATTTCCGGCTGTTTGAATAGAGATGATTAAATCTCCATGCACCACGCTTCAATTCGCACGGCGGATATTTTTAGGGCGATCGCCTTCTATGAGCATCTAGGGTTCGTGGTATGTGAGCGCTTTACGGCGGGGATCACGCTGGGCTGCTGGATGGAGGGCTTGAACGGACGGATTGAGCTGTTACAGGTGCCGCAACCTCGCCCCGCCGCCGACGCCTTTGGCGACGAGCACTACACCGGGTACTACCACCTATCGTTTGACCTGACGGCGGCGGCAGTAAGTTTGCCAGATTGGCTAGGCGGGTTACGGTCTAGATTGGCAGACCTAGAACCCGCCCAGCCTTTGACCGTATTGCTGGAGCCAACCCAGCAAATCATCGGCGATCGCGTCTACGAAGTGGCCTTTATTGCGGATCTTGACGGGCTACCCCTGGAATTTATCCGCGTTTTGGGCGACGCTTTTGGGAAACGTTAGCGGCGGATGAGCCAGGGTGACGGCATCAGGTTCGGCGGGCGATCGCCCTAAGCTCCCCGGTTTCGCCATTGGGCGACCGACCCCATAGGTGAGCGCATAGCTGCGAGCCAATAGCCAAAACCACAGTGCCGGATGGCGCGGTTCTAGCCACGGCTGAACGCGACAGGCAAACCCTGGCAGCCATTGAAATAGCCAGCTTAAGCAAGCTGCCACCGTAAAGTTGACATAGCTGCCCATCCAGCGGACTAGGTCGCGAGGGCCGGCCAAATCCCAAATCCACAGCAGTAGGGAGGGGTTGTACCAAGCCGCCTTCAGCGCCATGCGGTTGAAGGGAATCCAGCCCGCTCGGTCTTTAACAAACCGATCGGCCACCTCTGGGGTTTCACTTGCCAAAATGCCAAAGAAGGTGTTTAGCATGGAGTTCACCCGCTCGGGGGCGATGAAGCGACCCGTAGGCACCATCATGCCTTTGGAAAACAGCCAGGTGACCGCAATATTGCTCTGGTAAGCGCGAATTTGCTCTAGGTGGCGGGCTTTCAGCAAATCGTGGCGCAGCGCTGTGTGCAGCAAATCGGTGAGGCGCGGCAGATTGCGCACCAATGAGCCAAACCCTGTGAACACCAAGGGAGACTGCAACGACGCGGCATCGCCAATTGAAATCAGCCGATCGAGGGCAACATGGCGATCGCCTCCATCCACGCTGAAGTGCCCCGGAATATAGCCAAATGTCGCCTTGCGCCAGACCAATTTGTCCATGTCACAGCGGCGGTACTCGGGCAAGATGGTGAAAAAATCTTCATACATTTCCAGCAACGACCCAGGGTTTTCAGCATTTACCTGGTGATAGTGGAAGAGATAAAAGGTTAGTTCTTGATCGCGACCCGGAAACAGTTCCCAAATTAGCTGACGACCTCGCGAAATGTCGCCGTGGCTATTTAGCACATCCCCGTAGTCGGTATCCCAGACGCCCGGTTCAAATCCCCGCTCAATTACGCCTCCCACCGTTGGGCAAACGCTGTCGAAGGCTCGTCCTCCATTCAATTGCCAGGCGATCGGTGAAGCCGTACCCATGGCGTCTACCAAAAGCCGCGCGGTGGCTCGCCGAGGTATTTGAGTGGGCAGGTGAGTCGCCTGCATGGTGACACTCTGTCCCCCAATATCGGCACGAACAAATTCTGTCTCATCCCAAATTTCGCCGCCCGCCGCTCGCAAGGTATCGCCACAAAAGCGCAGGAGCTTCTCCGCGTCAATACAGACATTTAGGACGGTGGGTGTATGTAAGATTGGGGCTTTGGCCTGAGGCGGGTTGTTGGCATCAAAAAACTTATGAAATCCGTCTATATATTCGCGCGCCACCACACTCTCAAAGTCGGCTGGGCTAAATAGCCCTAAATCAATTAAGCTTTGAAATTCATCGCGCGAAATGTTCCATTCACGGTTCATGCGGCCAAACGGTAATCGCTCCACCAGCAAAACGCGATACCCCAGCCGAGCCATCACGGCCGCATGGATCACCCCCAGTGCCCCACCAATATAGATTAGATCGTAGGCGCGCTCAGATAGCTGAGGGGCGTCTTCTAATCCATGCAGCGGAGACTCTTGATCGGTAAAAATTACTTGACGAGGGGTCTTAGGATTGCGTACCCCTTCGCGCCAGCGCTGTTCCCACCAGTAGACCCGCGTCAGGTCATATTCCCCGTTGGGAATGCGCTGAAAATATTTGACGGTGAGAGGATGCGTGGGTGCCAAAGCTTCGAAAATCGTTTGCTGCGCCAGATCGATGACGGGTGGCTCGGGGTAGCGGGTGGGGAACGCAGCCTGGACTTGACTGGTCAACTGCTGCACAAACTTGGCTTCTTGAGCGGCAATGGGGGGTGACACAGCAGAGCTAGCCCACCTAAATACCTTGAGATAAGTGGTGCGCTGCACTGACCAGGTAAAGACGGATAGGGTCGCACTCTCTGGCTCCACCGTTACGTCGGCTACAGCCATTTTTAATAAAAACCCATCCGGCGTAGCCTGTTTTGTGCCAGCTGGAACCTGAAACTGATGCTGCAACCAGGTGCGAACAGCATCAATATCAGGAGTAGGTACCTCTAAGTAAAGAATTTCTCTCATCTAGCGTGTTTAACCCCGCGAGTCCCCAAAAATACAGAGTTGACAAGATTTGAAAGTGCGTTAAACTTCACCAATGCATTCAGATTGCTATAAGCAAGCTTACAGACTTCTCATTTTTTGCAATGCAGTTCTCTTTTAAGTATCCGCCGTTCTTCTCACGTTTGTTTTTGTCCTGCCATGAATTATCCCATCCCCAACAACCCTCAAGAGATCTTGGCACTTCGTCAGCAGCCAGTGGATGAGGAACTGGTGGCGGCAGCGATCGCCGGGGTGGTTCGTGTGGCTCGCTCTCGGGGACAATCGCTAGAAGAGGTAACTGCTGAAGTCATGGCCGACGATGCCATTCTTAACCGCTCTATGCGGCTCTGGTTGAGCGATATTGTGGCACACGCCTGGAATTCGTTAGCTTAGCTAATCCTGATGCCGGTTAGGGCAACTCAAGATTTGGGTTTTAGGGTATCTTGAATCTTTGAACCCCTATCTAGGACAAAACCATATGGGCAGCAATGGTCGCAACCAACCGCTTCACTCTACCCGCATCGATCTACCTCTAGACGTTCGGGTTCACGTCATTGATACGCTAAATGCCACGTTGGCCTGCACCTTAGACCTAAAAACTCAGGTAAAACAGGCTCATTGGAACGTCAAGGGCATGGATTTTTACCAACTCCATGAACTGTTTGATGAAATGGCATCGGAACTAGAAGAATACATAGACATGGTGGCTGAGCGGGTGACCGCGTTGGGTGGTACAGCGTTGGGCACTGCTCGCATTGCCGCTAGCCAATCGAGCCTACCGGAATATCCTCTCACTATTTTGGCCGGGAAAGACCATGTCACGGCGCTGGCCGATCGCTTTGCGGCTTACGGCAAACTGCTACGCGAAGGGATTACTAGCACAGACGATTTAGAGGATGCCGACACCGCTGATCTCTACACAGAACTTTCGCGCGCCATTGACAAGCGGCTGTGGTTTTTGGAAGCCCATCTGCAAGCGGCGGTGGTTGTGCCGACTGCATCGGCGATAGCCAACGGGGCTGAACCTGCTGAAGTAAATGGGGCTGAAGCAACCAAGGCACCCACTAAAGCGAAGAAAGCTGCCAAGCACGCCAAGTAGTTTTCAACCAAATGGTTAAATCGACCCGCTTTGTGCAGGCACTGACTGTGTTCGCAGAGTGGGCATGTTTTGCATGTTGAGTTGGATCAGGCCATCGTTCTACAAGGGGAGCGTTTACAATATGTAAAGGTTTTAAACAAGGCTGTTAACGAAAGATTTCAGCGCCAGTCACAGCTGCAAAATTAAACGATTCATCTATCCTCACTGATCCCCATCCTTTATCCCTCTGGAGATTCAATGCTACGCCTGGAACATATCAGCAAGATTTATCCGACAGGTGAGGTGTTGAAAGACATTAACTGGGAGGTGAAACCGGGCGATCGCGTCGGGTTGGTGGGGGTAAACGGAGCCGGAAAATCGACTCAGCTGAAGATTATTGCCGGAGAAATGGAGCCGACGACTGGAGAAGTAATTCGCCCGTCCAGCTTGCACATTGCCTATTTAACTCAAGAATTTGAGGTCGATCTATGCCGCACGGTGCGAGAAGAGTTTTGGCGTGCGTTTGCGGAAGCTAACCAGGTACACGAGTCGTTAATGCAGGTGCAGCACGAGATGCAAACGGCTGATCCCCAACAGTTAGATCAGCTAATTCACCAGCTCGATCGGTATCAGCGGCAGTTTGAGGGGCTAGATGGCTACGGATTAGAATCGCGGATTGAGAAGATTTTGCCCGAACTGGGGTTTGACGCCGATGCTGGCGATCGCCTAGTCAGCTCCTACAGCGGCGGCTGGCAAATGCGAATGAGCTTGGGCAAAATTTTGCTGCAAGCCCCCGACTTGCTGCTCTTGGACGAGCCGACCAACCATCTCGACTTAGAGACCATTGAATGGCTAGAGACTTATCTGAAGGGGCTGAGCACGCCCATGGTGATTGTCTCCCATGACCGAGAATTTCTCGATCGGCTCTGTACCCAAATTGTGGAAACAGAGCGTGGCGTCTCTAGTACCTACCTGGGTAACTACACCTCGTACTTAGAGCAAAAAGAAGAAGCCCAGATGGCTCAGCTAAGCGCCTATGAGCGGCAGCAAAAAGAGTTAGAAAAACAGCAGGCATTTGTAGAACGGTTCCGCGCCAGCGCCACCCGCAGCACCCAGGCCAAGAGCCGGGAGAAGCAGCTCGACAAAATTGAGCGAATTGATGCCCCAGTTGACAGCCTGCGGACGCTGCACTTCCGATTTCCACCTGCACCCCGCAGCGGGCGAGAAGTGGTGATCATCAAAGACCTGACCCACGCCTACGAAGACAAAATTTTGTTTTTAGGCACCAATTTGCTGATTGAGCGGGGCGATCGCATCGCCTTTTTAGGTCCCAATGGCGCGGGCAAGTCTACCCTGCTGCATCTGATTAACGGCACTGAACAGCCCACTGAGGGCAGCATTACGATCGGGGATCACAACGTCATCCCTAGCTATTTTGAACAGAACCAGGCTGAAGCACTAGATCTGAACAAAACAGTCATCGAGACCATCCATGACGAAGTGCCCGACTGGACCAATGAGGAGGTTCGCACGTTACTCGGTCGGTTTTTGTTCACTAAAGATACTGTTTTCAAGAAAGTAGGTGCGCTCAGCGGGGGTGAAAAAGCCCGTTTAGCCCTAGCAAAAATGCTGCTGCGTCCCGCTAACCTACTGATTTTGGACGAGCCGACCAATCACCTCGACATTCCTGCCAAGGAGATGCTAGAAGAAGCTATCCAAAATTACGATGGCACCTTGATCGTGGTCTCGCACGATCGCTACTTTATTTCCCAAGTTGCCACCAAGATTGTCGAAATCCGCGACGGTGAACTGGTGCTGTACCAGGGCGACTATCACTATTACCTAGATAAAGTCGCTGAAGAAAAAGAGAAAGCCAAGTTGGAGGCGAGCGCCGCTGAAAAAGTGGCTAAGTCTGCGGCTAAGCAATCCAAGCAAAAGCAAAAAGCAAAATCTAAGAAGGGTGGGGAAGATTAATCATCGGGGGTGCGCGGTGGAGGTTGAAACCATCTCTGGCGTAGGCTACTTCACTTCCGGCTATAGCCAAGCGCCTGTGTAGAAGGGATAAAGCTGTGTAGAAGGGATAAAGCTATCAGTTTAGGGTAGTTAAAATTTTGGAGACAGCAGGCCAACTAGCAGATGATTCCACAGGATCTAGGTTAGACTCAGCCTAAATAGGATGAAGCGATAATTCTCTGAGTAGACCGTTGTTAGACTGTCGGATAGATGCTCAAGGTGTCCCTGAAACCGTCCCTGAAACGCTGGCCATGGGGGTGCGTTCCCGACGGATAACGCCCTATGCCAACTGGTTTTCTCCGGTTGAATCCGTGAAAATTAAACTTTGAATGGTATTATTGCTGAGAAAATAGTCAGTTAATTCGGTTGTTTAGGGCTATCCATATGGCACAAGCGCCAATTTCTCCAGTAGTTTTGGTCATTTTAGACGGGTGGGGATATCGCGACAGTTCCGATGGCAACGCGATCGCCTCTGCCAATACCCCGATTATGGATAGCTTGTGGGCGGCTTACCCGAGAACGTTGCTGCAAGCTTCGGGTAAGAGCGTCGGCTTGCCTGACGGGCAAATGGGTAACTCAGAAGTCGGGCATCTGAATATTGGTGCAGGCCGAGTCGTGCCCCAAGAACTCGTGCGCATCAGCGATGCGGTAGAAGACGGGACACTGCTGAGTAATCCGGCGCTGCTCAAAGTTTGTGGTGCGGTTCGTCAAAGTCACAGCAAGCTCCACTTGGTGGGTCTTTGTTCTAATGGCGGCGTGCATTCTCACTTGAGCCATCTGTTTGGGCTGATTGACCTAGCTAAAGAGCAAAACATTGCAGATGTTTGCATCCATGCCGTCACCGATGGCCGCGACACCAAGCCCACGGATGGGTTAGCCGCTATCCAAAAAATTCAAGACTATGTTGATCAAGC
>Ga0163155_10002531_pt1 | contig 20278 bp, 19 predicted proteins | sample OliLakLV19SP4G1_FD_148611 | JGI IMG/M metagenome (GOLD analysis project Ga0163155, IMG submission 148611) | Freshwater microbial mat bacterial communities from Lake Vanda, McMurdo Dry Valleys, Antarctica - Oligotrophic Lake LV.19.SP4.G1 | ecosystem: Environmental > Aquatic > Freshwater > Lake >... | reverse complement strand
TTGATCGTCCCGCGCCCAAAGCTGCCAGTCGTGCAGCACAAATGCGAGTTCATACGATGACAGTGATTGCAGCAGCTCATTGGCGGCCGTCTCCGCCACGCAGTTTGTCAAGGCGAGCCGCAAGCTGGCGGCGGAAGATGTCCGCATCGGCGTCAAACCCTTTCGCTGCAGGCGCGGCGGCGGCCGCTTTCCGGGCGGCGTCGCTCAGCTCGGAGACCCGCTCGAACATCCGTAAAAGTGAATGCAGCGTGCGGGCTTCACGTTCGTGATCGGCGGAGGACAGTAATTCGTTGCATTGCAGCCGTTGTTCAAACTTGGTCATTTTGTCGTCCAATGCGTGGGTAAGGCGGCGCAGCAGACCGTGCGCATCCCGCGCGGCAGGCGAAGCGGCCTTATGCGCCGATCGGGAGGCGAAAACTCCGGCTTTGATGCGCCGGTAAAGTGACGAGCGGCTCACACTGTGCCGGACGCACAATTCCATAATGGTGCAGTCGGCGCGCGTGTAATCCCGCGCTATCGCCCGCCAATCGACTTGGGTTTTGGAGATCATCTGCCTGATTTTGTAGAGAGCGGGGAGCGGGGACAATTTGATCTGGCGAAACGGCAATGGAAGTTGCAAGTTTTCCCGACAACCTCGGCGCCCACATTTCAGATCATATCAAAAACATACATGAGCAGCGGCGCGCTGTCAATATAAAAAGTGCCTATACATATTTTATTGTGCCGCGTTCAAATATTTATCCACGCCTATACAGTAAATATACATTAAACATGTTGATGGCCCGTTCCGCCTGTTCAATCACTTTTGAGCGGGCAAACGGATTTTCGCGTTTCCATACGCCGAGTCATCGCTTAATAATCCGAAGCGACACAACCCATAGATATCGAGACCCGCCCGTGGACGATTGGATATTTAAGCCGAACCGCCGCGCCCGCCTTGTAGACTGGTGGGCGCTCGACTCATGGCTCGATTCGAGCGTTTACGGCGCTTGGGCGCACTACAAGGATTGGTGGGCGTCCTACTCAGCGTTTTTCGGCCGTTTCCGCGTCACCGGCGCCCGCAAGATTGCCACCGAGGTTGTCTCGGAGAGCGCCAATCTGGCTATTCTCGGCTTGCTGGCGCTGCTGACATTCTGTCTGCCCGCCATTGAGGAAACGAACAACGCAGGCTGGCGGACAGCCAGCGAGTTCAGCGTCACCTTTCTCGACCGCGGCGGCGCCGAAGTCGGCAAGCGCGGCATTCTCTATTCCGACGCCGTGCCGCTGTCTGAAATCCCCGACGTTCTCATCAAAGCGACGATGGCGACGGAGGACCGGCGGTTTTTCGAACATTTCGGCATTGATGTCATCGGAACCATCCGCGCGGCCGTGGCCAACATACAAAACAAAGAAATTAGCCAGGGCGGTTCCTCGCTCACTCAGCAGCTCGCCAAAAACCTGTTTCTCAGCTCCGAGCGCTCGTTCGACCGCAAGATCAAGGAGGCTTTCATCGCGTTATGGCTTGAGGCGCGGCTGACCAAACGCGAAATTCTGAAAATGTATCTGGATCGCTCCTATATGGGCGGCGGCACGTTCGGGGTGGAGGCCGCCTCGCAGTTTTACTTCGGCAAGTCGGCGCGCGACATCAACCTGGCCGAAGCCGCGATGCTTGCCGGACTTTTTAAGGCGCCGACGAAGTATGCACCGCACGCCAACCCGGCGGAATCGCGGGCGCGCTCGAACATTGTGCTCACCGCGATGGTGGATGCGGGTTATATGACTGAAGGCCAGGTTCACGGCGCCCGCCTGAATCCAGCAAAGGTGGTGGAGCGCACCGGCTCGGACGCAGCGAACTATTTCCTCGATTGGGCTTTTGAGGAAATCCAGCGCGTCATGCAGGGCAAGGGCGAATACTCGCTGACCGCCCTGTCAACGCTCGACACCAGCATGCAGAACGCCGCCGAGCAGGCAATCGCCGGAGTGCTGGCGCAGAATGGCAAAGCCAAACGCGTAGGTCAGGCGGCCATGGTCGCCATGGAGACCGACGGCGCGGTGCGGGCTATGGTGGGCGGAAAGGATTATGGCGACAGCCAGTTCAACCGCGCGGCACACGCGATACGACAACCGGGGTCGTCGTTTAAACCCTACGTCTATTTGACGGCGATGGAGCGCGGCTTCCGCCCTAGTGACACCATGGTCGACAACTCCGTGAGCTGTGGGAACCATACGATTGGAAATTATGAAGGCAGTTATAAAGGCACGATGACGCTCACCCGCGCCATGGCGCTGTCGCGAAATACAATCGCGGCCAAACTCTCGTTCGACAAACGGGTAACGCGCGACCGGGTGCTGGCGCACTTGCGCAAGGTTGGCATTAATATCAACAGAACCTGCACGATGGCGCTGGGCGACCAGGGTATCACACCGCTACAGCACGTTTCCGGCTTCGCCACCTTCGCCAACGGCGGTTACGCAACATGTCCTTATGCTTTCACGGAAATCCGCAACCTCAAGGATGAAGTGGTTTATACGCGAGACACTGAGGAAAAAGAGCGTCTGAAATGCATCGCGGGCCGTGGCGGCAATAAACCGGCGCAAATCGCCATCAAGCCCGGCGACCCCGAAGCTGAAGAGAACTATGAGGAGACGCGCAGCCGGTCCCGCAAACGCAACACGAAAGAAGAAGTCGTTGAGGTTAAAGCGCCACTTATGCCCGGGCAGATATTCGCCACGGAAGATGTGAGCTACCTGAACCAGATGCTGCGCGCGGTCGTCACCGAGGGCACGGGAACGCGGGCCGAACTTGATTTCACCTACTCGGCGGGCAAAACCGGCACCAGCTCCGATTATAAGGACGCATGGTTCATGGGTTATACGGGGCAACTCGTCGCCGGCGTCTGGCTTGGCAACGACAACTTCACGGCCATGAACGAAGTGACAGGAGGCGTTTTTGCCGCGCCCGTCTGGAAGGAGTTCATGGTCGCCGCGCACACAAGCTATAATATTCCGACCATCCCGGGGCTGCCAACTCATCCCCGGCAGCAGGAGGAGCAACTCCGTCTGGCCGAAGTCCGCCGCGACGATCCCGCTTTCGGCGCTATCCCTGAGGGGACGCGACGATGCCAGCGAGGACTAGGAAAATTTTAATGAACCTGAACAAGCTCTTCAAAGCCACGCCTAAACTCGACGAAACGGACAACGTGGTTAATCGGGGCGCATCGCTTGACCCCGGGCAAACCGTGGTTAAAGCGCGATGATACTGGCGTTGATGTCGAGCATTAACCAGGCATTGGATCGCCCGTGACCTTCCTCATCCGGCTCATTGGGTTTTCATTGCTCGCATTGGTCGTGGGCATCGGCTCCGCTTGGTATATGATCGACAACGGTGCCTTCTTTTCCACAAACAGCATCGGCCCTTGGGTGACGTGGAGCAATGAGGGCAGGCTCGACGCCGACCCATATACCCGCGCTCGAATGTCACGCTCCGGACGCTTGCCGGTCACCGGATCTACCGCGCTTTACTTCACCGCATCAACCGATAGCGAAGGCGAAAGCCTTACCGCGGAATGCGATTACGAAATCGCCGGGCGTCCATTCAACGCGCTCTGGTGGAGCATCGCGGCGTATGACGGCGAAGGTCAGTTCATCGCCAACAAAGCCGGCCGCCACGCTTTTAACAGTAAAAACATTACGCTCCTGCCAGATGGCTCATTTCGCATCCGGCTGGCGCCGAAAGCCCGGCCCGGCAACTGGTTGCCATCGGGCGACGTTGAAAGCCCCATGCTGATGCTGCGCGTATTCCGGCCTCAAAACACGGCTGAGGCGGGCAGTCAGGACACGCGCGCCGAGATATTGCCCGTGATCAGAAGGCTGGATTGCGCATGAAACTCTGGGCCTATCTTTCAACCATCAAGCTGCCCTGGTTATGGATCATCGCCGCTTTCAGCCTGAGCGGGGTCATCCATATCGCCACGGTTTTGAGCTTGCCCTACGTGGCTGAACGCGACGCCTGGGCGCGCCTGTCGGCCATATCTTCCATCAACCAGTTTTATACGCTACCCAGCGATGCGGATAACGCGCCGCTGCCGCTGATGGCGCCTGACGTCGCATCGGCATTTTGCCGGTTCGACTTGTCGCAGAAGAACGTCCTGCTGCGGCCCTATCTCGCTGACGCCACCTGGACGCTTGCGATTTACACTCGCTACGGCGAAAATTTTTATGTCATCACCGGCGCTGAAGCGAGGCGCAAAGACCTGAGGCTTTTGCTGGTGCCGCGTGAGCGACTGGCGCGCGAAACGGTTACGGAGAAGACCGAGGAGGGCGAGGATCAGATTATCGTTATCACGCCATCGGATACGGGGATTGCATTGATGCACGCCCCCGTTCGCAGCGGCGATTTTCTCAACTCCACTGCAACAGCGCTTAATCAGACGACATGCGAACCGCAAAAGGAAACCGACGCGCAACTGCTGGCCTCAGGCGCGCAGGACAAGGTCTTGCCGACGTCGACGCCAGTCCAAAATCCAGCGAAGAAAAACCGCAAGGGAACGCGCAGCTACCGTTAAGCGCCGACGAGTTTAAGCGGAGTTGCATTTTTTGCGCTGGCGCTAAAGTCTGCGCTACCCTGAATACGGCGGGGGGAGCGCCTCAGGACTACAGGCTTTTTGCGTCTTGATCCTGTAAATATCAGAATTTCCGCGCAGGCGAGACCGGCGCGTAACGCGCTGTTAGCGCTCGCTGAAAACATGTCATCAGGCTGTTGGGGAAATGGAATGATTTTCGCCATGAGCGTGTCTTCTCGCAGGAACTGACCTCAGATTTACCCGCAGAGCGTGTATTGAAAACACTAAATTTGAGTTAAATGTTTTTTGAGTTTGCCTGCAAAAATCAACTTGGTGGCAATTTATCGTGCTTTGTTGCGGCGATGCATCAGGGCGAAGACACGAGCGGCTTCCCTGTCACAACGGACATTTCAAGCAAAACGCGCTCAGAAAGCTCGCCAGTTGCGGCCAGCTTGCGATGGGACTGGAACTGTCGCAGGGCGGCCCTCGTAGCCGCGTCCATCTGCCCCGACATGGCGCCCGGCCCAAAGCCAAGACTGGAAAGCACTTCCTGCACGCGAGCCACCATGGGCTGGCTGACCTCATAACGCCGCGCATCCAGCTTGCGCTCGGCCCGCGGCGTCACCGGCGCGAACAGCATATCCTTAAGCAGAGCTTCGGACGCTTCTCCGGTTAGCGCTAATCCCCGGTCGAACTCATATGCAATGATGGCCTCGCGCGTAATCATGCGGATGCGCCCATCTTCAGCCCCGACGCTATATCCCCTGCGGGCCAACTCCCGCTGTACCGCTTTTATGGTCTCTACGCCAACAGCAAGAGGCCGCGCCGCCTCTTTCGCTGGCGGCGGTGGTGAGGGCCTGCTCTGAGCGCCTGCGCCCTGCAAGGAGCCTGTGACAGGTTTAAGGGCGGCGGTTGGGGGAGTGGCTTCGATTGGCTCCGCGTCTTTCACGCGCGCTTCGACGGGCAAGCGGCTCCCGCCATGCTGCAGATACAAAGCGTTGACGCTGATCGCGGCGGTCAGGCCAAGAAACGAGAGGCCCGCCAACGTCGTTCGCCATCGAGAGAACATGATGCGTGCCCTGTCCATATGGCGTACATTGCCGAAAATACTGTCTCAGGTTTTCGTAAACAGTTCGCTAATTTGCATGAACAGATTAGCCGTAATATTTCAGTTTATTTGAGCCTTCCAATTGGCGGTTTATTTTTCCCGGCGTTGTACAGTTGCGCATTCCTCGTTCAGCGCCCGGGTCAGACCATGTTCATCATCAAACTCGCTTTTTGGGCCGCCATCGTTCTCATGCTGCTGCCCTCCAGCCATAAGGACAAGCAGGAGTTGTATGGCGCCGCCGAAAAGACGGTTATTGACCTTTACAGCTTTTGCGATCGCAACCCCGATGTCTGCAACACGGCGGGAAATACTTTTACCCATATTCTGCAAAAGGTGCGGGTGGGCGTCGACACGATCGAGGAGATGATGTCGGACGGCAAGCGCGAGCAGGCTGGAGCCGAAGAGTCCCCGAACACTTCGGGGCTATATTCGAGTGTTAGCGCCGAGCCGATAGCGGACGAAGACACGGCGCAGAATACACTCAGGCAGCAGGACCTCGATCCCGAATGGCGCAGCCCGGAGCCGCGCCGCCCGTGAACGCCGTTTTCAAGCGCAGAACCATCTGGGGTTGAAACTAGCAAAAATGCGTTGGAGTCATCCTCCCGCGCACCTTGATTCTATTCCAAAACCGGGCACGAAAACCGGCGGCGCGGCAAACGCGAAAACCCTGAAAATATATTTCAAAATCCGCATCTTGATATAGTAGTTCACAATTCCGATTTCTGCTCATTCACGTTGCAAAAAAGGCTTTACATGCCCAGCCATTAGCCCTATTGCCACCACTGCCTGCGGCGGCTCTACAATCGTCCGCATCGGATCAACTTTCTTTTGTGAGGTCCTATGGGATGGATAAATTCAAGTGCGCTGCGGAACTCGTCCGCTCACTTCCGTTAGAGAAGCCTGTTATTGGTCTTCGCCCGCACGCCGCTCGCCGGGCCGCGCGCTGGTTTCTTGATAATTTCCCCGGCGAGGTTCTCTACGCGCTAAAAGCGAACAGCTCGCCCGAAATCGTGCAAACATTGTACGACGCTGGCATTCGCCATTTCGACGTCGCTTCCCTGCCTGAAGTTCATCAGGCCTCAGCCCTGCCCGGCGCTGAAGTGCATGTCATGCATCCGGTTAAATCGCGCCGTCTTATCGCGGAAGCTTACCACGACTTTGGCGTGCGCACGTTTGCGCTCGATTCCGAAGAAGAGCTGGAAAAAATTCTGGCCGAGACCAACAACGCCAAGGATTTGACCTTGATGGTGCGCCTTGCGTGCCCGTCGAACTACAGCCAGGTCTCACTGGAAGGCAAATTCGGCATTTCGTGGCACAAGTCGCCGGAGTTGCTGCGCAAGGCTCGCTTTGCGTCCGACCGTTTCGGCGTCACGTTTCATGTCGGTAGCCAGGCGATGTCGCCGTTGGCCTATGGACAGGCGCTTCGCTCCGTATCGCAGCACATCGTGCAAGCGGCGGTGACGGTGGACGTGGTGGATTGCGGCGGCGGTTTCCCGTCACGCTATCCCGATCTGACGCCGCCCCCGTTGTCGGATTATGTCACGACAATCGCAGAAGCGTTCGAGGACATGACCGTTAGCTACTCGGCAGAGTTGTGGTGCGAGCCGGGCCGCGCGCTTGTCGCGGAAGCGGAGTCGGTTATCATGCGCGTGGAAGCCCGCAAAGGCTCCACACTCTATGTGAACGACGGCGCGTTCGGCACGCTGTTCGATGCGGCACTCCTGAAGTTTGTATTCCCGGCGCGGGCAATCGCCAAACCGGGCACGGATTTCGGTGGCGATCTCGTCGAGTTCGACCTCTATGGGCCAACATGCGACAGCTTTGACTACATGCCCGGGCCGTTCATGCTGCCCGCCGATGTAGCCGAGGGTGACTTTGTCGAGGTGGGCAACATTGGCGCCTATGGACGTGCGATTGCAGGCAATTTCAACGGCTTTGGCCAGTATGAAAACGCAGTGCTTACCGACGAGCCGATGCTGACCATGTATGTCCGCGACGCCGACGCCAAAGTTGCAGCGCCAACAGCCGAAGTGATCGCGCTCCACAATTAAGCAAACAAGCGCTCGCTTAGGCGAGCGCTTGAAATCAACCATTGTCATTTTGACCTAGCCATCCAGACGCTAATGTTACGTCATCCCGGCCTTAAGCCGGTGGTCCAGGCTCAGATCATAAACGCAGAAGTTGGATGGCCGGGTCAAGCCCGGCTATGAGATATTTAGGTTTGATTTAGCGAAATAGGACACAATTGATGGCCGCGCTTGCGTTTCGCGTTCCCGAAAAGGGCTTTCTGGCTCTTTCCGTGCATGACGCGGGGCGGGTTGAGGACGCTCGAGCGGTCATCATCCCATTCGGCTTAGAGGCGAGCGTTACCTATGGCGGCGGCACGTCCGCTGGGCCGGAAGCAATCATCGCCGCAAGCTCTGAACTTGAATTTTTCGATGAGGAGTTCTGGTCGGAGCCGTTCAGGGAAATCGGCGTCGCCACGCTAAACGCCGCGCCGCCGGCCGACGAGCTTGAGGAAGCGCTTGCGCAAATCGCCGCCCTAACCGGCGCCGTGCTTGAGGCGGGCAAATTTCCGCTAACTCTTGGCGGCGAGCATTCGCTAACGGCGGGCGCCATTCGCCCGTTCACTGATAAATATCCCGACCTCGCCATCCTTCAATTCGACGCGCATTCGGATTTGCGCGAAACCTACGCCGGTTCGCGATATTCACACGCCTGCGCCATGCGTCGCGCGCTGGATTATGCACACATTTCCCTTGTTGCGGTTGGCCTTCGAGGCACGGGCGCGGAGGAAATTGCGTTTCTCGAAGCCAACCGCCATCGCATCCATACACACTGGGCGAAGGACAAACCGCGTTGGCGCATCGAGGATATCGTGGCCCCGCTGGCTGGGCGTCCAATTTACTTAACCTTCGACGTGGATGGTTTTGACGCCAGCCTGATGCCCGCCACCGGCACGCCGCAACCAGGGGGCCTGTTCTGGGATGAGGCTATTGATATCATCCGCGCCGCTTCGTCGGTTGGAACTATCGTCGGCGCAGATGTTGTCGAACTGGCGCCGATTGCGGGCATGCACGCCTGCGATTTTATCGCCGCCAAGCTTGCTTACAAAATCCTTACCCTTGCGCTCCTCAAGCGCGTCTGAGCTTGCGCCCGCGCCGGCATTGAAACGCGGCCTAACCTCCCCATTTCAACGCAACGAATTGTTAACCGTTGCGCATGTCCGGCCGTTGGGAGCATCCATGAAAATCATTAATCTCAGCATGCACGGCAACGCTACACGCGGCTACTCACCGATAACTGCGCCCGACGACAGCGAAGCGCTGGACGCATATTCTCGCGCGGTGACAGGCGTCGTGGATCGCGTCGGCCCGGCGCTTGTCGGCATCCAGAGGCTGCGGCGCAATGCTCAGGCGCCCATTCTGTCACCTGAGGGCGCTGGCTCCGGCATTATCATAACGCCTGACGGCTATGTGCTCACCAACCATCATGTGGTGGCGGGCGCGAGCGCACTGGAGGTTTTGCTGGCGGATGGCGGCGTTGCCAAGGCCGAGAAGGTTGGCGAAGACCCGGATAACGATCTTGCGTTGCTGCGAATGCATCGCGGCGGGCTGCCATGCGCTGAGCTAGGCGATTCCAGCGCGCTGAAACAGGGGCAGCTTGTCGTCGCCATCGGGAATCCCTTTGGATTGCAGGCGACGGTAACGGCTGGTGTCGTAAGTGCGTTGAGCCGAACCTTGCGGGCGACAAATGGACGCTTGATCGAGGATGTCATTCAGACCGACGCCGCGCTAAACCCTGGTAATTCCGGCGGGGCGCTGCTTGATAGCCTCGGTCGAGTGATTGGCGTGAACACCGCCATCATCGCAGGCGCGCAAGGCACGGGCTTTGCAGTTCCGATTAACACCGCCAAGCGCATCATTTCCGAACTGTTGCGCTACGGTCGAATGGAGCGCGGCTATCTTGGGCTGGCTGGCCAGACAGTGCAGTTCCCGCGAGCTGCAGCCGCTCGTTTCGGGCTGAAGCGCGGCGCTGGCGTGCAAATCGTACAGGTGGCGGCGGGTGGGCCAGCGTTGGCCGCTGGGCTGCGACCTGGGGATGTCATGCTGTTCATTGATGAGCGAGAAGCATCGAGCGTAGACGATGTTTACAAAGCTCTCGACCGTCATGCGGTCGGCCGGGACTTGATGGTCAAAGCGCTTCGCAGCGGGGAAATTCTTGAATTCAAGCTGCGCGCCACGCCAAGGCCAGCGTGACGCGAACCTTCATCAATTGTCCAACACGCCTTTTAGAAGGTAATGCTGGATTTTGTGGCGGTTGGCGATGAGTTCATCGACCGTCGGCTTGCCTTTCAAGGCGTTTGAGATCGCTTGTTTAGTCGCTTCATAATTACAGCGGTAAAGATCCTTTTTGTCCAGGTTTGGATCGGTCGCGGCTTGCGGGTCGAGCCACACCATGATGATCATGCACAACTCGTCAACCTGATCCTTTGGCAGCGTGCCGTCGATCAGGCAATCGACAATGGCGTCGGCCATAGCCGCCTCGATGACGCCCCCCAGCAACTCCACATACTCCGCAGATTGAACGGTGTATTTGGTCGTCATCATCGTCATCGGCCGAACCATCTGGTTGCAGTCGCGTACGACAAGCATGCGTGGATGGCCGGCAACCTGGCCTGTCATGCCTGCGAACGCCGTGCCCACAGGGCCGCGGATGGAGCCGATGAGCACCTCCTGCATGGCGTCGGTGAACTGCCCTTCGGCGGCAAAAACGGTAGCTTCTCCGGTTTTCATCCAGATCTCGGCCATGGCGTCCTTTCGTCTCACAAAATTGCTGTCGGCATCGTTGTTTCCTGTGCCATAGCTATGCCATCCAAACGCGCGACTGCAACGTTTGAACATCTGGAGTGGCGCAATAGCGCAGAAAAGTTATGGGTTCACCAAAAATTTCACGCGAAGCAGTTACGCCCCCCACTCCCTGCATTGGCGTTTGCCAACTCGACATAACGACCGGATTTTGCATTGGCTGTGCGCGCACAGCACAGGAAATTGGGCTCTGGCGCGATGCATCTCCCGCAGTTCAGCGCGCTATTACAGATGCTTTGCCCGAAAGACATGCCATGCTTAAAGGCCGTAACGCCCCTCGCGAGGATTTATAGTTTTCAGAGTTACGGCCTAGCGCTTCAATATATCTTATCGAAGCAGCCACTGTTTAAGCGTATCGATCTTCACCTTCGCCGTGTCCACTCCGCCATCGAGCGCTTTCATATACCAGTCGAAAGCTTGCGCGGGGTCGGGCTTGCCGGTTTTGACTTTCAACTGCTCAAAATAACTTGGATCGAAAGACCGGCCCATGGCGAGCGATGCATCCGGATCGCCCAGCGTTGCCGCCTGATCGTAGAGCTTACGAGCGCCAGTTATGTCTCCATCCCGCATCAGCCGGTTGCCATCCCGAATTAGCTGCTGGCTTTTCTGCGGATCGCTGGAAGTTTTGGTTTGTCCGGGCAAAGCTACGCTTTTCGGTTGAAGCCCAGCATCGAGTGCAGCCTGATTATTTGCGTTTGATTTAGGAGCGGTTGGCGCCAATCTCGCGTCTGTTGCGGCCGTCGAAGCAGTGTTTGCCGGGTCAAGCGCGGCCGCGCGGCCCCCGGCACTGTTCAACTGCAAAGCAGCCAACGCCGTCTGCACGGCGTCATCAGAAATCTTGTCACGAGTATCGGGCGATACAGCCACAGCGAAACGTTTCGCATCCGACAAGGGGGTGCGGGCATCAGATTGCATGACCTGCGCCTCAAGATTGACATTGCCAGATGCATTTCCCGGCAGGCTGATCTGCAAACCCGCCAAGCGTTGAGGCGGCAACAGCCAGGTACCGCCACCCACGTCGATGCCCGCCGAGAGGCGACCATCGTCTGGGACGCCCTTGATACTAACCAGCACGTTTTCCGAGCGGAACCTTCCATTAACGCTCACATTTAACGCAATCGGCCCGGGCGCTGCGCCGGAAGTGTTTAACGCTTCCAAAAGGCCAGCGCTACCCGCGTTTCCAGGATTGTATATTACCGTGCCGTTGTCGCTGCGTACTGGCTCAAGACGATCAGAGGATTTCTCAACCGATGCTTTCTCCGGGAGAGCTATGACTTGTTGTATCGGTGCGGCTGGAGCGATACGGCTTTCAGCAACCTCGGAATTGGAGACTACGGAATTGAATAGAAAAACCGAAAGAATGCCAGCCAGTGCGATGCCGCCAATCAGACCAAGCCCAGCCGCGCCGAGCATACGGCTGCTTTCCTGTTCCTGACGGCTTGGCGGTGGGGTTTTGGCGACCACTTGGTTACGCCCTGAAGTTTCAACGCTCCATGGCGCTTGATTGGGCGACGGCCCGGCTTCACCCGCGAAAAGCTCAGAGGACCTGGCTGGCTTAACGTCACCGGTTTGCGGCCTATGTAAAGGGGACCGGAGCGAGCCGCCCCGATAGTAAGCAGGCTCGTCGTTCGTGCTCGAATAAGCTGTGGCTGAGAGCGGCGCGGCTTCATGGTCGGCACGATCGAATTCCTCTGGTGCAACTGCGGCAGAGGCGTCGCGGCGATTGCGCTCGACGGCGTCCAGCAGATCATCCAGGGCGTGCACAGACGGTGGTCGCTGACGTGCGACAACTTCATCGTTCTGGCTGTAAAGATAACTCAGAACCGCTTCGGTTGTTGTTTCATCGAGCTCTGCGGCTGACACCGGACTTGTATCGTCATCTATGTCTTCGACGCGGGCGTTCCATATCTCCGATCGCGCCTGTTGGACATCCTGATCCCACAATCCGCGCGGCGGTGCGAGCGTAAGCGCAGGAACTTCATACCGGGCTGTCTCAGGGGCGTCGGCTTCCGCGCCATAAACGTTTCGTAGCGCATTTTGCACGGCGTCCGCCAAAGACCCAATGTCCTCATTGGGTAGCGGCGCACCATCTGCCGGTGCGTCGTTTGGGGCAATGTCGCCCAAGCTGTAGCGCTGATCGTCAAACTTGAAAGGATTTAAGCTTTGTTCGCCGAATGGTGCGTCAAGGCTTTCAAGGCGCTGATCCGGATCGGGCGAAATGGCCGGTTCAGGCAGATCTAGAGGGCCAAAATCGCCCGTTCCAGAGAAAATACCAACGCTGGTTTCGGATTCGTCATTCGCTGGCTTTTCTTCCTGCTCAAAACTAGAATCTTCATTCGCGGAATCTAAAGCAAATGGATCGGTGTAGGCGCCGCTATTTTTATCATCTTCGCCAAGATACTCGGCAAGCGTGAGCAAAGGCTCATTTTTCGTTTCCGCAGTGGCCTTAATTGCCTCATCCCATTCATGTGCGACTTCATCGTCAAAAGCTTCGTGCTCGGGCGCCTCGGCATTTTTCACCGGCGCATCATCGAGTGGCGTTACGGAGAAATCCGGGATTCGGGGCCGGCCATACAATTCATCGAGACTATCCGTCTTGCCTTTTTCTTCGGGCATCGCTTCCTGCTCGGACTGTTCGTCGATTTTATCGTCCGGCAAAATTTCTTCATCCTGATCAATTTTTGGAATGTCAAATATGGAAGCCATCTAGCGTTCCCTAAAAATACTGAGCGGAAGCTCAATCTGTTACTGTATTTTACTCAGTTCCCGCCTGCCGAGGTAGATGCCTGCTTGTTTTGCTCTTGATAGACGCGATAAGCGATAACGGCAATGAAAAACCATAAGCGGCTGTTTATTCCCATACTTTAACGGCTTTGTTTTTCATACCATCGAACAAACTGATTAAACAGCTCCTCCCGATTTGCCGGGTTACCGGAACCTTGCGTCTGCAGGAACTTGTTTAACATGGCCCGAACCTGCTCGGCGTTTTGACCATCTGCGGACAGCGTGGTCTGCGCGCCGCTAGTGACGGTTTTTCCAGCCAGGGCTTCGGCTTTAGCGAGCTTGGCGGCGTTTTGATCAAGCCAATTCTGAGCGGCTGGAAACCGCGTCCACCCTACAATTGGAGAAACAAGATTCACTTCCTGCCACTTCTCGTGATAGTCACGTGTTTTGAAATTATTAATATTCTCAAACAGTTTATCCGAGAAAGACGTCAACCTCCTGAACTGCTCAGACTGACTTTTATGCCCGGCCATAACGAGCACAGAGCTCACAGAAACTGTACTGACAGTTTCGTCAGAAGATACGAGATCAGGATAATCATCGTGAGTGATAATGCCTGGCAAATAATCCTGCTGCAACTGATCGATATAATCTATATCTAAAAAATGCACTCGGTCTGTATGTTTTATAGTCTTGAAAGCTGAAGACGGTTTGCCACCAACATAAAATGAGGCATCAATCTCGCCAGTTTTCAATTTTTCAAGGGCTTCGATTTGATCAATATAGATGGGTTGCACTTTAATATTGTGCGCGCTAAATATTATTTCCGCCGTTAATGCGGCCCCACTGTTTCTAGGGCCGAAATTTACTTTTCTGCCATTCAAATCCGCCAGACATGTAAATTGCATTTTTGAAAGTAAATGAATTTCTTGGCTGTAAAGTTTTGTGATGTATTGAAGCTTGTTTTCAATAAGATTTATCTTCTGAGTTTTTCTAAATTGTGACAAAATATCATACTGTATAACGGCCACATCCAATGTTTTTATAGTCAACAAGTCACTGATATTCTGTATTGAACCTTGCCCGATCATAGGAATAACGCGCAGGCTCACGCCATCGTTTAAAGAACGCGCCATTTCTGAGATAACACGCGCCTCGGTACTGTCGATATCCCCTGTCGCTATCATGATCGTTGAGGGGGATGGAGCTTTAACACCCGGTTGAAGACGTGGGCGGATGGATTGCGGCCCCTGCGCTTGCGCGAATGACGCTGTGTTAGCCTCAAGAATAAAAATTGCCAGAAACAGCCAATACTTCGACACTATAATTTGCTCCTATATCGTCTGTAGATCACCGTACAGCGCCGCAAACTCGCGCTCCTCAGAATTTAGCTCATGAAGCCAATCATAAACAAGACTGGGCCACTAACTTGTTACAATGCGATCTTGACTAAATAGTGGGGCTTCAGTCACAGAAAGTTTTAATACAAATGCAACAGCCACGCATTCCGGTTATCTCAAGGACTTCCACCACCCCGGACGGCGAGCGCATTTACGCCATCGGCGATATCCACGGCTGCGCAAATCTGCTTGCGCTTCTTTTCGAAAAAATACTGCTCGACGACGCCAAAGCAGATGCCGCGCGCAAAGCGAGGCTTGTCTTTCTTGGCGATTACATCGACCGCGGCCACGCCAGCAAAAACGTGATCGATCTGCTGTTGACCATCGCGGGGATGATGCCAGACACCCTCTTTTTGATGGGCAACCATGAAGTCCTGCTCACCCGTTTTTTACACAACAGTGACTATTTTTGGGATTGGGCCTCGAATGGAGGAATCGAGACACTGGTTTCGTATGGTGCTCTAAGGCCGGACGCGCGGCTAGAACGATCTGGCGGCGCAGCTACCCGGGTTGAGTTATTGCGGAAAATGTCGATACGCCATCAGGAATTTTTCGATGGCTTGAAAACAAGCGCGATCATGGGTGACTATTTTTTCGTGCATGCGGGCGTCAGGCCGGGCCGGGCGCTGGATCAGCAGGACGAGGATGATCTGCTTTGGATTCGCAGTGCATTTCTGGACTATAAGGGCGACTTCGGCAAAATCATCGTGCATGGACATACGCCGGTGGAAGAGCCTGAAAACCGGCCCAACCGCATCGGGGTGGATACGGGAGCGGTTTTCACCGGGCGGTTGACAGCCGTTGTGCTGGAGGGGCCAGTCAGGCGTTTCTTGCACACATAAAGTTGCTCGGCGCTAAAGGAAGTCTACAGGGTCGTGCACAAAATTAGACACTAACCCCGCGAGGCGATTGCCGCAGCTGAGATACATCGCCGCTCGCAAGGCCGAACTCCCTCGCTTCTCTTGCAGGACAATAATTGCAATTTGCGCTAGCTGCTCTAGCCCACCCGTTCGTCCACGCCGCGCAGGCGCTCAAGAAGGGTGCGCTTTGCGGAAGCGGGATCGTGGTCTTCCGTGGAGTTTTTCTTCCCGCCTTGCAAATCCGCTGCGCGTTTTTCCTCTTTTAAAACAACGGTTTCGGAGGCAGCAGGCAACCCTGCTGCGTCAGTCACGGCAGAGGCCCCGCTTGCCGCATTAGCGCTTTCGGCAAAAGCGTGCTTAATCACATTCGTTTCTTTTGCCACATCGTTTGCGTCGGCGCTGGTGTCTGTTACCGGCGCCACAAAAGTGGTTTCGGTTGGAGCCGCATTGTCTAGGTCTTCAGCGGCCAGTGTCTCCGATGAGACAAGTTTGTCGTCTTCTAAGGCCAGCCGCGATTTTGCCTCTCTATCAGCGCTTTGGAGGACAAAGGCTTCATTATCGACATTAGCATCATCCACAATAGCGGCTGGTTGATTTGACGCGGCGTCTACGTTAGGGGGCGTTGACGTAACTTCCATTTCTGCCGCCGTTAGCTTTTCCAAGGTCAAAATAGGGGCGATCAGGGATGAAGGCATTTTTTGGAGAGGTTCGGAGGGGCGCTCTTCGCGCACAATGACGGCTTCCCCGGACATAGGTAAAGCGGCCTCAAGAACTTCCTGCAAAGACTTGTTTTCGAAGTCATCAACTCTGACATCCTGCAACCGGTCTCGCCCAAGCCAGGATTCAGTTTCTGTTTTAACCTCCAGGTCATCGGTCATCGCTTCGCGGCGCTCGGGCTTCTTTAGCCACGGCTGCGGTCGGGCGAGACTGCGTTCAACGTTTGGGCGGCGAACCTGAGCACGAGGCGGCGCGATCTCGGCATTTTTCGCGGCGGAAGCGTCAATTTCACCGGCTGAAATAGCGCGGGATTGCACCCGAGGCTCGGCAGGCGAGGCCGCGATGATCTGCTCCGCAAGCTGCTGCAACTCCGCTTTTAAATACGTGATTTGATGTGCTTCACGGTCATAGGCGCCGGACAGTTGCTCGCGCAGCTTTGACAGTTCAACGTTAAGCCTGTCATATTCGGAGCGATACTCATCCAGGCTCCACTGCGATGGCCGCTTTTTGAAGCGCGTCGACCGTTCGGCGCCGCTCTTCTCCATCGCCTCACGCAGGCGCGCGATTTCAGCCTGCTGCAAACCGGCTGAACGTTGCGCAAGCGCCAGAGCTTCCTCGCGGCGGCGTATTTTGTTGATAAGATCGCTGACCTCATAGGCGCGTTGCGCAAGACTTGATTGGGATGCCGCGAGCGCGTTTTCCAGCTCGGGAAAGCGCTTTTTGATTGTCATCTCGAACACGGACGCAGCGTTGCGGCGTTCATCAAGATTGCGCTCTAGCGCCTCTATCTCGTCCTTGAGCGTTGTCGCGCCCATTTGCATCCGGCTGATATCGACAAGCTGTTGCGAGGATTTCGCCTTAGCTTTGCCAAGCGCAGCCTCAAGGCGGCGGATTTTCACGGCGAATGACGCTCGAAGCTGATCCTTCTCGGCTTCAATCTCGGAAATCGTGAGCGGCATGGTGCTTTCCATGCGGCGGCGCGTCAGCCGGACGGCGCGGCTCCAGAAAGAAGGCGCGATAAGCACGAAAAGAAAGCACGCTAGGAAGAACCCCAGGGCGACCAGCATGAGGTACAGAATCATTACGTTCGGTTCCCTCCCGCCCGGCTCCTTGTGCGAAACCAGTTTGCCACATTTGCCGGATCCGGCCAGAGATTACGCGACACTTATATACCCGCGCAAAGTGCATGTCTAACCGTGCAATCCTGATCTCCATACCCTTGAGACACGCATTCGAATGCATAGCACCGACCTAAAACGGATTCCACGTCGGATTGCGAGTGTATTTAAGATAACCTATGTTTGCGCCGAAGCGGACACCAACCCCCGAACGGATTGGCGCCAAAATCACATCGCCCTGCTTTTGAAACGTCAAACCGATGCCGCCGACCAGATAGGCCGAGCCGTCAACACCTGCGTATCTCTGAAAAAGCTCATCGGCGTATGTCAGGTTATACACCAAAATCAGCGTTTTGGAGCCTTCACCACCGACATCGTAGCCAATCGACGGGCCTTGCCAGAAAACTTTGTGCTCGCCGTCGAACTTTGTAAACAATCGCCCTTCCCCATAACGCAATCCCGCGATCAGCGCGCCGCCTGCTTCCTCACCCAGGATATAGCCGTTTGGACGCCCCTGCTTGGAAAACGCATATTCCACGACTTTCGCAAGATTTTTCGAGACAGCGCCAAAGAAGCGGTGGCCAGCGTCCATGATCTCGTCAGACGAATATCCGCTGTCTTCTCTATATGCGGCTGTAGGAGGAGGCCCGCGGTCATAAGGCGGCGGGGAGCCGTTGTAGCCGCGGTCCGATCCGTAACTGGATTGCGGCGGTGGGGCTGAGTAGTCGTCCCGTCGCGGTGCAATTTGGCGAGGCGGCTCCTGCTCGCTCTGACCTCGCTCATACTGCCCCTGACCTGGCGGAAGATACCCGCCGCCCGAACTCTGGGCAAGTCGAACAATCGATGGCGTCTGTGAAGCGCGGAGATAACCAGCGCCATCTGCGGCTTGTGCGCCGTCAGAAATATTCGCAACGAAAAACGCGCCAGCGGCAAGACCGCCGAGAATATGTCTCATCATCATAGCACCCCGAAAATTCTGCCGTGTCAGAAGGCTTAAGCGGCAGAAAACGCGCCGCACGTGGTCGAAATACTATCCACACTTGCATGGCGGTAGCACCCAACTGCGGCGAGAGACTGACAAGTTTAAGGTTAAAACAGGTTCGTTACCAATTGTTCACCACGACCGCACAATGTCCTTCCGCGCGCAAAATCTTAGCGCTCGGACGCAGGGGAACGGCCCCAAACGATGAAATTTGGATTGAGATAGTTTGCATCGCGCTTCCCATACGTCAGCGGCTCACCACTGGGGAGCAGCACACATCCCCCCGCCGCATTGACCACGGCGTGCCCCGCAGCCGTATCCCATTCCTTGGTCGGGCCGAAGCGCGGATAGACGTCCGCCTCGCCCGCCGCGACCAGACAGAACTTGAGCGAAGAGCCGACGTTTTTAGTGTCCTGTACATTATGTGCGGCGAGAAAGCTTTGCGTCTCCGGCGTCATATGCGAGCGGCTGGCAACGCCCGTCAGAGCGCCCGGGTTTGCCGTGCGCGTGCGCATCGGCTTGAGATCGAGCGCGTCGAGCCGCAGCGCAGCTACGCCGCGTTCAATGTGCGCCGAGACCGCCTCACCGCGAGACAGAGTTACATAGAACTGGCCCAGCGCCGGGGCGTAAACGAGGCCAAATATTGGAACTCCATGCTCGATAAGCGCAATGTTGACCGTGAAATCGCCACGCTTGTTTAAAAATTCTTTTGTCCCATCCAGTGGATCGACAAGGAAAAAAAGCGCGTCCGTTTCAGGAATATTACCTGCTGCGGATTTTTCCTCCGCGATAACGGGGACGGATGGGGCAAGTCTGGCGAGGTCTTCCAGAATGATCGCCTCCGCCAGCACGTCTGCCGCTGTCACCGGCGATTTGTCGGCTTTGGTGAAAACCTCAAAGTCGGTTTCGTAAACATTCATCGCCGCTTCGCCCGCGCGGTATGCGGTGTCCGTCAGCGCCGCAACGAAAGCCCTGTCATACGTATATGCGCCGTTCGCCATGAACCTGTCCCCTTTTGTCAACGGCGAAAACTTGCCCTATTTGCAGGGAAATGCGCAAGCTGCATAGCCATGTTGCCAACGGCCGATTCGGCTTTTGCGACGCGGGCAAAATAAGGTGCCGCGCTACTTTCCACAATTTAACCGCGAATTTACCCGTTTTTACAATGGTTTGCCAAAATGGCCTTTCCGGGCTGGCATGGTTGCAGAATGACATGTAGTGAGACACTAGATCCGACCCCGATTTAATTGAGTCAATTAAATCGGGTGAATCGGCTCTAGAGTTATAAGTAGAGCCGTTCTCGTCCGAAAACCGCCTAACACTTTTCGGGAACGGCTCTATTCGATTTGAGGGAAGACGATGCCGCCAGAACTGACTTTGGATGAACTGAATATCTCTGCGTTTATGTCGAGCAAACTTTGTCACGATCTGGTTGGGCCAGTGGGCGCAATCAACAACGGCCTGGAGTTGCTCGAAGATGACGATGACGACGACACGCGAGCGTATGCCTTCGAGATCATTCAGAACAGCGCGCGCATCGCGGCGCTTCGGCTGGAATTCGCGCGTCTGGCATTTGGCTCATCGTCTGGCCTGGGCGGCGAGATCGAGTTGGGGCACGCCGAAAAAATTGCCCGTCACTTCGTCGAGGAGGGCAAACACCGGCTAAACTGGCCACGGCCCGAAGGCGCGCTGCCCAAGGATCATGTGCGGCTGCTGCTGATTGCGTTGTGCATTTCGTTGCAGGCGACCCCCGGCGGTGGTGAAATAGCCGTTAGCGTGCGCAAAGGCCTCAAGACGCCGTCGTTTTTTATACGTTGCAAAGGAAAGACCGCGCGGATGCCTGAAAATTTTGAGGCGCTGTTGAATGGCATGGCGGCGAAGGAAGTCGATCCCCGCAATATCATGCCCTACTACGCGGGCAGGCTAGCCATCGCTTTGGGCGCTGCCCTGACCGCGTAGT
>Ga0163155_10002524_pt1 | contig 20315 bp, 15 predicted proteins | sample OliLakLV19SP4G1_FD_148611 | JGI IMG/M metagenome (GOLD analysis project Ga0163155, IMG submission 148611) | Freshwater microbial mat bacterial communities from Lake Vanda, McMurdo Dry Valleys, Antarctica - Oligotrophic Lake LV.19.SP4.G1 | ecosystem: Environmental > Aquatic > Freshwater > Lake >... | reverse complement strand
GCTAATACCATGAAAAAGGCGCAAGCAGAGCAAGCTGATAAATATGTCAGGATTCTGTCCGGCTTATATGGCGTACTGCGTCCGCTTGACCTTATCCAGCCATACCGTCTAGAGATGAGTACAGAATTGAAGACCGGAAAAGCAAAGAATCTATACCAGTTCTGGGGCCAGAAAATCACCGAATTGCTCAATGAAGATATTGAGGCTACCAAATCCAAAGAAGTCATTAACCTCGCTTCTCAGGAATACATGGCCGCTGTTGACCTCTCTGTTTTAAAGGCGCCTGTCATTGACATCCAATTTCTCGAAGACAGGAATGGTAAGCTGCAGTTTCTTTCCTACAATGCAAAGCGATCAAGGGGGTGGATGGCGCGGTATATCGTGGACCATAAAATCAAAAACAGTTCAGTACTTAAAGGCTTTAACGAACAGGGTTACTCCTACAGAGAAGAACTTTCCAATCTGGGGAAGATGGTCTTTGTGCGTTAATTTTATTGTGTGGATTTTAAGAAAAGTTTTTGTCCAATCCTAAAAATTTATCCTTTTCCGTTTAAGTCCTTTGTTGAATTAGGGCCCGTTATTATGATTGTTACAATGACTGACGTGCTGAGAAATAGCAAAATCTTGCAATTTCAGGCTTGTGTTAAAGTAATTTTGTGTAGTTCAGGCATTTTAGGGACGGACCAAAATAATTCTGAGAAAGAACTTTGGGTTCTTCGGAATGAGTCATACTTAGAGTTGATAAGTAAGGGTAGGATATATGTGAATAGCTCCTTTTTTGTAATTTGGCTCAAGCAAAACCAAAAAACATGAAAAACCTATTCTGTCTTACCACCATTCTTTGTTTTATTTCCTGCACAACTGATCTGATTCGCAGGAACATTGAGGCAGAGCTTTTAAAAACAATGGATGACCCTGGCAGTTATGAGTTTGTGGAATATGCTATTGTCGATACAGTTACTTATGGGGATATCCTTGCCCCAGGGGACTTGACATATATAGACAACTTCAGAGAAATGCTAAATATGTATTCAGATGTAGGCCGAAAGGAGGAGTACGTGGCGGAGATCACTAAGATAAAAACTTACATATATAGTGATTCATTACAGCGTATCGCTGAAAAAGAACTGTTCAACTCCCTTGGTGATTCGATCACCATCCCAGCATATTACAATGTCAATTATGTTTTCAGAGGTAACAATAAAATGGGTGCCCTTATTTTAGACACAATAAAGGCCAGCCTTTTTGCTGACTTGACAATCCATAATTTATCCGATGAGACATTTTCAGCACATCCCAAAATTGTACCTGGATATACTGAGCGAGTAACGATTTATGATATTGCTCCCAACTAACCATAAAGACTAAAATATATGCTAACCCCTAAAAAGAAAACCAAGCTTCAAAACGACTTGAAGTCTTACACAAAGAAGTATCTGAATGGCAAGATTAAAGAGCTTGATGAGTCAGGAACCAGGCTAATGATCAATGAAATATTGACGGGTGCTCTTGGATATGCTCCTATAGATGAAGTTAAAACTGAATACATGATCAAGGGCACCTATGCTGATTATGTGGTCCAGCTCAAGGGGAAGCGTAAATTTCTGGTTGAGGTTAAAGCCTTATCCTTAGACCTTTTAGACAAGCACCTCAGGCAGGCAATCAACTATGGAGCAAATGAGGGTATAGAGTGGGCACTGTTAACCAATGGCCGGGTATTTGAATTATACAGGATATTATTCCGGCAACCGATTGAATCAAGGCAGGTCTTTTCGATTGACCTGGAGGATGCGACACAATTTAAAAAGGCATTAGCCCAATTTGAGTGCCTACATAGGGATGAGGTGGCGAACGACAGACTTGATCATCTTTGGAATAAGAATTGCGCACTTGACCCAAATTATATAGCGGGATTGCTTTATTCCCCTGAGGTTACAAACTTCATCAAAAGGACTCTGAAGGCGAAGTTTAATACACGATTTGAAGATGAAGACATTCATTCGTCAATCTCCCAAATCATTTACAATGAGATGTCCCCTGAAAGCGTGAAGCCTGCAAAAAAAGCAAATACCAAAACTCCATCCAAAAAGGTGAAAGGCAAAGAAGATCCAGCTCCATTAGGAGGGCTTTAAAGGGTAGAATTCTAAAGAATCTGTACCCTATTTGTACCTCAGAAATATATTTTAGATATAAACAATTGAAATATAATTGATTATGTTAACAAGTTGCTTTTGGCCATGAAACAACTATTGATCCCGGCCCTGTTGTTTTCCGGCTGGATGGCTTTGCTCAATACAGACCTGCCTGTAAAAGGAAATTTTCTTCCGGCATTAGGACGATTTATAAGCCCGTTTCAAGGTGTCTGGCAAAGCGTCACTCCAAACGAAACTTCCTTTGATTTTGTAGGGCAGACCAAAGGCAATGTCAAAATCCTCTTCGATGAGCGGGATGTGCCTCACATCTATGCTGACAACCTGGAGGATGCACTGTATGCACAAGGGTATCTCCATGCGGCTAACCGTTTGTTTTCAATGGATGTCTCTACCAGATCAGCAGCTGGAAGACTCTCTGAACTAATCGGTCAACGCACGATTGCCATCGATCGCAAGCAACGGGAAAGAGGGTTTGAGTGGTCAGCCATTCAAAAAGCCAAGTCGTGGGAAAATTTTGAAGGAAATAAAGCCATCATTGACGCGTATGTGAATGGTGTCAATGCCTATGCGAAGTCACTTGATTATCGTGACTGGCCACTTGAATACAAAATTCTTTCACATGCACCAGTGGAATGGACATCTGTCACTACAGCGCTTGCGCAGACCAATATGGCCATCGCACTTTGCCTTGGTGAAGATGACCTCGAGTATTCCACTGCACAAGCAAAATTATCACAGGAGGATTATGTCTTTCTTTTTCCGGATCACAATCCCAAAGAGAGACCTATTATTCCAAAGGATAGATTATGGGACTTCGCAGTTACCAAAGCTAAAACTGATGGTGATCAAATAGGAACACCTCCTAATAAAAAGCAAACTGAAGATAATAGAAACAAGGATTTGAACGGCAGCAACAATTGGGCTGTCTCCGGAAAGAAGACGGCGAATGGATTTCCACTATTAGCAAATGATCCTCATCTGCAATTGGCGTTACCCAATATCTGGTATGAAATGGAGATCCACACGCCTGAGATGTCAGTCCACGGTGTTTCGATACCGGGCTTGCCTTTCATCGTCATCGGATTTAATGAAAAGATAGCCTGGGGATCTACTAATTCAGGTCAGGATGTTCTTGATTGGTACCAGATCACCTGGCAGGACAGCAGCCGATTACGATACAAGCTAGATGAAAAATTTGTCGACGCGACTTTACGTATAGAAGAAATAAAAGTTCGAGGCGCTAAAGTCATCATCGATACGATTCGCTATACGCACTGGGGACCGGTCACTCATACCGATGAACACAAGGACATGGCGATGAAATGGATCGGGCATCAGAAGGCGACCACCAATGATATTGATTACCTCAAAAAAATAAACAAGGCCGGTGATGTTGTGGCCTATAGGGATGCAGTGTCATCTTTTCAGTATCCGGCACAAAACAAAATATTTGCCTCTGTGCAGGGAGACATTGCGATCAGCGTAGCCGGTGTAATGCCAATACGTCCTGCAGGCCATGGTGAATCGTTGACCAGTGGTGAGTCAACTGCTCACGACTGGCTTGGCTATATTCCATTTGAACATGCACCCTTCATCATTAATCCTTCGAGAGGATATGTAAGTTCAGCCAATCAGGCACCAGCGGATACCTCTTATCCCTACCCATTATTAGGCAAACGAATATTTGAAGATTACAGAGGCAGAATGGTCAACATGTTGCTTGATACCAGCGAACATTTTACTCCATCAGCTATGCAGGCATTGCAGCAAAATAATTACAATCTGCATGCAGCTGATTTGCTACCCGTTTTACTCCAGGCGCTTGACAGTGCAGGATGTCTGTCTGGTGAAGGTGTTGCGATAGCTTCTATCCTGTCTAAATGGAATTATGAATACCACCGCGATAGTTTATCACCTGTCTTTTTTGATCTCTGGTATAAGGAATTTGAAAACCTAACCTGGGATGAATTGGATAATCTTGGTGTGATGCGACCTGAGGAGTGGCGGATGGTTGAAATAGCAAAGGATCATCCTCAAAGCAAATATTTCGACCAGCTCCTCACCATGGCTAAAAAGGAAACCTTCTCTGACATTGCGTGTATTTCTTTTGCAAATATGCTCAAAGCATATCATAATCTGGAAGGCGATCAGGGAAAAAACTGGGGCAACTACAAACAGTCAGCCATTCCACACCTCGCCAGGTTTCCGCATTTTGGTGCTGACTTTATTCACACCTCAGGTGGCAGACATATCATCAATGCCATGAGTAAAACACACGGCCCATCATGGCGTATGATCGTGGAATTATCTTCACCACCGAAGGCATGGGTGAATTATCCAGGCGGACAATCAGGCAATCCTGCAAGTCCACATTTCCGGGATATGCTTGAGCATTATTTCGATGGCAAATATTATGAAGTAGCGATACGTAATGACCCTGCTGCATGGACGCCATCCAGACAAATCAACATCTCACCGAAATGAAAAACAAAACAACCGTAGCATTCATTCTTTGTATCGCCGGCTCTTTGCTGGCTGGTATTTATGGACCCTGGTGGGGTCCGGCAGTCTTTATCATGATGCTTTGTGCGTTGATGGGCTTGACCGTGAAGCAATCTATTCTGGCTGGAAGTATTTCCCTGGGCCTGGTTTACTTGGGCATGGCTCTTTGGATGGGCCGTCAGGACAAGGCTGAGATCATTGAAAAGACAGGCATGCTACTCGGCGGAATGAGCCCTGTCATGATGATCGTTGTGACTACGTTGATTGGATACATTACCGGTCTTCTATCCGGATGGCTAGGTAGCGTTATCGGAGGCGTAGTTTCAAAAAAATAAACAGGCAATTAAGTCAGTTGATCGTTCAGCCAACGGATATTGGTAGAAAAAAAACAAAAAAAGAAATTATACGGAGTACCATTATGTTGTCAGCCTCATCAACCCAGCTTTAGTCGCCTGATCAACTCCAGGAATACATCAATCAACCAGATCTGACATGAATCATTCAATACCCTCAGAGATCACCACTGCAGCAAATGCAGATCCTGAATACGAGGAGGCGCAGAAACGAGTCCGTAAGATTAAAAAATTTTATAAGGACCTTGCAAGTTGGGCCGGTACAAGTGTTTTCCTGCTTGCTTTGGATTTCTTCCTCAGCGGAGGTATCTCCTGGTCAAAATTTCCGGTTTTCTTCTATGGAATATTTGTGGTGACCGAGGTCTTCAATATCATCCGGTTACAGCGTCTTGATAAAGCATGGGAAGAGCGACAAATGAGACGGTTTACTGGTAGAGGCCATTCCAGGAATTTACCGGGTAATCATCTTGACAATCAACAGGAACAACTCGAAGATTATAGCGAAGACCTGCTCAATCGTAAGGATAGGGAAATGGAAGATTTGTCTGCGTATCGGAATCTCCGAAGGCCCTGGAAGGATGAGGACCTGGTGTAATCCTGCCGCAGGCCTGGTGTCCTCACCACCAGCTGGCAACCCTTGTTGTTGGGGACACCAACAACGGTAGATCAGGTATCCTTGTGCGGGATCTTGCTAACGACAAACAATCGCTGGATACTGTACTTGCCTCCTCCGTGAGCGGCGATCATAAAGAGACCGCCGGCTATAGCGATATTCTTCATAAACAGAATAGCATGCAAGCGCTGGGTGGTGACAGGATCATTCCAGAAAGAATACACAATAAAAGTTACAGGAAGCCAATACAGCAGCAGCAACCACACTCCAAATCTGATCCTGTATCCAATGAGCAGCATGATGGCGCCAATCACCAAGGCAACGATGGACGAGTAGAGGAGAAAGTCTGGCCTCCAGGTGATTCCATATTCGGCCATGGTCATCTTCATCTTGTCAGCAAACATGATGGAATCGATGGCTTCGAATATAAAAATCGCGCTGATGAGGATGCGCCCGATAAGATCAAAGATGTGGTACATAAACGAAATGTTGACTTTACTTTGACTGAATATAATTCTTCACGGCCTTGGCTATATATTGACCATCCATAGCTGCAGACAGAATGCCTCCTGCGTAGCCTGCTCCTTCACCACAAGGGAATAGTCCTTCTACCTCAACATGCATCCCATTTGCTGTCCTGAGCACACGTACGGGACTGGATGTGCGGCTCTCTGTTGCCACCACCACTGCATCTGTATCAATGTATCCGTTCATCTTGTGATCAAATCCCCTGATACCATACGCCAGCCTGTCATAGATCCATGTTGGAAGCAATTCATGCAGTGGGGCTGAAAACAATCCGGGGATATAACTGCTAACCGGAATATCCGCAGATACTTTCTTGGCAAGAAAATCGGTAAGTCTTTGTGCAGGGGCCGCCTGTGATCCATTTCCGACACTAAACATTTTCTGCTCTACTTCCCGTTGAAGGGCTACACCCATGAGGACACCGGCCGCATTGTAAGGCTGCATATCTTCGAGCTCTACTGCAGTGACAACACCTGAATTGGCATAGGGACTATCACGTCTTGACAGCGACATGCCATTGATCACAATTTCTCCAGGTGAAGTAGCGGCAGGCACAATCAACCCACCTGGACACATGCAAAAGGAAAATACTCCACGATTTCCTGCTTGCGCATTTAATGCATAACTGGCTGCAGGCAGATGGGGCCCGCGCGGGGCAATACCATACTGACACAGATCCACAAAATTCTGTGAGTGTTCGATTCTGACCCCTAAGGCAAATGGCTTGGGCTCAATCAATATTTTATGTTCCAGCAGCAGATCAAAGATATCACGTGCACTGTGTCCAGTGGCGAGAATGACATGATCTGCTTTTATACGGTCCTTGCCATTGATTTCAATGCCGGTCATTCTGCGCTGCGAATCACCGTCAAGTATAAATCCCGTAACAAATGAATTGAAAATAACAAGGCCACCATGCTCTTCGATGGTCTTGCGCATGGTAGCGATAATGCCAGGGAGTTTATTCGAACCAATATGTGGATGCGCATCCACCAGAATCTCAGGATTTGCTCCACACTCCACAAGGATCCTCAATACGCGGTCTATGTTCCCGCGTTTACCAGAGCGTGTATAAAGCTTTCCATCTGAATAGGTACCTGCACCACCTTCTCCAAAGCAATAATTTGAATGTGGATTGACAATCCCTTCCTGTTGAATAGCCTTCAGGTCTTTCCTCCTTGCCTGAACATCTTTACCTCTATCAATTACGATAGGGCGCAAGCCTTCCCGGATACATTCCAGGGCTGCAAAATAACCTGCAGGTCCTGCACCTATGATATGTACTTCCTTTGCTCCCGAAACATCCGGTAAATCATCAAGCTCTTTTGGTATAGTGGGTAAAGGATCACCTTCAGTGACCATAGCACGAACTAAATATACTGGTGGCCTGAATCTGGCATCAAGAGAACGACGGAGAATTCTGTATTCTTTAAGCCTTGAAGCTGCAATCTTTGCAGCCTTTGCCAGATCACCCGTGAGCAATTGCTGGTCTTCATAATCTTCAGGAGCAATCCTGATTTCAACTTCTTGCATCAGTATATCCAGGATTCAGGATTGATAGAAGACCTTGTGTCATTGAGCAGCTTTTGCAGAGCCTCCTGGTCACAGGAAGATCGGATAGCAACTCTTGTCAACGATCCTCCTTTAAGGAGTTCAGATTCGTAACCCAAAGAGGTGAGGCGGTCTAACATCCTTGAAATATTGGTAGGGTCAGTAAAGGCTCCGACGACCACATAACATGGGGATGATTTAGGTGGTTGTATATCTTCCGGAGGTGGAATCTCATTTATGGTTGTGTCAGCAGTGACGGGAACATTTTCAATGTTCGTGGTATCGGCCGTGATCACCGGATCATCAATTCGGGTTGTTGCAGAACTGTCCCGATAAACCTGTTTAAGGTCGTTAAGCTTATTCCTGTTACTGATGATATCCCAGGCAAGGTAGGCACATAATACGGCGATGAGGACCAATGCGGAAATCAGGATAATCCACCAAAGCCTGGAGGTTGATTCATCAATGCTCTCCTGATGTCTGACCTGTCCTTCATCCGCTGGAGAAGGTGTGGTCTCTCTAATAACTTCATTTACAGAAATTGGTTCTGGGGGAACATAACTGACAGGCTCTTTAATTTCAGGAGCGAAGTCATCCGTAACCGGCGGGGGCACATACACCGGAATTGACTTTTTCTCTTCTTCTGTTTTCCGGAGGTCCAGGACTTCCAATCCGCTGAAAGAAAGATTAAAGGCATCCCAATCCGGAGTGAAGCGAATATTACCATGGGATGACCTGGAAAAGGTCCCGAACCTTTCGATCAGATACGTTTTCCCATCAATTGTGTTTTCATGCACTATGCTGACAAATTCAATAATGGCTTTTTCTGGTGACCCAATTTCCGGTCCGGAGACATATTTTATATACTTGGCGAGTGTCTCATTAGGTGCTTCCGGATTGTCCTTGAAATCAGGTTCGACATATGGAGGTTTAATCCTTGAATTCGGGAGATCAATCAATGCAGGGTGAAAGATGGCCTCAAAACGTCCAAGGCCCTCTACATAGACCGATGGGGCCTGTTGGAGGAGATCAAGAATGTAGTATGGCACCTTATCTGAAAGCATGGCACAATTTAACGAATTCGGAGAGTGTCCGGTTAATGCGGTCTTGATAAATCATGAATATCCAGCCAATAACGCTTCGAGTCTATCAGTCGGAAACTCAAGACCTTTGACTTCAGTTGCAGGATCTGAAGCGAGAGGTGCCATATCCAGATTGCAACCTGAGAAATGCTAACTGCGCTCTGTTACCTGCTCACTGCAAACTGCTCACTGCTATCTCTACCCTTTCCCTGGTTTACGTTTCCTACGTGTCTTGAACAGTTCAGCGACTTCCTTTTCCTTCATGAAAGACCATTCCGGAAACTTATCCATCACAAAGTGTTTGACATCCTGGTAGTGCGCGCTTCGCTTGTCAGTGAATTTCTTCAGACATTTGTTGACAAAGCCCATGCAGAGATCACGCAGGCGGATATTAAACTCCTGATTGGCAAAAATATCCATGTAGAGTTTCATAAACCTGGAGATGCTTTCATCTTTGACCGCTTCTTCTTCAGATTTTTTATGTTCAGAACCGGTGAGGACTTTATAATCCTCCTCAGGCAGATTAGCAATCAATTGCTGGAAATGACCATAGATGGTATGGCGCAGCGATTCATTTATGTTGGAAAGCCCTGCGTGGTTTTCGTAAAAATTCCTGGTAGCTTCTATAGCATCTTCGTGAATATACCCCTTCTGATGGATCACTTCAATGAGCGATGAATATCTCATCAGGTCATCCTGTAATGCAGCATCAAGTAACTTCTGCACATTGAGGTCTGACTCTTTATCCAGTTTCAGTCCTTTCTCTTCAATTTCGAGCAGATATTTGAAATACAATTCATTGAAGTCCGGAATGTTAGTCCTGGCAACATTCAAAACACCCTTTATCCATTCTTCATGGCCGATATGTGGAAAATAGCGGCTGAAAAGGATCAGCATCTTCAGGTATTCCTCTTCCTTCTTAAAGGCTTCGTTATTGAGAAACTCCTTGAAATTTGGCAGCAGACTGAGATTGATCTTGTCGTATTTGATCCTGTAGTGGATAAATTTTTCCAGGGATGAAAACAGGGTTTTTAACTCACCTATCGTTGTAGGAAAATCAGCAGAGTGGTAATTGTAATGAGTAAACTGGCGAAAGTAACCGTCATAAGCAGCCTTCCTTGCGGAAAGCACACGGAACTTATCGTTGATCATGGTTTCATAAAAGTGTTTCACTTTTTTATTCTCCACCTGGTTGATGAGATTACTCACCCAGATTTCGCTGGAGAGGGAAAATCCTATCTGGCAACTCTGTCCGATCTTATTCTTAATCCATTCGAAATTAGAAGAGTCGGCAAGGGCCAGCAATACTTCTTTGAAATGATCTTGCGGGCGCTTGTAATGGTATTCGCTGTCAATCTCTCCCCTGAGGACGCTGAAGCCTAAAACCTTTGGCAAGTATAAGCCTTCGAAATCCGTATGCAGCAGTGCGGATTCCAGGGTTGTCAACTGGAGCGGGTGATCCTCAGCAACGCGTTCATAAAGATTTTCGATCTGTGGCTCGAATGCTTCCCGGATTGCCTGGTAACTTGCCTCTTCCTCATCATCGAGGTAAGTGGCGAGTACATCAGAACTTTGAATGACCCCTCTGAGGGAGTCCAGTTCGATCTGGTATTTCGGATCTAGTTTTTCCATAGGTACATTAATTTAAATACCGTTTAATACATGTACACCTGGTAAGACACAATAGGCCTTACCAGGTGTACTAAAATTCTTTTCCCAAAAACTTATAAACTCAAAAGGCACTACTTTCACAATGCCCTGTATACTTTACTCAGGCTATTACGCCTCAGGAGTAGTCTCTTTATTTGTTTCCTCAGCAGGTGTCTCTTTTGCTGGAGCTTCGGCGACAACTGTTTCAGGTGCTTCGGTGGCAACTGTTTCAGGTGCTTCGGCGACAACTGTTTCAGGTGCTTCGGTGGCAACTGTTTCAGGTGCTTCGGTGGCAACTGTTTTAGGAGCTTCAACAATATCAGCATCAGCTGCAGTTTCTGCTGCAGCTTGTTCAGCCAGGTCAACACTCAGTAATTCATCTTCAACCGGCGTTTCCACCTTTTTCTTAACCACCTTTTTAACTGATCCTGAGATCTGAGCAGATCGTTCTTTGCGTTCGTCTGCTGCAGCTTTCACACGCTCCTGGATTCTGGCTTCTTTAGCATCAACCCAAGCTCTGAACTTGATTTCTGCATCTTCCGGGCTCATAGCGCCTTTGCTTACTCCACGCTGAAGGTGTTTGTAATAGAGAACCCCTTTGAAGCGTAAGATAGCACGAACGGTCTCAGTAGGCTGAGCGCCGTTGGTCATCCATTCATAGGCTTTCATACGATCGATGTCAATCGTAGCGGGTCTGGTCATCGGGTTGTATACCCCGATCCGTTCAATAAAACTACCATCTCTGGGAGCCCTTGCATCAGCTATAACTATATGATACAGAGGGGATTGTTTGCGTCCATGACGCTGAAGTCTAATTCTTACTGACATTTGTTAATGTTAAAATTTAATGGTTAATATACCTTGCCGGCTACCTTCACGAGTGAACCACCGGTTTTTAACGGACGGCAAAGATACATGGAAGTTCCTGATTTACCCACTAAGTGGGGGATTCGTGTTCTTTTTTTCCGGAAAAATAGAACCAATGCTTCGACTTCCAAACTCGCTTCCTAGTCCGCCCGCTCAGCAACTCACTTGTGGACAAAAAAATTCGCCAATTCGTAATTACATGCTCCTGGTCTATGGTTTGCTTTATTTGCCTAATCGATTTTCAAGGTCCTATTTCTAACCTAATATTATTACCTGTGGAGTTTTGGCTTGCAATAAAATAGGCATTTTAGCACCTCAGACAATTTTTGACCACATGAACTACCCTATTCGAATGGAGTTCTTTCAAATCCGATCAGCTAATTGCGTATCGTAGTTATTCATGCTGCTATGCTTAAAATTCGAATCTGAATTTGAGGTTTATCCTTCGTGAGGTGAGGTAATTAGGAATAGCGTATTGCTGAAGGAAAATGGTCTTGACCCAAGTGCGGCTGGCCTCATTGCGGACCTGCAGGAGATTAAATATCTCGATACTCAGCCAGCTGTCACGTGTCATCTTGAAAAAGCTCTTTGGGCGGGTCTGTTCCCAAAGACGGCTCCATAGCCTGAATGAAAATCCGATGTCGACACGGTGATAGGGTTTATAACGGTATGGATTGCGGTAGACGACATTATTACCCTTGATACCAAAGGGAAGTCCGGTACCTACTGACAAATTGAGATGGACACGGAAGTTGTCATTATTAGGCAGGTAATCCTGGAAGAAAACATTGAGGTTCATAAACTGGTCTGTTGGTCTTGGCACATCACTGACAGGCACCCCTTCTGCCTCGCCTACTTCGCGTTTCAGGTGCTGGATGCCATCCAATTGCTCACGGGCTCTTAGAAAGGAGAGGTTAATCCAGGATTCAGCACCCGGCACCAGCTCACCGTTGATCCGGAAATCGATTCCCGCGAGGTATCCTGACGCATTATTAACACCAGCATACCGGATGCGCACATTGTCAATCTCATACGAGACCAAGTCCCACAGTGATTTGTAATAAGCTTCTATGATCAGCTTATACTTAGGCCCGAGTGTTCCGGCAGGTCCGAATCCTGCCGTGTATCCGCCAAGCACCTGGAAAGACTTCTGGGCAAGCACTCCTTTGTTGATCACGCCATCAAGCATACGGAGCTCCTTATAAAATGGTGGTTGGTAATACCAGCCTGCGGCAAACTTATAGCCTTTATAAGCCACTGGTGTATACGTAAATTGAACCCGGGGACTCAGAAAAAACTCATCATTAACATCAGAATACTGGCCCCTTACACCACCTGTAATCCTGATCTCCTTTCCGCCGCCATATTGTCTGGTATACGTATTCTGAACATATCCTGAATACAAGAGCGTAGCGAGATCTCTGTCTGAATTCAAAACATACAACAAGTCAAGTTCTTGTGGCTCGTATGGTAAAGAAAAACCTGCAGAGTCTAGTCGCTCCCATTCGTGGATATGGTCAGTGATATCCTGATAAGTTACTCTTAAACCCGCTTGTATAAAATTTGATTTTTCAGGGCTTCGCTGCAATTCAATTCCGCCTTTGACTTCTGCATTGAGGATATTGGCCTGGAGGACATTTCTGCTATAGATGTGTTGTATGCCAGTGCCCAGCAGTGCAACTTCCTCCCCGGCGCCAGGATCATTAAGATTTGTTTCAATCTGGCTCAGACGATATTGTCCGATGATATCAAGATTTTCCTTTTCGAGGCTCTTATAACCTGAAAAAAGAAACTTCAGAAACAGGGGGTTCTTCTTTCTGTCGGGCACATAAGACAGGGCGAGGCCTGTCATCCCATTCAGGAAAAGATCACTTTCTGCACCTTCAAAATCTGTGGACAATTTCAGTGCAAAACTGATGAGTCCTGTGGCTGTTTCACTACTGACCGGAATAAAGTCATATTTGCTTTTATTGATATTGGCCAGCAGCCCGAGTTGCCAATCCCTTGTCAGATCAAGGGTCGTATAGATCTGGTAATCGGTGAAGGATGGATTGTATTCCCCCTGCACATCCAGAGAGCCTAATAAGTATGCAGAGGTCTTGTACCTCACACCGACAAGATAGCGCCAACGCTTGTAGCTATCCTTACCAAGCGGCATACTCCCTTCAAGATGTCCTGATGCCCCAAGCAGGCTGACCATCAGTGAACCTCTTAGACTATCGGGAAGTTTATACCGCACATCAAGAACTGAAGACATTCTGTCGCCATACTTTGCTTCAAATCCACCGGAGGAAAAACTAAGGTCCCGCATCAGGTCCGGATTTGGAAGGCTCAATCCTTCCTGGTTTCCACTTCTAACTAACAGGGGTCTGTAGATTTCAAAATCATTGACATAGACGAGGTTTTCATCATAGTTACCTCCGCGCACATTGTATTGTGAGGTGAGTTCGCCTCCTGTCCCGCTTGTTGTTCCCAGCGCAATGTAGGGTAATAATGATTCGAGATTGCCGGTTGTGCTAGGAATGAGTTTCATTCCCTCAACATTCTCTCTGATCATTCCTGCATCGTCAATTTTTTGTCCGGTGACGACCACTTCCATATCTGACTTTAGCGGTTTGAGAATTAAATTGAGTTCATAGCGGGAACCGGCAGGCTGAGATGAAATCTCATAGTCCAGATGTTCATACCCGGTGCGCCTGAATTGAAGGCTAAAATTCTGACCGGCAGGTATTGCAATCTCATACATGCCATTGACATCTGTATTGGCAACAACAGAAAATTTCTGTGACAGTACGCTGACCAATTCAACAGGTTGGTTATCCTGTTGATCCTTTATGCTCCCGAAAATGGTAAAAACCTGCTGGCTGTGCACATCACACAGCATCAACATGCCCGCGACAAACGGGATCATCTTTACTAACTTCCAGAATAGGGTCAAGCGGGAATGCTTTTAAAACCTTCTTGTCCAATCGCTTTCAGGTTATGGATTGCTGCATTAGGGTCTTCTGCGGATAGAACAGCATTACCTGACACCAGGACATTGGCACCTGCCTGCAATACGCGCTCTGCATTATGTTGGCCGATACCTCCATCCACTTCGATATATGGGAACAGGTTTCTTTCAGTTGCCATCTGTCTGAGCTGTGCAATTTTAGGAATCGACTGATAAATGAATTTCTGTCCGCCAAAGCCAGGATTGACTGACATGACTAAAACGAGATCTACATCACCGAGAACATCTGCCAGTTGGGTAACCGGAGTATGGGGATTAATGGCTACACCGGCCAGGGCCCCGGTCTCTTTGATCTGATGGATGACACGATGCAAGTGCTTGCATGCTTCAAAGTGGACGGTGATCACATGTGCCCCTAATGCCCTGAAGCGCTCAATATAGCGCTCCGGAGATTCGATCATGAGGTGGACGTCAAGGGGTTTGGTTGCCCTGCGTTGCAGTGCTTCCATCACTGGAAAGCCAAAGCTGATATTGGGCACAAACATGCCGTCCATGACATCGACATGAAACCAATCGGCCTCACTTTCATTGATCAGGTCGATGGTGCTGTTGAGGTCGCCAAAGTCAGCGGAAAGGATAGATGGGGCAATGAGATGGGGGATCCGTTTCATAATTTTCTAACGATTTAGGGCTCCATTATCTTATAAATGGAGAATGCGGGACAAAAGTAAGAATTCGAGGTGAAGGAGGAGGCGGAGGCGATGGCGAAGGAAAATGGGTTTATAAGTTTATAAGTTGATACGTTGATTAGTTTATAAGTTGATAGGATGACTGTTTTGTCCCTAAATCCATTGAAGGGGATTTGCTTGTTTTGCCCCAAAATCCCCTGAAGGGGACTTTTGCTTTCAGGGATGTCCATGGCCTCTGCCCTCTGCCCTTCGCTTTTTAACCCTAGATGCCTTGAAGGGGACTTGCTTGTTTTACCCCAAAATCCCCTGAAGGGAACTTGCTTGTTTTGCCCCTTGATCTCTTGAAGGGGACTTGAATACTATCTAGAGAGAGCATAATGAAAAATGGATAGTAGCGGTTACTCCTGATTCAATGACCATAATTTCTGTTATTTTTGAGCGAATCAGCATTATGGCAGAAAAACGAAAAAAGAGTATCGAAAAGGCGAAGGTCAGGACCCGCAAACCTGAAATTTCAGTGATGAATTCTTCGTCCATTTGGAAATTTCTGGTCCCTGTTGTGGCCATAACCCTTGTGCTGTTTATTCCCTCACTTCAGAATGGGTTTACGAATTGGGATGATGTATTGTATGTCACCAGCAATCCATTGCTCAAGTCGCTGAATGCAGATGGTCTGAAAGCTATATTTTCAACCCCGGTGGTATCCAATTATCATCCGTTGACGATTCTCAGTCTCGCTATTAATTATCAGTTTGCGGAACTCAACCCGATGTCCTATCACCTGACAAGTGTTTTGCTGCACGTGATCAATACAGGTCTGGTGTTCTGGTTTATCTGGTTAATATCTTCCGGCCATAAATGGGTAAGTGCTTTTGTGGCATTACTGTTCGGCATCCATCCTATGCATGTGGAATCAGTCGCCTGGATTTCTGAACGAAAAGACCTGTTGTATACACTCTTTTATGTTGCTGCAATGATTGCTTATGTAAAGTATGTGCAGATCAGACAAACAAAATATCTGATATACGCAACCGCTCTTGGGGCCATATCACTTCTCTGCAAACCTGCGGCAATAGTTTTGCCCTTATCGCTTCTTGCGATTGATTACTACCTCAAGAGAAATTGGAACTGGTCCTGGGTCATTGAAAAAATACCCATGTTCATTTTATCCGGCATCCTGGCGTATGCTACACTCGCCATTCAGGTTAAAAGAGCTGTGGCTTCAGTTGAACTCTATAGTATTCTCGACCGTATTTGCTTTGCAGGTTATGGATTAATATGGTATCTGATAAAGCTTGTTGTTCCTTACCCGCTATCAGCTTTGCATCCATTTCCTACCGACTTAAATGCCTTCTACTATACAGCAACTGCTGCATCCATGGCAGGGATTGGTTTTTTGTTGCTAAAAGTTCGCAATCGAAATTACCTGTTTGGTTTTGGCTTTTACATCATCAACCTCATCCTGGTATTACAAATTATTTCGGTTGGAAATGCAGTAGTGGCCGAGAGGTATACGTATGTTCCATACATTGGCATTTTCTTCCTAATCGCTATGGAGGTTTCAGGAGCATTGAAAAGTAACTTGTCAAAATTCAAATGGGTCATACTTGCAGTGGCAGGAATATGGATTGCAGTCCTCGCTTACCTCACGTGGAATAGGATTCCGGTTTGGAACAACAGTCAGGCATTATGGGAAAATGTGCTGGAGCAATATCCTGAAAGCCCTCGCGCCTGGACTAATAAAGGACTAGATCTCTATGATAAGCAGCAGTGGCCAGAGGTGATCGCACATTTGTCAAAGGCTCTGGAAACGGATCCAAACTATGCCGACGCATTGGAATGGAGATCCCGTGCTTATCTTGAAAACAAGGAAAAAGAAAATGCATTGGGAGATGCTGAAAAATTTCAACAGCTATTTCCACAAAAAGAAGCTGCTATTTTTGTCCTTGCGAGGGCACAGGATGCCAACGGACAATTTGAATCCGCGATCGCCCTGTACAATCAGCTCATCAGCAGGTATCCGGAAAAGACAGAATACATCAACAACCGTGGTGTTATCTATTTTAACAAAATGAGGAAATATGATGAGGCAAAAGCAGACTTCGAACAAGCGATCCGTATGAACCCAAACAATGGACCATATTATCTGAACCTTTCGAGGTGCTACTTTATGCTCAATGACCTCCCCGGAGCGCAAAAGTATGCTTTAAAAGCTACAGAACTGGGAGCTGAAATCGACCCATCCTTTAAACAAATGATCGGGATACAATAACCAAAGAAAATGTGATCATGCATAAAAATGAAAAAATATCCCTTGTGGTACTTGCCGCTGGTATGGGAAGTCGCTATGGTGGATTAAAACAAATGGACTCCTTCGGCCCGAATGGTGAAACGATCATTGACTATAGCCTTTATGACGCGCATCGTGCAGGTTTTAATCAGGTGGTTTTTATCATCCGTGAATACTTTGCTGATAAGTTTAAAGAAGTCTTTGATCCAAAACTAAAAGGATTGATGGCCGTTGATTATGTCTATCAGGAACTACCTAATCTTCCCGTTCCATATCCATATCCCGCTGAGCGTGATAAACCATGGGGCACCGGTCATGCTGTGTGGGTGGCAAACTCCGTTGTCAAGGGGCCATTTGCAGTAATCAATGCTGATGATTACTACGGCCCTGAAGCTTATGTCACCCTCTATGAATTTCTCACGACCGAAAGAGCGCAAGAAGAATATAGTGTAGTCGGGTATAAACTTGCAAATACACTATCAGCGCACGGGACAGTCAATCGTGGTGTTTGCAAAAAGGATTCAGATGGATATCTCGTCAGTATAGAAGAATGCAAACAAATAGGCCGCAATGCGGATGGCGTGATTTCGTATCCTGCTGAAGACGGTTCCAACAACGTATTGACTCCGGATACACCCGTATCCATGAACATGTGGGGATTTTATCCATCCTATTTCCATTTTTTCGAGGAGGACTTTGATGTCTTCTTTAAAACATCCGGACAGGAACTCAAATCTGAATATTACATCCCATCGCTTATTGACAGCCTGATTCGATCCGGCGACAGACGCACGCAGGTATTGGAATGTGATGCTGAATGGTTTGGAGTGACATACAGAGAGGATAAGGAGTTTGTTAGTGAACGACTTGCCAATTTACTCGATGAGGGCGTATATCCTTATCATTTGTGGAAGGAGGACAAGTGAAAAATGAAAAGTGAAAAGTGAAAAGCGGTATGCTGCGCGAAGTCGAAGCATGAAAAGTTAGTTGGAATTTAAAGAACCTGTAGACCTATTTATCATGAGAAACCTAGTCGTAATTGTAATATTGGGGTTGTTTGTTTTGCCGGTATTGGGGCAGGACATAACAGGGCAATGGAATGGAATATTAAAAGTTCCAGGAGTGCAATTGAGATTGGTTTTTCATGTTGAAAAAACGGATTTAGGGTATGCCTCTACGATGGATAGTCCTGACCAGGGAGCAAACGGCATGCCGGTAGAAACGACGACCTTTGAAGATGCGACCATTCGCTTTGTATTACCCGCACCAAAGATTGAATATGAGGGTGTTTTGGGGAGTGATGGTGTGATCACAGGTAATTTTAAGCAAGCCGGTCAATCATTTTCGATGAACCTGACACGTGAGCTTGTTGAAAAAGAAAAAGTCAAAAGGCCACAGGAACCAACAACACCCTATCCGTATTATGCAGAAGACATTATGTTTACGAATGAAAAAGCTGGTATTGATCTGGCAGGAACACTCACATTACCAACCAAAGATGGTGTGTATCCGGTGGTGATACTCATCAGTGGAAGCGGACCTCAGAACAGAGATGAAGAACTATTAGGACACAAACCATTTCTTATTTTGTCAGACTACCTGACCCGTAACGGAATAGCTGTGTTGCGTTTTGATGACAGGGGTACAGCTGAATCGAAAGGAGATTTTGCTACAGCTACATCTCTTGATTTCTCAACCGATGTAGAAGCAGGTGTCGCGTATTTAATGAGCAGAAAAGAAATTGATAAAAGGAAAATTGGTCTGATCGGGCATAGCGAAGGTGGGATCATTGCGCCAATGGTTGCTGCTAATTCCAAAGACATCGCGTATATCGTACTGCTGGCCGGAACTGGGATTCCGGGCGATCAATTGTTATTGTTACAGCAAGCGCTGATCAGTAAAGTCTATGGCGTGAGTGATGAAGATCTTGCAAAGGCACACGATTACAATAAAGGAGCATATGCAATCGTCACCACTTCATCCGGTATAGAACAACTTAAAACGGATTTAACTACTTATTACAATACTCGATTCAAGAACAATCCTGACTTTGTAGTGCCTGAAGGAATGACCGCTGATGAATTGATTCAATCTATGGTGGATCAGTTGGCAAACCCTTGGATGCAATTTTTTATCAAATACGATCCTTCCATTCTACTTGAAAAAGTTAAATGTCCTGTGATAGCCCTAAATGGTGAAAAAGATCTACAGGTACCTCCAAAAGAAAATCTAGGTGCGATTGAAAAAGCGCTTAAAAAAGGAGGAAATAAAAAAGTGACTATTCAGGAGCTACCTGGATTGAATCATCTATTTCAGGAGTGCACGACGGGATCACCGGAGGAATATGCGGTGATTATGCAGACGATGTCTCCAGATGCAATGTTGGTTGTGCTCAGTTGGATACAAACACAAGCGAAGTGAGTGGGGAATGGGGAAGTCAGTAGTCAACAGTAAGCAGTCAACAGTCAACAGTAAGCAGTGAATGGGGGAGTTGGCTAGAAAGGTAGACAAAGTATGAGCAGTGAGAGAGGTGATGGGCTGATGGGCTTATTTGCTGATGGGCTGATGAGTTTATATGCTTATGGGCTTATGGGCTTATGGGCTTATGAGTTTATGGGCTTATGAGTTTATGGGTTTATGAGTTTATGAGTTAATAGTGTGAAAGGGATGTGAGGGGGCTCTGGCAGAAAAAGCATTTCATAAATATGACTAAGGACTTAGTTATTGAGTGTTAAATTAAATTTGAAAAGCTGTGCTAAAACAAGGCTGTTTAAATATTCTTTTTTTCTGGTTGCAATACCATTGCATAGCCAAAAACTGACGGTTAAAGAGAAAGATGGGCTCTATAGTTTCTTTGAAAAGAAAAAAATGGTTATTGATTTTCAATATGATACTATTAGTGAATTTTCAAATGGCTGGTATGGTGTTGGAAAGCAAGGTAGGTGGGGATTAGTTTCTGCAGATGGAAAAGAAACTATCCCCTGCAAATATGACAGTTACCGCTCCTGTGAAAATAAACTAATAATAGCTTCATACGAAGGGCTGGAGGGGGTGATAGACAGAGTTGATGGGATCGTCATTGAT
>Ga0163155_10002523_pt1 | contig 20317 bp, 13 predicted proteins | sample OliLakLV19SP4G1_FD_148611 | JGI IMG/M metagenome (GOLD analysis project Ga0163155, IMG submission 148611) | Freshwater microbial mat bacterial communities from Lake Vanda, McMurdo Dry Valleys, Antarctica - Oligotrophic Lake LV.19.SP4.G1 | ecosystem: Environmental > Aquatic > Freshwater > Lake >... | reverse complement strand
CGTCACGGTGCTGTCGAAGGCGGATATCGCCGCCGCGAACGCAGTCTCGGCCAATCAGCTGCTCCGCCGCATTCCCGGCCTGCAGGAGATCGGCTCACCGCCGGCGCAGACGTCGATTGCCATTCGAGGGCTCGATCAGTCGCGCGTGCTGGTCCTCGTCGACGGCGAGCCTGTGGCCGGCGCGATGACCGGGAATCGCGACATCGGTCGGCTGTCGACACTCGCGGCAGAACGGATCGAAGTCGTGAAAGGCCCGTCCAGCGTGGAGTACGGCAGCGAAGCACTCGGCGGCGTGATCAATCTGGTCACGGCGGCGCCAACGTCGCGGTTGACGAGCGATGTCACCGTGCGGACCGGTGAACTCGGGCGACGGGAATCGTCGGCCGAGATCAGCAACAGTTTCGGCCCGGTCGGTGTGCGCCTCAGTGGCGGCTGGCGCCAGTCGGATCGCGTGACCGCGATCAACGCCACGGGGTCCACGCTCGACCGCGTCTATGATTTTCGCGGCGACACCAGGATTCGCGTCTCCGATCGCGTCTCGCTGCGGACCGACCTGACCATGACACAGCAGCGGCAACGCTGGCCGGTTGGTGCGGGGTTCAACGGCTTCATCGACGACCGATCGACACAGGGGTTCGTCGAAATGCAAGCGCGAACCGGCGGCGGGCAGCTGCGCGCCCGTGTCTTCGGGCAGCGCTATGCCTACCAGTTCCGCGAAGCGCTCGGCGATCTGCCAATCGCCGGCTCGGCTGATTCGCTCGAGCAGCGTGAGCAACTGGCGCGCGGGCTGGTGGCATTCACCCGCGCAGTGTCGACACATTCGCTCGATGTCGGCATGCAGTTCAGCGCCCGCGGCATCGTCGCGCCGAACAAGATCGACGGCGACAGCGTGAACGATCGCGTCCTCGAGTTCTTCGCGCGCGATGCGTGGTCACTCGGCCCGGTGCTGGTCACCGTCGGCGCGCGCTCGAGCTCGAGTTCACTCTGGGGCAACGCCATCTCACCGAGCGTCGGCGCCGTCTGGCAATCCTCGCCTGCGTGGCGTTGGCGGGCGAATGTGGCGCGAGGATTCCGCGCTCCGGCATTCAAGGAGTTGCGCTACACCTTCATCAACGGCGCCGCGGGCTATCAGATCATCGGCAACGACGCGTTGCGACCGGAGTCGTCGTGGAGCAGCAGCGCGGGCGGCACGTGGGCACCGGCCGATGGAGTGGCGCTGGAAGTCGAGGGGTATCGCAATGCGCTCTCGAACCTGATCGCGACGCGGAACACTGGCACCAATGCGGCCGGGCTGCTGGTGTTTCAGAACATCAACGTCGAACGTGCACGGACCGAAGGCATCGAGACGAACGTTCGTCTCAACCGGCAATCGGCCGAACTGGCCATTGGCTACGACTACCTGCGCGCCCGCGATCTGCTGACGGGCGCGACCCTGGACGGTCGCTCCCGGCACACGGCGAGAGTCGCGCTCTCCAGACAGTGGCAGACTTTCGGCGGCGTCGCGGGCGACCTCTCGACCCGCTACACCGGCTCGGCGCCACGTGGCGCGATCACACAGGGCGGCTTCCTGTCGGTCGATGGGCAGGTCCGGCTCGGGCTGCAGCATCCGGTCGAGCTGTCACTTGGCGTCGTGAATCTCTTCGATCAGCGGCCGAGTGGGTGGACGGCGGCATTTCAGCGCCAGGCCACGATCGGACTGCGGGCCGGATTGCGGGGGCGGTAACCGGCGGCCGGGGGCAAGGACTCACCAGTCACGGCGCGATCGTGCTATTCTGACGGACGCAGCGCGCCCACCCGGTCCCCCCGAGGCTTCCATGTCCGCTCCCGTGAATCGTCGTCAGTGGCTGATCTCCACCGGCCTTGCTGCCGGGTCGTCGGTGCTGCTTCCGAAGGTTTTGCCCGCGCTCGGTGCGGCCCAGAAACTCGACGGCGTCGGCACCTATCACGACCGGCTGCTCGAGATGGAAGCCAGTGCCACGGAAGCGAGACGCGCGGCCGGACCGATCCGTCTGGCGTTCAACGAGAATCCGTTCGGCATGTCGCCGAAGGCAAAGGACGGCATCACGACCGGCTGGTGGGAGCACAGTCAATACGATCTGCAATCGAACGGTGCGCTGAAGCGAGCGTTTGCAAAGCACGCCGGCGTCGATCCATCCAATGTGCTGATCACGCAGGGATCGAGCGAGACGCTGTCGGTTGCAGCGCTGGCGTATGGGCTTCAGGGACGCGAAGTGGTCATCCCGTGGCCGACGTTCGAAGGGCTGCCCAGCTACGCCGAAACCATGGGCGCGACGGTGCGCAAGGTTCCGCTGACGGCCGATCTGGGTCATGATTTTGCGGCCATGGACACACGCATCACCAACGCCGTCGGACTCGTCTTCGTCTGCAATCCGAACAATCCGACCAGCACCGTCTCCGACGCACAGCAGATTCGGAGCTTCGTCAGCGCCACGCAGCATCGCGCGCTGGTGATCGTGGACGAGGCGTACCATGATTTCGTCGACACGCCCGGCCATCGCTCGATGACGGACCTGGTGCTCAAGGGTGAGAACATCATCGTGTCGCGGACCGCGTCGAAGATACACGGGCTGGCCGGGCTGCGTGTCGGCTTCGCGATTGCCCGGCCGGACATCGTGGAACGACTCGAGGAACGGATGACGGGTAATCCGAATGCCTTCGGGATGCAGGCGGCGATCGCCTCGCTCGCGGACACCTCGTATCAGGAGTTCGTGAAGGGGCGCAATCGTGATGGCCGCGCGCTGTTGACGTCGACGTTGACGGCGATGGGCAAGCGCGTGGCTGCGTCACAGACGAACTTCGTCTTCTTCCAGGCCGGCATGCCGAATGACCGGTTCCGCGCCGCAATGAAGGAGCAGGGGTTCCTGACCGGCCGGAACTTCCCGCCGTACATGGACTGGTCGCGCGTGAGCATCGGGACGCCCGAGGAAATGAAGTCCTTCGTCGAGGCACTACCGGCGGCACTGCGCGTCTGACGGCGCCTGAATCAGCGGTCGCGTGAGTACGTCACGCGACCGCGCGACACCGTCAGCATCACACGCCCGCGCAGCAGCGCGGCGGGCGTGGCGAGCCGGAACGGATCGACGTCCAGCACCGTGAAGTCGGCGCGCTTGCCCACCGCGATCGTTCCCGCATCCCGCTCATCGAAACCAGCGAATGCGCTCCACGAGCTGTACCCTCGTACCGCCTCTTCCGGCGTCATCCGCTGTTCCAGATACCAGCCGCCGGGCGGTGTGCCAGCGGTGTCCTGACGCGTGATGGCCGAGTGCAGACCATAGAACAGGCTCCAGTCGGAACCGGGCAAGTCGGATGAGAACACGAGTGCCGCACCTGACCTGCGAAGGGTGCGCCACGCATACGCTCCCGTCACACGATCCGCACCAAGCCGGATTTCAGCCCACCCCTTGTCCTCCACGGCGTGGGGCGGCTGCACCGACGCGATGATCCCCAGCGTCGCGAAGCGCGGAAGGTCCACCGGCGAGACGACCTGCGCATGCTCCACGCGGTGACGAAGGCCGCGTGCCCGCGGTGCCGCCTGCATCACGGAATCGATGAAGTCGATCGTGGCGCGGTTGCCGGCGTCACCGATGGCGTGAATCCCCACCTGAAACCCCGCTGCCATGGCGTCACCGACCACCTGTCGATCGAAGCCATACGCACCGCCGCTCACGCCGCGATGACCGGGAGTGTCGCTGTAGTCGGCGAGCAGCTGCGCGCCCCGCGAACCAAGCGCACCATCGAAGTACGCCTTCACGGCCCGGACGCCAAGCATCCCGTTCGACGTCGTGAAAGGCCCCCGCGCAATCATGCGTCGAATGAGCGCCGAGTCACGGCCACTCAGCATCGCATACACACGCACGGGGAGTGAATCGCTGGCAGCGAGACGCTCGAACGATGCCAGCACATCTGGCGCAACGCCTGCCTCGTGCACCCCGGTGTATCCCGCGTCGGCCATCACGTGCAGGGCGCGCATCACCTGCGCATCGCGTTGCACAGGCGACGGCAGTGGCACCGCGTCATCGAGCAACGGCACGGCGCGATTGAGGACCAGTCCCGTCGGTTCACCGCTCGCATCCTTCCGGATTTCGCCACCAGTCGGCGCTGGCGTATCGCGCGTGATGCCGGCCTTGGCCAGTGCCAGTGTATTCGCCCAGGCCGCAAAGCCGTGCAGACTGCGAAGGATCACCGGATGATCGGGCACGCGGGCCGAGATCAGCCGCTTGTCGGGATATCGGTTGGCCCATGCACCTTCGTCCCAGCCGTAGGCGAGTATCCACTGGCCTCTTGGCGTAGTCGCGGCGCGCTGGACGATACGCTCCACTGCCTCGGCTTCGGTCGCAATGCCGGTGAGGTTGACGCGATCGAGCGACTGCCCGAGTTCTGCCACGTGCGTGTGCGCGTCGACGAACCCGGGCAGCAACGTTGCCTCGCGCAAGTCGATGACACGCGACGTCGTCCCGCGTAGCGCCAAGGCACCGGAGTCGCTGCCGACGTAGACGATTCGTCCGTTACGCACGGCGACCGCCGTGGCATCGTGTGACCACCCTCGGGCGGAGTCGAACGGCGCGTCTGGCGAGGGTGCACCCTCACGCGTGGGATCGCTCCAGCGAAGGGAGTAGGCGTGTGCATTGACGAGAATCAGATCGGGCGGCGCGGAAACCGCTGGGCCGCGGTCGCACGCGGTCAGGGCGGCGATCGCGAAGGTCGCGGCGGTGAGTCTGGCCTGCGGAAGTGAGAGACGCATTCAGGGAAACTACGGCTGGGACAGCCGAGCGCGAGCGGATGCCGAAGGGCGCGCGCGATAGTGCAATACCACTCGACTGCGGCGACACGACACGAGATCGCCGGCGCGTCCATCCCGAAACTGGTCCACTCTTCACGCGTCGGGCCGTACACGCCGGAGATGGACAGTCCCGCCTGGGGGCACGACTGAGCTCAGTTGCGAATCGCGGGACGATCTCCTATCCTCGCTTCCCGTCCTCCAAACGCCTGTCACAGGAGTGTCACCGATGAGCACCGCGATGATGAGCACGATGGAGATCGCCACCACGCTGGTCGATCTCTGCAAGCAAGGCAAGAATCACGAAGCGATGACCACGCTGTACGCGACGGACATCCTGTCCAACGAAGCAGCCGCTGCGCCGGGGATGGAACAGGAAGTCTCAGGCATCGACGCCGTGATGGCCAAGGGTCAGTGGTGGCAGGACAACCATACCGTGCACGAGGCTAGCTTCGGCGGACCGTGGCCGAATGGCGACCAGTTCATCGTCACCTTCAAGTACGACGTGACGAACAAGCCCTCGGGAAATCGGTTCATGATGGAAGAAGCGGCGCTCTACACTGTGAAGGATGGGAAGATCATTCGCGAGGACTTCTTCTACTCCATGTAGAGCGACGCCGCGGGCGACGGGCAATCGGCTGCGCTTGGTGAGGTGGCAGATGCCTATGTGCCGATTTTCGTCAGCCAGCCTGCGATGAATGCGATCGTCGCAGCTGGCGCTACGGTGTAGACGGTTGTCGGATCGGACGCGCCACGCGTGCCTGCAACCCGGCTACGACGCGCACCACGCCACGCTGCGTGGCAGCACCGCCCCGACCCGCCATTCCGCTGGCGGGGCGACACCGCCACTCGCCCGAACACCAGTCGGCGGCTCGACGAACTGATATGCGAGCAGCTGCTGCAACTCGGCCGGGATGGTCCGGATGGCCGAGATCCCGACCCGACGAGGGAAGTTCAGGCCACAGACCTTGTCGATCACCGACAGGCCGGAGGCAAGGTTCACGAACGACGTGACTACATCCACGCCCGACACTCCTCGCAGCGCCTTCGGCAGCCGATCGGGGCGACTCATCGTGAGATCCATCCGACGCAGCTCCGATGTTGCGCTGTCGAGATAGAAGCTGCCATGCACATCTGGCGACCGGATCTTGTCCGCCGCACGTACGTCGAGCCGCAACCACGTCTCACCCTCGCGATCGGACGCCCCGCCGTACGCGAAGCAGTGATTCCGCACGAATTGGTCGTCCGCCAGGTCGAGGATCGTCGGCAGACTCATCGAATACTCCTTCCCTCGCCGGGAATCCGAGCTGAGGCTGACAATTCTTCCCGGGCGATAGGTGACGCGCGCAATACCGCGGCTCAGCGTGGTATCGACCGACTGCAGTGTCAAAAACGCATCGCCCAACTGCCCCATCGCGCGCACCTGCCGATAGCTGAACGGGTACTGCTGCACCAGCAACCGGTACCGATCGGCGTTCTCGCGGAGCAACGAGACCAGGTCGGCCACAATCGGATCACGCGCGCGATCCGGCGCCCCGGGCCGCGGGCAACTCGTCATCGCGACGACCGTGGTTCGGACGAGTTGCGCAGGAATCTGGGTCAGCGTCGCATCCAGGCGGGCGACCGCGCCGGCCACGATCCGCACGCTGTCGCGAAACGGGGTGTAGCCGATGCGACGGATCACGATTTCGTACCGACCGGCCTGCAGCGCTGCAAGCGTGAAGCGCCCGCCCGCATCGGTAAATCGTTCGATCGCCAGCTGCGGAATACTCACGACCGCGAATGGCAACGGGATGTTCGTGAGCGCACCGATCACGCTGCCTTGCAGCGTGCCCGTCAATTCCCTTCCTGCCTGCGAAACGGCGCAGGGTGCCGAGACACTCAGCATCAGCAGACAGGTCGCCCACGACAATGCCCAAGGGCGTCTGATGAGGGTGCAGTTCATGACGTCGCGGCAGGAAGAGGAAGCCTGCTGATCTTTCAGTAGCCTAACCACTGCGTGCGGGTCGTCAACAACGAAGCAGTCAGCTGGTGCCAATCATACCCGACGTACAACGCGCACAAGCGCTACGTCAGAACCTCCCGTCCGTCCGGCACATGTCATCCAGCGCGTTGCCGTCGCCGTTCATGTCGAGCATCGCTGCCAGGCCTCCGCCGCTCGGCGTGCCGCCGGAGGAGCCGTCCGTCAGTACACCGAGCAGTCCACCCAGCATCCCGCCGATTCCGCCCATGCCTTCAGGTCACGCCGGCTGCACCTGCCTCCTGAACCCAGCGAGGATCGCTGGCTACCAGCGCTGCAGCGCCCGTGGCCGCTGATGCCCAGTTCTTCGCGATCGACTGCAGGCGCCGGCCACCTGCACGAGCATATGGGTGATCTGCGGGTGATCTGCGGGCGCACTCCAGATGCTCGGGAGGGGTGACGAGGCGCTGGGATGACGTCGGGTGGGATATTGCAATGCAACGGCGCCAGTGCCGTGCCGGGCAGTCACGAGTTGGACATGGTCCGGCTCCCCAGAATGCCGGCGAATTGCCGGTTCTGGCGATACGCTTCGCGAGCCCACCCTTCTTCCGCACTCACTCACCGCGCACGACCCATGCCCCGAATCGGCGTTCCTTTCGCTCTCACCGTTCTGCTGGTGGCCGCCTCCTGCGCCCGTGCACCGCGCGGCGCTCCAGAGCCCGAGCCGCTTTCGTACTCACTCGGTACCATCTCTGGTTTCGGCGAACTGGTGAACTCGGGGGTGAAGAAGCTCGCGCTGAGCGCGGTGCTCCCCGCCGCAGAGATGGATCGCCTGGTTGCGGCCGCACGACCGGTGGCCGAGCGCAACAAGGTCTTGCTCTATCGTGAAAGCGATCTGCTGATCACCGATCTCTTCCCCGCCGATGTCGCCAGAGGGAAGGATGTGCTGCTGATCTATCAGGGCACGACGAAGGACGAGTATCTGCAGCTGAAGGCGGATGCGCGCGCGCAGACACTGGCGGGTTCGGATACGGGTAAGGCGCGCGAAGCGATTGCGCGGCGATTCGGTCGGATGCTGAGTTATCCGACGTGGCGGATCAATCAGTTGCTGGCGCAGCAGAGCGATTTTCGCACGCTGCACGACTTCGGCATCCGGGCCAGCAATCTCTTTCTCTACTACAAGGATCTCGAGCGCGCGACGACGTTCTACCAGCAGACGCTGGGCATGGAGCTGGTGGCCGACTACCAGATGGCGCGCATCTTTCGCATGACGACTGATTCGTACCTGATTCTCGTCGATGCAGCGAAAGGCATGCACACCGCCGACGAACCGAAGTCAGTGGCGCTGGCGCTGCTGACGAACCAGCTGGAGGCATGGCACGCCTATCTGGCGAGCAGGGGACTCTCGCCGAAGTCACCATTCACCGTGCGGCCCGGACGTGCGCACGATGGGTTCGTGATCGCCGACCCGGAGGGGTATCTGTTGGAGTTCGAGCGATTCAATCCGCATCCGGAGAATGAAAACTTCGTTCCGTTGCTGGCCGAGGCTGCCACGGTGCGGTCGCCCACCAGCACCGTGCCGGCGGGGCTCGGGTTCAATGCGACGGTGACCTGGCTCTACTACAAGGACCTGCCTGCCATCGAGACGTTCTACGAAGAGGTGCTGGGCCTGCGTGAGGTCGTCGATCAGGGCTGGGCGAAGGTGTATCAGGCCTCGCGCACCGGATTCGTCGGGCTGGTGGATGAACGGCGCGGGATGAACCGATCGTCGGAGACCAAGGCCGTCAATGTGTCCTTCATTCTCGACGACATCGATGGCTGGTTCAGCTATGTGAAAGGAGCCAAGTCGTTTGCGCTTCGGAGTGCGGCAATCAACGACGACGACGCCGGCCGATACCGGGCCTTCGTCGGCTACGACAGGGAAGGCTACTTCATGGAGTTCGACTGCTTTCGTGCGCACCCGCTCAACCCGACGCTGATGCGATACCTCGGGACGGCAGCGAAGTAGGCACCCCGAAGACACTACGCGCACTTGACAAGACCACGAAAGGCCGAAACTTTTGACTTCTGCCGGGTTCTCACGACTTCAACGAAAGATGAAATCATGGGCATTTGGGAACAGGCACGCAGCACATGGGCATTCGGGCGCGCGACCGTAGAGCAGCTCAGCGGAGCCAAGGCCACTGCTGATGCGGCCGCTGGCGCGGCCAGTGCAGCAGCCGACGCCAGGCAACGTGCCATGAATCTTCCCTTGGTCCTGACTGGCCCTCAGGCTTATGGCGCCATGTTCGTCAGGTACGATCGCGGCTACTGGGTGAGATCGGCCAGTGCCATGACGGCGCACGACATCAAGGACGCGCAATGGCAATTGGTTGAATCCTGGACGACGTATCGTCGGCTTTCGCTGATCACCAACGCGATCCAGTGGGCGCTGAGCAAGATGATTGGCGGCAGCGTCCCGGTGCCGGATCACAAGGACATACTCAACTCGCTACATGCGCTCTTCAACGCGTGGGGAGACAATCCGACGCGCGCGGAGGTCATGGAGTTCTGGGCCAAGTACCATTCCAGTCAACTGAGCGCCGCAGAGCAGGTGGCGAAGGGATTGACAGAGACTGGCATCAAGGGCCGCGGCGGGTCGTTGGTCGTGCCTTCCAGGCGGCAGGCGCTCGAAGAAGCAATGCGCGACGAATAGCCGAATCTCTGAGGAGCTTGGCCCGCCGAAACCAGGGAAATCGGCTACGGTCAGACAGCTTTCCCCTGAGCGTGGGCTGAAATGCAATCTTCCGGGGGAACGAATGGATGGTTCGCTGTGGAACGAGTACCAGCGGATTGCGCGCAGCGCGGGACATCCGGTGACGGTCGGCATCGCCGTGGCGCACCTTGAAGGCCCGCTCAAAACCCTGTTCATCGATCACGATGCCCGTATGCCGGCCAACTCGGGACAACTGCACACCATCACCGTAGGCTCGCACCCCGGGGCGTTCCGCTGCTACCTGTTTGACCACGAAGCGAAAGACACATCACAGGGTCGACTGGCCGCGGTGTGGGGTGTTTCATCGCCGACATTGGGCGCCTCGCGCGACCACAAGCGCGAGAAGGAATTTCTGTCACCCACGACAGCCGAGCGAAAGCACGGCGCGCGGACATTCACGCAGGTGTACCCTGGGCGCGATCGTGGCCATGCCTTCGCGCACACTATGGGCGGCGAGATGGATATCAACTTCTTCCCGCAGCTGGGATCCGTGAACACGCGCTTCCGGTCAGGCGTCGGGGTGCACTGGAACGTCGGGGCGCAGCAGGGCATGAACTGGCGGGAGCTCGAGGAGTACGCCGCCGAGTATCCCTGCTTCTGCTTCATCCGCTTCGTTTATAGCGACAACTCCTGGGTGCCGTCGCGCCTCGACTATGGCGTAATCGACATGCCTCCGCGTTCCTTTCGGTTCTTCGGCAATACGTTCAGCAACTAACGCACTCCGGTGGCGCGCTGCATCCTGTTCGCGAGGGGCGGCGTGAACACGGCCAGCCAAGATTCGGTGCCTGCCGTCAGGCCTTCGGACTTGTCGGACCGATACGTCACGGCCTTCGTGGTCCGGTCATACGTCAGTCGCTCCAGCGCCACCTGATTCCGGGCGCAGTACCGCGCGAGCCGGGTGGCAAAGGCGCCGTCGTCCTCGGGCACTCAGACGGCCAAATGCACGTGGAACCCGGAGTGCGGCGACGTGCGGATGCCAGTTGGCACGCGACGCGTGCGTATGCAGACAGCCGACGATGCCGACCGCGAGCGCGCGATCCCCGGTCAGCGTCGGGCTGGCGGGGGGCACGCTGCGGGCGGCAACGCGGGCGATCTTGCCGAGCAGCCGGCGCCGAGACGAACAATACGCGCGCAGCCGCTTGGGGATGGTGAGCACCACCGTCCGTATGGCACGGGCCACGGGAGTGTGGTGTCCAGCCACTGCGTCCAGCTCGCGAGGCGATTGGCGTGGCAACTCGGCAGATTGACAGACAGCACTCGCCACGCGCGCTGGCTTCGCGAGGTTGACTAACCATCGGTGCGGCACGGTGTCGAGCGACCCGGAACTACCACAGTGACCGTGGCCGCTATGTTCCGTCAGCCGCGCCACACCTGCCACACCGCCATCGCCCCAGCACGCGCTTCGTGGACAACATCACGCACTCCCTGGCCGGCCTGCTGCTGGCCGACGCCGCGGTACAACTTCGGACGCGCAATCCATCTGCGATCGACGGCTCGGGTCGAGGAAGCTTTGCCACCGTCGCGGCAATCACGGCAGTCGTTGGCGCCAACCTGCCCGACTCCGACGTGCTCTGGATTGCCGCCCTGCAATCACTCGGCCGACTCGACGAACTCGGCGCGTTGCTGCACCATCGTGGCTATACACACACGTTTCTGGCCGCACTGATCTGGATTCCGCTGCTCAGTGGCGCCGCCATCGCGGGACTGCGGCGCTCGGCCGTGAATGCACTCACATACTCCACCGATATCAGGCGGCTCATCCTGTTGTCGAGCGTGGCCGTACTCAGCCACATCCTGCTGGATGCCACGAATGACTACGGTGTGCATCCGCTGTCGCCGTTCTCGCAGCAGTGGCTGTACGGCGACAGCGTGTTCATCATCGAGCCGTGGCTCTGGGTGATGGCGATCCCGGCACTCCTTCGCAACACGGCATGCCGCACAACGCGGATCGCGCTGATGACACTCCTTGCGATCGGCATTGGCCTCAGCTGGGCGGTTCCGCAGGTTCCGGCTGCCGCGGCGGTGACTGTCACGCTGGGCGCCGCGGTTTGGCTCACACTGGCCCCACGTCGGACACCAGCGGTGGCAGTCGGCGCAGGCATCGGTGGGTGGATGGCCGTCACCGGCTGCTTCGCACTCGGCACCGGTCTGGCTCGCTCACATGTGCGCCGCGAGGCACCATTCGATCAGGCAACAGGCGCTGGACGCCGTGACACGTTCGCACTGCGCGATCTGATCGTCAGCGCCAGCCCCGCGAATCCACTCTGTGCGCGTGTCATCACGATCGATGCGTCTGCAGAGCGCTACCGTCTGACGACGGCGTGGGCAAGCGCCGCGCCGACGCTGCTGAGTGCCGCCTGGTGCGCACGCGCCGCACACGCTGACACGACCGCCGGCGCGCAGCATCTCTCGATGCGCCGCGCTACGGCACCAGTGTCGGCGGCGGTGCACTGGGGATGGACCTGGGATGTGCCACGCGCTGAACTCGTGGCGCTCGCGAGGAGCGGCTGCGACGTGGCTGGGTGGCTGCGATTTGCCAGGGCGCCCTTCTGGACAGCCCACGGCGCTGACTCCGTCGCGGTGGGTGATCTTCGGTATGACCGCGACCGCGGCGTGAGCGTCGCCCGATTCACTTTTGCACGGCAGTCCGCACACTGCGCGGTGACACCGCCATCATGGCTGCCGCCAAGGCGGGATGTGTGGCCGGAGCTCGAGATGTAACACTCAGGCGACGAAACGATATGGCAGAGTATGGCGCACCGCGCGACGCGTTCACGTCGTGGGTGGATGCGGTGATTCTCGAACCGGCGCCGGTTCCGCTGGGGTGATGCGGCGCGCGCGGTCAACGGTCGGATCAGAGCAGCCACGCGCACTCGTACGCGCCGGCGTCGGAGGCGACCCTCTCGGCTTGCATTGAGCTCTTGCTCCGCGCCGACGGCCGCCGCACCTGGCGATCGGTGAATCGCGACTACGATCTGCTGAAGCGCCCGCAGCAGAACACTCGCCGGTCAGCGGCGTGCTCGAACGCCAGCGCCCGCCGAGGCGCGCCCTCCCAAAGGCACCGTATTTGCACGGAAGGCGCCTGTCGCGACCGTCGTGGGTCTGGGTGGCCGCAGATGGCCCGTTGCGTCGAACCTGAGATCGTTGTGACTCGGAGCCCAGCGGCTAGTTTCCAGTCGCAAGATCACTCCCGGCGTCGCTCCGCGCGACGCAGCGTCGCCTCCGCACACCGCCCTCCATGGCCGACCTGCTCTCCCGCCTGCAAGCTGGCGTCGCTGACCGCTACCGCGTCGATCGGGAGATCGGCTAGGGCGGCATGGCCACCGTCTACATCGCCGACGACCTCCGCCACGGACGACGCGTCGCGATCAAGCTGCTGACACCGGAACTGGGCGCGATCATCGGCGGCGAGCGATTCCTGACCGAGATTCGCGTCACGGCGAACCTGCAGCATCCGCACATCCTCGGCCTGATCGACTCCGGCGAGACCGACGGACTGCTGTTCTACGTGATGCCGTATGTGGAAGGCGAGACGCTGCGGGGACGTCTCGAGCGTGAGCGCCAGCTGCCCGTGAGCGAAGCGTTGCGCATCACCCGCGAAGTCGGCAGCGCACTCGATTACGCACATCGTCGCGGTGTGATTCATCGCGACATCAAGCCCGAAAACGTCCTCCTGCTCGATGGTCAGGCCATGGTTGCCGACTTCGGCATCGCGCTGGCCGCCAGTCGTGCCGGCGGGGCGCGGCTGACGGAAACCGGTTTGTCGCACGGCACGCCGTCGTACATGAGTCCCGAACAGGCCGGCGGCGAGCGTGACCTCGATGCGCGCAGCGATCAGTACTCGCTGGCGTGCATGTTGTACGAAATGCTGGCAGGACAGCCACCGCATTCCGGACCCACCGTGCAGGCCGTGCTGGCGGCGGTGCTGACGCGTGAGCCGGAAGCGCTCGATGTATTGCGGACCACGGTGCCTGACCATGTCGCCGATGCGGTGCAGGTCGCACTGGCGAAGCTGCCGGCAGACCGCTTCGAGACGACCGCACACTTTCTGACGGCGCTCGAACAGCCAGCGCCGGGCACGACCACCACCGGCCGCCGCGCGACCGCGACGCGAGGGGCGTCATCGCGCGCGACGCGCATGTCCGCAGCAGTCGTCGCCGGTGTGGCGATTGCGGGGTTGGCGCTGGGTGGCGCCGGCGGATGGTGCAGCCGTGCCTCACGGACATCGCCATTGCCGCGATATCAATTCGCCATCGAAGGTGCGCGATCGTCTGTGTTGGGCGAAATGATCGCAATCTCGCCCGATGGGAGTACGCTGGCCTACTGGGCAGCGGACGGGGAGCGGTTCACGTTGTATGCGCGCGCGCTCGACACTCTGCAGCCGCGTGCGCTCACCACGCTCGGCGCCAACGACCAAGTCAACGACTTCCCGTTCTTTTCTCCAGACGGTAAGCAGGTTGGCTTTGCGACCGCGCGTGCGCTCCGGCGCGTGTCGCTGGACGGCGCCGAGCAAATGATCGTGACGGCGCTGCCGGGTGGATTTTTTGCTGGCGCCGCGTGGACGGATGCCGCCGAGATCATCTACAGTCTCGATGGGATATTGATGCGCGTACCCGCCACCGGCGGCGCGGCGACACGCGTGGAACGACACGGCGCAGACAGCGCGACCTTTATACACTCGTTGGCGGCGCTCCCCGGCGGCGAGCGTGTGTTGGGCGTGCGTGATTTTGGAATGCAGGCTGAGTTGGGCGTGCTGACGTTGTCGACCGGTGAGTTCCACGCGACGATGCGCGGCGTCAGTCCGATGTACCTTGCCTCCGGTCATCTCGTGTTCGGCCGACTGGATGGTTCGATCTGGTCTCAGCCGTTCGATCTGAGCTCGGGTGACACGACGGGATCTGCAACGCGCATTGCACAGGGAGCCATCGTGCGCTTCGCTGCCGTGGCGCGGATGGCGGCGTCGCGCACGGGCGTGGTGAGCTGGGTGACATCGCAGGCGACCGAAGCGCTGCTGCAATTGTCTGACAATGGCGTATCACCACGTACGTTGACCCAGAACACGCGCCTGTGGGGGCCACGGTTGTCACCCACGGGCCGGCAGATCGTGTTCGCCAAGTACGACGCGACGAATCCGGTGTTGGCGGATCTGTGGATCTATGACGTGGCGAGTGGCACCGATCAACGTCTGACATCGGGCGGTGTCCAACAGCGGGACTTCAACGATGCCACCTGGAGTCGCGACGGGCGGTGGCTCGCGATGTCGGCGAACGACTCGGCGGGTCCGGCGGGCAAACACCTCTATCTCATGCCTGCCGACGCCAGTGCCGCGCCGCGCAAGCTGCTCGATCGCGCTGGCACGCAATGGCCGTCCGACTTCTCGCCGGACGGGACGTGGTTGGTGTTCACGGACCGACAGGATGAAAGATTGCGCTCGATCTGGGCGGCGCCCGTGGATGGATCGTCGGCGCCACGTGCGAACGTGAAGACGCCGTACAACGCGACCGCCACCGCGCTCGAGATAGCGACCGTGTCAGCCGGTGTGGAGTTTACCGTAACGGCGCGCCGGCAGTCGCTGCCGGTCGCGTTCCCCGAGTTCAGTGAACACGCGCAGTACGATGTGTCGGCCGATGGGAAGCGGATGGTGTTGCTGACCCTGCCGTCAGCACCGAACCGTATCCTGATCTCGACCAGCGCGATGGATAGTACTGCGCGGTGACGCGCAGGGGGCCGGGACGATCGCCCCACAACTCTCACGAGCCCCCATGCAGCCCAGCGTGGAAGGGCGAAGTCCGTGGTCTGCGAGCGTCGCCACTTCGCGACCAATGGCGCGTAGCCGAGCGAGGCCCAAGTGCTGCGTTATGGGGTGGGGTCAGGGAGGCAACGCACTCTCACGATACCGCGCGCATCGTTCCGGTTATCACGATCCACAGGCCTGTCGCTAGTGTGGTGTCTCCGAAGTGCCGTGGACAAAGGCAGGTGATGGATTTTGGTGCCAGCCAAGGCGCAACCCGGAGTGATACCAGCGGTATCGCGAGGAGTTGCAACGCTGGCTGGCGCCATAAGACGCGCCTGACTGCCACGAGACTTCGGCGACACTACACCAGCCTCGGCCGATGTTCGCCCCTTGCGCAAACGCCGTCGCCGAGCCGACCATATGGCCATGCCGCATTCGTCGTCGTTCCCTGATCGCGCTGTGTGGACCGTGGACGATCTGGAGCAGCTCCCCGACGACGGGAACCGCTACGAGATCCTGCACGGCGAGCTCCTCGTGACGCCGCTGCCGACGTGGGGGCATCAAGGCGTCGCGGTGCGGCTCACGTGGCTCCTGTTCAACTGGTGCCGCGCGCATCCTGACTGGAGCATTCGCGCACCCGGAGGCGTGTACATCAGCACGACCACCTGGCTCGAGCCTGACGTCGCCGTCTACCGCGCGCCGGATCGGGCTGATCTCTCGTGGAAGGAGTTGCCTCCGCCGGTGCTGGTGGTGGAAGTCCTGAGCCCGTCCACCACACGTCGGGACCGATTTCGCAAGCGTCCGGCATATCTCAATTACGGCGTGGGCGAGGTGTGGACCGTCGACGCACAGGCGCGCACCATCGAGCGCTGGACGAGTGCGTCGGAGTTTCCCGACCTGCGCCACGACACGTTCTCGTGGATGCCATCCGCTCCGATTCCCGCTGGCACGCAGCCGCTCGAGGTGAGTTTCGTGGAGCTGTTTGGTCCGCCGGCGGACGGGTCGGCGTAGCGTCGGCGCGGAGAGGAGCTCGTGCGTCTCCGGATTCAGGCGGGCCAGCCACCACGAAGAGGCCTTCCGGTAGAGCAGCTCGTTTGGCCCCAGCCAAAGCGGTTCGACGCCACCCGAGGCAACCTGCACGAGCCCCGCACCAGGCGGGAACGCGGCGACCGAGAGCTGCGTCGTGGCCGAGGTGTGCCAAACCAGGTGCCGGCCACCCGGCGAGACCGCGGCGAAAACACCATCCTCCAGCAGCTGCTTCGCGCTTCCCGGGCGCGCTCGCGGGTCGAGTCGCAGGATCGTGGTGTTCGTGTAGCCACGCAGGAGCACCACGCTGTCCGAGGGATAGTCCCCCGGGGTGGGCGCGCGGTCGGGCAGGGTGGCGACCAGGAGGGTATCGGGCGCCGACGACGAGAACGGCGAGCCGAGGATGAGGGCGGAGCGCGGGCCGGACTCTACGCGCAGGAGGATGCGGTCGCCGCTGGGTGACCAGAGCGGCTCGCGGATGTTCGGGGCCCGCAGCCAGACCTGCCGCTGTCCGGTCTGCAGGTCGTAGATGCGGAGCTCCTGCCCGTCGGTGACGCCGACCACCGCCGCGAGCCAGCGCCGATTGCGCGCTGATCAGCGAGACGTAAACCATCCAGGCACCGTCCACCAGCCGGAAGGCCGACCCCGAGAGCTACACGCCGGAAGTGCCGTCTGCCGTCCGCGCGGTCACCGGGAGCACCTCCCCGGACTTCGGATCGAGCACCTGCGCGAACTCGTTGAAGCTGCAGAGGAGCGTCTTGTCGTCGGCGATCCAGAAGCCGAAGACGCACCGTTTGATGCTGCCCGAGGCAAACTCCGCGTTCTCGACCGCACCGAGTTCCGCGTCGAGCCATAGCAGCCGGAAGCCGTCGTCCGCGGTGGTCATGAGGCGCGTCGGCGAGATCCACTCGAGCGTGGATGGCGACGAGCCCATCTCCATCAGCGTGCGGGCATCACCGCCGCTGATCGCCACCACCTTGATGCGGCCGCCGGCATAGAAGGCGAGCCGCGTGCCATCCGGCGAGATGCGCGGCAGGGTGCCGCCAACGGTGCCGGGGATGATCACGGCCGTCGCATCGAGCAGGCTGCGCCGCCAGAGGATGGTCGAGTCGCCCTGCGTCGCGGGATAGACGACGAACGTCCCACTCGGTACGACGGACACAAACCGCCCCACCGTACCGAAACCGGCGGAGTTCAGGTCGCTCACCACCGACATGGCGGCGCTGTCGGGCAGCACGGCATCGTAGCTCACCAGCGCCGTCGCACCCTCGCCGCGGGTGGCAAGCGCCCACGTCGCCAGCGCGATCGCGGCAACGGTCATCACCCCCAGCACCGGCGCCAGCCGAGCGGCGAGCCCGCGGGAAGGTGCGGGATGCACACTTGGTTTAAAGTTGCCCGCAGGGTGGGCGAGTGCCGCCACGAACGCCGCCGCCGTCGCATATCGATCCGCCGGCAACTTGGCCAGTGCACGCAACACCGCCTGCTCCACGCTCGGCGAAACGGTGTCCCGCACCGCACTCGGCGCCGTGGGCTTCTCGGTCAGCACCTTGGCGACGATCGACTGCACGGTGTTGCCTGAGAATGGTGGGTCGCCGGTCAGCATCTCGTACGTCACCGCGCCCAGTGCATAGATGTCACTGCGCGCGTCGATGGTGCGCTCGCCCATCGCCTGCTCGGGGCTCATGTACTGCGGCGTGCCGAGCGAGAGTCCCGTCTGCGTCATGCGCTGCCCGCCGGCGGTCTGCACGGCGAGTGCGATGCCGAAGTCGGCCACCAGCGCGTGCCCGTTCTGCAGAAGGATATTCTCGGGCTTGATGTCGCGATGAATCACGCCGAGTGAGTGCGCATGGCCGAGCGCATCGGCGACCTCGCGCGCGATCAGGAGGGCCTCATCGATCGGCAACTGCTTCTCCCGCTCGAGGCGCGCCCGCAGCGTCTCGCCGGTCACGAGCGGCATCACGTAGTAGAGCAGGCCGTCGGCGTCGCCGCTGTCCAGCAGCGGGAGAATGTGCGGGTGCTGCAGCCGCGCCGTGGTGCGGATCTCGGTGAGGAAGCATTCGCCGCCGAGTGCCGCGCCGAGATCGGGATGCAGCACCTTGATCGCGACGTCGCGACCGTGTTTGAGATCGTGCGCGAGGTACACCGTGGCCATACCGCCGGCGCCGAGTTCGCGCTCGACGCGGTAGCGGTCGGCGAGAACTGCGTTGAGCCGCTCGGTGATCATTCCGGGACCTTGCGGCGCAATTCGTCCGCGAAGTTCTCCACGACCACCAGCTTGCTGCGCTGCTGTGCCGCGCGTTCGCGGATCACCACGAACCGTTGTCCGTCGGGCATCACGTCCCAATCGGCCACACCACGCAGCGAGAAGAGCACGCGCGGGTCCGTGAACCCGAACGTGGTGTCCGGTGTGACCGCAACGCGCATCAAATCAGCGCTCGCGTTCTGGTAGAATATTTCGCGTCCATCGCGCGACCACTTCGGGGTCGTTCCGCCGTCGGCGGACACCTGGTATACCGCCTCTGACGTATTCGGGAACGGTCGAACGTACACCTCCAGCCTTCCGGTCTGCATACTTTCGTACAGCAGCCAGCGTCCGTCAGGCGACAGTGATGGTTTGCGTTCCGCGAACCGCGAGTTCACCAGCACCACGGGCGCCGAGTCCGACTCCGTGCGAAGCGCCGAAATATCCCGCCCCGAACCCATCATGTCCAGCTGGCCGAACGTCTCGAACACAATCCAGCGGCCATCCCTGCTCCACGACGCGGTGTACGCCCGGCTGTTGCCGCGCATCACGCTCGTCGGCTTCTGGCTGCCGCCGTCAGCGCGTACCGAAAACAGGTTGTGGTCCTGTTTGAAGAGCGACACGAAGAGCAGTTCGGTGCCGTCCGGCTTCCACGCCGGCGCGCCGTTCACGCCGTCGAATGTCACCTTCGACAGGGCCCCTTTGGGCATGAGTCGCTTGATCCAGATCTGCTCGCCACTGATCTCGTGGATTGAAATGGCGAGCCGCGAGCCATCCGGCGAAATCGCCAACGAGCTGAAGGCGCCCGTCCAGCTGTCATCGATCGGCGAAAATGCGCCAGCTCGCGTGACCGACAGCACGTCCATTTCCGGTAACCCTGACCCGGCGCTGTACCACAACGTGCCCGATCGTGACATCGCCAGATCCACCGCGCCGCCCCCGCGACGTATGCTCACGCCTTCAAGCAGCGCCACCGCCGGCCCGGTCGTCTCGAGGCGATCCTGATCGAACGGCGCCGCCATCAGCACGCCGGTCGGCGTGACGAACAGCACGTGGCCCGACGATACGTATCGCGCAAATATGCCGCGCGCGATGGCGTGATGCTTGTGCGTTTTGAGGTCCAGCACGGCGATGTCGTTCGTCGTCGCCACGTTCGTTCCCGGGCCGCCGCGATCGATCACCATCAGCACGCCGCGCCCATTAGGCAGCGGATCCGGCCAGTTGTGCTGCAGCTCGCCGTTCGCGGTATCGCGAACAGACACGGCCTCAGGCGCGCCGCCCGTCGCAGGTACACGCACCAACGGGCCCACGCCTCTGGCGTCGAAGTAGATGTAGCCGTCGTACCCGAATGCCACGCCCGGCCCGCCGACACCGGTGGACGTCACCGTCGTTGCCGGTCCGCCGGCCACCGGCATCACGTTGATTTCGGCACTGCCCGGCGCGCCGCTCATGAAGCCGATCTGTGATCCGTCGGGGGAAAAGACCGGATTGAAGGCCCCCTCCGTTCCCGCCAGTTCCACCGGCTCCAGTTGGTCGCGCGACTTGATGAGCAAGCGACCCGACTCTCCCGAGTACAGGAGCTTCGATCCATCCGGCGACACCGAGAATGGCGACCACAGCGTGTTGCCCAGGCGCTTGCCAGTGGGCAGATCCACATGGTACCGCGACACCGCCGCCGGCGGCGCCGGGCGCCACATCATCGCGGCGGTCGTGAGTGCCAGCAGGCCGGCGGCGATCACGGCAGGCACCGCGACACGCTGCCGCCACCCGGCAGACAGCGCGACGTCGGCGTAGATGCCGTG
>Ga0163155_10002516_pt1 | contig 20367 bp, 13 predicted proteins | sample OliLakLV19SP4G1_FD_148611 | JGI IMG/M metagenome (GOLD analysis project Ga0163155, IMG submission 148611) | Freshwater microbial mat bacterial communities from Lake Vanda, McMurdo Dry Valleys, Antarctica - Oligotrophic Lake LV.19.SP4.G1 | ecosystem: Environmental > Aquatic > Freshwater > Lake >... | reverse complement strand
CTTCAGCACGTATGACGCGCCCGATCCTTTTCTATTGCAGCATTTCTGCGTCAGATTTCAATGCACAAGGCGCTAGAGAATGAGATTTTTGATTGTAAGCGCGCAAGAATTCTTAAAATGGCCGTTTCTTCTTTTTACTTGCGAGGGCTTTAGCATGGCAGATTCAGACGGATTTGGCTTTGGCATTGTGGGGCTGGGCACCATCGCGGAGTTCCACGCGAACGCCATCCAAGCCATGAGCGGCGGGCACCTCGTGGCCGCGTATTCGCGCAAAGGCGGCGAACGCGCGGACAAATTCGCCAAGGACTTCGGTGTCCAAGTTCAGACCGGCGACTTCGACGCCTTCCTGAAAACGCCGGGTCTCGACGTGATCACGATTGCCACGCCATCGGGAGCCCATCTGGAACCGGCGCTCGCGGCCGCTACACGCAAGAAACATATTCTTTGCGAGAAGCCTCTGGAAATCACACTCGAGCGCTGCGATCGGATGATCGCGGCCTGCAAGAAGAACAGGGTCAAGCTGGCGGGCATTTTTCAATCGCGTTCACAGGGCGGCGTGAAAGCGATCAAAACGGCGCTCGACGCCGGGCGCTTCGGCCGCGTGAGCGTCGTGAACGCCCTGGTGCCGTGGTGGCGCACGCAGGCGTATTACGATTCCGGCGGCTGGCGCGGCACGTGGGACCTCGATGGCGGCGGCGCGCTGATGAACCAGTCGATTCACCAAGTGGATATTCTGCAGTACCTCGGCGGCCCCATCGCTGAAATCTCGGCCTACGCGTCGTGCGTGGCGCATAAGCGCATCGATGTGGAAGACGTGGCCGCCGCAAGCGTGCGTTTCAAGAGCGGCGCGCTGGGCCTGCTGCTGGGCAGCACCGCGATGTACCCCGGCGATTCGGCGGAGATTCACATCAGCGGCGATAAGGGTTCGGCCAAGCTGCGCGGCGGCCATCTGGTGCTCTGGCAGTTCGAAAAAGAAGAGCCCGGCGACGCCGCCATTCGCGCCGAATGGGGGCCGCCTGCGGACGAAAAAGGCAAGGGCGGCGCTGGCGATCCCCGCGCCATCTCGTTCACCGGCCACCAGCGCCAGTTTGAGAATTTTGTGCGCGGATTGGAAGGCAAAGAAAAACTGCTGGTCGAAGGTCCGGAAGCCCGCAAAGCGGTGGAGATCATCCTGTCGGTTTATCAAAGCGCGCTGACCCGCAAAGCGGCGAAACTGCCCTTAAAAAAAACGCCCAAGCTGTCAACGTTTCCGAAGAAGTAACATAGATGCGCTAACGCCACAGCCGCGACTTTCGACCGCGATGGTGGCGGGGGACTCTCCTGTCCCCGGAGGGTTGCGCGGGCGAAGCGCTTTCCGTTTCTCTTCGTGATCTTCGTGCACTTCGTGGTAAAAGAAGCGCTGTGCTCACAGTGGACTTCAGGGCGAAAAGCATCATTCCATGTCAGACATCTTTGTTCCGTACGAACGCGTCATCATCCTGGCCCTCGATTCTGTGTGTTGGAATGTGCTGCTTCCGCTGGTGGCGGACAACACCATGCCGGCGCTGGCATCGTTTTTACGCGCCGCCAATTACGGCGTGCTTGAATCGACGAACCCGCCCCACACCGCCGCGGCATGGACGAGTTTTCTCACCGGAAAAGACCCCGGCCGCCACGGCATCGTGGATTTCGTGAAGTTCGATCCGACGCAGCATCGCTTTACCTTTCACGATAGCGGAGCCAGCCGAGCCGAAAGCATCCTGACTCGCCTCAGCAAAGATGATGTCTCATGCGGATCGATTTTTCTTCCCCGCAACTACCCGCCGTTTCCGATCAAGGACGGCTACATCGTCAGCGGTTTCGAAACGCCCAATACGAAGGTCAAATTCACCGAGCCCGAAGACTTGCGGGACGATGTGCTGGGCATTTCTCCGCAGATGCATTTTAATTTTGAAGACGATTGGGAAGAGGACAGGGACGACGACGCGTTCGGCCGCAACATCGACCGCGCCATACTGTCCGTGGATTTGCTCGAACGCATCGCCGTGCATTGCCAGCGCGAGCGGCCCGTGGCGCTGCAGATCGCGTACTTGCAGGCAACGGATATCCTGTTTCACAAGGCCTGGAAATGGTGCGATGCCGATACCGCCAGCCACAATGCCGTGCGCCGCGAAGCGGTTAAAAACTTTTTCAAACGCATCGATCAGATGATCAATCGCGTTTTTGGCCTGCACTCCAGTTCCAGTTCAAGCCAGCGCTTTCGCAAAGGCGGCGACGCGCGAACGCTCCGCATCATTGTCTCCGATCACGGTCACGGCAGCAGTGACGGCCGCGTCTTCATCAATAATTTGCTGATGAATTGGGGTTTTCTGACGCCCCTCAGCGCATTCCGGCGCGCCTCGCGGCGGTTCTCCTTGTTGACGATGAAGTCAGACGAACGCAACGTGCGCAGCCGGGAATTGCCCGTCGAATGGTCGCGCACGAAAGCCTACCTCGCGCATGTCGGCATCTATGGATTTGTTTACGTGAATCTCAAAGGCCGCGAGCCTCATGGCATCGTGCCGCCTGAAGAATACGAAAGCGTGCGCAACGCGCTGATCAAGCGCTTCATGTCCACGAAGATTCCCGGCACCGATAAACCGCTCTTTTTGAAGGTTCATAAAGGCGAAGAACTTTACGCGCGCAAGAAAGAATTGAACCTGCCCGATCTGATCGTCGTGCCCGCGGATGGATATTACCCGCGCAAGAAATTGACGAAGGGCGATCCCATTCGCGTGACGCCGAAATCCACCGGCGGCGTGCACCGGACCGACGGCGTCTACGCCTTCGAAGGCCCCGACATCCAGCCGGGGCAGGGCCCGCGTTCGAGTATTACCGATATAGCCCCGACGCTGCTGGCCGCGCTGGGCCAGCCGGTGCCCTCCAGCATGACCGGCAAGGCGATGCTGCATCTGTGGGGCGATCCCCCAACCGTGCAGATCGTTGATGACAAGCACACCCGCGAATCCCCGCGCACCCCGCCCTCCGCGCCCGTCTACAGCAAAGAAGAAGAGCAGGCCATCGAAAAGCGCCTCGCCGATCTCGGCTATCTGGAATAACGCGTCTGGCGCATCGCCGCGCGGCATTTGAAATGCGGTGCGGGGCTGCAAATTGACGAACGCGTTGGCGTCACTTAGGCTTTAGTAAATCAATCGCTTCCGACATCCACTTTCTCCCGGAGAGTTCACGTCATGCCTGCCATTCCCGCGCGTCAAGGTCCGGTCATGCTAATCGTCATGGATGGTTGGGGCCTGCGTGAAGAGACCGCTCACAACGCCGTCAAGATGGCGAAGACGCCGAACTACAACGCCTTGAGTGCCTCCTGTCCGTTCACGACTCTGATCACCTGCGGCACCGACGTCGGCCTGCCCAAAGAAACGATGGGCAACAGCGAAGTGGGGCATCTCAATCTCGGCGCCGGGCGCGTCGTGTATCAGGATTTGATGGAAGTCGCGCAGGCCATCGTCGACGGTTCGTTCGACACCAATCCCGTGATTCTCGGAGCCATCGAGCACGCCAAAAAGAATAACTCGCGGCTGCACCTGTTCGGTTTGATCTCGGCCGCGCGCGTGCATTCCGTGGACGAAGTTTATTTTGCCATGGTGCGCCTCTGCGCCAGGCATGAACTGCGCAAAGACCGCCTCGCCTTTCACGCGTTCACCGACGGCCGCGATACGCCGCCCAAGTCCGGCGAAGGCTACCTGTCGGAGTTGCAGCGCAAGCTGGACCTTTACGACACGGGAATTATCGCCAGCGTCACCGGCCGCTATTTCGGCATGGACCGCGACAAGCGCTGGGAACGCGTTGAAAAAGCCTGGAAAGTCATGGTGGACGGCGAGGGCACCTTTACCGCCGGCACTCCGGCTGAAGCGATCGCGCGAGCGTACGCGCGCGGCGAAACCGATGAGTTCGTTGAACCGACCGCGATCGTCGATGGCGCTGGAAAACCGCTGGCAACGATTCGCGATGGCGATGCGGTTCTCTGTTTCAACCACCGCAGCGACCGCCCGCGCGAATTGTGCGAAGCGCTCTTGAAAGAAGACTTCAAGGGATTCCCGCGCCGGCATCAGCCCAAGATACATCTGGCGACGCTCACCGATTACCGCGCCGGTTTCATCGCGCCCGTGGCTTTCCCCAGCAGTTCGCTGCGGGGCGGGCTAGGCGAAATCGCGGCGGCGGCGGGGCTAAAACAGTTGCGTATGGCGGAGACGGAGAAATACCCGCACGTCACGTTCTTTTTTTCAGGCGGGCGCGAAGAACCCTACACGGGCGAAGAGCGCATCATGGCCTCATCGCCGAAGTTGCTGCCCGATGGCTCGGAAGTGAAAACCTACGACCAGATTCCCGAAATGAGCGCTCCGGAACTGACGCGCAAAGCGGTCGCTGCGATTCATTCCAAAAAATTCGATCTGATCATTTTGAACTTTGCCAATGGCGACATGGTGGGTCACACCGGCGTCGAGAAGGCGGCGATTGCGGCCGTCGAAACCGTCGACAAAAGCGTGGGCGAAATCGTGCAGGCCATACGCGATGTTAACGGCGAAGTGCTCATTACCGCCGACCACGGCAACGCCGAACAGATGTGGGACGAACTGAACCATTGCCCGCATACAGCGCACACCACCAACAACGTTCCGTGCTTCCTGGTCAGCGAGCGGTTCAAGTACGCGAAGCTGAGACCGGGCCGCCTGGCCGACGTCGCGCCGACGCTGGCCTTCTTGCTTGGCATCCCGAAATCCGAACAGATGAAGGGCGTGAGTCTCATTCAAGAATAAAACGAGCTCAACAGATTGACCACCAAGACACGAATCGAATTTAGGTGCGGCGGACAAAACCCTATCTTCTTTTCTTTGTGCCTTAGTGTCTTGGTGTTAAGTCCGTTCCGTTCAAGCCGGCTGAACGTTGGGCAAGTCCGAGAAGTCATCCATCCGCGCGGCTTGCAATTGCTGCCGCACTTTCGTGAGCCACGAATCGGACCAGACGCCCGAGCCCACTTTTGAAACAGCGTGCCTGCCGGGAATGTAGACCTCGGGCACGGCCTTGCGAACTTCAGGTCCCATCGACGCCAGTACCCAGGTCGCTCCCCAGCGGATGCGGCGATTGTCATGCTTCATGGCGTCGACCAGATACGGAATCGCGGTGGCACCGAAACTGGCCAGCCCAATGGCCGCGCACTCTTTGGTGTCTTCCTTGGAATCGGCCAAAGTCTCAATCAGAGCGGGAATGGCTGAGGTGCCCATTTTGACCAGGCGGCGCAGGGCGAACTGGCGCAAACCGTCGCGTTCGTCATGTAGACCGCTCACCAAGGCAAGTACAGCAGGATCGTTTTTCATGGCTTCCACCTCACAACTTGTATGACACTTGTCTGTCGCGTTAACTGTCTTCAATTCTGACATAGTGAATGATAGCAAACGTTTTGCCACAAGGTGCGTTGTTGCTAACCCGTTGTTTGATAAACATTTAGATTGTTTTAATGACCTGAGTAAAAATGCGACGACACATTCGTTTGATCGATAGGAATAAAAAAGCGGCAGCTATTTCTAGCTCGCCGCTTCTAAGGTCTGAATAACTAAAAGGTGCTCTTGAGGACGCACATGTGCCGCGGTTTAAACTCGCGCTTTTAGTTAAACGTCTTTTCGATCTTGCTCGCGCCGCTCTTCAGGCCGTTGCCGATGGTGCCGCCGACCGTGTGAATCCAGAATCCGGTAAAACCGCCGGATCTTTCCTTCTTCGTTTCCCGCACGCGGACGACTTTTTCCTCGCGAACTACAACAGTCTTCTTATCCGCATCTCCCGCGCTCGCACCCGCGCAGGCAACGACACAGATTGCAGCCAAGGCCAACTTCTTCACGTCTGACATGAGCAGACTCCTCTTCCTAAAGAACGGTCCACCAGCACAATGAACTTATTAGACGGCTCCGGCCGCTACATCTTCATAATTGGTTAAAATCATCGTACGTTGAATAGTGACCAGACTCAACAGCTATCCTCCGCACTACTACTATTTCGTCACGCCTGGCGCGGAAGTATAGTAAAAAAAATCACCTTGTGTGGATTGGGGCGGCGCATGCACCCACGCGACAGCGACCCCCGCTCAACAGGGACGCCGCAAATTCCCGTGCGCCGCCGTATCGATAGGATAGACTCAGCGGCGTTCACTTCATGAGGGCAGCACGGCGCCGTATGGTTGGCAATATCAAACCCGATCCCGTTTCTACTCCGCGGCGGCTTGAATCCGTCGATCACTGTCCCTTGTGCGGAGCGCGCCCGCCGCTCGCGGCGCCGGTCCAGCCTGATCCGCCTTTCGGTATCAAGCAGTGTGCGGCGTGCAGCCTGATTTTTCTGTCGCCCCGGCCTCCCGTCGACGCCATGAAATCGTATTACGATGATTACTACGAAGGAGACGCGCAGCGCAGTCCGCGCCAGGAGAATCGCGCCCGCCGCCACATCAGCCGCCTAAACCGCTACGCCACCAAGCCCGGTCGTCTGCTCGATGTCGGCGCCGGAGACGGCTATTTTCTTGAAGCGGCGCGCCACTGCGGCTGGCAGGTCGAAGGCCTGGAACTCTCGCAGCCGCGCGTGGTTCACGCCAAAGAATGGTTCAATCTGTCCCTGCACACCACCGACGTAAGCTCCGCCCCTTTTCCCAAAGAGAGCTTCGATGCGATCGGCATGTTTCAGCTTATCGAACACGTGCACGACCCCAAGGCCTTGCTGCAGCGCGTCAATGGCCTGCTGCGTCCGGGCGGCGTGCTGATGCTCTCAACGCCAAATGTGCTGGCCTACGCCCGGAAAAATCGCGACGTGAACACGTGGCGCATCCCGCGGCATCTTTTCTTCTTCACCCCGCGCACACTGGTCTACGCCGTGGAAAAAGCCGGCTTCACCGTGCTGCGCCGTCCCTTAAAATTCTATGCCACGCTGGAAGAACGCCTCGGCTGGCAGCCCTGGCACACCAGCGGCCCGCTCTCGCGCGTCACCCGCGACCTCTGGACGCCCTTCGGCCTGCACCTGATCGCCCGCAAGAAATAACCCCAGCCGTCGCCGTTGTTTTCCCCTCCCCTTGCGGGAGGGGGTAGGGGTAGGGTAGGGGTAAGCGCCACGAAAATCAGAACGCGCTTTACATCTCAGCATCCGTCGCCTTTGCCATTCACCGTTCTCCCCTTCCGTCGCCGTTCTCCGCGCCTCCGCGCCTCCGCGCCTCTGCGCCTCTGCGATGCACTCGTGGCGCCGTTCGTCTCAAAAAAGTTCTAAAATCCTGCACCTTTTTTAGGAGTTCCCCGTCTTGCTTTCATGAACTCATGGGAAACCACGGTATCCGTTAGCAGCGCTCACTCGTCCATGCAACCGGGAGCGGGCAGCAAATTGAATGGGCCACATCTTCCCGCAGAGGACTTGCGGCCATTTGCGCTGCCTTTGCGCACGCGGCTGGCGCTGTGGGTCATGTTTGGCGCGGCTATGTGTGCCGCTGCGTTCCTGCTGGAACACGCCATCGCCATTCTGAACGAAAATGAGAAAGCCGCGCTGCCGGCAGTCACAACCGAACTCCGGCGAGCGGCGCCGAGCATCGCTGTGCCGCTGCCAACTCAAGAAGAACCCATCAAGGTCAACCCGCTCCAAGCACCGGCGGCTCCCAAGAAGGAGATGCCGCCGGAGATCGCCGAATTGGAAGTTCTCGCCGCGCTCACGAGGGATGATCCCACCTTTGACGCACGGACCGCTCTGGCGCACATCCAGCCGTATACGGATTCCAGCAACGAGGCCGTGAAAAATGCAGCCGCAAAATTACTCGCGCGCGTGCTGGGAGAACACGACGCGAAGGCTCGCGCTCACGCCCGCCGAGTCGCCGAGGGCGCGCAGGAACGGGTGGACGCCGGGGAATTTGCGGAAGCCGAGGAACTTCTAAAGGCAGGCCTTTCTGCGTTGCCAGCGGATGTGGCATGGACGGCGCACGGCCGGGAACAACTCGAGAAACAGTGGGCGTCGGTAACGGCCGCGCGCGCCAATGCGAAAATAAAAGCCGCTAAGGAGTTTGAAGCGGCCTGGCGCGGCGACGACGAGACGGCCAAGATTCGCGCCGAAGAATGGCTGAAGCACCGCGACCCTGAAATCAAAACAGCCATCGAAATCCTCAGAATAAAAATCGACGACGAGCAGCGCACGGTCCGCGTGCAGCGCCAGCACCGCGAAACGGCCATGCGTGCGGCGTGGCTGGAGTTCTTCGAAACGTTTTCTAGCGCCATCGCCGATGGAGATTTTGAAGCCGCTCAAACGCTCTGCAAACCCGCTCCTGAGGCGCTGATCCTGAAGGGCGGCGTGGCCCAACCGGTGAACGTTCTCGCCGGTTGCCTTGCGGATTTGGCCGCCATCAGAAAGCTGCAGGACATGGTTTTGGATAAAGCGAAAAACAGCAAGCGCGCGGTCCATCTGGTGCTTCGCAAAGGCCAGGTGCACGGCACGCTGGACGGCGTTGAGGGACGGCAGATTTTTCTCTCCATGACCGGCGGCGCGCGCGTCGGCGTGAAAGTCGAAACGATCACCGCGGCAGGCATCGTGAACGTTCTGGATCAGAAAGAACTGGATGGCGGAAATCTTCAACCCGCATTGTGGACGCTGCGCGCGTGCGAAAATTCCACCGAGACCGCGCTAGCCATGGCGCGGTCGTACGCGACGGCGCGGATGCAGTTGCCGGTTCACTGGACTGAGCGGCTGCGCATGGAAAAGTTCCGGCAACTGGATCAAAACGTCGGCGCCAAATTCTCTCATCTCACTGACGCCCTTTCATCCGGAAATGTAGACACGGTGAAAGTGGCGCTCGCCGCGGCGAGGGCGGCGGTGAAAGCGTTCGAAGAGTTTGAACCGCTGAGCGAACTGCGGAAGAAAGTGCTCGCCAACGCGGAGAAAATGATCGGTAAAGCCGAGCGTTCCCGCATCGTTCTGCAGAACGGCGTGGCGCCTTATCCCGACTACACAGGCATCGATACCGACCAGATTTCCCAGTATCGCGAAAGTCAGAAGAAGACCGATATCGGCGTGCAGTATGGTTTGAAGGTCGGCGCCTCCGGCGGATTGCAACGCGTGCTGATCCGTTTCGATGGCCTTGAAGCCGCGATCGGCAAAGCGCGCGTGAAAAAAGCGACGCTCGAGATGTACCAGATCGAATCGCCGCAATCGAACGGTTCCATGCTCGCGCTGTTCCGGCTGAAAAAAGGATGGGCGCCCGACGCCGGCACCTGGATCAGTTTCGACAGCGCCGCAAAAAACACCGACTGGGCGATCGCGGGATGTTCAGGCGATGCCGACGTCGAAAGCAAAGAAGACTCGAAAGTGATTATCGACGCGCGGCGAAACGTCTGGCGCTCATTCGATGTGACGCAGTACGCGCAAGACATCCTCGCGGGAAAAACCCAGAACAGCGGATTCCTTCTGCGTGTCATCAACGGCGAGACCGACCACCACGTCCGCTTCTTCCCAGGTCCGACCTGGAATCCTCGAAGGACAAATCGCTGCGTCCAAAACTCACGTTGGAAGTCGAGCAGGATTAGACTCCCGCTTCCTAAGCCATCCAGACTCCAGACTTCAGACTTTAGACTCCAGACTTTAAAGGAACGTATGGCAAAGAAAGCATTGATTGATCCCAAGTCGGTGGGGCGCTGGCTCGATCTGGCGAAGGGCCTGCTTGAACAACCCACGGCCGCATACAAGGAAGAATGTCCGCAGGCATTCATCCGCAAGTTCGCGAGCGATCGAAAAGAGCTGTCGATAAGCGAGGATGCTGCGGGAAACCTGGTCGTTAAATACCCCGCAAACGGTGCGTCAAAAAGGTCGCCGTTGGTGCTGGTCGCGCATCTGGATCATCCTGGTTTTTGGATCGACGACATAGCGGGTGGCCGTGTCGAACTCTCCTTTAAAGGGGGAGTCGGTGAAAAATACGCGCAGCCGGGCCAGCGCGTTAATTTTTTCGCGCCGTCGCGGCGGGAACCGACGGGCAGCGGGGAGATCACCCAGGTCAAGGAAGAAAACGGACGCCTGATTGGAGCCGAAGCCAAAATCATTTCGGGCGCCGCGTTCTCCAGCGGCTACGCGATGTGGGCGTTTCCCGGATTTTCCATTGAGAACGATGCCCTCGTGACGCGCTGCTGCGACGATCTGCTCGGGGCCGCCGCGGCGCTGTGCACGCTCGATGAGATGGCCCGGCGCAAGCCGAAAGGCGTGTCGGTCTGGGGCCTTTTCACGCGCGCGGAGGAAGTCGGTTTCCTCGGGACATTGGAAGCGATTCGCCTTAAAACGATCCCCAAAAAGGCATGCGTAATTTCTCTTGAATGTTCAAAAGCCGCGGGCATCGCTCCGCAGGGCGACGGCGTTATCGTCCGCGTGGGCGACCGCTCCAGTATTTTCGATCCGAACCTGACGGAAGCCTTGCGCCAATCCGCGGAACTCGTAAAAAAACAGCTTCCCGCTTTCAAGTATCAGCGCAAGTTGATGGATGGCGGCTCCTGCGAGGCCACCGCATTCTGCGCCTATGGTTACCGGGCGTCGGGTCTGGCGCTGCCGCTCGGAAATTACCACAACCAATCTCTGGAAGGCGAGACGAAATCCATCGGGCCGGAACACGTGAAGATCGATGATTACCTGAATGAAGTGCACCTGCTTGTCGAGCTCGCGCGGCATCCTGAATTATTAAAGCCGGCGGCGAAAAAACCAGCCTGGCTGCTCGAGCGGGCAAAGGCGGCCCGGAAGGAACTTAAGCCGAAAAAAGGTCCGCTGAAAATGGCGAAACGTTTCAAGTGGGTCGATTGAATTTTGGATTTTAGATTTTGAATTTTGGAATGAACCGCCGATTGAATTTTGGATTGAACCTGCTCTGACGTTCAAATCCAAAATTCAAAGACCGTCCGCGAATCCCAGCGCTTTCTTCAGTGCCGCGAGAGTCTCCGGCGGGCTGTCGGTAAGGGCAATCTCGAAAGATCCCGCGGCGCCGGTAACCTTATATACCTCGCTGGTGAGCGCGTAATCGCGCCGCAGCGACGCATAGTCGCAGCGGTCTTTGCGCTGGTTCACACTGTTGATCAGCATCAGCGGACGCGGCGCGACGCACGCGGCGACGTGAGGCAGATCGAATTCTTTCAGGCAGCCCGGCATGTACAAACTGAAGTGGTGATTGTGCCGGCGGTGTTCGATCAGACATTTGTAAGTCGCCACGCTTCGCAGCAACGCCAGCCGCGAAACGCCTCCGTCCAGTGCCGCCGCATAAAGCCCCCACAATCCGCCTCGCCCCACGCCCACAATCGAAATGGCCCGCGGATTCACTTCGGGGCGCGAGCGCAGATAGTCAATGGTGCTGAGCGCACTGAACACGCGCAGGCCGAAAAGGCTCAAGCCCGCGTTGAGCGCGCGATGGGCCCACGCGGATTCCGCGCCGCAGAGCTGCGCATCATACGCAAATTCACTGTCCTCGCGCACGGGCTGCATGCGCGATTCCTGCGCCGCCTGAAACCGGGTCTCGCCGATGCCGCACACATCGATGGCCATAACATGCGCGCCGCAGGACGCGAGCATGCTCATCAGCGCGGCCTGCTTGGAAATTCCCGCGATGCCGCGTTCGTGCAGCGTCAACACCGTCGGCGCAAAGGTGCTCGCATTGGGCGTGTCGCTCGTGGCCGGAAGCGTATAAAAACTGAAGGGCACAAACAGATCCTGGTTCAACAGCAGCCGGCCTTTTTCGACCATGTAGCCGAAGTCATGCGAGTGGCTTTCGACCTGGCTCCCCATGTCGCCGCTGGCCTTGGGAAGACGCAGATGCGGCCGGAATGTCGTCCGAATTTCGTCCTGCAAGTCAGCCGCTTCGGAGGCGCCCCGCGGGACCGGCAGCGAGGGTGGCAGCGCCGCGGACGTTTTCTTGTGGTGGCTGAACAGGCTGGCGGCATTGAGCGAATTGCTGACTTGCCCGGTCTCCGTGCAGAATAGAATTTCGGCCGGTTCCGGCGGCGTTTGCGGTTCGCGCACGCGCTCCTCCGGAAGTTGAAACACGCGCGCAAAATGTTCCGACGTTCGCGCGCGAATCTCTTTCACGAAGCCGGGCTGCTCCTCAGCGTTTGTCGCCGAAACAGCCTCAACGCGCCCGGCCAGCGCGTACCAGTGCCGCAGTTCGGCTAACGCGCCTTCCACTTTCGCCGGATTGCGATCGAGTGAGACGTTCGCCAGCAGCAGCGGCTTGGGCGCGAACGGCACCAATAAATCCAGCGCGGAAATCCCATGCGGAATCGAATCGATCAGATTCTGTTCAACGCCCGGCCCGCCGAGCGATTCGGCCTCCAGAGTATCGGCCACAAGGGCCGCGGCGCTCAGACGCGGTTCCAAACAGCACATCAACCGGGCCAATGCCGCGCCGCTCTGAGCGCCGGTGACACCCAGCCGTTTGGGATCCGCGCCGCCGTGTTCAAGCAGCACGTCAAGCCCGCGCGAAAGGTCGTGAATCATCCAACTGGCGAGATGGTGGCCGGTAAGCAGCAGCAGATTGCCCAGATGCGTCTGTTCATCCTGCACCGATTTTCCAACCCACGAACGGCGCAGCGTCGAATCATAAAATTCAAGACGCTCGCCCTGTCCGCAGAGGTCGATAATGAGCACCGCCATTCCGCGCCGCGCCAACACCTGCCCCAGGCGCTGCATATCCGCGTGCGCCTTCCCCTCCGTCCACGGTCCGGGGACGCACAGAATGCCAGGGTGGGGGCGCGGCCGGCTTTCCGGTAAGTAGAGATTGGCGGTGACGCGCGCACCGCGAATGCTTTCGTAAGTCAGTGTCTCGACGTTGTAGCCGTCGCGTTCGAAGCTGGAAATCGGTTTTATATTGAGCGCCGTATGTTCTGGCGCGGGTCCCAGAATATCCCGGCATCGGGAGCGAATTTCAAGTTGGCGCGACTGCGCTTGTTCGGGCGTGCTGATGCTGCCGAGTTTTTCACGGCGGCGCGCGAAGTGGTCGCGTGCCACATGCTCGATATATCGCTCCACCATTCCACTGCCGATCATGAAGTCAGTCCCATAGCCCCTCGTTGTCAAGGCATAACGCGTGCCACCACATTCCGCGTAAATTCCTCTTACCCGTTAGACGTTCGAGATGGCTTGAATGTATCTACAAAATGAAAATGCGCACTGAAATCGCGCGCATTCCACCTTGGCTTTGTCGGGGCTGGATTGAACTGGAAATTAAAGCAATAGATCGCTGCCGGGCTCGATTTTTCTGGGAGCCGCTTTCAGATTCTCGCCGTCGAGGCTCGTGAGCGGGCTGATCTCAATGCGGCAATTCAGCGTGCCATCGGCATGGCGCGGCACCTGGGCGCCGCCTGTGGTGAGCCAGCGCGCGTACTGTTCCATGAAATCACGGCGCGCGGTCTGCGGAGAATCTTCGCCTTCGGCATTTTTGATCGGGCTGAAATCCTCCAGGCGGGAGGTCTCGACGTTCAGCGTTGTATCGGCTTGCGACAGCGCGTCGAAAACAAACGTCTCGAACTTCACGCCGTTTTTCTCGCCCGGCTTAAGCACCGCCGGTTGACCGTCGCTTCCAATGTTGGGCACCGCCTTTTCCGCTTTATGATAGGGGAGTTGAAAGCCGCCTTGGTTCAGCTTCTCGATGAAGCCGACGTCGAGCACATGAATCGCTATGTTGCCGGCCCACCATTTCAGCTGGCCGTTGGCGCCCACTTCTCTTGCCACCGCTTCGGGCAGATCGGAATATTCAATGACGGAAAGCCGGCCGTTGCGCAGTCCGAGCACCCCGACTTTTTCTTTCCAGTCCCGCTTGCGGCAGACCTTCGTGGACATCTGCGATTGGGTGCGAACGTGGTGCCCGATAAATACCGGATCGCCGATGTTCGTCAGTACGTTGTCGACCTGAAAATAAAAGAGAGTGTCAACCCCGATGGATTTTATCCAGGCGATGGCGCCGGAATCCCAGAGCGCCTTGATCGATCCGCCGTGGCCGTTCGGTGAGAGGGCGATCTCGTCCTTGGCGTGCAGCAGAATTTTCCCGCTCCGGCTGACGGCGGGCAGGTTGGCCTGTTTGAAAATACGAATGGTGTTCTCGCCCATCCCGAAGAAATGGCGCTCGTTGAAAAACGCTTTCGTTTCAGCGTCGTTGGCGTCGGAGGTCATGATCAGCCAGGGCACCGCCGTTTTGTAGCGGCGGCGCAGCGCCAGGATTTTCTCGGCGTGTATCTGGAAGAGCGTGCGATCGGTGATCGGCCCGACTTTGAACGCGCCCTTGGGACCGTTGAGGCCCAGGCGCGTGCCCTGTCCGCCGGCCACGAGAAAACAGCCCACGCGGCCTTTGCGAAACGCTTCATCGCCGGCGTCGCGCGCGCTTTTCTCCGCCTGTTTTTCCAGCGGCGACGAGGGTAGTGGAATCACCGGCGGCGGTTCGAGTTTCACGTCGCCTTCAGCGTGATGCGCGCCTTCTAAAAATTCCGCGATCAGCTTATCGACGACGCTGAACTCAATCGCCGAGACCTGTTCGATTAGTTTATTTCGACTTTCGGAACTGAGTTCTGAGAAAAATTGGAACAGGTGGCCTTGGCCGTGTGACTCCGCTCGCGCCTTCAACGCGTTCACATCTTCTGGCATCTTTTCCCCCTAAGGACTGTGGACTACATCGCTTAAAGTCATCGCGCCACACCCATCCAGAGTCGACCAGGTATGAACTATTTTTACGATGCCGCGGGCGGGGGAAGCGCATCAACTGCCATGCCCATGGCATGATATCCGTGATCGACGTGAATCAAAGTTCCCGTGATGGCGCTGGCTAGAGGCGAACACAAGAACGCGGCGGTGTTGCCGACGTCTTCGGCGTGCATCACTTCCGCACGCGCTGAATTTTTCTTGTAATAGTCCACCATGATTTCGATTGTGCCAATGGCTTTGGCCGCGCGGCTGGCCAGCGGACCGGCCGAAATCACATTGACGCGCAGGTTGTATTTACGCCCCGCCTCAAGCGCCAGAACGCGCGTGTCGCATTCCAGCGCCGCCTTCGCCGCGCTCATGCCGCCGCCATAGCCTGGAATGACGCGCTCCGACGCCAGATAAGACAGTGATACGCAGGCGCCGCCGGGTTTCATCAGTGGGCCGAAGCGCTGGACCATCGACACCATCGAATACGCACTGGCGCTGACCGCCGCGAGATAGCCTTTGCGGCTGGTCTCAAGCAGCGGCTTCTTGACTTCGGGTCCGTTGGCGAGACTGTGGACGAGAATATCGAGCGGCTTGTCGCCGAAATCGGAGCGCACGCGGTCGGCGCATTCCTGCACCGTATAAAGGGGCACATCTTTGTAACGCTTGTCGTCGCGAACTTCAGCGGGCACATCTTCGGGCGTGTCGAACGTGGCGTCGAACGGATAGATTTTCTCGAAACTCAGTGTGCCGCCCGGGAAGTGGATTGAATCATCGAACTTGCCGCGCTCGAGGCTTTTGGAAAATAAATTCAACACGGGAGGCCACGTTCCCACGCACACGCTGGCGCCCGCCTGCTTGAGCGCTTTGGCAATCGCCCAGCCGTAGCCATTGTTGTCAGCGACACCCGCCACAAACGCGCGTTTTCCGCTCAGATCAATAGGAAGCATAGCTCACTCCTGGCGTGTTCTTCAAACTCTACCGCGCTGAAACTATAGCGCATGCGTGTTAAGACGATAGAGCAGAGCGATGTGGGCGTCACCCCAAGGGCGCCAAAACCATCTTGATTAAACTTCCAGCAGCATGCGCGTCGGATTCTCAATGCATTCTTTAACGCGCTTCAGGAACGTCACGGCTTCGCGGCCGTCGATCACGCGGTGATCGTACGTGAGCGCCAAGTACATCATGGGGCGAATGACAATCTGCTTGTTGACCACCACGGCGCGATCCTGAATCGCGTGCAAGCCCAGGATGCCGCTTTGCGGCGGATTGACGATCGGCGTCGAAAGCATCGACCCATACACGCCGCCATTGCTGATGGTGAACGTGCCGCCTTGCAGTTCTTCCAGTTTGATCTTGTTCTCTTTCGCCCGACCGCCAAAATCGACAATGGCCTGCTCGATCTGTGAGAAACTCAGGCGTTCGGCATGGCGCAGGATTGGCACGACCAACCCTTTGCCCGCGCCGACGGCGATGCCGATATCGTAGTAATTGCGGTACACGATGTTGCTTCCGCGCACTTCAGCATTGACCTGCGGAATCAACTTCAGCGCATCCACTGCGGCCTTCACGAAAAAGGACATGAAGCCGAGCTTGACGCCGTAGCGATCAATGAACGTCTGTTTCAGTTCTTCGCGCAGAGTCATGACGCCCGACATATCGCACTCATTAAAGGTAGTGAGCAACGCGGCGGACTGCTGCGCTTCGACAAGGCGCTGCGCAATGCGTTTGCGCATGGGGCTCATCGCGACCACTTCTTCTTCTCGGCCCGGTTCGAACGAAGCGGTCAACGACGAAGCTGATGTTTCCGGTGCGGCTAACGGGAAAACTTCCTTGGCCACGGGCACTTTTTCAACGGCGGCCTTCATCTCGGGCGCTTTCAACGCGCGCGATTTTCGATCGTCTTTAGTGAGGTCCACCGCCGGGAGCGGCCCTGTGGACGTTGTCGTGCCGGCTCGAGTACCTTCTTCGATCAGCGCGATGACTTCGCCGACCGTGGCGGTATCGCCCTTTTTCTTCAGGTGCTTCAAGAGGGTGCCGGAGGATGGTGCCGGCACCTCGACAGTCGCCTTGTCGCTCTCAATGATAACAACGGGCTGATCGCGGTCGGTAAACTCGCCTTCCCCTTTTAACCAGTCGCCAATCTGAACTTCGGTAATGGACTCGCCCACTTGCGGAACTTTCAATTCAACGGGCATGTAAGTTTCAATCCCTTCATCGAGGTCAAGCTACAGAAGCAGCGCGAGATTATATGCAGAGCCTTCTATTGCGACAGTGGCGAATCTGGTTCCAATACGCTCAAATGCGTGCGGGCTTAACTAATCGTTGCACGTATCTCCTTCATGCTTAGAATAAGAATATTTGGCCGCTGCGGAGTCCCTAGTGTCTACCGAACAAGCAATGAATGCGCAGCCGGGCTCCCCGACTGATGGCCCGTCTATTTCTGGGAACGCGAAATTGAGCGCGGAGGGAGCCTGGGAATCCGATCCGGTGGTGCGCGAAGAAGTCAAGAAGCGCCGGACGTTTGCAATCATCTCGCATCCCGACGCCGGCAAAACGACGCTCACCGAAAAGCTGCTCCTTTATTCGGGCTACTTGAACGTGGCCGGTTCGGTGCGCGCGCGCAAAAATCAACGCGCCGTCACGTCCGACTGGATGGCGATGGAGCGCGAGCGCGGTATCTCGATTACTTCCACGGTGCTGAACATCACTTTTCAGGGCTTCCAGATCAATCTGCTGGATACGCCCGGACATCAGGATTTCAGCGAAGACACGTACCGCACGCTGACCGCCGCCGATTGCGCGGTGATGGTGATCGACGCGGCAAAGGGCATCGAAGCGCAGACGGAAAAACTTTTCAAGGTTTGCGCGCTGAGAAAAATCCCGATTCTGACATTTATCAATAAGATGGATCGCGCCGGCCGCGATCCCCTCCAGTTGCTCAGCGAAATTGAAGAAGTCCTGGGCATTGGCGCGGCGCCTTTGAACTGGCCGATCGGTTCTGGCCCGGACTTTCAGGGCGTGTACGACCGCCTCCAGAAGCAGGTGAAGATTTTCGAGCCCGTCGCGCACGGGTCCCTCGTGGTGCCGACCACGATTGAATCGCTCGATGCGGAAACGTCGGTGCTTGAACCTGACGTCCGCAATCGGCTGCGCGGTGAGATCGAATTGCTGGATGGCGCCGGCGCGAGTTTCAATAAGGAAAAATTCCTACGCGCGGAAGTGACACCCGTTTTTTTCGGCAGCGCCTTGACGAACTTCGGCATCGAGCCTTTCCTGAGCGCGTTTCTTGAATTGAGCCCCGCGCCAGGCGCGCGCGAAAGCGACCAGGGGGAGATTCCGGCGGACCGCACACAGTTCGCTGGTTTCATTTTCAAAATTCAGGCGAACATGGATCCGCGCCACCGCGACCGCATTGCGTTTGTGCGCGTGTGTTCCGGGCGGTTCGTTCGCGACATGAGCGTGAAGCACGTGCAGAGCGGCGAGTCGATTCGCATTTCGCGTTCGCACCGTTTGTTCGCCAACAACCGCGAGAGCATGGACGAGGCTTATCCCGGCGACATCATCGGCATCGTCAATCCCGGTGGATTCCATCTCGGCGATACCTTGTGCGAAGGCAAATTGTTTCAATACAAAGGCATGCCGCATTTTTCACCTGAACATTTCGCGATCTTAAGCTGCAATGAAACACTGAAGCGCAAGCAGTTCACCAAAGGCATCGACCAACTCGTGGAAGAGGGCGCGATTCAGATTCTCAACGATCCCAACGCGTTCCGCAAAGAACCGATTCTAGCCGCCGTCGGACAGTTGCAATTCGAAGTCGTGCAGTACCGGCTCGAAGCGGAGTACGGTGCGAAGACGAGCGTTCAAAAACTGCCGTACGCGCTGGCGCGCTGGGTCGAAGGCAAGGCGGAAGACCTGGAAAATTTGCAGCTCCCCACCAGTGCGATGAGAACGATTGATCGCGACGATCACGTCGTCGCGCTCTTCGGCGGCAAGTGGGAGCTGGAATATTGCATGAAGCAGAATCCCAAGCTGGAATTCAAAGCGGTGCGGTAGAAAATTTTCGTAAGGAGTGCGTTATGGGACTGGAAGAACTCGGTTGAAGACCTCAAGGAACGATTGGCGAAATGAGGCTGCGATGAGAATCAATGCACGAGGTCAGGTAACTATTCCGGCCTCAATTCGAAAAGAACTTGAGTTGTTGCCCGGAACTCAAGTTGAGTTTTTCATGGATGGCAGCGAGGTTTATTTTCAAAAGGCCGCGCGAACGAATGGTGCGAACCTAATTCGAATGATGCGCGGCAAGGGTTCTGTTCGACTTTCTACTGATCAGATCATGAATCTTACCCGTCGTTAGGCACGCATTCTAAAGAGTCGCGAGACATAACACAGCGCCGCGGTGGCCGCTAGGAAGAGTAGCACGCGAACTCCAAATGTAATTCCCGCATCTCCTCCATTTTCAAGCGTCGGTATGGCTGCAAGCGCGGCCGTTGAAAGCGGGCTCGACGCCGCCGCGCTTTCGATCATGGGACGCCCTGTTTTCAATACGGTATTGAGAAGCAGTTCCATGTGCTGAAAACGGAGGGATGCGCTTTTGACCGCGCGCGAGCCGCTGAATGAATTCGCATCGGCCACGTAGAATTCGAAACGTCCCGACGCGCGGCGCGCGAGGCGCTGGCCCGCACCATCTTCGGCGACGTTGATCTGACCGGCGTCTCCGCCCAAAACGTGCCACGAGGCGCCGTCGTTGGAACGACTCAACAAGAGGACGGCGCTCTGGCCGGCGATAAAGTGCGGCTGGCCGGGAGCGATCACACGGTACGGGCCATCAAAGCCGCCGATGAATGCAATGTCGAGCGGACCGGGATTGACCTTGCCTTTAAAAACACGGTGGATGGTCAACGACGCCACCGAGCGCGGGGGCGTGGATTCCTGGGAACGGACGTCGTCAATGTTCACTTCGACGACCGCGTCGGCGAGCTTCACCAGTTCGGCAAAATCGTCGGTGAGGCGGCTTGCCGCGTTAAGAGTCAGATTAAATATCAGAACATACGCCAAGATCGTTAAACTAAACGTACTCCCCTCTCGCATTTTACGCCTCCAGAACCGCACTCATCAGTGCACGCCGCCTGCCAATCATTTATTTCAAGTCACCGAAGGGCGATGGCCGGTATGTTGAAGTGTCTCGCAAGGCCACACGAAAAGGTCGAGTTCAATAAAGTTGCCGAAATGAAAGCGGGCCGGCAGCAAGCCGGCCCGCGACAATCAACGCTACTTTTTTCACTAGCGCTTGCCGCGCTTTTCTTCGCGAGCCGACTGCCGGGCTTCGCGCGCACTCGCGGCGGACTCGCGCTGCGTTTCCTGGGCGCTCTGAGCCGCGTCGCGTTGCGAGTCTCGCGCCGCTCGCGTCGCTTCCTGTTGCTGCTGACGCGATTCCACTTGCTGCTGCCGAGCTGCTTGCTGCGCTTCGCGCTGTGCCTGCATCTGCTCCCGTTGAGCCGATTGTTGGGTGCGCTGCTGCGCGTCCTGCTGGCGTTCGGCCTGCGGTTGTTGCTGGCGGGCTTCGCGCTGCTGCGTTTGCTGCTGTTCGCGTTGGGCTTCCTGAGCCCGGCGCTGATTCACTTCCTGCTCACGCGATTCCTGCTGCCGCTGCCGGGCCGCTTGCGCTTCCTGGCCGCGCTGTTG
>Ga0163155_10002515_pt1 | contig 20368 bp, 32 predicted proteins | sample OliLakLV19SP4G1_FD_148611 | JGI IMG/M metagenome (GOLD analysis project Ga0163155, IMG submission 148611) | Freshwater microbial mat bacterial communities from Lake Vanda, McMurdo Dry Valleys, Antarctica - Oligotrophic Lake LV.19.SP4.G1 | ecosystem: Environmental > Aquatic > Freshwater > Lake >... | reverse complement strand
GATTGATATACTTTGGAAAGTTAACAATTCTTCTAGTACTTACGAGCAAACTTTCTTGCTCTGAACAGGAAGTGATAATTATTGATGTAATCATCAAGAAAAATAATAACGTGTTTTTCATTATTTAAGTAAGTAGGCAGTTTACAGTAAGCAGTTGGCAGTTCGCAAAACATTGAAAATCAATTAATTATTCTAAAATAAAAATGTCGTTTAATTCTGCTCGATTACTTATATTGTTTTTAAAGCTAGTCTTACTTTTATTTAAGGTAGCTTAAAGAATTCCTACCATCCTCACAACTGATTCCTTTTGGTGCCTTCTGAAAATAGCTGCGCTGACAAGTACAAAATTATAGGCTTTTATGATACCATTCTGGGCATAATTGACCCAAATTGGGACAATCTGGGACAGTTTGAGACATCAGGCGACTTGCTTCGACTTTTTTCTGGGATCGCCAAAGGTTTGATAAATCAATTCCTGATCTTTGGGCGTAATCAAATAACCTGCTAGGGTGATGGAGACTTTTTTGAGCCAGCGGCTCAGGGTTTTGCGGCTGATACCGTATTCATCGGCGATTTGTTGGCGCGTTTTTGCAACTTCCATACTACATCCAATTTTGTGAATCAAGTTTTTGACTATAAACCCAACCGTGCCTGTTGGTAGGTTTCTTCAAAAATAAGGGCTTGGCAAATTCCTCAACGAAGTGCCTATTTACAGCAAAGACAAGCGGGACGCTAATATTTCCATTCTCATTTTGCAAATGCTGTTTTTGCTGCACCAGAAAAAGTATAATGAAATCATTGACCGGGCGGAGTCGCTCAAGACCTATACCTACCGCTACCTCCGGCGCGACGATACTTTTCGCAGCCATTGTTTCATTCGGATGTTGCTCACCCTGCCGGATTGCAGCTTTCACAAAGCCGCTGTGCTCCGCAAAGCCGATCAATACTGGCAGCAACTAAAAGAAGTACCGCTGAATGTCGCCAAACAAAGTGCCGAAATTGAAATCGTCCCCTATGAAATGCTGTGGGAGTTTGTATTAGAATCATTGGATGAACGGTAATTCATTTACCATTAAGTATTAAATATTAAGTATTAAACATTAAGCATTAAGCATTAAGCATTAAGCACATCACTCCACGCTCTGGAATACAGATTCTCGGTCAGTAATAATTCTTGGTGATTACCGGGTAGTTGGGTGCTGCCATTTTCGATGATGTAGATGCGGTCTGCCTGTCGAGCGGTTTTCAGGCGGTGGGTCAAGACGATGATCGCGGTGTCCGATTTCAATTGTTCGAGCAGGTTTAATACAAATCGCTCCGTGTCGCGGTCCAATGCCGAGGTCGGTTCATCGAGTAGGAGTAGTTGTGGCTTGCGGTACAAGGCACGCGCCAAAGCGACGATTTGCTGCTGTCCGCCGGAAAGATTGATACCGCCCTCGCCCAACACGGTAGCGTAACCCTGCGGCAGTCGCTCAAAATAGCGGTCAAAACCATAGTATTGAAAAAAAGCAGTGAGGGCTTCGGGTTGATCTATAAGCTCGCCCAGCAAAATATTGTCCAACAGCGTTCCATTAAAAATTTTCACTTGTTGCGACACTACACCCAGCAGATTGCGCCAGTGGGAAAAACCAATCAGGTCCAAGTCAATACCATTCACTTTTATTTTACCCGATTCTGGTGGATAAAATTTTTGTAAGATTTGCAACAAAGTACTTTTGCCGCAGCCGCTTTCGCCGAGGATGGCAATCCACTCGCCTTTTTTTACCTCGATAGACACGTCTTCCAGCAGCCGTTTCCGACCTGGAAATCGGAATGCCAGATTTTGAACTTTTAGTTCTTCCAATTGCAAAATTTGTGCTTTAGGTTGCTCCGACTCTTCTTCATATTCGCTTTCGGTCGCCGTAAATTCGTACATTCGATCAAATGCAACTTTGGCTTCTTGGAGTTGGATATTGGTCATCGCCAGTTCGCCCACGGCATTCATCACCAAACCCACCATTTGTAAAATCGCCATCATCGCGCCGGTCGTCAGGATGCCATTCACTACATTCATCGAACTCCAAGTGATAACGCCTACCACAAACGCCGCGCCCACCAGTTCCGTCATTAGGTTGAAACGAATACCGATTTTACCCAAATCGAACATCGTTTGTTGAAAAAAACCGTACACCGCTTTGGTCAGCCGCGCAAAAATAGATTGTTTGTTCGCCACTTTGATGTCTCCGATGCCTTGCATAGTATCAATGTAGTTGCTTTCGTTGAGGGCGTAGGCACTCATCACGGCGCGTTGCCCCGCAAGAATTTTTGCATGAAAAGCATACACTACGCCCACAAAAACCGGAATCCATGCCAAGGTCACCAGTCCGATTTGTTTATTGTAACTAAAAATAGCGCCGGCGGCGATGAAAATCATCAGCACGTCAATCATTACATTGCCTACCAGCCGCGAGATGGTGCGTTGAATGCGCTGGGTGTCGTTCATACGCGCCACGAGATCGCCGGTTTTGCGATTGTCAAAAAAAGGCTTTGGTAAAAACAACAACGACGTATAAAAATAATCAATAATGCGACTATTGAAATCCCGGCTTTGCTTGAGCAATAAAAATTGGCGCAGGTAACTCAATCCGCTTCGCGCAAATAGTAAAAACAGCAACAGTGCCACGCCACTAAATAAACGCACCATATCCTTTGCCGGTAGAATTTTGTCAATTAACTGCTGCGAAAAAATAGCCGTCGCCAATCCTAATCCTGCTACTGCTACGCCAATCGCAAGCGCAATACCCAAAATATTCAAGTCTTCCCGCACCAATTCTTTCACCCAGTACCAGCGGCGGTTTCGGGTGGCGGCTATTTTTTGTAATTTTTCGGTCGGTTTGAATAACAGCAGACTTTTTGATTGCCACACCGCTTCTACTTGTGCCGCGCTCCAATATTGCACTTTCGGTTCTGCCGGGTCGCCAATTAAAAAAGTGTTTTTTCGCTCGTCATATTTATAAAATACCACATAATGCTGCAAATTTCCTTCCTTGCGTACGTGCAACACACACACGTCCGTACGCGCGCGCAGGCTGTCGAGGTCGGCTTCATAGCCTGTCACTTCCAAGCCCAGCTTGCCCGCCGCTTGATACAAACCCATCATAGTCGTGCCCTCGCGCGAGGTGCCGCTCATTTCCCGCAGCCGCTCCAAAGAAGCATCACTCCCGAAAAATTGTAATACCGAGCGGAGGCAGGCTACGCCGCAGTCGCTTTGGTCGTGCTGTGGGGTGTGTTTGATGGTTGGAAGTTTCATGTTGGAAAATTTGAATTGTAAAATGCCATGCTGAAACCTATAAGGTTTTTAAAACCTTATAGGTTTGTGTCCTACAAATACTTCAAAATGGCTTCGATCTTCGTCTCGCCTTTAAACTGTTTTACCAACTTTTGCTCCTGATTGTAAATAAAAATAGAAGGCACCATGCTTGTTCCAAATAAATCTTTAAACTTTCGGTCTCGGTCGTACAGAATGTGAATATTGGGCTGATTGGCTAAATCATATTCCGCTGCAAAATCTTGCAAACGCTCTATTGGCTCGTCGCTTACCAGCAATACATTCGTAGCTGCAAAGCGGTGCAGACTATCGCGGATGGCGCGGGCTTCGTACTGGCAGTACTCGCAGTCGGGGCGGAAATGAATAATTACTGTAGAGTAATGTCGCTTTAAAAAAAGAGACTCTGTATTTGTATTAATAGGTTTAAAAAAATAAATTTCTGGTAATATTGAATAAATTTTATCAATATTTGATTTAGTGGTTATTGTATTAAACAGATAAAAGAATAACACTCCTCCTAAAAAGAAAAAAACGTAAACAATAATTTTAATTAAAATCTTTTTCATATTTCTTTTATAAGTTTATTTAAATTAGCGCACTAAATATCATTAACTTGCTTAATAAAATTATATTTTGCTTTGCTGAATCCAGTTTTTAAAAACAACAACAATATTGCATTAAGCACAAAAAATATGACAAAACTAAAAAAGTATAAATATTTAAAACATAGATACAGGTAAATTACTTCAACTATTCCCACTAATGGATTAGTATACATTTTAATATTGGACATGATACTTTTATTATGTATTTTTACGGGAAAAAAGACACTGGATAAGAATCCTACCGGTAGCAGAAAAAATATAAAAACAGAATAAGACAATAGCATTTGAATAAAATCATCTTTAAAATTGAAATACATGAAAGGAACACTAATAAATATATCAATCGCAAATAAGATACAAAATACAAAAAAGTAATCACTAAGAAAATATTTGAATGCATCTGTTCTTAAAATGAAATTAAAGTAATAATTAGAATTAAAAGCAAAAAAATTATTTATCCCATACGTAAATAAGGCAACAGGTGATATTATCATAAAAAATAGCAGCTCTGAGTCAAAAAGATAATGCCCTTTGTATTTTAAAGATAAATAACTCAGAATTAAGAAAATTGTCTTATATATAAATCCTGATAGCAGAGAAATTGTAAGTTTAGAAGATATTCTAAAAATAGTAAATTTTTCACTATTAATATTTAATTGATTGTTTCCAAATACTTCTAAATGATTTACTTTAAAATAACATACCACCAACAACAGGAAAAAGAGTAAAAATAAGAAGCTAAATAAGTAGTGAGAGCTTAGAGTTGCTTTAAAGTAAATTAAAAATGCTAAAGATGAAACAAAAGTAAAAATAAGCAGTCCTGTAAATAACAGGTATGTCTTCTTGAAATTATATTGATAAGTGAGATTAAATCTTATACAAAAAGAGAGAAATATACCGATAAATGTGTAGGATAAAAATGAAATGACATCTAAAAAATTAAAAAAAGGAGATAGTGACAGCAATAATAGATTGATTACTAATAAAATATTTATAAATGAAATTTCGTTGCCTATAAACCATAAAATAAATTTTTGGTATATACTTAAAGGCATATAATTGATATTGAATAATACAATACCTTTATAAGAAGGTAAAAAATCTTTTGAAAAAACGATTATGAATAAAGCTAAATTAAAATATAGTATTATATAATTTTTATATTCATAGAATGAACCTTCGAAAACGGATGTTATATAAATAAGAAAAATACTATTTAAAATAGAAAAAAATGTTGCTCCTATTTTAAGACTCGAAATTACTGAACTCGATCCAATAATTTCACTAATCATTTTTTTTGAAGCAAGATTAAGAAAATTGTTTTTCATTTATGTATTGTCGGTTCTTGATGAATGATACTGCAAATAAATATGTAGCTTAAATGATAAATATTGTTATTTTTTAAATAACAAAAATCAATACTTTATGCAAAATTCAGCAATTCAATTCTGTTAGCTTAATTAGCTTGAGGTTTTAAATATTTATCAATGTTTTGAAAATCTAACTCTGATTTATTTCCGTGAAAATACGTAATTCCCGAATCTAATAACACTATTTTATCTGCTAAAGCCTCCACATGAGATAGCACATGAGATGTAAATAAAATGTATCTGTTTGTTTTTATTTTATTGAGATAATTTATAACGTTATTCGTTACAATAAAATCAAGACCATCAAAAGGCTCATCCCAAATGATATACAAAGGGTCATGTAGTAAAGAGGAGATTAAAGAAATTTTTCTTTTAGTTCCAGATGAATAATTTTTTATCTTTTCTGTTTTAAATTTTTGCCGTTCTTCAAATAAAAAGATATCAAGTAATTCTTCTAACTTACTTGTATATTCTTTGACGCTGTATATATTACAAACAAATTTTATATACTCAAATCCCGTGAACTCCTCTATTAAGATACTATCGCTCACAAAGGCTCCTATTTGCTTTTTTAATTTTATAGGATAATCTATCTTGATTGATGAATCATCAAAACATATATCCCCATCAGTTAAAGGAATTAAATCTAATAACAATTTTAGGAAAGTGCTTTTTCCTGAGCCATTTTTTCCAATAATTGCTAAGCAAAACCCTTTTTCTAATTCAAAATTTATTGACTGGAGTACAATTTTTTTATTATATTGCTTACTAATGTTTACTACTCTTAACATAATTGTATTTTAAATTATTTAAAAATTCGTCCGTTTTGTTCATTTTTAAAATGAACAAAACGGACGAATAATACCATTTTTATCCGCCATTAATCCATTCAGCAAAAAACCAACCGGCACAAAAAGCTCCTGCCGGCAAAGCTGCTGGATTAAATACAGCTATAACTCCAATTATTGTACAAGCACCGTCAATAATCTCCTTAGCAGTCTGTTTACCTCCTGCTTGTAAGTTGTACATTTGATCTAAATTCAAAATAGTCATACCTTAGTTTTTAATGTGAAAAAATATCATTTACAATTAGAGGCAAGTGCTGCGCCGAGTATAACACCCCCACATGTTGGACCAAATATTAATGTCCCAATAGGCCAAAAAGCAGCCCCTACGCAAGAGATCACGCCAACTGCATATACAGCATCGCAATCTTTTGCAATTACTTTTCCTCCCTGTAATTTTTCCATTTTTGTGAATTCCAATGGTTTCATAATTTTTGATTTTAGAAAATAAATTATTTACACCGAGCTTATTTTAAGTGCCGTCCGTGTTTCGGCACTATTGGTGCGCACCAAGTATCTTTTTCAAGGTATCAAGTCAAAAGTACGAGATACGTTTGGAGAAATTACTGTAAATTTAACTGCAAAAACACGATAAATAGTACCCATACCAGCAGCCCTACGCCATACGTAGCCGCTACGAAGCCGACCATTCGCGTCCAATGTTTTTGGAGAAGATAGCTCATGCCGCCTGCTAATAAAAGCCAAAAGACAATTTCAAACACATTTACTACACTAAGTGGGTAGTATAGCCAAGTAGGTATCTTGCCTACCCAGCCTAATAAGGAAAAAACGTCCGCTCTTATCAAGTCTTCGATGGTTTGGATGTCCATAAATTGGACGACCATCATGTACACTAATTTGCCAACGGCGTAAATGACTGCGGCTTTGACAACCATAGCGAAAATCGCACTAAATTTCAATTTATAATCTAGCAGAATTGCGCCAGTAGCGAGGCAAATACTAACCAGAAAGGTTTGAAATAATAGCGTTACAGGTATGAAGAAATACCTTAGCCACGTCCACGTATTTTGCTTGTCTATAAATGCGTCTATGCGCTCTATGGTGAGTTGTTCGCCCAGCGTATTGTAATATACTTGCTCCGTAAGCACGTACTTTTGCTGAATGTGTAACACCAGCGCGTAGCTCACGCAGGAGAAGGCGAAGAGTACCCAAGCGTTAAGTGAAAAATATTCGCCCCAAACGGACGCTTTTTGATTCAAAGCAGCAGTGGCAGACATAATATCGGTTTTTATATGCACAAAGTTACAGGCATTGCAAATAAAATTTCGGGTAAATTGGGGTAAAAGTGCGTCATTTTGGGTAAATGTGGGAACTGCTACGCTCTAATTAGTAAAATGCAGGTCTTTATTTATGGAGCGCTGTATTTCAAAATCGCTTCGATCTTCGTCTCGCCTTTATAATGTTTGACCAGTTCTTGTTGTTGATTGTAAATAAAAATAGACGGCACCATACTTGTTCCAAACAAATCTTTAAATTTTCGGTCTCGGTCGTACAGGATGTGAATATTCGGCTGATCTACTAAATCATATTCTTTTGCAAAGTCTCGCAAGCGTTCTACCGATTCATCGCTCACCAATAGCACATTCGTAGTTGCAAACCGATGCAGACTATCTCGAATAGCGCGGGCTTCGTACTGGCAATGCTCACAATCGGGATTGAAATAAATAATAACTGATGCCTGCGCTGCCGAAAGCTGTGCGCTGGAAAAAGTCGTACGATCCAGCTTCAAAAACTGAAAAGCTGGTAATGACTTCGTGCGTTCCTGCCGCTGCGCTTGCTCGCGTAGCTTGCGCGGGATAGTGCTAGCAAGGTATAGCAAACCCAAGCCTGCCAAGGACAGGCAAAGGAGAAGGATTTTCTTTTGCATGATAATATGGCTTAAGATGCTAAATATCTGACTAATAAATAAGATGCTATAAATCCAATTATTGCAAACAATATTATTATGTAAATGTTTTTTTGCGAAGTTTTCATGATGATAATATTTTACTTTATAAATATTTTATTCTTGATTCTTCAAAGATGATTTGCGAGAATATAAAGATATAATTCCTAAAATTGCAATAACTACTATAAATAAAATCTTCACAAATCTCGCTACTTCTAGTTCTGACAAAAATCCACCTATTACTATACCCCAGCAAAAGAATTCAAATACTTGAATTTTATTTTCATTTATTTTTCTCATAAAAAAAATTACAAAACGGGCAGATTTACTGCCCGTTTCTCATGGTGTTAAAATAAATAATTAGCTGCACATATCGCGCCTACTGTTAACCACACCGCAGCTCCACCGGGTACGGCAATGCTTAAAGCCAATGCTGCGAATCTACCAATTGCTAATCCAGCACAAATACCTGCAACCGTAGAATTACCGCCCCCTTCAAGGCAAATTAGTTGATCATTAGTCAATTCTTTCATTTTTCAATTTTTTAATAATGGTGATTAATAATTAATTTCCTGTTGAAAGTAAACCTGCACAAGTACCGACAAGACTTCCCACAATAAAACCTGATCCCATAGCGGCAGCAGTACCAGTTATAGGATTAGAGAAAAGAGCAAGCGTACCAACAATAGCTAGACCGCAGGAAAATCCGCCCCATTTACCTCCTCCTTGCAAATCCTCCATTTGAACCATTTCTAATTGTTTCATGATTTTAAGTTTTAAAGATTAAATAAAAGTGTTTACACCGAGCTTATTTAAAGTGTCGTCGGTGTGTCGGCACTATTTACGCGCGCAAAATATCTTTGTAAAGTACGAGGTACTTTAGTTTGTTATCGTTTATTGAGTAGTTGTACTAATTCTACCTTGGTGACCGTCCGTAGTTGAGGCAACTCAAAAAGGGTATCACTCACTGCTGTCAGCTCGATTTGTGATGCGACGATGTGCGAGGTAGCCATTGCACCATACTCCTTGTATTCCAGCACTACGCCTTCTACCCAGCCCATAAGCGCGGCGGGCGTATAGTTGGCTTTAATCTGATTGGTTATATAAAATTCTGCACTAAATGTTTCTCCGGTAGCTACGGCTTTGCATTAGAAAAAGCCACGCTATCCAGTTGCATAAACTGAAAAGCTGGTAATGACTTCGTGCGTTCCTGTTGCTGCGCCTGCTCGCGTAGCTTGCGCGGAATGGTACCGGCGAGGTATAGCAAACCTAAGCCTGCTATGGATAGGCAAAGGAGAAGGATTTTCTTTTGCATGGATTTATTAAATAATTTTACTTTTTTTATAAAAAAAAGGAATCACGAGTGCGAGTAACAAGATTAAATACCACCAACGCGGTAGTTCTTCAAAATAAAGAGGAATTCCTATTAAAACTAATGAAAGCAATATGCCAATAATGATTTTCATGTTTTTCATTTTAATAAATTATTACTAGAAGGCTAATCAACTTAAGTTGATTAGCCTTCATATACTCATTTAAGTCCTTTATAGATTGCAAGTCCCACACACCCTACTGTAATACCTACTCCAACTGGACCACCTGCGACGATGCCAAACACCCTCACGAGTGCCCACCCAGCACAAAATCCAGCAGCATAATCTTCCCAAGCAGGATTATCTCCTCCTCTATAGTCTTCCATTTTATCAATACTTAAAATTTTCATAACAAGCATTTTAATGATTTAAAAAATAGTTATAATAATTTAAATCGTATCTCCATAAATTCCAACGGCACACCCAACTGCAGGAGCAGCAGCTAAAGGTGCAAATACACCTGAAAATAAGAGTGCAACAGCTGCGCCGCACATAAGTCCAGTAACGAAACGACCTCGATGGTCTAGCGTACCTCCTTGCAAATCCTCCATTTGAACCATTTCTAATTGTTTCATGATTTTAAGTTTTAAAAAAATATTAAATAAAAGTTATTGCACCGAGCTTATTTAAAGTGCCGTCGGTGTGTCGGCGCTATTTACGCGCGTGAAATATCTTTACATATCAAGTGACTAAAACCCACGCTGTATGGCTATGGTAAGTTGAATTGCAATAACGCAATGACCAGCATGTAGACTGATAGTTCCATATAGCAGGTTACAGTTAAAAAGCTGGCGATGCATACTACCGGCTTTACTATAGACTTAAATTTTTACCTGATTGAGGCAGGATATAAAAGACGGCTAATACAAGTCAAGTATTAGCCGTCGCTGCCCATTACTTATTCTTATTATTTATTTCTGCAGCTTGGTTAGATGGTTTCATAAATCTTTCCAGCAGAATTATCACCGCATTACACACAATTAAATAAATAAATGCGTATTGGGGGTTTATAAACAAAATAATGGCAGATGGAAAAATCATCAAGATTTTTGACAGCAATGTCAATTTTCCGTTACTTGTCATAAGTCATAAATTTACTAATCCACAAAAAGGCACAATGCTCCTGAGACGATTCCGGCAAGGGGTTCAATAAACTGTAACCAACCGAAATTAAGAAACACGTAACTTGACCAGCTGAAGGTTTACCACCCCCTTCCAATGCTTCCATTTGATTTACTTCCAATTTTTTCATAATTTTAAAAGTTTTTTGAATAATAAATGAAATTGTTTACACCGAGCTTATTTAAAGTGTCGTCAGTGTTTCGGCACTATTTACGCGCGCAAAATATCTTTGTAAAGTACGAGGTACTTTAGTTTGTTATCGTTTATTGAGTAGTTGTACTAATTCTACCTTGGTGACCGTCCGTAGTTGAGGCAACTCAAAAAGGGTATCACTCACTGCTGTCAGCTCGATTTGTGATGCGACGATGTGCGAGGTAGCCATTGCACCATACTCCTTGTATTCCAGCACTACGCCTTCTACCCAGCCCATAAGCGCGGCGGGCGTATAGTTGGCTTTAATCTGATTGGTTATATAAAATTCTGCACTAAATGTTTCTCCGGTAGCTACGGCTTTGCGACAGAGATACCCCGCTATTTGTTTGGTTTCATTGGTGTATAGTATATTTAAATTTTCAAGTGCGCCTATCTTTACCATTACGCTTAAGTCCGTCATACAGGCATAGCCTTCCCGGTCTGCATAATTTGCAATGCTAAATCTTTGTTTGTCATTGTACACTTCCCGAGAGCGGTCTTTACTAAAAAATAGTTCATATTTCATTCCTCCCATGCTCACTTCTCCTTTAGGCATAAAGGTTTCTAATTCAAATTGTATGACCCCTGATGATTGTGCATTTAACGCTAAAACAAAAAAACAGTAAACACTAATGAGTAATAGTTTTCTTAAACAATACATATCAATTCGATTTTGAATGCTATTGAAATATGACGGCATTAAGGTCAACGGAGCTTACTGCCGTCATTATAAAGCTATCATTTTTTAGTTTGTACACAATGCATTGTACTGAGACGTGTAATACTGAATTTCGATAAAAGAATTAGAACTAATCAATAACGCAAAGGTGATAGCACAGACAAAAGGGTCATAGCCACCTTGCAACTCCTCCATTTTTGTGAATTCCAATTGTTTCATAATTTTTAAGTTTTAAAGAATAAATAAAAATAATTACACCGAGCTTATTTCAAGTGTCGTCGGTGTGTCGGCACTATTTACGCGCACAAAATATCTTTGTCATAACCATACATTACAGTCCAGCAAGGAAATTTCTTTGCTTTTATAAAAATTTGATAGCAGAAAATTACTCCTTCTGCACATTCAATGCTTTTATTTGCTCCGTCAAAGGGACATCATGTGCATGGATGGAAATTTCTTTAACACGCAAAACATTTATTGCATTATAAGCAACAAGACGATATTCCATCACTAAGCCTTCTTTTTGAAAAATGTCGCTAAAGAATTTTTGAGTTTGATTTTTTTTATCAAAAGAGAAGCTATCTGCCAGCCACAATTCCACATTCGTTTTCTGATTGGTAAATACATAAATGTACTTTTGACACGCTATGCCCAGTATATATTTCTTCTCATTTGTCTTTTCTTTCCGGTCTGCTTCTTCCAATTTAAACCTTGGATGTGCCTCGTAAGATTGTGCCTTTTCACCCTTTTCATAAGCAAAATAAGCATCATGTGGGGACTGAATTATAATATCATACATACTACTATCTTTCTTGATGGATACTTGTAAGAGATAGCTACCATCAATTTGAAATATAGTCATCTTTCCATTTAATCCATCGTATATAGAATATCCTAAGGTCTTCAATTGTAAGTCCTTCAATTCGTCGCTTACCCACTCATTTTGAAATTCGTATAGGATAGTTCCTTGAAAAGATTGTGCCTCTAAAGTTATAATCTTTATAAACAAAAGGAATATCAACGCTATTTTTTTCATATTTTAATAATTCAAGAATGGTAAACCAAACTTTAATTTAGTTCACCATTCTTATTTATAAATACTCAGCTGCATTGAAGTGTATAAGTTCCTCCGTGTCCAAATATTGCAAAGGTATTGAGGATTGCATTGAGCTGTCCTGGATTTCTTTCTGCAACAATGCTCAAAACTTTATTGAGCTGACTACAAGCAATTCCTCCCTGTAATTCCTCCATTTTTGCGAATTCTAATTGTTTCATGATTTTTAAGTTTTAAATATTAAATAAAAATAATTACACCGAGCTTGTTTCAAGTGCCGTCGGTGTGTCGGCACTATTGGTGCGCACCAAGTATCTTTGTTGAAAGTATAAGGAGTTACTGTAAATTCAATTGTAAAAACACGATAAATAATACCCATATCAGTAGCCCTACGCCATACGTAGCAGCTACAAATCCCAGCATTTGCGTCCAGCGTTTTTGAAGGAGATAGCTCATGCCGCCGGCAAGTAGTATCCAGAAGCCGAGTTCAAATACATTCACTACACTTAAGGGATATTGTAGCCACGTGGGTACGTTCTCCGCGCCCGTCCAGCCCAGTAGGGAAAAAACGTCGGCTTTCATCAAGTCTTCTATGGTTTGAATGTCCATAAATTGCACGACCATCATGTACACTAATTTGCCGATGGCATAAATGACGCTGGCTTTGACCACTATACCAAAAATCGCGCTGAATTTTAGTTTATAATCTAGCAGAATTGCGCCAGTAGCGAGGCAAATACTAACCAGAAAGGTTTGAAATAATAGCGTTACAGGTATGAAGAAATACCTTAGCCACGTCCACGTATTTTGCTTGTCTATAAATGCGTCTATGCGCTCTATGGTGAGTTGTTCGCCCAGCGTATTGTAATATACTTGCTCCGTAAGCACGTACTTTTGCTGAATGTGTAACACCAGCGCGTAGCTCACGCAGGAGAAGGCGAAGAGTACCCAAGCGTTAAGTGAAAAATATTCGCCCCAAACGGACGCTTTTTGATTCAAAGCAGCAGTGGCAGACATAATATCGGTTTTTATATGCACAAAGTTACAGGCATTGCAAATAAAATTTCGGGTAAATTGGGGTAAAAGTGCGTCATTTTGGGTAAATGTGGGAACTGCTACGCTCTAATTAGTAAAATGCAGGTCTTTATTTATGGAGCGCTGTATTTCAAAATCGCTTCGATCTTCGTCTCGCCTTTATAATGTTTGACCAGTTCTTGTTGTTGATTGTAAATAAAAATAGACGGCACCATACTTGTTCCAAACAAATCTTTAAATTTTCGGTCTCGGTCGTATAGAATGTGAATGTTTGGCTGATTGACTAAATCATATTCCTTTGCAAACTCCCGCAAGCGTTCTACCGATTCATCGCTCACCAATAGCACATTCGTAGCTGCAAAGCGGTGCAGGCTATCGCGGATGGCGCGGGCTTCGTACTGGCAATGCTCGCAGTCGGGATTGAAGTAGATGAGCAGGGTGGGGTGTTTCATATTAAAAGAAAAGCTATCAGAGATAGTCGAAAAAGTAAATAAATCCGATAAATTGAGTGTTTTTACTTCGTTTTGTTGTTTTGCCTTTGTAACAATCCCTGAAATCATAAGGGCGACAAATAATACTATGATTGCAGGAAGCATTCCCTTTACTAATGTTCTAAAATTTTCATCAAAAAACATACCCAGTATTTTTTACATGAATGAAACTATTGAGATTAAAATATTCAAGAATGACCAAACAATCAAAGACGGAAAAAGTAGTAATTCTTTCTTTTTATCAATTACTAAATGAAAAAAAGATCTTTCTATAATTTCTTCTTCATTTATATCAATTCTTTTTAACTTTACTTTTATAAGACAATATATAAAGTAGACTATAATGATAAAAAGCGCAATAGATGCTTCTGTTGCTGATGAATAATATAGGGAAAGTGTAAAAAATAAAACTGAAAATGCGATAAACAATAAATAAGATTCAATTTTAAGCTTGCTTTCAATAAGAATTGAAAATACGGGAGACATACTTATAATAAATAGCGTTATCGAAAAGTGACATAAAATCACAACAGGCTCACTCATCCCCTGTACTGCCCCAATGAGAAGTGATAGAGAAGCCATATTAACCACTAGAAGCCTATTAATCATTTTACAATTATTTTAAGAATAAAACTTGCAGTTGGCTACCAACTGCAAGTATCACAATTATAAATTAGCACCCTGCAACTAGATTCCCGGCACTAATTGCACCACCAGTCACTGTAGCAAGAGTACTCCAAGTACCAGCCACAATAGCCAAAGCAGTACCTCCCGTAGCAACCGTTGCTACTCCAAGCAATACTAATCCTGCAACACCAAACCAATCTCCTGCATTGCTACATTTCCAAGCCCCCCCCTGCAAGTCCTCCATTTTTGTGAATTCCAATTGTTTCATGATTTTTAAGTTTTAAAGAATAAATAAAAATAATTACACCGAGCTTATTTCAAGTGTCGTCGGTGTATCGGCACTATTTACGCGCGCAAAATATCTTTGTCCAAGTACGAAGTCAGTAATACAGTTACTGCAAATTCAATTGCAAGAAAACGATCAACAATACCCATACCACCAGCCCCACGCCATATGTAACAGTTACAAAATTTATCATCCGCGTCCAGTGTTTTTGGAGCAGGTAGCCCATACCGCCTGCGAGCAGCAGCCAAAAACCGAGTTCAAATACATTCACTACACTCAGTGGATATTGTAGCCACGTGGGTACGTTCTCCGCGCCCGTCCAGCCCAGTAGGGAAAAAACGTCGGCTTTCATCAAGTCTTCTATGGTTTGAATGTCCATAAATTGCACGACCATCATGTACACTAATTTGCCGATGGCATAAATGACGCTGGCTTTGACCACTATACCAAAAATCGCGCTGAATTTTAGTTTATAATCTAGCAGAATTGCGCCAGTAGCGAGGCAAATACTAACCAGAAAGGTTTGAAATAATAGCGTTACAGGTATGAAGAAATACCTTAGCCACGTCCACGTATTTTGCTTGTCTATAAATGCGTCTATGCGCTCTATGGTGAGTTGTTCGCCCAGCGTATTGTAATATACTTGCTCCGTAAGCACGTACTTTTGCTGAATGTGTAACACCAGCGCGTAGCTCACGCAGGAGAAGGCGAAGAGTACCCAAGCGTTAAGTGAAAAATATTCGCCCCAAACGGACGCTTCTTGATTCAAAGCAGCAGTGGCAGACATAATATCGGTTTTTATATGCACAAAGTTACAGGCATTGCAAATAAAATTTCGGGTAAATTCGCGTAAAAGCAAGTACATTCAGGTAAATATCGGAATACCTACTTTTTCTTCTTCTTTCGGTTCTTCTTCTGCTCCAACGCTTCTGGCTCTGGTGGTTTGCCCAATTTTTCGTAAATTTCCTGCTGCTGCTTCGGAAAAATAAGGTAGCCTTCGATCTCAATGCTGAGTGCTTTGAGCCGTTTCGCAAACGTCTTGGGTGTCACGCCGTACTCGGCTGCCATTTGCGTTTTGTTTTTTGTAGGTTGATCGGTCATGGTCAAGCGGTTTTTTTGAGTGTGTGTTTGTGGATAGAACCGCCGTTCTTTGACTTCCTGTTACTACAATCAGCTTAAGTTTTAAAGATTAGATTAGATTAGATTAGATTAGATTAGATTAGATTAGATTAGATTAGATTAGATTAGATTAGATTAGATTAGATTAGCAAATTTACCTTCTTCTTACCAAAAGTGCAAATTTTTTAACAACAATTATGTTGGAAATATTATTAAATCATCCATTCAGCCCTGAAGGGTGTCCACGCACGGAAGGATCATCCTTGTAGGGAATGAGGGTGGCGGGAGGAAATAAAAAACTTTTGTTACACTGTACTAAACCCTCTGCTCCATACATTGTAGCGATTCCAAACGGCACTTGTAATTTTTTTTGACTACGAACCCAAGCGTGCGCACTTTCAAGCTTTCTTCAAAAATAGCGGGATTGGAGCAGGAGATTATAAAATAAAATGCCGTTTTTTGGACATGGAGAAGTTATATATAGAAGCGTTATTTAAATCTATAGAATTGATTTTCAAATAATTGATTAAAAAATATTTTTTGTATTTTGGACAAACTGTATTTGAATTACTTATATTAGTAGATTTGCTCTATTCTAAAATAATATATTGGAAAGGAAAAACTGTGTCAACCTAAACGCTATTGAAGAATAAGAGCAGTGGTATTTTGAAAATGCTTGTACAGGCGGTAAAAATGCAGTCACCTGTACGCAGTTGGCAGTTGGTAATCAATTGATTTACATGATCTTAAAAATATTTGAATACGTCGTTTTAATTTTATTTTAGTATTAGCAGAACGACACAACTCACGCTCTAAGTCACTTACTCACTCTGTCTGGATTATCTTTCAAAAAACCGCTCCACCCTTTTCCTTTGGTGCTACTTCCGACTCGGCTTGTAGACTGGTAATAATGACAAACGGCAGTTGCCAGCGCGTCCGTCGCATCAAGATATTGTTCGTTCAAGTCGGTTTTCAAAATCGTGCCCAACATGGCTGCCACTTGTTCTTTGGAGGCGTTTCCATTGCCCGTCACCGCTTGCTTAATTTTTTTTGCAGAATATTCGGTCACCGTTAAACCTTTGGTGATAGCTGCCGCGATTGCCACGCCTTGCGCTCTGCCAAGTTTGAACATAGATTGCACATTTTTACCATAAAAAGGCGTTTCAATTGCCATTTCGCGGGGCTGATATTGCACAATAATTTCCTGCAAGCGCTCAAAAATACGTTTCAATTTCTCAGGCTGCTCCTCTTCTTTTTTTAAATTCACAACCCCCAAATCAATCAACCGCATCGTCTTGTTTTCAATTTCCAATAGTCCAAACCCCAGTATGTTGGTGCCGGGGTCTATGCCTAAAATTCGGTAGGTCGGTTTCAGTTCGGTATTCAATCTTTCTTATTTAAACTTTTTAAATTGCATTTCACATCTCTCATTTTTCATTTCGTATTTAGTAAGCCCGTTTGATGTAAGATTGGCAACTGACTGCTGTATGCTTTTGCAATATTTTCTTGTGTAAAAACCGTTGCCACATCTCCAAATGCAATAAGTCGCTGATTGAGTAAAATAACTTTATCAAAATAACTGATAACATTGGATAAATCATGATGCACCACCAAAATCGTTTTCCCTTGGCTTGCTAATTGATGTAAAATTTTAATAATACTTTCCTCGGTCGTCATATCCACGCCTACAAATGGCTCGTCGAGTAAGAAAATATCTGCCTGCTGACAAAGTGCTCTTGCTAAGAAAACCCGTTGCTGCTGCCCGCCCGATAATTCCCCAATTTGTCGCTCGCGCAAATGTTCGATGCCTACTTCGCGCAAAGCATTTAAAGTAATTGCATGGTCTTCGGCACTCATACGTTGCAGAATTTTCTTGTGCGGATAGCGTCCCATGAGCGTAATATCGTACACGGTAGCCGGAAACGTCCAGTCCACCTGACTCGTTTGCGGCACGTACACCATTTTTTTCTGATTCGCTTTAATCGGTTTTCCAAACACCAACACTTCCCCAGCATTGGGTTCTAACAAACCTAAAATCGCTTTAAACAGTGTAGATTTCCCCGCGCCATTTGGACCGACAAGACCGTACAAATAGCCTTGCTCGATATTGAGATAAATATTGCTGAGAATGCGCTTGCGGTCGTACGAAACCGATAAGCCTTTTATAGAAATGATTGTTTCTGCCATAAGTTGATGTGCTAATCCCGCTTTACGGGACAAGTTGTGCTAATTTGCCAATCCCGTTCTATGAACAAATTTTGAATGTAACTCTTTGTTAATAATTTAGAACATATTATTTAATAAATTTGCGGCTTTGATAAGTGCGGCATTTTTTGAAAATCGCCACACTCGTTCATCACCGATTTAACCGTTTGAAAACCAAGAAAAACCCGCCTGCCAATATTGCGATACAAATCACTACAAAAATAATAGACGTACTTCCCCCTTCTTTTGGCGGCGCTGGCTCGTTGCTGGAAGGCTTATTGAGTGCCTTTACAATGGTATCCGTATTATATTTCAACATATCAAGATAGGACGGCGCGGCACTTTTCGCATCGCCGATAGAATCCGAGTATAGCTTGCCGCCAATATTGATTTTGTTATCAGTTGCCAATTGTTGAATGAGCTTTGGATTCACGGTTGTTTCAATAAAAATGGACGGAACGCCACTTTGCTGAATGACTTTATTTAATCTGATAATATCCGAAGTTTGCGCCTCTGCATCAGTAGAAGTTCCTAAAACCGACTCGACCTGAACACCATACCGTTGTCCGTAATACCGAAAAGCGTCGTGCGAAGTGACGAGTACCCGTTTTTGTGCTGGAATGGTTTGAATTTGCTGTCGAATATAAGCGTCCATATCTTGCAACTGCTGCCGATACACGCCATAATTGAACTCAAACATTTGCTTTTCATTCGGAACCAAAGCAATAAGTGCATTTTTTATATTTTCGATGTAAATCAAGCCGAAACTGGCATCCATCCACGCGTGCGGGTCTGTCGAATTTTTATACTGCTTGCTTTCAATTGCTTGAATGCCGTCCGTCACCGTGACTACTTTCGCCGCCGTACCGGAATTCGCAATCAATTCATTGAGCCAGCCTTCAAAAGTCAAACCATTTCGCAAAATAAGATTCGCACCCGCCACCAATTGTGCATCGCCGGGCGTAGGTTCATAAATGTGAGGGTCGCCACCAATCGGTACAATGCTGCGTATTTCCACTGCATCTCCAGCAATATTCTTCGCCATATCCGCAAAAATCGAAGCCGTCGAAACGACGATTGGCTTTTTTTGTGCATTTGCTAATTGCACATTAAAAAGAAATGAAAACAATAGCAAAGTATTGATAACTAAGTGTCCGACATCTGGCATCTTTTTATCTGGCATCTGGCATCATATTTTTTGTACAAACAGATTTTGTGCTACTTTTTTAGATAGAATTTGTTCTTGCTGGCGGTCTACTATAATTTTTACTGACTCATCGTATTCAAAACGCTCTACTACTTCTATTTCCGTACCCAGTACGAGTTTCAACCGGTCAAGGTACTGCAAAAAAGGCGTGGTATGGTCATGCACACCAACGATAATGCCGCTATCGCCCGGCTGTAAATCGAGTAAAGGCGCTTGTTTGCGAAAAGCAAACACGCCAGCAGCATCAGGAATCGGGTCGCCGTGCGGGTCAAATTTTGGGTGTTCTAAAAACTGGTCGAGTCGCTCCACTAATTCCGGTGCTTGAATGTGTTCTAATTGCTCCGCCATATCATGTACTTCATCCCAAGAAAACTGGAGCTTTTCTACCAAAAAAACTTCCCACAGCCGGTGCTTGCGAATGAGGTGCGTAGCAAGGCGATTACCTGTATTTGTGAGTGTTACACCTTTGTATTTTTCGTAATGAATTAGTTCTTTTTCTGAAAGCCGAATGACCATATCTGTTACGGAAGCCGCTTTGGTGTTCATTTCTGCAGCAATCGCATTGGTATTTGCCGGCTTGCCTTCCCGCTCGACAATTTTAAAAATGGCTTTCAGATAATTTTCTTCTGTTTGAGAAACTACTTCCATATTCTGTACAATGAAATGCAAAGATACAAAATTTAGGCGAATCTAAAAATATTTTTTATCGGTAGAGGGAAGAGGGACTCCCTGTACACGTGTACCCTATTTTATCTGTTTTTAATTTAGATTAGGGCAAACGCACCAAAACTTGTTAGAAAATAATAGGAGACTACTAGAGATTATTCGGAAAAAAGGATTAGAATAACGCGCAGGATTCTAAATTTTTGTAATTTCTCAAAGGACTCAAGACTCTAAAGTTGTGCAGGGCGCAAGCCACGACGATGAGTTGGTCTCTAATTT
>Ga0163155_10002508_pt1 | contig 20399 bp, 14 predicted proteins | sample OliLakLV19SP4G1_FD_148611 | JGI IMG/M metagenome (GOLD analysis project Ga0163155, IMG submission 148611) | Freshwater microbial mat bacterial communities from Lake Vanda, McMurdo Dry Valleys, Antarctica - Oligotrophic Lake LV.19.SP4.G1 | ecosystem: Environmental > Aquatic > Freshwater > Lake >... | reverse complement strand
CGACGCCTTCCATCCCGCCCAGCGGCGCGATGGAACGTCCTGATTGAGTCATCGCTGGCGCGGTCTCCTTGCCGATCAGTTCAATTTGGCGCAGCCGGCCGCCTTCCCATAAGGCTCCGCGAAACGTGCCGCCGCCCAGATCAAGAACGGCCGCGCCGAGCGCGCGTTCGTCGACCGAGAGCGACCCGAGCGACGATGAAATCGGCTCGAGCGAAACGGCTTCGATATCAACGCCTGTCGCGCGAACGGCTTTTAGAAGACTGTCGAGGCGGTCGCTGGACGCGGACAGAAACGCGGCCTGCATCTCAAGGCGTTCGCCGAATAATCCCTCGGGGCGTTCGACGCCTTGCAGATCGCCGACGCTGTACGGCCCATCAAAGCGGTGGACGACGCGCCGGCCGCTGGCGGGATCGGGCGAGACGCATTTGCGCAGGCGCGCCACGTCGGCGGCGCTGACGGTGCGGTGCTCGCGGTCGAGATCCATTTGTGCCTTCGAGCAGCATAGTTTGACATCGCCCGAAAGCCCGACCACAACTGTTTTCACGTCGGCGTCGGCCCGATCGGCGGCGGCTTCGATGGCAATGCTGATCGCTTCGCTGGCTCGCTTCATATCCACGATTTCGCCGGCGCGTATACCGAAACTGGCCGCCGATTCAGCCGCGATGATGACGGGCTGATCGATGCCCATTTCAGCGACGGCACAGGCGACTCGCGCGCTGCCGACATCCACGGCGACGATCAGTTCGCCTGGATCATCGAGGCCCCGCAGGCGGGATTTAGTGAGCGAATTTTTTTCTGCGCGCATGATCAGTGAACTCCAAGCCAAAGTTTCAGCCGGTCCGCGGGACTAGCGGCGCGGGCGTGGCGGGTTGGTGATGACGGGCGTATTCGCCGGTGTGGCCGTTTCCGAAACAGCAGGCGCACGCGGTTTTACCGGTGCCTGCGCATGATAGACCTTGATGTATTCCAGCAGCGACGGATCTTTGATTTCGCACAGTCTGCGGCGCAGCAAGTCCTTCTTCTCCATCGTGCGCGGCTCGTCCATGGGCGGATCGTCGGTAAATGCGCCCCAGTAAATCGACGGGCCGCGATCGGTGATGACGCGCCACATGCCCGACGGTTCGCGCATGATGCTCGCGACTTTCAGCTGGCCCGGCGATGTGGTGAGGACATCCTTGACCGCGGCCATCAGCCCGAGCGCTTCGATCAATTCTTTTTCGCGCACGATCTTTCCCGTTTCAGTGCGCGAACAATTCACGCCGCTGACCAGAGGAATATCGCGGACCGCCGGACTGTCGGGCATCAGATTCAGCACCACGCCGCCCTGGTCCAGAACCATACTGCGTTCCACGCGCGCAACGGGCTTGCGCCATTCAATGTCCACGTCGATTTGGGACGGGTAGCGAAGCCGCACGGACTGGACGTTCTGAACCCACGCGTTGCCTTCCAATTTCCGGGCGAACTCGTGGCTCAATTTGGGTTCAAAGAGGCTGCGGCCTGAAGCGAAACTGGCGAGCATGATCACTTGTTCAAAATCTTCGCGAGAGATCCAGGAAGGTCGCGGCTTGTTTGCGAACGCCTGCCGGATCACGCGGTCCGTGAGGCGATCGGCACTCGCTGCGGCATCGCTGTGGCTGGATGCGCTGACGGCACCGAAGGACCTCCACAGTATAATAGAGATGCCGGTACCCACGGCAAAAAAGATCACGAGCGGAATGAGAGGACGAAGGAAGCGCCCGGTGTTTTCGCCCAGTGTCCGCGCGAATCCGGGGGCTTCAGGCCCTGCGGCGACGCGCGGCGCTTTCTTTTTTTCAGGACTGCTTTTAGCACGAGACATGGTCTTCCCCCACCCGATCGTGCGGCAAATGCGCAGCGGCGCGTGATGACACGGCGGCACCGCAAGCACGACACACGTTCTCCCCGTATCAGTATTCGGCAGGATTGGGCGGAGGACTTAGTGAAAAGCCAAACGTCGTGCAGGCTTGGCTTCTTGCCGGCGTCAGGACTTCCGGATCAAAATAATTTGTGTGAGCCATTGTCGATACAAACCAAGCGAACTGAAGATATTGTGGAATAGATTCCGATCGGGCTCGCTACTTGTCGCTGGGAATTTTTCAGAAACTTTCGCCAACTCGCGTCCTTTATCCGCGTGTGATCGTGCGGAACACGCGTGTTGGCCCGATTGAGTTGCGTTTCAGACTTAAATAGTGAGGAGAAATAGATGACACCTGTTAAGGCGATTCGTTCAAGCGCGACGTTGACTGTGGCGTTTTTACTGGCATTGAGCGTTGCATTTGCCACCGCGGGAGCGGGTGAGCCGAGCGGAGCGCCTGTGTTCAGCAATCCTTTAAATTTCACGAACGAGCTTTTTCCGTTCAAGTCGGGCGGCATTAAAATGTACACCGGCAAAGACCAAGGTGCGAGGATCGCCCAGCTTGACCTTTATCTTTCCGAAACTCGAGTGCTGATCTGGAACGGAACCCCCATTGCATGCCGCATTCTTCGTGAAGTGGCGTTCGAAGACGGCGAGTTAGTTGAAAGCACCGACAGCTATTTCGCTCAGGCTGATAACGGCATCGTCTATTACTTTGGCGAGTTGGTATACACTTACCAGAATGGCGTCATCATTGATAATGAAGGAAGCACGCTTGTGGGGGGTCCGACGTTGTCCTCCGATCCGCCTGGCACTGGCGTAGAAACCAATCCCACCGTGTATATGCCGGTCAATCCAAAAGAGGGCGACGAGTTCGTGCCTGAGACATTTAATCCGGTGACGGTGGTGACCGATATTGGGAGCATTCCCGCCTCGCAACTCAATCGACTTAGCGTGGCGACGGACACGAAGGTAAATGTTCCCGCAGGACGTTATGAAGGCGCCGTTGTTTTCAAAGAAAGTTCGAAGCTCGTTTCCGACACGGCGCTGAAATGGTATGTCCCTGGCGTTGGCTTCGTGATGGAGAAGAGCAAAGGCCAACGTCTCCAACTGGAGTCTTCCACGCTGGTTCCATTCGAGAGTTCCGTTCAACCGAAGGCGTTCGATCCGAGACACTCTGTCGCCGCGAGCACAAATCGGGCAGTTCCCACCGGTACGCCGACGTTCAGTAATCCGTTAATTATTACCCATGTTTATTTTCCCTTTCAGCCCGGCGCGATCAAAATGTCCGCGGGCAAAGATCAGGGAGCGAAGACCGCCGGACTTGATCTTTATCTCAATGAGACCCGCTCGCTGATTTATAAGGGGGCGCCGGTGGCCTGCCGCATCTTGCGCGAAGTGGCGTTTGAAAGCGGTCGACTGGTGGAAAGCACCGACAACTATTTTGCACAGTCCGACGATGGCACGGTTTATTACTTCGGCGAAGTAGTCGACAATTACGAAGACGGGGTGATCGTCAACCACAACGGAAGCTGGCTTGTAGGCGGCCCGGTTTTAACCACGGATCCGTCCGATACGGGGAACGACGACGAACCCACCGTTTTTATTCCAGCTAATCCGGCTGTAGGCGATGTATTCAAGCCCGAGGATCTTTTCCCGATTGTCGATGAAACCGCGGAAATCATGAAGACCGGGCAGAAGGTTAAAGTGCTTGCGGGGAAGTACACCGATGCGATCGTAGTTCAGGAAAGTTCGAAACTAGCGCCCGGAACGGCGCTGAAATGGTATGTCGCTGGCGTAGGGGTTGTACTGGCGAAATCCAAGGGCGAGATCCTCCAGTTGGAGTCGTCCACATTCGTTCAGAAACCGAAGTGATGAGGTCCCTTGTCGATGCGGCAGCCGGACCGGTGGAGCGAGTCCAGTGGCATACTCTTACTGAACCGTGTTACTCAATGCTGTGTGGCTGAACGGAGACAACGTCACGCGGCATTGAATTTTCAGCCCCATCGAACTGATTTTTAGGGCTAAAGAATGTACCCGCCGCGAATCGAACGCGGAACCTGCGGATTAGAAATCCGCTGCTCTATCCAGTTGAGCTACGGGTACTCAATGCGACTGTGATTATGCAACGCGCCTGCGCTTTGGCAAGGATTCAAACGGGACCGAAAATCGAACTTAAGGCTGAATGTCTTCGGGCCTCATGCCTTTTTTTTGATCCGCCGACCCCATTCCACGTCGGCCCGCGCCGTCCAATCGGCGGGAGCGGGCTAGCGAACCCGTCTTCAGAAAAGTACTCGTCATCATCGGTGACGAAGACCACATGCTTGCCTTTTCCAGCGCCTTCCTTGCCTTCATAGATGAATCATTGCCGCTCGGGCTTGGCGTCTTCCGCGAATCCCAGAGTGACTCCGCACATGAGCATCAACACCCGGACTTTCACCATATAAAGGAGGCTCTTTCCGAAATTTGTGTATGCCTGCGTCGCTGTTAAGCTACACCTAGGGCAGGCGTTCCATGGTCAACTTCCGATTCCTTCGCCGGAATCAAAAAAATCGGATATCCTATAAAACAGGATCATCGATTTTTCAGACTCACACGGTGTGCGTGGAGGACATCCTTAATGCAGGAGCGACCAGGGATGGAAGAACTGTCCGCGCTGGTACGACTGGCGCGGACCGGTGATTCGAACGCTTTTGGTGAACTGGTGACGCGCTTCAGTGCGGCTGTGCGCGGACTTTGCCTGATGCGTGCCGCCGACCCGGCGCGTGCGGACGACATCGCGCAGCAGGTGTTTTTGACCGCGTGGAAACGGCTGCCGGATCTGCACGACGAAGCACCGTTCTGGCCATGGGTGGAAGCGATCACGCGCAACCATTTGCTGAACGAATGGCGGCGCGTGCAGCGCGAACGGGGATTGAAACAGCGCTACACCGTTGCGTGGCTTGCGCAGAACGAGACTGAGGACGCCGCTGGGAACGCGGAGATTCTGGCGCAGAAAGTGGACGTGCTGCGGGAGTGTGTTGGTACTCTGCCGGAGAAATTGCAGCAGCTGGTTGCCATGCGCTACGACGACGGGTACTCCTCCGAGCAGATTGCATCGCTGCTCGGGCGCACGTCGGATGCAGTGCGTCAGACCTTTGTGCGGGTTCGCGAGAAACTGCGCGAATGCGTGGAGAGAAAACTGGGCAGTCAAGGGGTGATGTAAAATAAGGTATGAACTGCGAAATCATTATGGCTGACGCTGAATCGACAATGCGCTTCGAACATCTCACAGGCCGCTTTTTTGACGGCGCCTTGATTGAATGCGAAGATCAGGAACTGGCCGGGCTTCTGAAAGCCGAACGTTCGTTTGCGATTCGCTTTCTTGAACAGGCCCGCATCGAACGCATCATCGGTTACGGTCTCCATCCTGATTCCCAGCTTTCCAAGCTCGAATTTACGCTCGCGATTGAACGATGCATCGAGGTCCAGGAGTCCACCGAAAGCGAACGCTTTGCGCAACATGTCGTTCAGCTCGTGCGGGACGGCATGGCCACGCAAAGCGGCAAGCGCCTCGCCATTCGCGGCCGCCGCAAAGTTCAGCGCGCCTCTTTCTTCCCGTTCAGTATCGGCATCGCATGCGCCGCCGCCCTGGCCCTGGCGCTGCTGCTCGCGCTTTCCAGCGGACCGGTCGCGCCGCAGGTTTCAAACGCCGACCCCGTGCGGGTCGAAGCTGTCGATCTGAACATCCGCGACGAAGCGTTTGCGCCCGCCGCTCAAATTGATGTCGCTATCGAGTCGCCCCGTGCCGCACCGCCGCCGGTGGCCTCGGCTTCGCTACCCATTATTGAGGAGCCCGCGCGTCCATTGGCGGCGACCCAGTCTCCCACTACCGCACCTGACAAAAACGTCACGCGTGAAAATATTTTCGGCGCACAGAAAACGCGCACCGCGGAGTCTCCAGCTAAAGCATCGAACAGAGTGACATCTTCGCCTGTGTCCACGGGAACGGTGGCCACTACGCCGTACGCGCAGCAGTCGCGCGTCGTCGCGGTGATTTCAAGAATCACAAACGTGCGCACGACGAAACTGGTTTCTGGCGAGAAAGACGAAAAGCCTGTCGTCATGAAAAGCACATTCGTCGATGGCGATGTGCTGCGCGTCATGCCGCTGAATCTCAATTCTGGCGACGCGCCAGCTAGCCCGCGCAACGTGGACGTCGTACTTGCCGATGGCAGCATGCTGACTCTCAGCGAAGGGACCGTACTCGTCTTCGCCTCTGAAGGAACCGCGGCGCGGCCGCTTCTCGAACGCGGGGAAATTCTCGCGCGCGTCCGGCCCCAGACACCCGGCAACAATCTGATCATTAAGACCCGGCAGGGAGCAGAGGCCGCCGTGCTCGGCACCGTCTTCACGCTTAAGGCCGACAGTGCCGCCAAGCGAGTCGAACTGCGCGTCGAAGAAGGCAAGGTCCAGTTTTCAAATAAAGGTGAAAAACGCCTCGTCACCGCCGACGAGATCTGCGTGGCCGACGATGGAAAAATTCCCAGCCAGCCCTATGCCTTCCGCCCCAGACCCGCGATTCTCTCCGGCATCGTCACCGATAAGGAAAACGGCCGCCCGATTCCCCACGCTCTCGTCACCGTGGCGCCCTACGCCGAGCGCGCCCAAATTTCTCCCCGCTTGGGCGTGAAAACCGACGCACAGGGCCGCTTCACCATCCCCAATCTGCGTGAAGGCTTCGCATTCGTTCTCGCCACAACCGACGAAGGCGGCGCAGCGGGACTGCGCGGTCGCGGCGCCGTGATCCGGACGCGTTTGAGCAGCGGCGAGAACAACATTCTGAACATTGCCATCGATCGCGGCACACTGGCGGCGGGAAAGCTGTATGAATCCGGAGGCAAGCCCGTGGCAGGCGCATCCGTGCGGCTCGTGCCGCCGGCCAGCGACGGACGATCCATGGACGTTCAATTGAGCTCCACCGGCGGGCAAGTGGACTGGATCGCCGTGGGACTCGAGGGCGCTGGAAAGTACCTGGCGATCGTGGACAAGCCGGGTTTCATCGCGCGCATCCGGAATTCCAAAATCAACGATCTGCGTTCGCACTTGGTCACCCACTGGCCGCTCGAAGTTCAACTCGCGCCGTCCGCCATTCTCAAAGGCCGCGTGATCAATTCAGCTGGCGCTGCGATCACCGATCCGGCCGGCGCGGACGTGATGGACCCGCGACTTCCGCGCACAATCGTTTCACTGGCTTCGACGACCGGCATGGCATGGTCCGCCGAAGCCGAAGCCGACGGCACATTCCTGTTCAACACCAATTTAGAAACCGGGCCCTACGATTTGAAAATCGAACGCTTCGGCTATTCGCCGGCAATCACGCGCATTAATCTAAACGCATCGCAGACGCTTGATTTGCCCATCGCGCTGGAACTCGCCAGACCCGGCTCGCATTAAACACTCCCCCATTCGAATAATTATTTGATCCTTCGCATTTCGGGAAGCTCATTAGAATGCCCGCATGTTCATTTTCGGAATTTTATTCCTCGCCGTTTTCGGCGGGCTCTACGCGATTCTCTGCAATTTCCTATTCCGTCTGGCACTGCAACCGCTGCAGGTGCCGAAAACATTTGAAAAAGAATGGCGTCGCGACCGCCTGATTACATTCATTCTTTTTGTATCCATACCGTTGACCTACCTGGGCATCCTGCTGCTGCTGGCTGTCTACACCATTGGAATCGTGCGGCATTTTCGACCCCATGGAGCGCCGCCGCGGCTTCCACTTATTCCGCGTATACGACTGGAAGAATTGATGGTGATGGTCTTCAGCATGGCGCTCTTCCCCATGATCGGCGGCGCCATCACGGGATCGTCCGGCAACGACTACATGGCATTCCTGTTCGTGCTCGCCTTGCTCATCTTTCCGCTGTGCTTCGCCAGCGCCTATTACCGCCTCGAAGCCCACCGAGTTCCTCCGGGGCGCATTCGCATGCTTTTTCTATTTGTCTATCCGTACGCGTATGGGTCCATCCACCTGCTGACCGCGTTTCTTCTGATACTGGCGATAGTGTCTTCGCGCCTTATCCCTATCGAGTACTATCTCGTATACGCACTGGCTGCGGTCGTACCTGGCGGTTCTTGTTTTGTTCTCGCGCGAAGGGCAAAGGCTGCGGGCGACAGGGTCCGCGAAAAAGAAATGGCGGCGGCTACGCTTGCAATTCAAAACGTCCAGACGATTCCGCCAACTTTTGATAATATGAGGCCATGAGAAAACGTAAGGAAGACATCGTTACCGTTCTGCCCGAGGCTGGCGAACTGTTGCCCGTCATTCAACTCACCACGCGTCACACGTCCGGGCACCCCTGGGTTTTCCGGCGCATGGTCGGCGACGCGTACGAAGAGATCGAACCCGGCACGCTGGTCGAAGTTCTCGACAAGCACGACCAGCACGTCGGCCGCGGTTTTTATAATCCCCACTCCGAAATCGCCGTCCGTCTGCTCACCACCGATCCGGGCGCGTTCCCCGAACGGCGCTGGTTCATCGGAGCGATCACCCGAGCTGCCCGGTTGCGCCACGACGTCCTGAAACTTCCAGCCATCTGCAACGCCTACCGTATCATTCACTCCGAGGGCGACGGTCTCTCCGGCCTTGTCGCTGACAAGTACGACAAGACCATCGTGCTGCAGATTTTCAGCGCCGGCATTCACCGCCATCTGGAATGGATCAAGCAGGGCTTCAACGAGAATTTTCCCGATCACGAAATTATCGTTAAATCCGACCACCGCACCGAAAAGCTCGAAGGCCTCAAGATGGACGGCGCCCCGCCTCAAATGCGTGATGTCGTCATCCAGGAGTACAACCTGAAGTTGCAGGTCGATCTGCGGCGCGGCCACAAGACCGGGTACTTTCTGGATCAGCGCGAAAACCGCCGCCGCGTCGCTGAACTTTGCGCCGGGCAGGAAGTGTTCGACGGCTTCTGCTATACGGGTGGATTCGCACTGTCGGCAACACTCGGCGGCGCGCAATCCGTCGAAGCCTGCGATCTGGACGAGGACGCCATCGACATCGCCACGAAAAATAAAACGCTGAATCAACTCGGCGAGCAGCTGACCTTCACGCATGGAAACGTATTCGACGTCCTGCGCGACCGGCGTTCAGGCGGGAAAAAATTCACGCGCATCATACTCGACCCCGCCAAGCTCGCCGTTTCCAAAGCCGAGCTTCCCAAAGCGCTATCCGCCTACGCCGACATGAATCGCCTCGGCATGCAGTGCATCGCCCCCGGCGGCGTATTGGTAAGCTGCTCGTGCACCGGCCTCGTCAGCGAAGAAGATTTTCTGTTGGCGCTCCGTGCCGCCGCCGCCGAAGCGCGCGTCGAACTGCAAATCCTAGGTGTCTACGGCGCCCCCGGCGACCACCCCTGGGCCGTCCGAGTCCCCGAAGGCCGCTACCTGAAAGTCGTCTTCAGCCGCGTGATGCCAATCAAATGATTCTCTTCTCCGACCGCTACCTCATCGCCGTCAACAAGCCGCCGGGCTTCACCGTTCACGACGCGCCCGGCAACAGTGTTTCCGTGATGCGGCTGCTGCGCGAGCAGCAGGGTCTCACCGATCTCACACCCATTCACCGCCTCGACAAGGACGCGTCCGGCGTCCTGCTTCTGGCGAAAAATAAATCAACTGCCAGCGACATGCAGCGCAAATGGGGGGATGTTGAAAAAACCTATGTGGCGCTCTGCGAAAACGCGCCGTTCAACGATGCGGGAACGATCGACGCGCCGATTCTGGAGCATCAAACCGGAAAGCCCGCGCGTCTCGACAGTGCCGTGAAATATTTCAAAAAGCAGAACCCTCGCGTACCCATGCCGCCTCTTCCCGCACCGAAAACTAGCGGCGTACATCCCGCCGGCCGCGCCTCACAGACGCGCTATCGCGTTCTGGAGCGCTTTAAGACGGCGAGCGGCATCTACTCTTTGCTCGAAGTCACTCCGTTGCAGGGCCGCATGCATCACATCCGGGTCCACTTGAAACATCTCGGCTGCCCGCTCGCGCTCGATCCGTTGTACGGCCGAGCTGAAAGCAGTTTTCAAACGCTAACTCGCCTGCCGCTTCACGCCGCAAGGCTTGTTTTTCCGTATCAGAATAAAAAAATGACGATCGACGCGCCGTTGCCAGAGGACATTGCCAGCACGCTCAACGCGATTCGGCTATCGGGTAATGATCCAGTAATTCAACCGAGCTGATTTGAAAGGTGTTGAACATTCCAGTGGCCGGCTGTTCAGCCTCTTTCAACCCGTCGATGGAGTTCGGTTGAACCACTAACTCGTCGCGACCATCCATTTATCCAGCCGCTCGATTGTCTCGCCGAGCAAACTGGCGCTGCGCGGAAGATCGACCAGCCGCACGTACTCTCCGGCCACATGTGCCTGACCAGCAAAGCCAGGTCCGATGTTCAGTACGTCCATTCCCGCTTGCCTGAAAAGCACCATATCCGTGCGCGCGCGATTCCAGCTGTAGCGAACCTGCTTGAATAGCGCTCCGCTCGCCTCGCTCGCCGCGCGCAGCAGCGGCCCCGTCGTCTCCGTCATACATGCCGGCGCGTCGCAGCGCAGCGTCCACGCCGCCTTTACCTCGCCGATGTCGTGCGTCAATTCCGCAAGCTCACGATCCACATTCTTCAGCGTCTCACCCGGCGCCACGCGGCGTGAAATCGTCAGCTCGCAATGCTCGGGAATAATGTTCGCCGCCGCGCCACCTTTGATGAGCGTTACTGCGGCTGCCGCGCGCGCGTACACGTCGCCCAGCACTTGAACGTCTTTGAAACTCCGGTTGAGCTGCTCAACGCGCTGGCAGATTTTCGCCGCCGCTGTAATCGCGCTGAGTCCCTTATCGGGGCAAGCCGAATGCGCCGACCGCCCGGTGAGTATCACGCGCGCGACCGCGTGCCCCTGGCACCCCAGCGCAATCGTCGGGCAGACGTGATCGCAGCTGGCCTCGGTCGTGATCGCCCAGCGCCCCGGTTGTTTTATCAGAACGCGATGAACACCGTTCATCTTTCCGTTCGCCGGCGATTCCTCGCAGATTGTAAATGAACAGACAATACGCACGCGCTGCAATTGATTTTCCGATCTCGCGAAATGCTCCGCCAGATGCAGCATCACCGCTAATCCGGATTTCATATCCGACGTGCCCAGCGCGACGATGCGCTTGTCATCGCCCTCGCCCAGCGTCACCGGAGTCCACGGATCGTTCTGCCATCCCTCGACAGGCACCACCGTGTCCATGTGCCCGCTCAAATGCAGCGTATTGCGCGTGGCCTCATCGGGACGCTTCGGCTCGATGACGCAGAAGACGTTGTCCTGATCGTCGCGCTCGGAAGAGACGCCAACTCCGGAAAGAAACCGCTGCACGTAATCCGCGACGGGCGCTTCGAGGCTCGACAGCGATTTAAGGGAGACAAGCTGACGAACAGTTTCGCCGATCACATCGGCTCTCTCAGGCGGCACAATCATTCCGTTAAGCTACGAGTTCCCACCCAAAAACGCAACGCAAGTAGAAACGGCCGTCACTGCGACCGTCGCCGTGCGGACGCGTCTGCCTTTAGCGCATGGGGCAGTAAGGAGCCCCGGCCTCTTTATTCTCGCCGCCCCTTATAAAGCTGCGCCATTTTTTGATCGACAACATTCTATTCACATTACTACCATATGTGTTACATATCAGTCCGGCCGGTGCATCAAATAATAGAGACAGCGCGGAGGATTTATGCGGCACTCGTTCTTTTATGGTTTGGCAGTGTTTTTTTCGCTCAACGTTTTTTCCGCGACAGGCGACCCGCAGCTCAAGACCGATCATCCCTGGTATCCAGGCGAACTCTCCTGTTCCACGTTTGAACGCCTATTCAAAACACAGGCCGAACTCTACACGCGCATCACCGGCAAACCCGTTCAATCCGACGAAGACAAAGCGCTTGCGTCCTGGTTCTGGCGCAACATCAATTACTCGCACGCGACCGAAGGCACCGCCGATTATTGGGATAAGGGTTTCAACAAAGGTGGTGACAGCCGCAACCGCGAATATTGGACGGGACTTTTCGCGCACGGTTTCGGCCTCTGCGGCACCACCCATTCCCAGTGGACCGTGGAGATGGAAGCGCTACTCGGTCATTGCCGCGGCCGCGGTATGGGCGTCACCGGCCACAACAGTTTTGAAGTTTATCTTACCGGCGGCGCGTACAAAGAGGGGGCCTGGGCGCTGCTGGATCACGACATCTCCACCGCCATTTTCAGTCCCGACGGCAGCCGCCTGCTCTCCATTAAGGAGGTCATGGGAGACTTGATCAGGTTGAAAAATCCAGCCTTCAAACCCGAGCGCCAGCGTGGGTGGCGTGTCGCTGGCCTTCACGATGAGGACGCTGCGACGTACAGCACGTTCGCGTGCGCCGAATACCTCGCCGGCTACTCGGGCCCGCCACCAAAAATTCATCTGCGCGCCGGGGAAGCGGTACGGCGTTTCCTCAAACCCGGCCTCGAAGACGGCAAGACGTTCGTGTTCTGGGGCATGAATTATAAAGCCGGGGGGATTCCCGGCCTGGAGCGCAGCCGCACGTGGGTCAATCAGCCTGAAAAAATGTACGGCTCAAAAAATGGGTCGGGCCATGCCGTTGGACAAGCCCGCTTCGCAAACGCCGTCTATACCTACATTCCCGACTTCAAGTCCGGCGCTTACAAAGAGGGCGTCATCGACGAAAGCGCCGGGCAAACCACGTTCGAATTCTACACCCCATTTGTCATCGGTTGCACCCCGCCGAATGACAAAGAATGGGGCATCTACGACGTCGGCGGAAAGAACGGTCTCATCGTTTCAGGAAAATCAGCGTGCCCCGTTCGCATCTCCACGGATCAGGGCAGGACGTGGACGGAACCCGCGCCGCTGACAGCGGGGCTGGATCTGACGGATGCCGTTAAAAGTCATCAGCAATACTGGATCCGCTTCGGTGCCAGCGCCCAAAGTCTCGCCGATGCCGGACTAAAAATCCGCACCGTTTGCCAGTGCAACGTCGCGCCCATTCCGCGGCTTCACGACGGCGAGAACAAGATCACCTTCATGAGTTCGGGCGCGGGTGTTCTCTCCGCCGGACCCAATAAAGATCAGGCTGAAGCGCGCATCGTTGAAGGCGGCTTCGGCCAGAAGACCGTCACGCTGGAACTGGCCAGTCCGCGCACGGAGGTGCCCCTGGAAATTCATGCCGCGAGCTGGCAATCTTCCGGCGCGCCGCCAGCGCCCGCAAAATACCAGATCGACTATTCACTCGACAAGGGAGCCACGTGGCAGCCCCTCGTCAAAGACTGGCAGATCGTCCGCCGCGATCCCGACCCCGCGGATTTCTGGGGCCAGAGCATGTGCTATGGCAATATCAAACTTCCAGATTCCGCAAGTGGTCCGGTGCGCGTCCGGTTTAAGAACGACGGGGGCCGGCAGTATCTGAAAGCCGAAGCGCATCTGCTTTATCGCGTCGCGAATCCCGGTCCGACCGAAGTCACGTTCTCGTGGAAAGAAGCCGACGGCGGCGTGAAATCGGCCCGCCATGTTTATCCGTCAGCGCCAGGCATTGAAGACTCGTCTTGGACCATTTCGGCTGGGAAAAATGTGGAGACGCTCTGGGTGGACTACGCTTCGAAATGATGACGACTGAACTGCGCCTCGAGCACTATGAAATTCCCGCCGCCTCCCTGGGGGAGGAAAATCCGCTGCCCGCGTTTCGCACCGCGCAGCAGGATCTGCCCGTCACCGTTGAACCCAGCGTCTCCCCTGAAGACGCCGCGCGCCTGGGATGGCGCACCGGCTACCGTGTGCTGCCGCACCGCATGCAGGACGGATACGACCGCGTGAAACGCCCGCGCGCATTCCACGCGTGCGTTCTTGAAAACGACTATGTGCGCGCCACCTTTTTGCCGGAGGTCGGAGGCCGGCTCGTCTCGCTGATCCACAAGCCGCGGCAGCGCGATCTGCTCGACTGCAATCCTGTTTTCCAGCCTGCCAATCTGGCGCTGCGAAACGCGTGGTTCAGCGGCGGGGTTGAATGGAACACCTGCCATTTCGGACACTACTACCTGACCTGCTCGCCGGTCTTCGCCGCGAAAGTCACCGGCACGCAGGGTGAACCCGTGTTGCGTCTTTACGAGTGGGATCGCGTCAAAGGATTCGCGTGGCAGATCGATTTTCATCTTCCGCCCGGTTCCCGATTTCTGTTTACACGCGTGCGCTTGATCAACCCGCGCGATCAGGAATTGCCGATGTACTGGTGGACGAACATGGCTGTGCCCGAACGTCCCGGCACGCGCGTGCTCTGTCCGGCGGACACTGCCTTGCATTCCGCGAACGGAAAACAAATCGCCCAGATGCAGATGCCCATTTACGAGAACACCGATGTCACTTACGGTGCAAAGCTGCCGTCGTCGCGCGAATTTTTCTTTCGCATTCCCGAAGGCCAACGGCGCTGGGAAGCGGCGCTGAACTCGGACGGTTCCGGTCTGGTCCATGCGTCCACCGCCCGCCTGAAAGGGCGCAAAGCGTTTTACTGGGGAACGCACGCCGGCGGCCGGCGCTGGCAGGAATTCCTCTCCGTGCCCGGCCGCGCGTACCTGGAAATCCAAGCCGGACTGGCCTGCACGCAGCTCGAATCCGTGCCCATGCCCGCGGGCGCGGAATGGACCTGGACCGAGGCGTTCGGATTGCTCGAGGCCGACGCTCGAATCGTTCATTCATCCGATTGGCAGAGCGCCTGGCGTGGCGCTGAGACCGCATTGAATTCAGCGCTTCCACAAGCGCGGCTCGATGCTTTCGATCAAACGTTCGCTGCCACGACCACGCGCGGCGCCGACAAGATTCTGTCTCCAGGCTCGGGCTGGGGCGCGCTCGAACGAAAGCGCCTCGCGGCGCGGAAGCAGCCAGACCGCATACCGGTCGAACTCGATTTTGGCTGCACCGGTACGGAGCAGGAACCCTGGCTTGGGCTGCTTGAAAAAAAGGCTTTATCAGAGACCTCGGCCGAACAGGGCACAGGCGCCTTGATGGTTCAGGACGAATGGCGCGCGCTGCTTGAAACCGCATTGCAGAGCGGCCTCGGCGATCACTGGCTGTCCTGGTGGCACTTGGGGAACATGCGTCTTGAAAATTTCGATCCTGCCGGCGCGAAGGAGGCGTGGCTGCGTTCCTTGCAGCACCAACGCACCGCGTATGCGCTGCGCAATCTCGCCGTGCTCGCCAGCCGCGAGCCCACACGCGACAAACCGCCCGCGGTAAAATTTCACACCGCCGAATGCCCCATTCCTGAAGCCTGCGAGTTGCTGCGGCAAGCCTGGGAGGCAGGGCCGAAAATGACCGCGCTGGCTCTGGAGTACGCTCAAATGCTGGTGCAATTGAACCGGCAGACCGAACTCCATCGATTCGTTTCCGATCTGCCCCCGTACGTCCAGAAGAACGAACGCATCCAGATTTTCATTGCGCTGGCGGCATTGCAGGCTGGCACGCTGGACGACATTGAAAAACTGTTCGAATACGATTTCGCCACTATCCGCGAAGGCGAAGTGACGCTGACCGACATCTGGTTTTCGTATCATGAACGGCGCATTGCAGAGGCTGAGAAAATTCCGATCGACGACGCCTTGCGTCAGCGCATACAAAAAGAATTTCCGCCGCCACAGAGGATTGACTTCCGCGTCATCACCTGAAAATTATTTCTTCTTTTCCGATTTCAAAACCGCCATCACTTCCGAGTGCAGCGCCGCATTGGTCGCCACGCCGTCCGGCCCCCAGATCGTCGCGCGGCCGTCCCACGTCGTGAAATGGCCGCCGGCCTCTTCCATAATGGGCTGCAGCGGCGCGCAATCCCACGGCTTCATATCCGGATCCAGCATGATTTCCGCGCGGCCCGTCGCCACCAGCACGTAGCCGTAGCAGTCGCCCCAGGTGCGGTGCATTTTCGTAGTCGCCGCGAGTTTCCCGTACGCATCGGATCGCTCCATCGCGCTCGTGACGTTGGTCGTCAGCAACGTCGCGTCCTTCAGTTCCGCCACATTCGACACGCGGGCGGTCCGACCGTTCCACTGGCAGCCCAACCCGCTTGCGGCCGAAACCATTTCATCGAAGGCCGGAAGATAAACCGCGCCGACCGATGCTTTGCCGCGCACTTCAACCCCGATCAGCACGCCATAAAAAGGCACGCCATGGATAAATGTTTTCGTCCCGTCGATGGGGTCGATGATCCAGCGAAAGTCTTTATCGCCTTCGCTCGTGCCGCCTTCTTCGCCCACGATCGCGTGCAACGGATAATGCTTCTTGATCCGCGCGCGGATCACCGCTTCCGCTTCCTTGTCCGCGATTGTCACCGGCGAATTGTCCGGCTTGGTTTCCACCGTGAGCGCCGTTCCGAAATACGCCAGCGTCCTGCGTCCGCCCACGTACGCCGCCTCGGACGCCACTGCCAGCAATTCTTTCAGAGTCGGTTCGCCCATGATTCCCCGTTTGTTAATTCTTTTTACGCCAGGATGTCAAGCCGCCCCGATCGCCAAATTTTATTCTAGTTGGCTAGCTTGGAGCCCTGGCAAACTTGGGCGTTGAAGTAAAAAGGTTTACTGCTCGGCAGCTTTCGCGGCCCGTTCGCGCACCACGCGGAATGCGCCTTCCCAGATGCGCAGGAAATCGCGCCGCCGAGTCAGACACGTTCGCAGCGGATCAGTGACGGGATAAACGCCGCCGCCGCGCAACGCCTCCAGCAGCACTTGGCGCGCGTCAGCCAGCTCCGGATTCACTTTAAGCGCCACCTGATATTCCGCGTCGGTCACGCCCACCAATTGCATCAGCCGCACCGATTCGCTGCCGACTTTCAGAGTCGCTGGGATGGATTTATCCGGCACGCTGACGATCCAATGCGGAAACAAAACCACGCCGCTGTCGCCGATCTGTTCGGCGGTGAGGACTTCACCCACTGGAATTGATTTTCCGGTGCGCTGAATATGCTGCGCGGCCCGCGCCAGAACATGGACGGGAACTTTGGCATCGCGGTGACGCCATTGCACCATCAGTTCAACCCGGGGCTCGCCAGACTTTTTCGCGTAGGTGCTGGAAAATCCATGCGTGATGTACACCCAGCTCATGCGGTCGGCGCGCGGTCCATACTGCGCCACGTCGAACTGCGGCGGTAAACTCAACTGCGGTTTTACAGGCGTGCCATCGAGGGAGAGCACGCGGCCCTTGGGAACCAGCGCGCCAAACATATCGGTGTAATGCTTGTCCCTGGCCATCCACGCCGCGCTGCTGACGGCGGCCGATGCGGCAGGGGAACTCAGCGCTTGCTTCTTAACCGAGGGTACGCGCTTTTTCCCCGCCTTGCGCTCCATTTTCGCGGGCGCCGACGTACGGTGATTTGCACTCTTGGTAGCCATAAGCGACTTGCCTCTTCTGAACCCACCGGGCAGCAGTACGCTGCAAGAGGCCTAAGCCTCTGTATTTCCCACGGTATCCGCAGCCAACTGTTCGTCAGTGGCCAATCCGTAGCGCGTCATCTTCCGGTGCAGCGTCGAGCGGTGCACGGCCAGCCGCCTCGCCGCTTCTGAAATGTTGCCACCGGTAATCGAAAGCGTGCGTAAAATGATGCGCTTTTCTTCCTCGTCCAGCGTGAGCACCTCGCCGTCCGCCGGCCCCCGCATAATGGAGGCATCCACGGGCAGCACGTTCTGAGCAGCAATGAATGTTTCCGAGGCCAACTGTGATTCGTCAAAGACGGGTGCGGTCTGCTGCGCCTGCGGCGCGGCGCTTGCCGCGTTCTGGGCGGCATTGCTCTGAGCCAGCATGGCCTTGAATTGTTCGGCCGTGTACGTTTCCGTCAATTTAGGGAGCGGCACAGCCTGCGCGCCAAGTGTCACGCGCACGATTTCAGGCGGCAAACTAGCCGGTTGAATGACGGACGAGTCTTCATAGACCACCGCGCGCTCGATGGCGTTGCGCAGTTCGCGAACATTTCCCGGCCACGTGTAACGCATCAATGCCGTCAACGCATCCGGCGCCATGCGGGTCGCACGGGTATGGCCTTCTTTACGCGCGTCATCGAGAAAATACTGCGCCAGCGCGGTGATGTCGTCCGGACGGTCGCGCAGGGGTGGAACTTCAAGAACCAGAATCGCGAGCCGGTAGTACAAGTCGGCGCGAAACAGATTGGTCTTGATGTTCTGCATGATATTCTGATTGGTGGCCGAGATCACGCGCGTGTTCACGTGAATCGTCCGGTCGCCGCCCACGCGCCGGATCTCACGGTTTTCCAGAGCCCGCAGCAGGCGAACCTGCATATCCGGCCGCATCTCGCCGATTTCATCCAGAAATAGAGTGCCGCCATGCGCCTGCTCAAAGCATCCCGAGCGCCGCGCGATGGCTCCGGTAAAGGCGCCCTTTTCGTGCCCGAATAATTCGCTCTCGAGGAGACTTTCAGGAATAGCGCCGCAATTGATCGCCACGAACGGTCCGCGTTTGCGCTGCGAATTGAAATGAATCGCGCGCGCCAGCACTTCCTTACCGCTGCCGCTTTCCCCGAGCACCAGCACATCCGAGTCGCTCGTGCTGGCGCGGCGCGACTGATCCACAAGCTGCCGCATGCGCGAAGAATGAGCGATAATCTGATCGAATCCGTGATTCTTATCCAGCGCGCCGGTCAGGACCTGGTTCTGAACTTTCAGATCGCGGTGTTGAATGCCATTACGTAGAACGGCGTGCAGGCGGTCGAAATCGAACGGCTTGGTCAGGAAGTCGTAAGCGCCTTTTTTCATGCACTCGACGGCCATGTCCACACTGCCCGCGGCCGTCATCATGACGATCGAAACATGCCTGTCCACCTGGTGAATTTCGCCAAGCAGCGTTGTGCCGTCTTTACCGGGCAGCATCACGTCGAGAAGCACAATGTCGGGTTCGAGTTCGGTGAACTTGCCCAGCGCTTCGTCGCCGTTCTGAACGATGTGAACGTCCATGCCTTCACGTTGCAACTGAAATCGCAACAACTTACCGAAGTTCGGATCATCCTCCACGACCAGCACGCGGCGCGCTGGAGCAGCATCGTTCACGGAGGCAATGTGCGCTTCACTCATTGTTTATTCGAATCCAATAACCACCAGCAATAGAACTGCTTAAGACGCCTATCTTACAGGTCGCAACTCGACTTGTCTACCCGCTCGACTAAGTTTGGGGCAAAGCTCCCGCCCATGCTGCTTTTCGGGAAATGCTCGCGCACGATTCGTTCGAAATCAGTGCTGCTTTCGCAGCGGCTGGCCAGTGCGCGAAATTCGCGCGCTCCAGGCCGCCCCTGCGCGTAGCAGCACGCGTACTTGCGCATCAGAATATTCCCGCGTTCTTCGCCGAAACGCTGCACAATCAGGCGTTGATGGCGCAGCAGCAATGCGGCCTGCTCGGCCAGTGTCGGATCGGGCATGACTTCCTCGCCACGCAACGCCTGGGCAGCCTGCGCGAACAGCCACGGCCGCCCCAGCGCCGCGCGTCCGATCATCACCCCATCCACGCCGTATTTTTCAAACGCCGTGACCACCCGCGCCGCTGAACTCAGATCGCCGTTACCGATCAGAGGAATTCTCTTCAACACCGCCTTTAATTCCGCGATGCTCTCCCAATCGGCATTGCCGGAAAAAAAATCTTCGGCGACACGGCCGTGCACATACAGCGCCGCCGCGCCCGAATCTTCAACGACCCGCGCGACTTCTTTCGCCGTCATCTCCTTGCGCGTGCAGCCCAGCCGAATCTTTGCCGTCACCGGAACGGGCGCGCACGCCTTGACGACCGTCGAGATGATCTGACCCATTTTGGCGGGGTGTTTCAGCAGGTAGCTGCCGCTGTGCGCTTTTTCACTGACCTTGCGGACGGGGCAACCGAAATTCAAATCGACGACGGACACGTTGTATTCAAACGCGAGTTTTTTTCCGACCTCGGCCAGCGTCTGCGGATCGTTATCCCACATCTGCACGGCGAGCGGACGCGCCTCCTCTTTCACGCCCCACAACCGTTCGACGCAGCCCTTCAACCCGCCGACCTGATGCAGAAAGCCTTCGGCCGAAATCATCTCGGTGGCCTGCAGACCCACGCCGCCGAATTCGCGCACGATCTGCCGGTAGACGTAATTGGTGAACCCCGCCATCGGCGCTTGAAAAACCGGCGGATCGATCAGCAGCGGCCCAATATAAATGGGCTTGACGACCCGCTTGAGTTTTGGCGTCGCTTCCGCCGGGGTTGTATCTGTTGTTGGAAATGCAAAGTTCATGTCCGAAAGTGTAATTCAAAAGATCTCATCAGACAAACGCACGCTTTGAAGCCGCTCCCTCTCTCCCGGAGAGAGGGGGGAATAGCCAGCGGCTCAACGTTTTTTATTGGACGGCGCCGTATCCAGCGGCTTCTGCCGCGAGCGCTCCGGGCCGGATCGTACGGGATCGATCTCCGCGCTCCCCCGCCCCTTCCAAAGCAGCGCGCCGCCGCCAATAAGCAGTGCAACTCCACC
>Ga0163155_10002504_pt1 | contig 20441 bp, 21 predicted proteins | sample OliLakLV19SP4G1_FD_148611 | JGI IMG/M metagenome (GOLD analysis project Ga0163155, IMG submission 148611) | Freshwater microbial mat bacterial communities from Lake Vanda, McMurdo Dry Valleys, Antarctica - Oligotrophic Lake LV.19.SP4.G1 | ecosystem: Environmental > Aquatic > Freshwater > Lake >... | reverse complement strand
CCCGCCAACATTCAGCAAGCCGAGGCCGATATCGTTGATGTTACGGGCATCGACCTTGAGGAACGAGGCAAACGGGTTCATTCCAGTGAATTTGATGATGGGGGCAGCGGTGACTTCGTAGTCCTTGCCGCCTTCATACTTGGGTTGGATGATGGCTTGTGCGCCCAGCGTCACGGTTGTTCCCGCCGGGATCAGCCCGCCAAGGTCGGTTGCGGAAGCCGAGCCTGCGAATGCGAGCCCGGATATGATCGCGCCTGACAGTATTGCGCCTGCTGCCACGCATGACAGTCGTGCGGGGGCCGTCGCGACTGCGCTGGCCATGGTGACTGCAAATTTCAGCTGCGACATCCGTGGCCCCGATATCAAACGTTGTTTGAATGCCAGTTCGCGCCGTTTGGCTGCGGTTTTGGCTTCTCACTGGCGTAATCGAACCGCGCGGGCTTGGAAAGCCGCGTGCGTCCAGCGACGCCGTGTCCAACGGGCGGCGTTGCCCTACAGCCACGAATCGTACGTGAACGCGTGCAGGCTTGCCGAATTCTGCTAAGGGCTATCGCGACCGCGCCGGACACCTTCGACGGCTGCGCCCTGTCCCAAGCCTTGGCAGCCAGCCCATGACGCCTGTTTCGACCCTCAAAACCACCACACCTGTTTCAGCCGCCGTTGCGACGGCGCGTCCAGAATGGTCCAGCGCGCGTCGGATCGTCGTCAAAATCGGGTCCGCCCTCCTCGCCGATCGCGACACCGGGCAGCTTAAAGTCGCGTGGCTTCAATCTTTGCTCGACGACGTCCGCGATCTGGTTGCAAACGGCAAGCAGGTCGTTCTGGTGTCTTCGGGCGCGATCGCACTGGGGCGTCAAACGCTCAAACTGCCCAAAGGGCCGCTCGCGCTCGAGCAAAGCCAAGCGGCCGCCAGCGTTGGACAGATCAGCCTCGCTGCCGCCTATCAAGCGATGTTTGCCGATCGGGGTTTAACGGCGGCGCAGATCCTTCTGACGCTGGGCGACACGGAGGAGCGGCGGCGGTATCTCAACGCGCGTCAGACACTGTCGACGCTGCTTGCGCTGGGGGCCATCCCCGTTGTCAACGAGAACGACACGGTGGCAACGGCTGAAATCCGCTACGGCGACAACGACCGCCTGTCGGCCCGCGTCGCCAGCATGGTGATGGCCGATTGTCTGGTTCTGTTGTCCGACATCGACGGGCTGTACACGGCGCCACCACAGGCCGACCCCTCGGCCCGCCATCTTCCCCTCGTCACGGCCATCACGCCCGAGATCGAGGCGATGGCGGGGGATGCTGGAACCGAACTATCCAAAGGCGGCATGAAGACCAAGATCGAAGCTGGCAAGATCGCGCTGGCCGCCGGGATCAACATGGTCATCACCACCGGCAAGGTGATGAACCCGCTGAGGGCGATTGCCGATGGCTCCAAGGTGACCTGGTTCCTCGCCGGGACCGACCCTGTCACGGCGCGTAAACGTTGGATTGCGGGCCAACTCGAGCCGAGAGGGGCTGTCCATATCGATGCTGGCGCCGAGCGGGCCTTGGCACAAGGGCGCAGCTTGTTGCCGGCCGGTGTTTTGCGTGTCGACGGGCAGTTCGACCGGGGGGATGCTGTGTTGATCCGTGCGAGTGACGGCCGCGAAATTGGCCGTGGCCTCGTGGCTTACGCGCGGGCCGATGCCGAGCACATCATCGGAAAGCGGTCTGGCGAGATTGCCGCGATCCTCGGCTTCAGCGGCCGCGACGAGCTGATCCATCGCGATGACATGGCGCTTAGCCGTATCTGACAGAATTACCTTTGGCGGGCGTAACGGCAAGCTGCAACGGCGGGCTGCAATGTCGTCCCGCAAAGTCGTCGCGCTTTTTCTTTTTGGAGCACAACCATGAGCCAGATGCCAACCCAGCAGACCGAGCGAGCCGAGGGCGTGATCGGCCGCGCCGCGCTCGACCGACTGTTTTACGACGCGCACACGCACAACGCGTGGCAAAACCGTTCCGTGCCCGACAGCGTGCTGCGTGATCTCGTCGACCTCGTCCGGTGGGCACCGACAAGCGTGAACATGTCGCCAATGCGGCTCGTGTTCGTGACGTCGCGCGAGGCCAAAGCAAAGCTCGCGCCGCTGGTCATGGACAGCAACCGGGACAAGACACTGGCGGCGCCGGTGACCGCGATCGTGGGTTACGATCTGATGTTTTATGAGCACCTGCCGAAGTTGTTTCCGGCCTACGATGCCAAGTCGTGGTTTACCGGCAATGCCGACTTCGCCACCACGAGCGCAATCCGCAACGGGACGTTGCAAGGCGGTTATCTGATCCTGGCCGCCCGGGCGCTCGGGCTCGACTGCGGTCCGATGTCGGGTTTCGATAATGCTGGCGTCGACGCGGCGTTCTTTGCGGGCAGCGACATCAAGTCGAACTTTCTTGTCAACCTGGGTTACGGCGATCCAGCCGGCGTCCATCCGCGCGCGCCACGGTTCAATTTCGACGACATGGCGCAGATCGTGTGACGGACCATCTGGCGCGTGATGATCCTGCGGCTGGCGCGTCCACGATCCGCCGACCCGTGCTGGCGATCGACACCTGCTTTCAGTCGTGCTCGGCGGCCGTTGGCCTCTTTGCTGGCCATGAGTTGATCAGGACAGTGGCACGGTTCGAGCCGATGCAGACCGGACAAGCCGAGCGTATCGTGGGGATGGTTGGCGATGTCGTCACTGAAGCTGGCGTCGCGATGGCCGACGTGGGGCTCGTCGCCGTCACCGTCGGCCCCGGCTCGTTCACGGGAACTCGCATCGGCATTGCTGCGGCAAAAGGTCTTGGCCTCGCGCTCGGCGTGCCGACGGCCGGGGTGACGTCACTGCAAGTGATTGCCGTCCAATTGGCGAAAGCGGGCGCCGCGGACGGTCGCGAGATGTGCGTCGCGATCGACATGGGCAGACACGATATCTATGTCCAAGTCTTTGATGAAACTGGGTTTGAAGCACGCATACCGGCGCGATTGATCCGCTCTGGCGAGATCGACGATTTCGCAGCCGCGCATGCTGCTGTCGTGCTCGGTCACGGGCCCTGTTTTTCCGCGCAGGCCACGCCGTTATCCCAGTATTTTCTTCCCCATGCAGAAACAGTTGTCGCGCTCGTGACACAGTGCCGACGGAAGCTTACGCCTGCGGTAGCGTTGTACCTTCGGGCACCCGACGCCAAGCCGCCGGGCAGCGGCGTTGGCCGAACTTAGTGCCCAGCGAGCGTGGTGCCGAGTGGTTCGTTACAGTTATTATTCGGCGCAATGCTTGCATCGCGCCGAACCCACGAGCTGGTTCGGTAGGCGGCAATTTCTAAGCAATTTTGAATTTGTAGGGTTGATGGGAACAAACTGTAGGTGGGGATACCGTGGACGTCATCGACCCTCAGCTAACGGATCTCGAGCCCATCAGCTTGCTTTGGGCCAGCCCCGAGCGTTCAGGCGAGGTCGCAGCGATCCACGCTGAATTGTTCAACCCTCCATGGTCCGAAGAGGCGATCCGCAAGTTGCTTGAACATCCTGCCGCCGCAGCGCTGATCGCGGTTGCCGGCATGAGGCGCGAACCTGCTGGATTTGTGCTTGCACAACTTGCCGGAGACGAAGCAGAAATTCTGTCGGTTGGTGTCGCGCCCCGGTTCCAGCGTCGCGGGGTCGGCAAGAAGCTGATCGATGGTCTTATTCGCGCGGCCGCGAAGGCTGAGGCGCGACGATTGTTTCTGGAAGTCGGCGTCGACAACAAGGCGGCGCTGCGGTTGTACGAAAAGCTCGACTTCAAGCGTGTCGGTATTCGGCCGAAGTATTACCAGAGGCGGGGCGAGCCGCCCGTGGATGCCCTAGTTTTGGCGTTGGAATTTTGAGCTGGCGTCGCGACGGCGCGCTGCGCTCACCTATTCGAACTGCATGCGCAACGCTGCCGCTGATGCGATCGGGGCGAGCACGATCGACAGCAGCGAAATCGCTGTCAGAATCAGAATTGACGGTCCGAAGGCGCCGGTGTCGAGCACGATCGCGCTGACCGCAGAAATTCCAAAAATCAGCGTCGGTATATAGAGCGGCAGCACCAACAGCGCGACCAGCAGCCCGCCGCGGCGTGCGCGAAGTGTCAAAGCCGCACCAATCGCGCCGAGAAAGCTGATGGCTGGCGTGCCGGCGAGCATCGTCAGCACCAAGGGACCGTTGGCGGCGAGATCGAGGTTGAGCAACAGGCCGAGCACCGGCGTGATGAGTGCGAGCGGCACGGCGGTCGTGAGCCAGTGGGCGAACGCCTTTGCCATAACGACGAGTTCGAGCGGCAGGCTGCCTGTCGCCAAAACTTCGAGCGATCCGTCCTCCTGGTCGGCTTCGAACAGGCGCGCCATCGACAGCAGGGCGGCCAGCAGCATCGCAATCCACAACATGCCGGGCGCGATCCGGGACAGCAGTTTCATATCGGGTCCGAGCCCGAGCGGCAGCATGGTAACGACGATCAGGTAGAAGCCGAGTGCGGTACCAAGACCAGCTCCGTCGCGCAGGGCGAGTGTGATGTCGCGTCCGATCAGGGCGCGGAATGGCGCGATCATGACGGGGCGCTTTCAGATTTTTCGGTATCGGCGTCAGGTCTGCCGCTGGTGCCGCCGGCTGGGCGCAGCTCCAATTCACGATAATTCGATAATCCCAGCGGAACGTGGGTCACGATCAGCGCCATTCCGCCGCCGTTCACGTGCGCGTCGATCAGGCTTGCCACCAACCGCGTCGACAGAGCGTCGAGCGAGACCGTCGGCTCGTCCAGGAGCCAAACCGGGCGCTGGGCGACCAGCAAGCGCGCGAGACAGAGCCGCCGTTTCTGGCCTGCGGAGAGCAGGCCTGCGGGGATGGCTGCGAGATTGCCGAGGCCGAGCTTATCCAGCGCGGCATCGATTTCGTCGGAGGCGCTGGCGTCTATCGCCTCTGGATTGCCAGCCTGGGGTGGTGGGCGTCCGTTTGCAAAGAAGGAGCGGGCGAACGCTACGTTTTCGGCCACTGTCAGCGTTGCCTTGATGCCGTTCAAATGACCAATCACGTGGGCCTGCTCCGCGATCGAGCGGCCGTCGTCGCGGGTCAGCCCGGTGGAGCCTGGAGGGCCGATCCGGAGTTCGATCTGGCCCGACTTTGGCGCCAGGAAGCCCGCTAAGGCCCGCATCAAGGTTGTCTTGCCAGCGCCGTTCGGCCCGGTGATGACGAGGGCTTCGCCTGCGCTAACTTCGAACGACAGCCCCGAAATCACGCTCCGGCCGCCCCGCTCGACCGCGAGGTCCGTCACGACGAGCTGGCGCGCGCTTGTCACGGTTGGCTTACGATCCTGCGTTGACGGGGGAACTCAAAAAAAGCGAACGCCAATCCAAGGTCGTCTTGGCATGCGCCAAAGCAACGCTGTATACCCAAGGTGTCATGATTGACGCTAGCGCAAAGCTGGCCGATGCGCGCCCTTGGTTTCGGGCCTGGGCGCGGTGGGCCACCGTCGGCACTCCGGCGGCGCGGACCGGGCTGCATGGATTGCGCTGCAACCGTGCATCATCTCGTATTGCCCGATGCAACCGCAACCGATGGAGTTTTAGATTATGAGCAACGAAACCGTTTCCACAACACCGCCCGCCCTCGACAGCTTCGCGTGCAAGCGAACGCTGACCGTCGGGGAAAAAACCTACACATACTATTCGTTGCCGGACGCGGAAAAGAACGGCCTGACCGGCGTTTCGCGCCTGCCGTTCAGCTTGCGGGTTCTGCTCGAAAACCTGCTGCGCCACGAGGATGGCCGCTCGGTGACGAAGGCTGATATCGAGGCCGTTTCCGCTTGGCTCGTCGACAAGGGGAAAGCCGACAAGGAAATCGGGTTCCGCCCCGCGCGCGTCTTGATGCAAGACTTTACGGGTGTTCCAGCCGTCGTCGATCTCGCCGCCATGAGAGACGGGATGACCAAGCTGGGCGGCAGCCCGTCGATGATCAACCCTCTGGTGCCGGTTGATCTCGTGATCGACCATTCCGTCATCGTCGACGCGTTCGGCACGCCCAAGGCGCTGGCCCAGAATGTCGCGCTCGAATATCAGCGCAACCTCGAGCGTTACAACTTTCTGAAATGGGGCCAGGGCGCGTTTCAAAACTTCCGCGTCGTTCCGCCTGGGACGGGCATCTGCCACCAAGTCAACCTCGAATACCTCGCGCAGACCGTCTGGACCGCGCGCACACCTTCGGGCGAAGTTATCGCTTATCCTGATACCGTCGTTGGTACTGACAGCCACACCACGATGGTCAACGGCTTGGCGGTCCTCGGATGGGGCGTCGGCGGCATCGAGGCCGAGGCGGCCATGCTCGGCCAAGCCTACTCGATGCTGATCCCCGAGGTCATCGGCTTCAAACTGACCGGCCGCCTCACGGAGGGCGTTACCGCGACCGACCTCGTGCTCACCGTTACGCAGATGCTGCGGGCCAAGGGCGTCGTAGGCAAGTTCGTGGAATTCTACGGGCCTGGACTCGACGCGATGACACTCGCCGACCGTGCGACGATCGCCAACATGGCGCCGGAATACGGCGCGACGTGTGGGTTCTTCCCCGTCGATGGCGAGACGCTGTCCTACCTTACGATATCGGGCCGCGACGAAGACCGGATCGCGCTGGTCGAGGCCTATTCCAAGGCTCAGGGGCTGTTCCGCACCGCCGGTATCGCCGACCCCGAGTTCACCGACACCTTGGCGCTCGATCTGGCCAGCGTCGTGCCGTCCATGGCGGGTCCGAAGCGGCCAGAAGGCCGGAGCGCGCTGCCCGACATCAAGCCAGGGTTCGCCAAGGCTTTGGAGAGCGAATATAAAAAGCCCGGCGAGTTGTCCAAGCGCGTCGCCGTGCCGAACCACGGGTTTGATCTCGGCCACGGCGATGTCGTTATCGCGGCCATCACCAGTTGCACGAACACGTCAAACCCCAGCGTACTGATCGCGGCAGGCTTGTTGGCCCGCAACGCGGTCGCAAAGGGCCTTTCCGTCAAACCATGGGTGAAGACGTCGCTCGCACCGGGATCGCAGGTCGTCGCGGCTTACTTGGGTTCGTCGGGGCTGCAAACGTCGCTCGACGCGTTGGGCTTCAACGTCGTCGGATTCGGCTGCACGACCTGCATCGGGAACTCGGGGCCGCTGCAGGCCGACATCTCCAAGGCGATCAACGAAAACGGCCTCGTGGCTGCTGCTGTGTTGTCGGGCAATCGCAACTTCGAGGGCCGCGTAAGCGCCGACGTCCAGGCCAATTATCTCGCCTCGCCGCCGCTTGTCGTGGCCTATGCGCTGGCCGGATCGGTGCAAGTAGACCTGACCAGCGAACCGCTGGGCACCGCGAGCGACGGGACGCCGGTAATGCTCAAGGACATCTGGCCGTCGAGCCAGGAAATCCAGTCGTTCATCGCCGAGCACATCACGCGTGACCTGTTCAAGTCGCGTTATGCGGATGTGTTCAAGGGCGATGCCAACTGGCAAGGTATCTTTACGGGGACCGGCCTGACCTACGGTTGGGACGATACCTCGACATATGTGCAAAACCCGCCATATTTCACGACGCTGACACAAGCGCCTGTCGCGATCGGTGACATCGTCGGCGCGCGCATTCTCGGATTGTTCGGCGACAAGATCACGACCGACCACATCTCGCCGGCCGGTTCGATCAAGACCGATAGCCCGGCTGGTAAGTACCTGATCGACAACAATGTTGCGGCCGCCGACTTCAATCAGTACGGCACCCGGCGTGGCAACCACGAAGTCATGATGCGCGGCACATTCGCCAATATCCGCATCAAGAACCACATGGTCAAAGACGCCTCCGGGGCCGTGCGGGAAGGCGGGTGGACGGTCCATCAGCCGTCAGCTGAGACACTATCGATCTTTGACGCGGCGATGCGCTATCAGCGCGAAGCCGTCCCGCTCGTCGTGTTCGCCGGCATCGAATACGGCAACGGTTCGTCACGCGATTGGGCGGCGAAAGGCACAAGCCTGCTTGGCGTCAAAGCCGTCATTGCGCAAAGCTTCGAGCGTATTCACCGGTCGAACCTGGTCGGTATGGGCGTCGTGCCGTTTGTCTACGCCGAGGACGGCATGAGCTGGGCCAAGCTTGGTCTCGATGGCAGCGAGGTCATATCCATTCGCGGTCTGGCCTCTGTGTCGCCGAAGCAGGTGATGACCGCCGAGATCGTCAGCACCAACGGCCAAGTACGCACGGTGCCGCTGATCTGCCGGATCGATACGCTGGACGAGATCGAGTATTACCGCAATGGCGGCATCCTGCCCTATGTGCTGCGCAACTTGGCGGCGTGACGGAGCTCGTTCTGGTGGCCGTCGCGCTACGAACGCGACGGCGTCACCATTCCGGTTCGCCCCCGAACCGACCATACAAAAAGGACATCGCCGCGAACTTCGACCAGGACGCGAAATGTACTGCCCAAGGCATAAAGATAGATTTTCTTGTCAGGGAAAGCCGGGTGCCGGATTGCCCGATGCGGCACGTCGCGGGCAATGTACCACTTGAGTGCGTGGTAAGATGACTGCTGCCGCTCCCAATCCTCTACATCGCGAACGATGCCCAATAGCGCTATTTCAGAAAACTCGACCTTCATCGGTCCTGCCTTCAATTGTGCTACGCAACCGTTTGCCTTCCGCATCTGCCCAGGCAAAATCGTCGTCTGTTAATTCGGCGGGCTCCATGCCGATCGCGGTGAAGTAGGGGATAACTTCCCCCATTTTAGCAGCATCCCATGCTGCATTGTGGCTAAGTTCGCTGATTTCTTTTGCCGTGCGCGAGCAAACAAACTCAATGACGTCGTCAAGTAATGGAAGCGCGTTACCAATTCGGCCGAGGTGTGGTTGCGTCAGGGACGTGTAATCTTTCTTTTGAAAACCGTAGAATTGTCGGTCGGTAACTTGCAATCGCCCCTCTTGCGCAAGCTCGTCAACAACCGCTGTCAAATGCCGAGCGGTCGGTCCAAATTGCTGTTTAACATAAGAAACACCCGTCAGAGGTTTCATCGTCTCGTTAAAGTGGAGCATATCAGCGAAATACAGGATTTTATGCAATTTGACGTTCCCTAAGTCCGCTTCGTCGCACTGGCTACAGATGTAATGCACCACATCCTTGAGCCGCTCACGATCGAACTCAACCGTCGGGGGCGCTGTCCACGCGCTGGGTGCCTCTTTGCGCAGATCGTCCATTTGGAAGGCTCCATCAATTGCTCACGACGAAACGAATTCCGGGTGCGGAACAAACAAAGAACTAAGGCCTCGGATACCAGTTGTCAAGCGTGAGGTAACGTCGACGCACAATTATAGCGGCGTGACGTGGGCTGAGTAAAATGTGCGGCCGACGGTGGTAACTTGCCGTCGGCTGCACCATATAAGCTACGATGCGATCACGCATTGCGATAGAGGCTGCCCGTCCATGTCACAGCGCATTCCCCATAAAGCGTTCATCGTCGTGGCCGATGGTACGGGGGCGCGGTTTTTCACCAACACCGGCCATGGGTTTGACGTGACCTTGAGCCTGCTCGGATCGATTGGGCCGCATGACCTCGAGAACGAAGGTCCGGCCGGCCACCGGCCGCCTGAATCATCGGCGCAAGAGACTGACGAAGCGACGTTCGCCAAGCAGCTGGCCAAGGAGCTTTATCGGCGTGCTCAAGCCCGTGAATTCGACGCGCTGGTGTTGATTGCCGACCCGCAGACGCTGGGCCAGATACGCCCATCGCTGCACAAGGAAGTGACCAGCCGGATCACGCTCGAACTGGCCAAAACGCTGACGAAGGCATCGATCAAAGACCTCGAAAAAGCGCTGAGCTGATCGAGAGTGCCTGTGGCCTGCGAGGCTAAAACCAACCATTGACCGCGTCGCCGCCGGATTTACAATCGAGCGACCACGGCAATGCGCGGGACCCGATCTGGCTCCCGGGCCAATGCCACCACACTCATTTTTCAACAGTCCCATGCCACGTTTGTTTGCCGGGCTCGAAATTCCCGAGGACATCTCGTCTGAGCTGTCCGCGCTCGAAGAGCCGATCCCCGGCGTCAACTGGGTCGACGAGGACGACCTCCACGTCACGCTCAGGTTCTTCGGCGACATCTCGGATGCGCAAGAGCGCGACCTGCTCGATCTGCTCGACACGATGGACTGCGAGGCGTTCGAAGTGGCGATCGATGGTCTCGGTACGTTTGGCAACGACCCGCATTCGATCCACGCCATTGTGAAAGAGACGCCAGCACTCAGCTCGCTTGCCCGTCAGCTCGACCGCATCGCAACCGCGATCGGGTGTCCGCGCACCAAGCATCCATTCCGGCCGCACATCACGGTCGCTCGGATGTCGTTTGCCGACCCGGTACGCTTGACGCGATTTCTGTCACGTAACGCCGTGCTGCGCTTCGAGCCGTTCTTCATGCACCGCTTTGCGCTGTACTCCTCGCGCCCGCGGACCGGTGGCGGGCCTTACGCTATCGAAGGGCTGTACGCCCTTCGCGGCGGGCTAGGGGCAGGCGTAGACGAGGACGGAAACCCGTGGTGATGAACATGCAGCGTTATAACCGGCATGCCGCCCCCCTGGCAGCCGTCGGCCGTATGCTACGCCGCCATGTCGAACAGCAGGATCTCGGCGTCTTGGCCACCGGCAAAGCGTAGCGCACCGGGCTCAGAAACGGCTAAGCCATCGCCGGCAGCAACCTCCGTGCCGTTGACCAAAAGGGCGCCGCGCGCGATTTGCAGCCATGCGATCCGTCCCGGCTTCAAGTCGTGCGTTGCGACTTCGGTGCCGTCGAACAGACCGGCGTAGAAATTGACATCGCGTTGGATCGTGACAGACCCATCACGCCCGCCGTGTGAACCGATCAGACGCAAGTTACCGCGCTTTTCGGCCGCCGAAAACGGCTTTTGTTCATAGCTCGGATCAATGTCTCGCGCTTCGGGAATGATCCAAATCTGCAAGAAGTGGACGGGATCGGTCTTCGACGCGTTTTGCTCGCTGTGGCGTACGCCCGTACCGGCCGACATGCGCTGTACGTCGCCGGGGCGGATCACGGAACCCGTCCCAAGGCTGTCTTTGTGCTCGAGAGCACCGTCGAGCACGTAGGAAATGATCTCCATGTCGGCGTGCGGATGGGTCGGGAACCCGCCGCCACCGGCGACGCGGTCCTCGTTGATGACGCGCAATGGGCCAAAGCTCATGTGGCGCGGGTCCCGATAGTCTCCAAACGAGAAGCTGTGCCTGCTGTCGAGCCAGCCGAAATTGGCGTGGCCGCGTTCGCTCGCCCGGCGCAAGATAAATGCTGGCGACCTGGATGCGTGGTCAGCCATCGCCGGTTCCGCAAGGCTTTGGTTTGCCTTCGTCATAATTCGTCCTCCAGATTTTGGGGCCAGGTCGCGATACGTGATGGTCGAAATGGGATTGGGGACCATGCGATGCCAGCCTTCGAGCTCTGCCGAGACTGCGACACCAGCTCTGTCGTTGGTGCACAACAAACAGCGCGCAAAGCGCGCCGATGATTGGCGCTATTACAGCGCCTCGCCGCGGATCAAACGCGGGAGCGTGCCTGTCGTGCCAGCAGCCTCGGCCACCAGTGCGCGCTTCAAGAACGGCAGATTGTCGACCATGCCGAGGCCCATCGACCGCACAGTGCGGAGCAACCCGGTATCGTTCGAAAACAGCCGGTTGAGGGCGTCGAAACCGGCGGCGGCTGTGGCCGTGTCGAACCGGCGCCAGCGTTCGTAGCGTGCCAGTGCGCTGGGCGCGCCGACGTCTAGACCGACGCGGGCTTGGTCAACGACTACTTCAGCCAGGGCGGCGACGTCTTTCAGTCCGAGGTTCAAGCCCTGACCGGCGATCGGGTGGACGCCGTGGGCGGCATCGCCAGCCAGCGCGACGCGGGTGCCGACGAAAGATCGCGCCATGAACATTTCAAGCGGCCACGATTGCCGACGTCCGTCGAGGCGGATCGTGCCAAGCCGGCCACCGACCCGGCGCTCGGCCTCGGCTAAAAATGCGTCGTCGTCGAGGGCCATGATGCGAGCGGCTTCGGCTTCGTTCTCGCTCCAGGTGATGCAGGTTCGATTGCCCGGTAGTGGCAATAGTGCGAACGGCCCGCCGGGGAGGAAATGCTGCACGGCCTTTCCGCGATGGGGCTCGTCGTGAGCAATGGTCACGGTGATGCCGCTCTGGGCGTAGCGCCATCCGACGGTCGAGATCCCGGCAAGTTCCCGCATCTTGGAGCGGCGGCCGTCGGTGCCGATGATCAGGCGTGCCCGCAGCGAGCGTCCATCGGACAATGTGAGTGTTGCGAACTCGGGGCCAGTCGTCAGGCGGGTGACGTCGACGCCGCCGATTGCGGTGATCGCCGGGCGCGAGGCGGCAGCTTCGGCGCAGGCGGCTTCCAGTATTGCGTTGGGCAAAATGAACGCCGAGCGCTCGCCTGTGTCGAGGGCGGTTTCGTATGACATCAACACGGGGCGGGTGCCGGCCTTGAGCGCTGAATCCGTCAGTTCGATGCTGGAGACCGGTTGGGCTAAGGCCGAGATCTGCGGCCAGATGCGGAGCGTCGTCAACAACCGTACCGAAGCAGCCGATAGTGCCACCGCGCGGGCGTCGGTCGAGCTGTCGCGCGCGCCAACGGGTGTCGTGCGGCGATCGACCAGCGCGACGCGATGGCCGGTGGGTAGACCTTCTGCCAGCGCAATGGCCAGTGTCAGGCCGGCAAAGCCAGCGCCGACTACGATCGTATCGTATTCGGTTGTCGGATGCACGGATGGCTTTGACGTACCGGGTCCCGAAGTCGAGAGCGGGACTGCTGATGTCATGTTGCTCATGGTAGCGACGTTAGCATATCTCACGGCAGATCGACCGGACTGCGATGTTCGGACTGGTGGATCGAACGCCGCATGCGACGGTGTGTATGCCAGCCGCTCATGTCGTGCCGAATGCCTTTCGCCAAAATGCTGTCACCCGCTTTTTGCTTCAACTGGTGATCCCCATCCGATGCCGCGCACGCCCAACGACCGTCACATGCCGACGCCTGAGACACACCCGGACACGTTGGCCAGCCTCCTGCGGATGCTCGACCTGACGCCAGCGGCCGACGCAGATACATTCGAGGGCCAGAACGTCGACAGCGGTCGCAAGCGGATCTATGGCGGCCAAGTGCTGGCCCAGGCCGTCATCGCCGCCTGCCGGACCGTGCCGCCCGAGCGGCCGATCCATTCGCTCCATGGCTATTTCCTCGTCGGTGGCAACCCGCGACTGCCGGTGACCTACGCGGTTGAGCGGTTGCGCGACGGCGGCAGTTTCACGACGCGTCGGGTTGTCGCCAAACAGGCAGGTGTTTCGGCGCTTTTTGCGATGATCGGATCGTTTCACGGCGATGAGCCGGGGCTGTCGCACGGCTCGGACATGCCAGTGACGCCGGCCCCTGAAGATGTCGACCCGATCGAGACGCTGCTGCAACGCGGCGATATCGCGATCCCCGATGCCATGCGCGCCTATTACAGCCGTGAGTTGCCAATCGATGTTCGGTTCGTCGATCTCGGCAAGTTTCAGCCGGGCTTTTCTGGCGGATCGGGCCAGCCGGCTCGGCAACGGATCTGGTTCAAGGCAAAGGCCGCGTTGCCCGACGATCCAACCCTGCATCGCGCGCTGCTCGCCTATGCGTCAGACTTCGCCTTGGTCGAAACGGCGCTTCTGCCCCACGGGAAGATGGTCTTTGGCGGCGACATGCAACTCGCAAGCCTCGACCACGCGCTGTGGTTCCATCGGCCGGTGCGGCTGGACGATTGGTTGCTGTACGCGCTCGACAGCCCGACGGCGGGCGGCGGGCGTGGGTTCTCGCGAGGGTCCTTCTACAATCGCAGCGGGGACCTCGTCGCGTCGGTTGCGCAAGAGCTGCTGATGAGGTCTCCTGCCACGCGATAGTCGTTCTGCCGTTTTTTTGTGCATCCGTTTACGCGGTTGCAACAACTGGCTGTATTTTAGGCAGGATAATCGCCACTTGCTTGGGCGAAAAAGAATTTATTGCATTTATTTCAGGTGCTTAACATTGCGGCCAGATGTTGGCACGGCGCTTGTACTTAGATGCCTGACCGACATCAATCCGGGAGGGTGCAATGAAACTTATCACTGCCATTATCAAACCTTTCAAGCTCGAGGAGGTCAGGACGGCACTTACCGATCTCGGCCTGCAAGGCATGACCGTGACCGAGGTCAAAGGGTATGGCCGTCAGAAGGGCCACACCGAAATCTACCGCGGCGCGGAATATGCGGTCAGCTTCCTGCCCAAAATCAAAATCGAGGTGGTTGTTGAAAGTTCGATGACCGCAAAGGCCATCGACGCAATCCAACGCGCCGCCCGCACTGGCCAGATCGGCGATGGAAAAATCTTCGTCGCGCCAATCGAACATACCGTCCGCATCCGAACCGGGGAGGTCGATGCTGCCGCCGTGTGATGGCGCCGCGTGATGTCGATGCCGTCTGTTTTATCATTGTTCCGTAAATCGAGGGAGACGACAGTATGAATTTGAATTTACCTGCGCGATGCGCAGCTGTTGTGGGGGCACTCGCGCCTGCCGGATTAGCATTGCTATTGGCCGGGGCCGCGATGGCCCAGGATGCCAAGCCGCCGGTGCCAAATAACGGTGACACCGCCTGGCTGCTCGTCTGCTCGGTCCTCGTGCTGATGATGTCGGTACCGGGTCTCGCGCTGTTCTACGGCGGACTCGTCCGCACCAAGAACATGCTATCGGTGCTGACGCAGGTGATGATGATCATCTCGCTGTGCGGTATCACCTGGGTGCTCTACGGCTATTCGCTCGCGCTCGGCGCCAGCGGCGGGGCGCTCAACCCCTACATCGGCGGTCTCGACAAGGCGATGCTGGCTGGCGTCACCTCGTCGTCCAACGCAGCAACATTTTCGACGGGCGTTGTCGTTCCTGAATTCGCGTTCATCGTATTCCAGATGACGTTCTTTATGATCACGCCGGCCCTCATCATCGGCGCGTTTGCCGAGCGCATGAAGTTCTCGGCAGTGCTGCTGTTCACGCTGCTGTGGTCGACCTTCATCTACATCCCCATCGCTCACTGGGTATGGGCCATCGCTGCTCCTGACGACGTAGCAGCTGCTGCCAAAGCCATCGTCGAAGCGGGCACGGATGCTGCCAAAAAGGCTGCGGCTGAAGCCAAGCTTGCCGAAATTTTCGGTTCGGCGGGATGGTTGGCACAGGCCGGCGCCATTGACTTTGCCGGCGGTACGGTTGTTCACATCAACGCTGGCATTGCAGGTCTGGTCGCTGCGATCGTGATCGGCAAGCGTACGGGTTATGGCAAGGAAGCCATGCCGCCACACTCGCTGACGATGACGCTGATCGGCGCTTCTCTGCTGTGGGTAGGCTGGTTCGGCTTCAATGCTGGCTCGAACCTCGAAGCCAACGGCACCGCTGCTCTTGCCGTCATCAACACCATGATTGCTACATGCGCCGCCGCCTTCTCGTGGATGCTGTGCGAATGGGCAACCAAGGGCAAACCGTCGCTGCTCGGCATGGTGTCGGGCGTCATTGCGGGTCTGGTCGCCATCACACCGGCCTGTGGTTTTGCCAGCCCGATGGGCGCACTCGTTCTCGGCCTTGCCGTGAGCCCCGTGTGCTTGTTGTTCTGCACGTCGATCAAACACGCGCTCGGTTATGACGATGCACTCGATGTGTTCGGCATCCACTGCATCGCTGGTATCCTTGGCGCTCTCGGCACTGGCATCCTGGTCAACCCAGCGCTCGGTGGAACCGGCGTGTTCGACTACACGATCGGCGCTCCTGGTGCGTACGACATGGTGTTCCAGATGACGGCTCAGGTTAAGGCCGTACTCGCGACCATCGTATGGTCCGGCATCGGTACCTTCGTGATCTTGATGGTCTGCAAACTCGTCGTCGGGCTCCGGCCGGCCGAGGAGAAGGAACGCGAGGGTCTCGACATCACCGAGCACGGCGAACGCGCTTACAACTATTGAGGCTTGCCTCTTACAAAATCCGGTCCCGAGCTGATCCGCTTCGGGGCCGGTTTCTACCCGGTGCACACCGGTTCTTCACGATCTCCTCCCGAGACCAACTCCACCCGGCCCGCTCACGCGGCGCCGGGTTTTTTGTAACTTGGCTGCTGAGTTTTGTTTCGGTGAGCCGACCGCACGTGCCGCGTGAATGCGGACAGTCACTTGCCTACGGGTGACACTTCCCTGTCGGGTGACACTTCCCTGTCGGGTGACACTTCCCTGTCGGGTGACACTTCCCTGACGGGGTGACACTTGCCTGACGGGGTGACCTGCTGCATGAGACACTGCCTCGCGGGTTCCAAACCGCGAAATCCGACGTTGATCCCCTCCATCAGGACCGCACCACACATGGCGCCCCTCGCACTGAGCCCCCGCGTTTTTTCTGGCATGCAGCCAACCGGGAGCTTGCACCTTGGCAACTATCTCGGCGCCATGGTGCAATGGATCGCGATGCAGGAAACGCACGACTGCATTTATTGCGTCGTCGACCTCCATGCGATTACCGTTGCGCAGGACCCGACCGAGTTGCGCAACTCGATCCGCGGCGTCACGGCGGCCTACATCGCCAGCGGTCTCGATCCGAAGCGGTCGATCCTGTTCAACCACAGCCAGGTGTCGGGCCATGCCGAACTCGGCTGGATTTTCAACTGCGTTGCGCGTCTTGGCTGGTTGAACCGCATGACGCAGTTCAAGGAAAAGGCTGGCAAGGATCGTGAGAACGCGTCCGTCGGTCTCTACGCCTACCCCAACCTGATGGCCGCCGACATCCTGCTCTATCGGTCCACGCACGTTCCCGTCGGCGATGACCAGAAGCAGCATCTCGAACTCGCTCGAGACATCGCGGCGAAGTTCAATAACGACTGGAAGACGGGCATCGAGGCCAAGGGGTATGACGGCGGCCTGTTTTTCCCGCAGCCCGAGCCGGTCATCACCGGCCCGGCCACGCGCGTCATGAGCCTGCGCGATGGGACGAAGAAAATGTCGAAGTCGGACCCGTCGGAGTTGTCGCGTCTCAATTTGACGGACAGCGCCGATGAGATCGCGCGGAAACTGCAAAAGGCCAAGACCGATCCTGAGCCGTTGCCGTCGGACGCCGACGGGCTGAAAGGCCGCGCGGAGGCTGTAAACCTCGTCAATATCTTCGCCGCACTCGATGGGATCGGGCCGGATGCCGTGCTCGGCCAGTTCGGTGGCAAGTCGTTCTCGGAGTTCAAGAAATCGCTCACCGAATTGGCTGTGGCGAAGTTGTCGCCTATCACGTCTGAGGCCGCGCGGCTTTCTGCCGATCCCGCAGAAATCGACCGAGTGTTGGCGGATGGCGCCGCGCGGGCGCGTAACATCGCCGAACCGGTGCTGCGCGACGTGAAGGACATCATCGGGCTGGTCCAGAGCTAGGGCGTGTCGACCAGAGGTTGAGCGAAGCCATAGCGTCGGGCGGGCGACTTAATGTACTATGGTGCGGTAGCAGCATCCGACCGCTGGTCCCGACCGCTGGTCCCGACCGCTGGTCTTTGTGCCAACCGCAACAACGAGCCGCGATCCATGACCATGACAAGGCGGCGCTCGTTCGAGGCCGGTCACCAGCGCAAATTTCTGATCGTGGCGGATCACAGCCCCGAGGTTGAAAGCGCGCTGTTCTATGCCGCAAGCCGCGTTCAGCGCTCGTCCGGCACGCTAGTTCTGCTGCACGTGATCGAGCCGGAGCGTCAAGCGCATTGGCTCGGCGTGCTGGAAAAGCAGATCGAGGAGGATCGGTCGAAGGCGGCTGCGCTGTTTCGATTGTTCCGGCGCAAGCTCGCCAACGAGGGTTTCGGCGACGTCGCGGTCGAGGAGCAAATCCGTGAGGGTGTGAAAGCCGAGCAGATCGTCCAGGCTATATCGGAAGATGAAGATATCGCGATCCTCGTTCTCGGCGCATCCATGGACGCCAAGGGGCCAGGCCCGCTCGTCTCGACGTTAGCGGCTGGCAAGGCAGCTGGCTCGTTCCCGATTCCGATCACTGTCGTCCCGGGCTATCTGACGCTCGAAGAGATCAAGGCTTTGGCATGACGTCGTCACAGAATGCGCCCGACATCGCGTCCGATGCTGTAGACCACCGGCCAGCACAGCCTGCCGAGGGGCTGGCAAAGCCGAAAGCTGCCGTCAAGGTGCCGCTGACCGTCCGCCTGTTCCGCCCGCTCGCCCACCTCTGGCTATGGGCTGGTGGCTGGAAGATCGAGGGCGACTTGCCCGACATTGCGAAATACGTCGTCGTGGCAGCGCCGCATACCACCAACTGGGATCTTCCCAATGCCCTGTCTGCAGGTCTCCATTGGGGCCAACGTGTCCATTGGATGGGTAAGCACACGCTGTTCAAGTGGCCGTTCGGCGGGTTGATGCGATGGCTCGGCGGCGTCTCGATCGACCGGACAAAAAATAACAACGTGGTCGCGCAAATGGTCGATTGGTTCGGCACCGAGGAGCGCCTCGTGCTGGTCATTCCGCCGTCGGGGACCCGCAGTGCGACGGTAAAATGGAAAACCGGTTTTTATCACATTGCCGTTGGCGCTGGCGTGCCTTTGGCGCTTTGCTTCATCGACTACCGACGCCGCGTGATCGGCATGGCCCAGGTGTTCCATCCGACCGGAAACTTCGAGGCCGACCTCGCGGCAATAGAAGCGATATATGCGCCGATTTCGGAGTGGACCAAGACGTAATGCGATGGCCACCCTTCGCCGAAGTGCCGTATTAACTCTTCGTCAGTAGTCTTGAGCGCCGCGAAACTGCTACGCTCTGCCCGTGGGCATTACATAACCAATAGAACCAATCGAACAGGAACGGCCTTTGCAACGCACCGCGACGATCACCCGTCAAACCAAGGAAACGGCGATCACGGCGACGGTGTCGCTCGATGGGACCGGCGCGTGTGACGTCAAAACCGGCGTCGGGTTTCTCGACCACATGCTTGAGCAATTGGCGCGGCATTCGCTGATCGACATCAAGCTCGAGGCCAAGGGCGACCTGCATATCGATTTGCATCACACGACCGAGGACACCGGCATCGCGCTTGGTCAGGCTGTCGCCAAAGCGCTCGGTGACCGCGCAGGCATCACGCGTTACGCGGATGTGCATCTGCCGATGGACGAGGCGATGACGCGCGTCGCCGTCGATGTCTCTGGCCGCCCGTTCCTGGTGTGGGACGTTGCGTTTACCCGCGATAAACTCGGCGAGATGGACACCGAATTGTTTCGCGAGTGGTTCCAGGCGTTCGCGCAGAACGCCGGGATCACGCTGCACGTTGCCAACCTCTACGGCGCCAACAACCATCATATCGCTGAGACGTGCTTCAAAGGCCTTGCCCGCGCGTTGCGGATCGCCATCGCGATCGATGCGCGGCAGGCTGGCCGTGTGCCATCGACGAAAGGGAGCCTTGCTGGATGACGACGTACACCGTGCACGAGCCACCACAGCCGCCAGCCGATCGCGTCGATAGGGCCGAACTGTTGGCTTTCGTCAAGGATGGGTTCGATTGGGGCGTGTTCGTTTTCGGCCCGCTCGCTCTGTTTTCCAAGGGGCTGTTCCTGGCGACGGCCGCGTATGTCGCGGCCCTTGTCGGCGTGGTCCTCGTGCTTGCCGCCATAAACGCGGACGATGCTTGGGTTTCGCTGGCAATCGTCTCGCTCAATGCGATTGCCGCCTATGAAGCCAGCCAGTTCCAGCGCCGTAAGCTCGACGCTAAAGGGTGGATGACGCTTGGCGCCGTCACAGGGCGTAATCGTGACGACTGCGAGCGTCGATTTCTCGACAGCTGGCTTCCGCGGCAGCCGATGATCCGGCCGGGGCGGACGCCTGAGACCGGCGGTGGCTATGAGCCAGCTAAATCAGCCGTCCAACCGATTGCACCAGCGGCGCCTCGGTCAAGCCTTCTGGGCAGTCTCGTCGACCGCCTCAAGGGCGCGCGGCTTAAAGGTACGACGCTCAAGGGCCAGCGGCTCAAAGGTACCGAGCCGACGGGACCTGCCGGCGCTGCGGGCGCTTGATGCAGACGGTTGCAATCATCGACTACGGGTCGGGAAATCTCCACTCGGCCGCCAAGGCGTTCGAGCGGGCTGCGGCCGATCGCGGTCTGGAGCGCCGAATATTGGTGACGGCGCAAGCTAGTGACGTTGCTGCGGCCGATCGGGTCGTGCTGCCGGGGGTTGGCGCGTTTGCCGATTGCAAGGCGGGTCTCGCCGCGCTTCCTGGCATGATCGACACCCTCGAGCGGATCGTTCGTCAATGCGGGCGGCCGTTCCTTGGCATTTGCGTTGGCATGCAACTTCTGGCGACGCGCGGGCTCGAGTTTGACGTCACCGACGGGCTCGATTGGATTCCCGGCGAGGTCTGCCGCATCAATC
>Ga0163155_10002501_pt1 | contig 20443 bp, 41 predicted proteins | sample OliLakLV19SP4G1_FD_148611 | JGI IMG/M metagenome (GOLD analysis project Ga0163155, IMG submission 148611) | Freshwater microbial mat bacterial communities from Lake Vanda, McMurdo Dry Valleys, Antarctica - Oligotrophic Lake LV.19.SP4.G1 | ecosystem: Environmental > Aquatic > Freshwater > Lake >... | reverse complement strand
CCGTGGATGTCCCTGCGTCGATTGACAAGACCGGCGTTACTGATGTCTCAGCTGAGTTGCAGGCGTTTCTCACCTCGGTGGGGAACGGGAAAATCATCCGGTTCCCCGTCGACGGCCTGTACCGGTGCGAGTCGACGTTGGCGTTTTTCAGCCGGACGAACATCACGATCCTCGGCCGGGGTTCTCTGATCTTCGCGACGACCCGCTCAACCCGGAAACGCTCAAACCTGAAGCTTGACCGGTGCGTGAACATCGCGATCAATGACCTGTTCACGAGAGGCGCGAACACGCTCGCAGGGAACGGCACCGGGTACGTTCCCGAACTCGAAGGTCAGCACGGCTTCGAGATCCTGTCCTGTTACGCGATCGGACTGTACGGGTGCGGCGCGTCGTACACGTACGGGGATCCGCTTTACGTCGGCGGGCTTCCTCTCTACGGGATGTCGAACACGATCTACGCGAACGACTTCGACGGTCACCACTCGGGCCGGCAGGGCTGCTCGATCGTCAACGCCGTGAACGTTACGATCGAATACTCCCGGTTCTTCGACACGGCCCGATCCAATCTCGACATCGAACCGCAAGGTCTGGCACCGTTCGTGAAGAACGTGATCTACCGGCGCAACACCTGCGGCCGGTTCAAGTTCAACTTCGTGAGCGCTAAGGGTTACGGCCCCGTCGACGACATCCAGATCCTGAACAACACGGTGCAGTCTGATCCGATGCTGATCTCGGTTGGTTCCGCTGCCACGAACCTGTACGGGGTCTACAACCCACCGATCCGTAGGTACCGGTGGACGGTGAAGAACAACACGGCCGACACCGCCGGGGGGACACCGCACAACTCCGTTGTCCGGTTCAACCGTGTGGACAACGTCATCGCGTCGGGGAACGTGCAGCCGATGCTGACCGCGGGCCGGAACATGCATTTCGCTCGGATGGAACTGTCGCAGAGTCACGCCGTCTCGGGGAACACGGTCGTCGGTTGGGGCGGCGGCGACAACACGGGCGTGAACGCCGGCCAGTGGTTCGACCCTGCGATCACAACGTGGCTCGCATGATGTTAGGGAGAGACGTTGCCACTTCTTGATCTTCGTCCCACTCAACTGGACCTGTTGTACCGGCCGGGGAATCTCATCACGTTGACGTTCACGTTCCCGTCGTCGATCTCGGCGGACACGTTCGTCGCGACTCTTGGTGCGACGTCGTTGACGGCCACGAAAGCCACTGCGGTCCTGACTGTCGTTGCATCGACAGTCATCACGGGGGCTCGGTCCGGTCAGGACGACTTCGTTCTGAAACGCAACGGGCAGACAATCGTGTCGGGTTCGTGGCTCGCGACGATGGGTGCCCAGACAGGCACCCTCGACGTGGCCTTGAACGTCACGATCGGTGCGGCGGCGGTGGCGGTGACGGTGGTCGGTGCGGCACCGGACGGTGGCGCTGCCGGCGGTCTCCTCGCGGTCAACGACTTGTCTGACGTGGCGAGTCCCGCGACGGCACTCGCGAACCTCGGCGGTGTGTCCGTTGCGGCGGCGGTGGCGGTCCTCACCCCGGCGCTCGGTCTCGGTACCGCAGCGTTCACTGCCGCGTCTGCTTACGATTCGTCGGGGGCCGCCTCGGTGGCGCTCGCCTCGGCGGCGGGCTACACAGACACCGCGATCGCTGACCTGATCGCGTCGGCTCCGGGGGTTCTGAATACCCTCGACGAGCTCGCGGCCGCGTTGGGTGACGACGCGAACTTCGCGGCGACGATCACGGCGGCGCTCGCCGGGAAGCAGCCACTCGACGCGGACTTGACCGCGATTGCATTGCTGACGACCACGAGCTATGGCAGGGCGTTCCTCGCGTTGGCGGATGCTGCTGCGGGTCGCACTGCGCTCGGTTTGGTCATCGGCACCGACGTCCAGGCATTCAATGCGGCGCTCGCGTCGATCTCGGGGCTGACCCCTGCGAACGACGACGTGCTACAACGCAAGGCGGGCGCGTGGGTGAACCGCACGATCGCTCAGCTCGCCACCGACCTCGGCTTGGCTGCCACCTATCAGCCGTTGGATTCGGACCTGTCGGCGATCGCAGCTTTGGCGACCACGGCGATCGGCCGGTCCCTGTTGGCGGGCGCAGACGCGGCGGCGCTCCGGGCGATCATCGGTGTCGGGGCTGGCACCGGCGACCTCGTCGCGGCGAACAACCTGGCCGACCTGGCAAACGCGGGAACGGCGCGCACGAACCTCGGCCTTGGTAGCGCTGCGACGACTGCCTCTACGGCATACCAGGCTGCCGACGCTGAACTGGCTGCGCTCGCCGGCTTGACGTCCGCGGCCGATGCGCTCCCGTACTTCACTGGGTCGGGGACTGCTGGGCTCGCGACCCTCACCACGTTCGGTAGGTCGCTCGTAGACGACGCCGACGCCGCGGCGGCGCGTACCACCCTTGGACTCGGTACGGCCGCTACGCAGGCGACAGGAGCGTTCGAGACGGCGGGTGCGGCAGCGGCAGCACAGGCCGCAAGCCAGCCACTCGACAGTGACCTGACCGCCATCGCGGCTCTCACGACGACGGCAACCGGCCGGTCGCTCCTCGCCGCGGCTGATGCCGCCGCTATCAGGACGATCTCGGGTGCGGAAACGTCTGGGGCTGCGGCATCCGCCCAAGCCGCGAGCCAACCAGTCGACTCGGATCTCACGGCGATCTCGGCGCTCACGACCACCTCATACGGACGGGCGTTCCTTCCCCTCGCTGACGCCGCGGCGGCTCGCGCGTACATCGGAGCGGTGATCGGCACCGACGTCCAGGCATTCGACTCGGATCTCGCCTCGATCGCAGCGCTCACAACCACTCCGTTCGGTCGGTCAGTTCTTGCCCTTGCAAACGCGGCCGCGCTGCGGACCCTCGCCGGGACGGTCATCGGCACGGACGTGCAGGCCTGGTCGGCGGTGCTCGACAACCTCGCCGCGCAGGTGGACCTCGCAGTTGCGGATGGTGGGACCGGCTCGTCGACGGCTGTTGGTGCCCGGACGAACCTCGGTTTGGTCATCGGGACGGACGTGGAAGCGAAAGACGCGACGCTCACCGCGCTGGCTGGGGTGACGACCGCGGCCGACAAGCTGATCTACGCGACCGGGGCGGATGCGTTCACCACAACCGACCTCACCTCGGCGGGCCGGGCGCTGATCGATGACGCGAATGCTTCCGCGCAGCGTACGACGCTCGGGCTCGGGACGATGGCCGTCGAAGCTGCCGCGGACTACGTCGCGAAGTCCCTGTACGACGCGAACACGGTCCTCGCCGCGACGTCGGACAACACCCCCGCGGCTCTGACGGTCGCGGCGTCGCGGATCGTGGGCCGGAAATCGTCGGGGGATATCGCGGCGTTGACGGGTGCGGAAGTGCTCGCCCTCGCCGCTGACGCTTCGACGCTCGCCATCGCTGACGCCGGCAACGTCATCACGGCGACGAACGTCGAGGCAGCGTTGCAGGAACTCGTCCTTGCTGGTATCACGACCTCCCTCGCTGCGACGGCGTTCGTGCCGACCAGCGGTTGGTGGTCGCCAGCGGACGTGTGGACCCGTACCGGGAACCACACATTCACTGTGACCGGCAACCAGACCGCCACATACGTGAAGGGTACGAAAGTTCGGTTCACGGACACGACCGTGAAGTACGGGGTCATCGCGTCGTCGTCGTTCTCGTCGGTAACGACGGTGACGCTCATCACGAACTCCGACTTTTCGATGGCCGCGAACCCGACAGTCGCGGCGGTCTCGTCTGCTCAGACGCCGCATGGATTCCCGACGTGGTTCAACTGGACAGTCACGTACACGGGGTTCTCCGTTGACCCGACCGCGTCGGTGACGAGATGGCAGTCCCTCGGCGGTGACTCGCTGATGTTGCAGATCAACAACGGGACGCTCGGCACGTCGAACGCGACCACGATGACAGTGACGCTGCCTGCCACTGCGGCGACGATCTCGAATATCGAGTGGACCGGGGCACCTGGCCGCGTCACTGACAACACGTCAACGGTCACGACCGGCCGATGGCGCATCGTCCCCGCGGCGACGGTCGTGGACTTCTACACGACTCCCGCCAACGGTGTGTTCACCGCATCGGGCACCAAAGGTGTCCGCTCCTCCGGCATCGTTTACGAGTTCTGACGCTCCATGAACTCGCGACGCGACGACCGGATCGACTAGTGACCGGGGCTCTCGAGGCGTCCGACGTGTCAATACTCGTCGGGATCTCGGTCGGTGTCCTCACAGTCATCGCGCTCTCATGGCAGATATCCCGCCAGGCGCACGGCGCATTCCAGACCGCCGTACGCGAAGAACTCGACATGCACTTCACGAAGACCGTCGAACCACGGATCCGAGACTTGGACGGCAGAGTCGCCGAGATCACCGAGCAGCTACTCACGAACGGTGGAACGTCGATCCGTGACGTCATCCAACGCACCGAAGACAAAGTGGACCGGCTCGACCGGGCGCTCGCTGTGGCGACTTCTGTGCGTCCCTCGCCGCAACCTGACTAACCAACCGAAGGAGCACCATGAACCAGCATGAACCGGTAGCGATCGGTGGAGCTATCTCCACCCTCGCAGCAGCGATCATCGCGGTACTCGTCGGATTCGGGATCGTCGTCTGGACCGCCGAACAAGTCGGGCTCGCGCTCGCTCTCGTCTCCGCGCTGATCCTCGTGACGACCGTCATCGTTCGCGGCAAGGTGTCCCCTGTCGCCGGATTGCAGAACCCGGGCACGAAGGAGTGAGCGCCGACTGGTATCCGGGCGCGGTGCGGATCCCGGGCGTGATGGCGAACTACGCGCGTGGCCGCACCGGCATGCGTGCGTGTGTGCTGCATTACACCGTCGGACGCGACTCCACGAACATCGGTCGGGACGGGAAGTTCTCGTTCCTGATCCGTCGTAACGGTGAGGTCGTGCAGTTCGCCCCCGTCGACGCGTTGACGTGGCACGCCGGCGAATGGAACACCGAAGGTCCGGGCATCGAGCACGAGTTCTACGAGCCGGTCGACGGTCCCTCTCCTGCCAACATCCTCACGCCAGCCCAAGAGACGGCGTCGGGTGCTCTGTGCCGGTGGCTGCGCGACGACTGGGGTATCTCCGGCCAGTTCTACGACGGGCCACGCATCTCGAAGGGCTACCGGGGGTTCATCACTCACCGTTCTCTCCAGCAGACACAACGGCACTCTGATTACATCACGGCCGAGCAGTGGTCACGAATGACCGCGGGCACCCTGGCCGGCCCGCCGGTCGATTGGGCCGCGATCGTACGGCTCGTGACCCTACGACGAGAAGAGGATCCGACGATGAACGCTCACGTCATGTTCGATGGCGCATCCCACTACTTCACCCGGGCCACAGATGGTCGTCTGGCGCACATCTGGTATGCCGCCGGCAAGTGGAACGTCGAAGACGTGAACGCCGCCGCCGGCCAGCCCGGCTACCGGCTCGCCGAAGGTGCGTCGATCGTCGCCCGCACGAAGGAACTCCACGGGGCGGAAAACCAGATCGAGGTCGGCTGGACCGGCATGCTCGGTGAACCCGGCCACACGTGGTTCAACAGGCCGAAGTGGGGAACCGAGCTGCTCCCGGCGCTCGTGTGAGCCCCGACCGGGCAATGGTGGCACGACTCGCACCGTTGCTCGGAGCGGACTACGACGACCTCAACGCGCACCTACTCGTCCTGCGGTGGCTCCGCCCCGATGAGGCCCGATGGAAGCTCCGGCTGCGTCTGATCGACTGGTGGCGGGACTCGCGAGGCCGGTACGCGTACGCGGCAGGTGTCCGAGAAGTTCCTCTCCCCGATGTCGTGGACCTCGAACCGGATCGGGTACCGGACCGGATCGACTTGGAACGTGCCCTCGCCCAGCTCGAGCCGATCGAGCGGGCGTCTGTCCTGACGTTCGTCACCGGTCAGACGTTGCGCGAGTTCGGCACGGTCCACGGGTTCACTGAGGGCCGTGCCTGCCAGATCCGCAAGGCCGGCGTCGCGCGGTTGCGTGAGGTGCTAGCCGCCTAGTTCTGGTGCTCCGCATCACCAGGCAAATGGGCCGAAAGGCCGACTTGAGTTTCCGGCTCGGGCGGGCGATACTCATGGTGCTTACGAAGCTCCTGTCAACGAAACGCCGCGACCCTCGGGTCGCGGCGTTTCGTCGCGTCCGGGCTCAGTTCACGACAACGACGACAGCTCCGACACCGAGTATCCACAACAGGAAGCCCCACCAGACGAGCGTGTGGATCTTGTGCAGGTACCCGGCGATGTCCTCGAGTAGTTCCTTCTCGGTGGGATCGTTGTCGGTCATGCCAGCCTCCCTACGATGCCGTGCCCGCCACCCGGGTCGATCCAGGTGTAGCCGACCGTGGACTGTATCGACTGGTGCCGCATCAGCTCCTGGGTGGCGCGCAGGTCCCGGCCGGACGCCTGGTAGACCGCCGTCCCGAACCGGTGGCGAAGCGAATGCATCGTGTGTTCGATCCCGATGGAGTGAAGCCACCGGTTCGCGTGGCGTTGCAACTGGCCGGCGCTCATCGACCGGCCCGAACCGTTCCACTGCGGGAACCACGGTCCCCTCGTCGGGAGTCCGAGAAGCTCTGACTGTAGGACGGGTGAGAGCGGCATCGATCCCTCGTCGCCGCCCTTCTGCTGGCGGATGATGAGGACGTCCCCGTGGAGGTCTTCTCCCCGCAGAGGTGCGATCTCGCAGCACCGTAGACCCGCGTAGGCGGCGAGGTAGAGCCACGTTCGTATCGGCCGTGGTGCTTCCTTCAACGCACGGGAGAGGATGTGCTCGGGCATTGGGCGTGGCAGGTGGCGCGGCCGGCGTGGCCGGTCCAGGCGTGCCGAAGGGTCCACGTCGATCAGTTCCTCGCGGAGCAGCCACCCGTAGAACCCCTTCACGTGGGACACCGCCGCCGCCCGGGCTTCCGGCCCGAGATGCGGCCGGGAGCAGAACGCGTAGAGGTGCTGATGGGTTGCCACGATGAGCTCGACGGGTGCGATCTGTCGGGCGAGCCGCTCAAGGCACCATCCTCGCTGCTCGATCGTTCCCGGTCGCCGGCCGATGTGGCGGAGGTGTTCGAGGTGCTCCATCAGGATCACGGCACCATCCATTCCGGGTGAGGAATGGACAGACTGACGCGAAAGAGTCATCTCGCCAAGGGGCCAAAAGGCTCAGGCTGCATGGGCGATCCGCGGGCTAGCCTCTGCTCGCGCCGCTAGCTCAACTGGCCAGAGCAAGTGACTCTTAATCACTAGATTCGGCGCTCTGGTCGCGAGTCGTGCTCGCCGTTCGTTCAACTCCTCGGTGATTGCAGGCCCGAGGTTGTCGGGGTCCATCTCGAGGACCGCGATCAACCCGACCAGCACCATCGTGCTCAGAGTGTCGGCGCCCTTCTCGCCGCGTTCCACGCGACCGATCGTCGAGTACGACACGCGGTCGCCCTTGACGAGGATCTCGCGGAGTGCGAACTCGGTCTCGGGCAGTGAGAGGTGTTGAGTTTCCCTCGCCGTCCGTAGCTCGTCTCCCAAAGTCATCATGCATTGCATGCTGACAGACTGGGTGAATCTACGCAACCCCCTTGTGGAAAACAATTCACTGTGCATTTCCTATTGACAAGAGCCCGCCAGTAATTCACACTGCATTTCGTGCAGACAACTCAGTTCGACCTCTACGACCGGGTAGTCGGAGGTGACCTCGCCGAGAAGCTTGCCTCCTGGCAGAGCGAAGGTCTGAGCCTCCAGGACATCGCGTTCCAGCTCCGCGAGGAGCACCGCCTGATCGTCTCCCCATCCACCGTCCGGCGCTGGATGCTCGCCGCCGGGCTCGACACGTCACGGCGCACGTCGTGACGCGCACCTGGGCCGTCTACCGATTCTTCGACGCTGACGGGACACTGCTCTACGTCGGGTGCAGCGGTGCGTTTGTAACGCGGATGGAGCAACACCGCGGCGAGCGCGACTGGTTCACCGAGATCGCACTCGTGCAGGTCGAGCACCACGCAAAGCGGGATCTCGGGCTGGCGGCGGAAGCGACTGCCATTCGGACTGAGTCACCTCGGTACAACGTCTGCCACCCCGACGCCGCTCAGTTCCTCTTGCGTTCGGCCGCGTCGTGAAGGGCAACCGGGACGACTGGTACCGCGCGCCCGACGACCGTGACCGCGAAGTCATCCGGTACGCGGACCCGACGCACCGACCGCGCCGCGACTGGACACTCACCACGATCGCCGTCCTCTGCGCGGTCGGTGTCCTCTACATCGCTACGCAGATCGTGCGCGCCGCGTTCACCATTTCGTTCGGAGCAGCAGCCCTCGCCGTCATCGGCGGGCTGGGCGCGCTCCTCATGCTCGCCGTATTCGTCGGTTCCTTCATTCGTGAAGGCGGCACACGGTGACCGGGGCGGCTGGGACCAACCCGAAAGGCACGACCATGAGCTACTTCCGCACTGTCGCAGGGACGATCGTCCTCGCGGTCATCGTCGCAATGGCACTCTCGGCCACCGCAGCCGGCGCAACGACACCCGGCGCAACGGATGGTACCGAGACCTACCAGTTCGCCGCACCGTTCGACACACCGACCGGGTTCGGACCTCCACCAGAAGCCCCGCACCTGGAGACACTGAACGGTGAAGCCGTCGTCTGCGTCGACCCGCCGAACAGCCAACTCGGCTACGTGAACCTGACGATCCACACCGACCAGAACGCCGACGTCCTCGTCTACGCCCATGACGAAGCGCATCACACGCAGCAGTTCCACACCATCGAGTCGGGTCTGATCGACGCGTGTGAGCCGTGGACACCCCCCGCCGCGGTGTGTCCCGAAGATGGCACCGACCAGGTAGTGACGGTGTGGGCGACATGGAACATCGGGTCGGGCCGGTCGGCGCTGCTCGAACTCCCGACTGACTGTCCCGACCCGGTCGTCCCGCCTGTCGTCCCACCTGGTCCCCCGGTTGAGCTTGCACCCCCGGTCGTCACGGTCGCTACCCCGGTTGCTACCCCGGTCACGGAACTCGCGGTGACTGGCGTCGATGACACGGTTGCGCTCATCGCGTTCGGTCTTTCAGCCATCGCGATCGGCTGGTCGATGACCCGCAACGCACGCATCGCACGCAACGAACGGTTCGGCCGATGACCACCGACGGCCACGCGGACCTCGCAGCGGCATGCTTCGACTTCGATGCGGCCGAGCATCTGCTCGGGGAGCTACTCGAGCTACTCGACATGGCCGACCAAGTCGACCAGGCCCGCATCGACGCGGCGTCGCTGAAGTGGGCGGAAGCCGTGTGGGCCGAAGCCGACCGGATGGTCCACCCGGGGCTCCTCGCCCTGGGTGGCCGACCCGGTGACGTCGCTCTGCTGGGTGACCTCCTCGACCCTGGCGAGGGCCGGCGTCGGGTCGTGGAGGAACTCCTCGAAGCGCACGGCGCGCGACGTGACGGCGACGTGTGGGCGATCACAACCGATCAGGCCGACGCGTTGCTCGCCGCGATGTCGAGCGCGTCTCGCGACGAGTCCCGATCAGGAGGGGAACGATGAGAGAACCACTCACTCCCGAGCAGCAGTGGCGGCGGGCGAACGAAACCCGTGCCGAAGCCGGCGCACACCTGACCCGGCCGACATGGAAGCGGTGGGCACCTCTCGCACTGGTGCTCGCCGTGTGCCTCGCTGTCGGCGTGTGGGCGGTGCGTGCCGACGCGTGGCCGGTGGCCGGCTTTCGTTGGGGTGATCCGCCGGGCGCGATGGGTACGGCAGTTGTCGCAACACCCGGCCCGCCCGTAGTGGTCTCGTGGCCCAACGAGACGAAGCCAGGTCCGGCGCTCGGCGCTCGTGCCCGGTGGATTTTCGGGCAGTCATGCCTCGACAGTTTCACGCTCCCGCCGCTGCCTGGCTACAGGCTCGTCGCCGCTGACGTGACGCGCTCCTGTGTGCAGAACCCTTACGGGCTGTCGGTGGTGGCGGTGCGGTACGAGGCCAAGAACAACACAGGGGCGTTCGTCCGCTATTCGATCGTGCTTCGTTCCAACGGCGTGACGTACCACGACTTCGACTCCGGGCCAGGCCAAACCTATGGCTGCGGCTACTACTCGTGCCCGAGCGCATGATGATCTCAGACCTCGACGGTGGCGTGGAAGACACACCCGCATCGCGTGCTTGTGATCGGACGTCGGGGTCTGTGAGCGTGGCGGTGGGGGCCAGTTCGAGAAGGGGCTGGACCCCCGCCACCGCGTCCAGCGAAGACGAACTCGCTGATGGGTTCGCGCTCGATTCTCAGGACTGGTGGACAGATGACTGAGCAACCCCCGGTAGCGATGGTCACTCCCGAAGGACTCGAGTTCCTGATTCCTTTCACTGACTGGTCACGGTTCGACCGTCAACTCGAGACGACGCGTGAACACTTGGACGAGTTCCATCGTCTCCTCGAGCTCGCGGAAGCCAGGCACGCGGCGTGGCGTGTCGAGCACCCGGAGATCGTCTGATGCCCGCGGTCGCGTGTGATCGGTGTGGCGTGAAGGACTTCTCCGTGAACCCGGAAGCGTCTGGTCTGTGTTCGAACTGCCAGTTCGCGCGACAGGCCGAACGGTTGGAAGCCGCACGAATCGAAGCCGAGAAGAACGCTGAGAAGGAGAACGAGTGAGTCAGCTCCTCGCGCTCCTGAAGCCGTTCTCCGGTCGACTGGTGAGCGCGGCACCCCCCGGCAAGTTCGGCTCTTACGTGAGTCACTACGTCGTTGAGCAACGACTTCTCGCGGTCGTCGGTCCGTTCGATTGGGAGATCATCGACATGGTGCGCGACGCGGATGGCACGTTGACCGGTTGCGTCGGTCGTCTCGGTGCAGAGGTCGACGGCCGATGGGTTCGGGTCTGCGGGGCCGGCGACGTGGAGAACCCAGGCAACTCGAAGACGGACGGTGAACGGTTGAAGCTCGCAGAATCCGACGCGTTCAAGCGTGCGGCGATGCGGCTCGGTGTTGGTCTGCACTTGTGGGCCGGTGACGACTTCTTCGTCTACGACGCGTTGGAGCGTCGAGAGAACCCCGACCCCCAACTACCCATGGAGAGCATGCCCGGTGGGTCGGGTGGCTCCGGGATCTCGGCGGTCCCGGAGCCGACTAGTGGGGGTGTGACGTGATCTCCCAAGCTGAGATCGAGTCGGAGATCATGCGGCTCTCGTCACTCGCGGAGAAGGTCACGACCGAACTCGCACGTCGCGCCGTCGATGACGCCGAGGCGCGCACCGCGTACAAGATCGCCGACGCTCACGCACGGCTGACCGCGAAGGTTGAGGGTGGCCCGCGCAGGACGGTCGCTGAGATCGAAGCTATCGCGATGATCGCGACGCAGGACGAGTACCGATCGCACTCGATCGCGGAGGCGCGGTTCAAGGCTGCTGTTTCTGCGGGCCACAACTATCGGGCGCAGCTCTCGGCGCTTCAGAGCGTGAACGCCAACTTGCGAAACGCCATCCTCACGTCCTCGGGGGTGGGTTCCTGATGCCAACCCTCGCGGGTCAGGTGACGGGTACTGCTTCGATCCCGGTTTCGGTCCGGTTTTGGTCAAAGGTCGAGCGGACGGATACCTGCTGGGTGTGGCGTGGAGCTAAGAGCGGTCCGGGCTACGGCGCTATGCGCATCTCTGGCCGCCGCGTCGGGACCCATCGCCTCAGTTATGAGCTGTTTGTTGGTCCGATTCCAGCGGGGATGCATGTATGCCATACCTGCGACAACCCTCCATGCTGCAACCCGGCGCACCTGTTTCTCGGCTCCGCTGCGGACAACCAGCACGACAAGGCTCGAAAAGGTCGGGCAGCAGCACGGAGCCGTAATGGCGCAGCGAAGCTCACCGATGCTCAGTTCGACGAGGTGATTGAACGTGTGGCCGCAGGAGAGCGACAGAGCCACGTAGCGAGAGACTTTGGCGTCACCCCCCAGGCCGTCTGTCAGTTCCTAAAACGGCACCGGGAGAAAGCGGCATGAGCCCCCGCGTAGCGAAACGGCCGACTCTGCTACGGCAAGCAGACGCGCTCTGCGGCCAGATCGTCCGGTCCCGTGGGTTCTGTCAATCCCGCCGGGAGAACCACGCCGGCGTCCATCAGTGGGCGCACGGATTCTCGCGGAGGTACAAGAACACACGCTGGCTCGAGTCGAACGGGTTCTGTCTCTGCCAGGGCTGCCACTACTGGTTCACGCTTCGACCGCTCGAGTGGGACGAGTGGCTTCTCGGAACATGGGGAGCCGACTACTACGACGACTTGCGTGCTCTCGCGCTGTCGACGGAAGCCGTGGACATGAGCGGGACCGTCGACCGTCTCCGAGCCCGGTGGGCCAGCATTCAGGAGGCGTTGTGAGTCTCCCCGGAGCTGTCGCCGGCATTGTGATCGGTCTGGCGTGGGCGCTCATCGGTCAACCCGCCACGTTGAAAAAGTGGGGCTGGAAGGGCGTCGCCATCGCTCTCTACGGCTGGATCTTCTTCACCGCCGCGCTGATATGGGTGGGGCTGTGAGTCTCCCCGACACCCTCGATTGGTACTCAGTCGACCTCCAAGACCCGGAGCAACGGCTCGCCGTGCTGGCCGTGATGCTCTACATCCTCGACGCGAGCTCACCGTTCGAGATCCTCGAACGGGCACACGAAACCCAGGTGTACGCGAACCAGATGGGCGCACTCAATCGCGCCGTCCGAGAGATCAGGGAGCAGGCATGAATGCGCGTCTCTTCGACAACCGCCCCGAACGTGTTGAGCGGTCCCGTTGCCGGAGTCTGCTCCCACTCGCGCCGGACGCGTGCCTGTCGTGTGGCGGCATCACTGCACTCGGTGTGGTGGACGAACCGGCGTTGTTCCGTCACGGCGGCTACGGCGGCACGACGCGCACAGTGAGCCGATGGTGTCCGAACTGCAAGGTCGGTCGTGTCTCGCGCCGCGAGACCGTGAACCCGAGGGAGTTGGCTGCATGAAAACCCGAGTTGAGGTCTACAAGTCCCGCAAAGGCTGGCGCTTCCGGGCGAAGTCCCAGAACAACAAGGTCATCGGACAAGGCCAGGCGTACACACGCAAACACGACGCCGCTAGGGGTGCTCGTCGCAGCTTCCCTGACGCCGAAATCGTCTACCTGAAGGAGAGCCCGTGAAGCGTTTCGTCATCACTCTGCTCGTCACCGTCGTCGCCGCCGTCGCGTTACTGATCGCGGTGGAACCCACCGCCCAGGAACCCGACGTCCCCCCGAAACAGACGCGGCCGATCGCCGCTCCTGAACCAACCGAAGGCCCACCCGGATCCAATCTTGAAGGAATCCCGAACGCCGTGACCCCCGTCCTCTATCAACGTGCGCTCGCGTTCATCGCGGCGCTTCCAGTCCCCCCACTCGCGGTCGAGGAAGAGCCGCAGGCGATGGTCGAGATCGACAAGATCGCGGCAGGTGATCCCGTGGGTGGGGGCTCATACGACTGGGACGCGATCGCCGAATGCGAACGCGGTGCAGACGCCGGCTGGAACGACAACCACGGTCCGACCTACGAAGGCCGGCTCGGCTTCTGGTATGGGACGTGGGATTCGTACCGTGACGGGGAGTTCACCGACAACGCCGGCGACGCGACCCGTGAACAGCAGATCATCGTCGCGGAACGTGTCGCGGCGGATGTGGGTATCACCGCGTGGGGATGCTGGCGGGCCGGGTGACTCACCGCCTGAACGTCCGCAAGAAAGAGGTCGACGACGTCATCGTCTTCCAGGTGGTCCGCCGTGGCATCAACACGCAAGCTCTCGTCGTCCTGGGTGAGTTCTGGACGCCTGGAGACGCGTATCGGTACATCGGTGAGGTTGAGTCCCGGCAGGCGCTCCTGAGCGAAGAGAACAACGAATGAGCGGGTGGTGATGCGCGCCCGGTTGGAGAGCTGGGGATTGGCCGCCGTGGCCATCGGAGCGAGCAGCCTCATTTGGGCGCTGCTTGACTACCGGCCGAACGTGGTCGGTTCGTTGGCCATCTGGGGGTCTGGTGTCGTTCTTCTGTTCTTCGCCGCATCTAGGGACCGTCAGCCGTGAGCGAGTGCCGATTCATCATTGGGGATTCGCTCGAGGTGCTGCGTTCCATGCCCGCAGACTCCGTAGATTTGGTCGTAACTTCTCCGCCGTTTTTGGCATTGCGTAGCTACCTCCCGGCGGACCATCCCGATAAGGGCAAAGAGATCGGTAGCGAAGCAACCCCGGGTGCGTTCATTGATGTGCTGTTGGATGTTGTGGAGGAACTCGACCGGGTGCTCGCACCGCATGGTTCTATCTGCATCGAACTAGGTGACACCTACTCGTCATCAGGTGGCTCGGGCGGCGACTACGCAGAGGGTGGCATGCGCGAAGGGCAACCGGCGTTCGACGGCAGCGCTCGGCGTACTCGGACGAACAACCTCTACAACACAGAGAACAGGTATAGCGACGAGTGGAACAAGGGCAACACTGCGGGGAAGCCGATCGAAGGAATCGCCATGAATGGCGGGCCTGGGTGGCCCGAAGCGAAATCGTTGTGCATGATCCCCCAATCCTTCGCGTGGGCTCTCGCGTACGGACGGAACCCGTTCACTGGCCGGGAAACCCCACGGTGGAGGGTACGGAACATCATCAGGTGGTGCCGCCCGAACCCACCCGTTGGCGCGCTCGGTGACAAGTTCAGAAACGCGACGTCGGAGATGGTGGTGGCGTGCAAGTCCCGCACCCGCTATTTCGACCTCGACTCTGTGCGGACGCCAGCGAAGTATCCCGACGACATTCGACCTGAGGGGAGCGCCGGTTATCGTGGGATCACAGAAGGTGGGCCGCGGAAAATCCACTTGCCGAGCGACCCTGCGGGTGCTCCCCCTCTTGACTTCTGGGTAATCCCCACCGCCCCCTACAAAAACCAGCACTACGCCACATTTCCTCCGGCGTTGATTACGAAGCCGATTGAATCCATGACACCGCGGCGGGTCTGTCGGGTGTGTGGAGAACCCTCACGGCGGATCGTGGAGTCGGTCCACGATGTCGAGCACAACCGGGATCAGCGGTCAGTCGGTACGAGCCGAGGTTGGAACGAGTCGCGTGGGGACGGTGGCAGCGGGCCTTTCTCCAACGCCGAATATGCGACCCTCGGCTGGACCGACTGCGGCCACAACGACTGGCGTCGTGGAATCTGCCTTGACCCATTCGGTGGAAGTGGCACTACAGGTGCGGTAGCTACCGGCCACGGCCGCGACGCCATCCTCTGCGACTTGGACGAACGCAACGCCGACCTCGCACGGGAACGGCTCGGCATGTTCCTGACGGTCGAGTATCACGCGGACACGAAGCCGATTGTGCCGGCCCCGCTCGACGTGACAACGGAGGCCGTGTGAGCCAGCCCATTTCGGCACTGTCGGGTGGTAGGATTGGCGCAAGAAAGGACCCCGCGACGCGCAAACGTCCGGGGTCCATGCCCGACCCCTACACAGAAGGAGCCGAGATGGCTGACGCTACCCCCTCGACCCGCTGCGTGTTGTCTCCGCGTGAGGTCCGCTGACGTGGCTCGCATCCGTTCCATTCACCCCGACGCGCTCAAGTCGGAGAAGCTCGCACGAGTCGGCGCAGAAGCAGAGCGTTGCTACTGGCGGCTGACGACGATCTGCGACGACCAGGGCCGGGCCGAGGACCATCCCCGGCTCATCTGGGCGACCCTGTTCCCACTCAACGACGACGCGACGACCGAGCTCGTAGACCAGTGGCTGTCCGAATTGGCCGAGGTCGGATTGGTTGAGCGGTACACCTCCGGCGGGAAGCGGTGCATCGCCGTAACCCGGTGGTCGGACTACCAACACCCGCGGCATCCCGCCGCGAGTGACATCCCTGCGCCGGAGGACCGCGACAATCCGCCGGAGGCCTACGGCGGTCGTGCCGGTAACGAAACAAGTCCGCCGATAGGAGTAGGAGTAGGAGAGGGAGTAGGAGAGGGAGGGGCCGTTCCGGCCGAGTCGCCGCCAGCGGCGAAACCGCCCCGCAAGAAGCGAGGGACCGAATGCCCCGACCCGTTCGTGCTCACTGACGAAGATCGAACGTGGGCTAAAGAGAACACTCCGTCCATCGACGTGACGATGACAACGAAGCAGTTTGTGTCGTTCTGGCGGGGTGACGGACGGCTGAAGGTCAACTGGAAACAGACCTGGCGAAACTGGCTCCTGAAGAACGAGGAACGCTCGACACCGTCAGCGAACGGCAACGCCCGCCAACCGGCGAGGACGTTCCTGTGAGCGAACCTCGCCGTGTCGGAGAAGACCTCGAGGGCATCCAGGCCCGCATCGCTCAGGTGCGCGCAGTGCAGCGTGCAGCGAACCGGGTCCCTCCCCCTGAGCTCTATCGGTGCCCGGTCTGTCGGGACTCTGGGTTCCAGACGGTGAGCATCGAGGGCCGTTGCACCGTTAGCCGCTGCCCGAAGAAATGCAGTGTCCCGAAAGCCAGGGACGCGGCGCGAGTGGACGCGAGGGCTCGGCGTCAGCCCGCCGAACCGGAAGTGTTCTGATGGCCGGCGCTTCGTCCCCCCGGGAGGTTTCGTGACCTACCAATCGAAAGAGGAGAACCCAATGAGTGTTGCCCGCACCGATCTTGACCTCGAAGCATTGCACCTCGAACCGGGTCCGCATGACAATCCCGACGATGGTGGCTGCGTCATGGAGATCGTTTCCGCGCTCGCGGGTGAACCGTGGTCGGACCGGCCGCAGTGTGTGTCCCCGGTGATCACGTCGTTCTGCATCTCATGGAACGACGCGCTCGGCGACGAGGAACGGGACCGGTTGTTGAAGCCGTTCCTCACGAAAATGATTGGGACGCGCACCACCCCGGAGGATGAGGAGACACGGGCGTGGATGGCGTGCGACTGGCTCGTTCGGACGTTCACGCCGACGTGGCTCCGCAGGGCGGGTCTTGATGCTGAGGCTGAAGCGCTGGTCGCTCTACCTGAGCTGACGTCGGCGAAGCTTGTCGATGCGGCCATGCCGGTTATCGAACGTGGGGCCGCCGCTCGGGCCGCCGCTCGGGCCGCCGCTGGGGACGCCGCTCGGGCCGCCGCTCGGGACGCCGCTTGGGCCGCCGCTGGGGACGCCGCTCGGGCCGCCGCTCGGGACGCACTCGCCGACACGGTCACCGAACTCCAGTCGTCCGCCGTTGAGCTGTTGGACCGCATGTGCGCGGTGGGTCGGTGACCCCCGACGAAGCGCAAGCCGAACTGGAGAACATTCTCATCGAGTGCAGCGATGTGGTGTCGAAGGCGTGGGTGCTCGACAAGCTGCTGGCCCGCCCCGAGTTGGTACTCGCAGCTCTAGGAGCCGAACAGGCTGGGTACCAGAGCGGTGAGTGGCCCGCGTCGAAACTGTTTCACGCCGACGGCGACTGGTCGTTGCAGGATCCGTCGTTGCGTCCTGTGTTCGTTCTCCCCGAAGGAACCGAGAACCCATGAGCGAGCTAGAGGACACCCGCGACTGGCTAGAAGCAGCCGAGAAGCTGGCCGACTGGTGGCTGGGGGCGTGTCAAGAGCAGGAAGAACGAGCGAAGGCTGCCGAAGCCGAACGTGACCAACTGCTTGAGCAGCAGGTGGCGCTATCCGCTCGTCTCAAAGTATCGGAAGCGAAAATTGCACGCCTCTTGCTCGCTCAACTGTCGGCGCTGCGGGGGGCAGACGGGCGCATCGTGGCAGTAGAAGCCGAACTCGTCCGTCTCCGCGAAGCACTCCAACGCACCTTGACGTACCCAATCCACGCGCCCGACTCGTTTCTCAACAAGATGCGCGCCCTGGCTGCCACCGAGGAGCCGAACCCATGACTGACCCTGTAGAGCCCCCCGAGGTAGTGCTCTGGAACAAGGAACGCTTTGAAGCGCGCCGTCTCCTCAAGGCCGCGCTACTTGACCTTGAGGTCGACGCCCCGAACGGTGCGTACATGCCTGGGGAGCTACCCGACGAGATCCGTGCATTCCTGGCCGGCACTACCACCGAGGAGCCAAACCTATGACTGAGCCCAAGCGGTACACGCGCGCACCTGACTACGACAAGGGGCCGATCAGTGACGCTGAGCGCGTCGTGGATCTGCGTCGTGCGCTCGATCAGCGAGACGAAGCCCGAGCCGAACGTGACGCGGCTCTACGCGAGAGAGACCGGTTTCGTGAGCACTCCGTGACCCTCAACACCGTGTCGTGGCGCATATCCCAGGCGCTCGGCAACGTGCCCGAAGGTGCGACCGAAGTCTGGGGCGACACGCTCCCCGACCTTGAAGCACTCATCCGAGACCGCGACGAAGCGCGCGGGCTCACTTCGGTGGATGACATCGGGCGTGTCACGTGGACCACGGTCGATCCGGCATCCGTCCCGTACCGCACCGAGGAGCCGAACCCATGACTGACCCTGTAGAGCCCCCCGAGGTAGCCGCGTGGAAGGCCGTGCGCAACGCCGATGGATGTTGGGACGACATCGTCAACCACCAGGTGACCGCGGGTGACGCTCTCGCGGCTGCTCTTGTAGCGGCCCGCGAGGAATACGAGGTGGCGCACCGCGGCCGGATGCACGCCATCGACGCCCTACATCGGGTTGAAGCCGAACGTGACGAAGCGCGCGCCGAACGCGTCCGTCTCCGAGAAGCACTCCGCGAATTCGCTGAGTGGAATCACGAGAGGGACGGGTTCGGCGGACCGTGGTCGGATTGCCACTTCTACCCGTGCCGTTCCATCAGCTCGGTCCTGGCCAACGTGGTCCCCGAGAGAGACCAAGCTCTGGTCGATCGCCTCCGACGTGAGTTGCGCCGACGGGCCAGGGGAGACGCGAGGCGTGACGTCTGGACCGCCCCCCATCCCGACAGCACCGAGGAGCCGAAGACGTGACTAGGGCGAGATGGTGCGGGCTGGTAGCTGCGATTTTTGGGTTTGGCAGTCTGTGGGGGTGGGCCCTGTTCGGCATTTCGGAGCCTGTGGCGATTGCTGCTTCCATGACCACCCTCACCTTCGCCGCGGCGGCGACCATGTTGACGGCACTCGGCTCCGAGGAGCCGAACCCATGAGTAACCGCTCAGCCGAAGGAATCCGCGAGGACGTCAAGGCGTGGGTGGGGTCGAAGCAAGGCCGTGACTTCATTGAGGCGATGCTCGCAGAGAAGGCGCTGGAGTGGCGTGGACGCGCCGAGACCGGGGAAGCCGAACGCGACCGTCTCCGAGACGCACTCCGACTGATCGTGGACGAGACGATGGATCTGTCCGGCCATGTTGACCTGGGTGAGCAGTTGGATCGCATCCACGAGGTCGCGACCGACGCCTTGGCTGCTACCAGCACTGACGCCGAGGGGTTCTACGAAGACGACGAGCCCGTAGCGGGTGTGCGTGCTGCGTTCAATGCTGGGTCGAAGGGCGTCATGTCAGCGCCAACCATCTGCGCTACCACCGAGGAGCCGAACCCATGAGCGATACGTCAGAAGAAATCGAAGCTGCGATCGCGCTCAAGGAACTGGTCGGTGAGGGTCTTGCAGAAGCGATCGCTAACCGTCTGGTCGTGCTGGCGCTGGGTGAGTGTGACGTTTGCGGTGAGACCTTGACTGAGTCCGACCTCGACGACGAGTTGCGTTGTTCTACGCATGGGAACCGCCGACGCGCGGATGGACAAAGCTACGGCGCTACCACCGAGGAGCCGAACCCATGACCGACGATCGATGAAAAACCCCCGTCCCCGGTTCCGTGCGCTTCCACCGGCCCCCCGGTGGGGTGGAAGCGCAGGGGGCCGGGGGTGAGCTCAACCTCGCAGTGTGAGGCCTGCGGGGTCAGTGCCAGATGTGGCTTCAGTGCTCCCCCCGGCTCCTTCCCCACGCGATACGGAGGTCGACAAGTGAATGTGATTTCAACGATTGCTGCGGATCTGATCCGGTCGGCTCTTGATGGCGGTGGTGGCTTCGATCCTTGGCTCCGGGCCGAGCAGGAAGACGACCGCATCGCGGAGAACGCGGGCGCCGCCCTGACTGCGGACCTCGGGTCTACCTCGGGTGGATTTCATACAGAGGAGCCGAACCCATGACTGACCGAGAAGCCATGATCTGGAATCGGGACGTGACCGTGAGCATCCGGCAGACGAGCCGATGGGTTTGGTACATCGACGCTCGCATCGGGATCAGTCGCATCGTGTCAGGCAGGTTCGCTCTCGGCGAGAAGCGTGCGATCAAGAAGGCCAAGAAATGGCGGCGCAAGCTTGAACTAGGCGAACAACGATTCGCCGCGAGATACGAACTGGAGAACCCATGACTGACCCTGTAGAGCCCCCCGAGGTAGCCGCGTGGAACGAGGCTACGAGAAGCTGGCTCTATCACGACACGAACACGGCCGTCCAAGATGGGGCGTTGCTGTTGCACGCGGGCCTTCGTCTTGTAACGGCTCTACGCCGGACCGAAGCCGAACGTGACGAAGCGCG
>Ga0163155_10002500_pt1 | contig 20443 bp, 13 predicted proteins | sample OliLakLV19SP4G1_FD_148611 | JGI IMG/M metagenome (GOLD analysis project Ga0163155, IMG submission 148611) | Freshwater microbial mat bacterial communities from Lake Vanda, McMurdo Dry Valleys, Antarctica - Oligotrophic Lake LV.19.SP4.G1 | ecosystem: Environmental > Aquatic > Freshwater > Lake >... | reverse complement strand
GCTGAAGTTGTTGCACTCAAGCGGAATGTGCCGTCGGCCAGCAAAATGACGCCGGCATCACGTGGACCCTCGCCGCGCGCGCCCATGGGCCCAAAGGGCAGCGGGCGCTTGAACGCCGCCGGACGCCCGTCGGGCCGCCTGAACGCCATCGCCAAACCCGCCCCAGCGCCGGAGCCTGAATCGGAGCTCGAACCGATAGCGGAGGAAGTCGACGCGCAGGCCGAGGAAGCGCCGCGCGGGAACATGAACAAAAAAATGATTTCACGCCGTGGCCCCGCCGTGCGTCCGAGCAAAATGAATATGCGGCCGGCAGGAGCGGGATCGCAGCGCCTCCGGACTGCACAAGCCGAGCCGGAGCCGGAACTGGATGTGGATGTCGCCGATGCCTCAGAGGCCAACGGCGCCGATGAGACGGTGGACTCGATTAAGCTCGCCAAAGGCCCGAGCGTCGGTAACCGCTCCGGCCGCTCCTCGCGGCGCATGGACGCTGCGAAGCCGGCGCGCGGCAGCCAGCGTGAAGGCCGCGATTCGCGGGATGATCGCGATGAAAAACGCGACAAAAAGCGCGGCGCGGCTCAAGGCATGTCGACCGGAATGATGGCCGGGATAGGCGTCGGTGTGGTTGTGTTGCTGCTGGGTGCTTTTGCCCTGACCGGCAAAAAAGACGAAGAAACCTCCGTTAAGAAAAAAGAGACGCTGAAGGACGAAGGCGACAAGACGCCGTCGTCGACTTACGTACGCATGGCCGATGAGCGGCTGGCGGCCGGCGACAAGGCGAAAGCGGGCTATTATTATTCGCGCGCCGGCGATCAGGCACAGCGCGAGGGCAATACGCAGCAGGCGCAGCGTTACGAAATGAAGGCGTACGACATCAAAAAATTCACGACGTTAAATATGAGCGGCGGAAAATAAGCCAGAATTCTGATGACTAATTCTGTGGGCCCGGAGCGCGTTCAGCTCTGGGCGGCGAGTAGAATGGGTTGCCGGGGTCGGCTTGGCGCGGGTTGGTTTTAGGAATATAAATCCAGCGTAAGGTCGTGAGCAGCAGCCCAACCAAAAGCAAGCCGATCACGACCCATTTACCATTTGTCTTGCGTGGTTCATTATTCCCCATGAGCGAAAGAGTAAGCGCAGTGGCGGGCTCTGTCCAAGGCATCAGCGCCTAAAATTTCAGCCACGTCCGCAGCGACTGACGAAAGTGGACGATGCTTCCCACAGTAGCGCTCGGAAGGGCCACGGCGTTGTGCAAGTTGTTAAGGTATTTTCAGGTGTTGCAGGTTTTAACCTTGCGTTGCACAAGAAGCGCTTTATAAGAAATATATGCAATCCTATCTTTGCTTCACGCACCCTTCTGTAGGCGTATCGTGCGTGATTTGGAGGCATGTGGCTGGGGGGTGACGGTCCATTGAGGCGGAGGGGTTCAGGGAGATGGACAAAGGACTAGGGGTTTCTACAGCTCATCTATCAATGATGCTGGCTCTGTCATTGTCAGGGACAGCGGCGGTTCATGCCTCGGACGAGATGAATTGTTTGCCGAATCCGTTCGATCCAGTAGCGATTCACACTCAAAGCCGGGGTGCCAAGTGGCGGCATCCCTTTCATGACATCAAGAAAACATGGGTCGAGCACTTCAAGGTTATCCCGGAAGAACTGGATAACTGCGATCCCACGACCTATGAAAGGCTGAAAGGCGATCCGGCGTTCTATGTCGATCGCAAAGTTCAGTTTGATGTGTATTATGGCAAGGTGGGTTCGTTCTACCGGCCATTCGTGCAATTCAATCATGACGCCTATGTCAATTTCAGCGCCTGGGGCTACGGCGCCGAACTGTGGGTAAAAGACGCGCGCGCCCAAATTCATCCGCTCTTTTATATTGACAAGCGCAAGAAAGTGCTGATCGATAAGATTCAGCAACTGCCGATGTACACCCCGCTGCGGGTGTGGGCGGAAGTGAAATCAAAGAACGACAATCAGCCTTGGTTTGAAGTCTTGAGCGTTGAGATCATTCCGGAGATCGCGTTCGAAAATTCAACACTGCGTCACCTAGAACTGGGATCCATGCAGGTGGCCAAGAGCCGCTTCGACCTCGCGATTCCTGCTCTTGAGGGTGCGCTAAAGTTGCAGATCCCGCTGAACGCGCAGGCCAAAGTGTACCTGCTGCTGGGCAAGTCGTACTACGAACAGCGCCTTTACACGGCGGCGCGCAACGCGTTGGTGAATGCCGTTCTGCGCGACAAGAACAATGTTGAAATCCTGGTCTTGCTGGCTCGCACCGACTTGCGCATCGAGCGCGCTGAAGAGGCCAAGCAAGCGGCCATGCACGCCATTACCGTGGAGCCCAGCAATCCGGGCGCCTACGCGGAGCTTGGACTGGCCTTGGCGATGCTCGACGATGTGCGCGGCGGCTACAAAGCGCTGGACGTGGCCCAACGCCTCGCGCGCAATCAGCTGCCGGAAGCCAACCGCAACCGAGCCATGATTGCGCTGCGCGAAGGCAAACTCACTATTGCCAGCGATGAATTGAAACAGGCCGTTATTCTGCGGCCGCGTGATGTCGAACTGAAACTGGAATTGGGCGACGTCCATCTGGCGCTCAACGATGTAGAGAATGCGCGCCTGGAGTACACGCAGGCACGCGATCTGGCGCCGCAGCGGCCGGAACCGTACTATAAACTTTCGGTGCTGCTGAAGAAACAGGCTGACGCTCAGAAGAAGGATGGCAAGGACGACGCGGCGAAGAAACTCTACGAAGAAGCTCTGGAGCACGCCAAGAACGCGATCCTGCGCGATGACACCTTCACGCCCGCTTACGGTCTGCAGGCCGAAATCCTGCGCGCCTTGGGCCGCTCGGAGGAAGCACAGAAAGTTCTCCAAAACGGCGCCAAACTCAAAAACATGGATCCGCTGATGCAGGAGTATCTTTATCAGCAGGCCGTGGTGTCCGGTGATTGGGGCGCGATGGAACAGACGACGCGCGCCTTGATGGAAAAGAAACCGACGGCCGAGCTGTACAGCCGCCTGGGAAATGTTCTCTCCAACAAGCCGAACCCGGATATGGCCGCCGCAGCATCGGCTTACCAGAGTGCGGTTGATAATTCGCCGGCACGCGTGCAGGACTGGACGTCTCTGGGCCACATTCGCCTGACGCATCTGGGCGATGGGGTCGGCGCGGAGTATGCCTTGCAACAGGCCGTGAAACTTGAGCCGAAGAATGCGCGGGTGTGGAATGATCTGGCCTTGGCGCAGCGCGACATGGGCAAGATGGATGACGCGGTGAAGTCGGCGGATCAGGCCGTCGCAATCGAGCCGAGCGTTGCCTCGCGGCTCGTGGCGGCGTGGACGCGCATGGATCGCAACGCCCCGGGAGATGTTGAAGCTGCGGGCGAAATGGCTCAGCACATAGCGGCACAGACAACCGGCGAAAAAGACCGCGCCCTCGCGACCACGATTCTGGCGGCGAGCAAAGCGCAGACTGGCAAAGTGAATGAAGCCCTCGACCTGTTTTCCGCGGCCAGCGCCTTGGGCGCGGAAAACGCGGCGTACAATCTGTGGTACGGATCGGCGCTGTTGAAAGCCGGCGTTTACACCGGGGCGGAAGAACACCTTCGCAGCGCCATGGGATTGGCGCAGACAACGCTAAAAACGTCGGCCTCCTCCCAGCGCATTTATGCTCAGGCCGCGAAGGAATTGAATGTCGCGCAGATGGCGCGCGCCAAAGCCGTCGAGAAGCCCGTGATTATTGTCGAAGAGCCGAAGGCTGAACCCAAGGTCGAAGTGAAGAAAAACACGACCGACGTTCAGGTTGAACCTGCCACAGGCGCATCGACGCGCAAGACAGCGCCGGTGATTGAAGAGCCCGTTCCCGAAAAGAAATAAATGTCAGCCTATTCAATGCAAAAAAAGAAGACGCTTGCCGTCTTCTTTTTTTGTTTGTGAGCGACGAAACTGTCTGCATCTTTACAGGTCGAATCGGTCTTTAGCGAAGGAGCGCAACATGTCGGATCCCATTTCAGCCAACCCAGGTTCAATCCCTCCCGAGCCAGTCACGAACGCGCCAGCACCGGTGGCGCCGGTAGCGCCTGCGGCGGCTGCCGCGACAATTCCCGAGGGAGTGGCGCTGATTGGCATCGACGACTTTTTCAAGGTGAAGCTGGTAACGGGGGAAGTGGCGTCCGCGGTGGCGCACCCGAAAGCCGACCGGCTGCTCGTTCTGCAGATCAAAATTGGCGAGCAGACCAAACAGATCGTCTCGGGAATCCGGCAATTTTACACTCCCGAACAGATGGTCGGAAAGACGATTATTGTCGTGAACAATCTGCAACCGACGAAACTGCGCGGCGTGGAGAGTTTCGGAATGCTACTGGCCGTGCGACTGCCCGATGGCGGACTGCGGTTGGTGACGACGGACGGCCCGGCGGGCAGCGGACTTGAAGTGTCGTAAGAACTCATGTCGGTTGTCCGTGGTCGGTTGTTCACGAACTTCTGTAATTTTCGGCATGGCTCTAATGTGACACAACGGATAACGGATAACGGATAACGGACTACTGACCAACAGACATGCTGACTGAACTTCGCATTGAAAATCTGCTGCTGATTTCCAGCGTACATATTGAGTTCGTTGCGGGACTCAACGCGTTGACCGGCGAGACGGGCGCTGGAAAAAGCCTGCTGGTCGACGCCATGAATTTTATTCTTGGCGCGCGAGGTGATCCGAGCATGGTTCGCCAAGGCGCGGCGCAGGCCGAAGTGTCCGCGCGGTTCGATATCGCCGACCAGGAATTGGCGAAAAGTCTGGCTGACGATCTGGGCATCGAGTTTGATCCCGTGGCCGAAGTGGGCACTCACGCCGAGCTGGTTATATCGCGTATCATCCCCAAAAGCGGACGGGCGCGGGCGTATGCGAACGGGCGCCCGATCGCGGTTCCGGCATTGAGGGAACTCGGTGACCGGCTTCTCGACATCCACGGGCAGCACGAAAACCAATCCTTGCTGCGCCCTCGAATTCAGATCGATATCCTCGACCGTTTCGCCGGTGCGATGGCGGAACGAACGAGCGTGGAGTCGCGCTACGCGCAGGCGCTCAGCGCGGCGCAGGCGCTGGCACGGCTGCGCAAAGCGGCGCGCGAACGCCAGGGGCGCGAAGACATGCTGCGCTTTCAGTTCAAGGAATTGCAGGACGCTAAATTGGATGACGCGGAGCCTTCCGCCATGGAAGGTGAAGTACGCCTGCTTCGCGGAGCGGAAAAAATTCGGGATGCAGCGGAGTCGGTCAGCGGCGCGCTGGATGGCGATGACGATGGCAGTGCCGCCACAACGATCGCGCGGGCCGTGCGGCTGGTCTCCGCGCTCGGCGAGGCCGGACCGGATGCCGCGGCGCTGCGGGAACGCCTCGAAGTATTGCTCTCAGACGCGCGCGATGTCGCAGCCCAGGCGGCGGCTCTTGCCGACCGCGCCACGAGTGATCCGCGGCGGCTCGCGGATCTGGAAGACTGGCGCGACACGCTGCGAACGCTTGAACGAAAGTACGGCCGCGATGTCAAGGCGCTGCTCGCCTTAAGGGAGAAACTGTCTTCGGAGCTCGCCGATTTTCAGCATATCGAAGTGCGAACGGAGCAGCGGGAAACGGAGCTGGTGAAGGCGCTGGAGATGCTGCGGGCCGCGAGTGAGAAGCTTTCAAAGAAACGTAAAGCCGCGGCTCGCGATCTTGAAAAGCGCATTAACGCTGAGCTGGCAGGTCTCGGGTTGAGCGCGGCAAAACTTCAGATCCAGCTCACACGGCTAAGCGGCGAAGCAGCAATCGGCGGCGCCGAGACGCCCGAAACAGGGCCGCGCGCGGACGAGGATAACGGCCGGGTGCTGCTGCCACTCGATCTAAATGCGACCGGTTCTGAAACGGTGTCACTCCTCTTTTCCGCCAATCCGGAAATTGAGCCGCGCCCGCTGCGTGAATGTGCTTCAGGTGGGGAAATTTCACGCGTGATGCTCGCGATCAAGGGAACTCTGGCACGCGTGAGCGGAGCGGACCGTTTGCCGGTGGTGATTTTCGATGAAGTGGATTCCGGCGTCGGCGGCAGGCTGGGGGACGTTCTTGGCCGGAAATTGAGCGAACTGGCGCGCGTCCGGCAGGTGCTGTGTGTGACGCATCAGCCGCAGATAGCGGCGTACGCCGAGCGGCAATTGAAAGTCGAGAAGACGCGCGAGGGTACGATGACGACGGTGGGCGTGGAGAACCTTGAGGGCGAACGCCGCGTGGACGAGCTTGCTCTGATGCTGCGTGGCTCAGCGGCGTCAGCGCATACCCGCGCCGAGGCGGCCGCGATGTTGATGGAAGCGCGCAAGGCGACGGAGCTTTTCTCAAAGAAAAAATAGCGAAAGTTGCCCTGTAAATGCATAAAAAGGGGAGGATAGATGCGTTTCGAGTGCCAGGCGCAAAAAAAGGGACCACGATACGCGATTATATTTTGACATCCGTAGCCTGCGGCAATAAAAATTCACTGACTCATCCGATCAATCGACGGAGAACGCCGTGGCAGCAAAAAACTATTCCACTCAACATGAACACAAGTCCGAAGGCCGTAGCAAGAAAGCGTACGGTGCGATGAACGATATTCGCAACGCGCTGTACCGGCGTTACGTGGATTACATTTTAGCGAATGAGCATCGGATTCGGGACGAGGTGAATGGCGAAGATTCGTATAGTTTTACGCTGCAGCAGTTGGACGAACAGTTTCTCAACAAGCTGAATATCGTGGAGCGCGCACTGGCGGAGCTGACGCGCTGCGAGTACCGCGAAGGGCAGACGACGACAACCACCTACGAGACGGTCGAAGTGATTTCCAAGCGCGAGGAACTTCCGCAGAAAGTGGCTGACGCGCTGGCCGAGCATGGCGATTCCGATTTCCTGGATATGTGCGTGCTGCGGGCGGATGACAAACAGGCCGAAGTGCTACTGGTTCTGGCCCGCGAAGAGAATGGACCGCCGGCTTCCGCGGTGCCCGCCGAACGAAAGAAACAGGGCGAGCAGGGCGAACAAGGCGGCGAAGAACTGGGCGGCTCAGAGACCTAACCGGCTTAGCCAGACCGCAAGATTCCCACGAAGTCTTTTGCACCGTGCCGTCCTCACGTTAAAATAAAATCATGGCATTCCCATTTCACCGCCCCCGCCGCTTGCGGCAATCTGAAGGGCTGCGCCGGCTGGTGCGCGAAACGCGCCTCAGCGTGGACAACCTGATCGCTCCGCTGTTTATCTACGACGGCAAAAAGGTGCGCCGCGAAATACCGTCGATGCCCGGCGTCTTTCAACTCTCGGTTGACGCGGCTGTTGATGAAGCCAAAGTGTTGAAAAAGCAGGGCATTCCGGCAGTGCTGCTTTTTGGCGTTCCCGAACGCAGCCGGAAAAATGCGGCGGGATCCGAAGCGTGGTCGAACGACGGGCTGGTGCAACAAGCCACGAAAGCCATCAAAGACAAAGTTCCTGAACTGCTGGTGATCGCGGATACCTGTTTTTGCGAGTACACCGATCACGGCCACTGCGGCGTGCTGAACGCGAAACGCGAAGTCATCAACGATAGCACGCTCGAAAATCTGGCCGCCGCGGCGGTGTCGCAAGCGCGAGCCGGCGCGGACGTGATCGCGCCGTCCGGGATGATGGACGGGATGGTGCAGGCGATTCGCAAAGGTTTGGACCAGAATGGTTTCGAGCAGACGGCCGTGATGGCTTACAGCATCAAGTACGCGTCGGCATTTTACGGGCCGTTTCGAGATGCCGCCGATTCCGCGCCGGCATTCGGCGACCGCCGCCAATACCAGATGGACGCATCCAATGTGCGCGAAGGTCTTCGCGAAGCGCGCCTGGATATCGAAGAAGGTGCTGACGTCGTCATGGTGAAACCGGCGCTGGCTTATCTGGATGTCATTCGAAGTCTGCGTGAAATGACGGATCTTCCGGTCTGCGCCTACAATGTTTCTGGCGAATACAGCATGGTGAAGGCTGCGGTGGAACGCGGTTGGCTTGATGAGAGGCGCACCGTTCTGGAAAGTTTGACGGGCATCAAGCGAGCTGGCGCGGACATGATAATAACGTACTGGGCAAAAGATCTGACAACGTGGTTGCGCGACTAACGACAGGCGGATTTCAGAATGAGCATCGACGCTGACGGCATGTCGGCGCCTTCAGAAGAGGCGCGCGCGAAACTGGCCCGGCTTGAGGACGTTTTGAGAGGGTATGGCCGTGTCCTCGTGGCCTATTCGGGCGGAGTGGATTCGACTTTTCTCGCCGCGGTGGCCAGCCGCGTGTTGGGCGCCAATGCGCTGGCGGTCACGGCGCAATCCGAATCGCTGGCGCCGGACGAACTTGAGGAGGCGAAAGCGTTCGCGCGGCAATTCAACGTTGCTCATGAGGTCGTGCGCACTGAAGAACTGAGTGACGAAAATTACGCGTCCAATCCGCACAACCGCTGCTATTTTTGCAAATCCGAATTGATGAACAAACTGGTGGACATCGGGCGGCGGAAATCGATTCCGATCATTGCCCTCGGTGCCACGATGGACGATCTCGGTGATTTCCGGCCGGGCGAAAGTGCCGCGGCTCAACGCGGCGCCGTGTTCCCTTTGCGCGAGGCCAATCTTGGCAAGGCGGACATACGCGCGTTATCTCATAAGATGGGCTTGCCGACGTGGGATAAGCCGGGCGCGGCGTGCCTCTCCAGCCGCATTCCTTTTGGAGAACGCGTCACGGCCGAAAAGCTGGCGCAGATCGCAGCCGGCGAATCAGCGTTGCATAAGGCGGGATTTCGCGAGTGCCGATTGCGCCATCACGGAACGATTGCCCGCATCGAAGTTCCGCCGGAGATGATGCCCGCGCTGATGGAAAAGTCGGCGGAGATCACGCGGACGCTGAAAGCGCTTGGGTTTATTTATGTGACGATCGACCTGCAAGGGTTGCGTTCCGGATCGCTGCACGAAGCCATGCTGGCGGCCAAGCCGATCGCGTAAGAGTTCCTCCCTCGTAAAAAAGTGGCGCTGTGATAAAAATGTGATTCGTGACGCCGCGAGCGGGCTGCGCTGGGTTTCGTTAGAGGCTCGAAGAACGGATGCGCGTGCTGCGTCCTAAGAGAAGGCACAAACAGGCGACCGATGTCCGGCACATCTCCCTCTTTAAATTCTGATTCCATCACTCCCGCGGGGGCCGCGTCTTCAGATGCGACGATCATGTCAGCCGCGCCGAGTGCGGGTGCGATACGCATCCCCGAACCTGTGCTCCCGCCGCCCGCCGCCTCGCCCGAAGTGATCGCGCCATTCGTTGCGCCAGCGGTTAAGGGTTTCTTGGGAGGGTCGCCGCCGTCTAATGCGGCGCCCGGAAATTCCGCGGAAGAAGGTCCGCGCATGAGTTTCATGGACCATCTGATGGAGCTGCGAAAACGGCTCTGGATCAGTGTGGTCGCAGTCGTTTTGTGCATGGTCGTGGCACTGGCGTTCTACAATGAACTTTTCGCGATCTTGCGCATGCCTCTAGACCAGGTTAACGCGGAGTACGCGGCCGATACGAAGCAGTATGCGGAAATCATTGCTCGCCTGAAAATTCCGCCGGGTTCGGATATCGTTCAACTGACGAGCATCAAGCTGCTCGGAACCATGATGATGGTGATGTGGCTGGGCATTGGAGCGGGTCTGGTCGCGAGCTCGCCGATCGTCGTCTATGAGATCTGGAGTTTTGTTTCGCCGGGACTGCGGGACAAGGAAAAGAATGCCATCCAGCCGATTCTGGGCGGCGGCATTATCTTTTTTCTCGCTGGGTGCGCGCTGGCCTATTACGCTTTGTTCCCAGTCACGCTGAATTTCATGGTCTGGCTGGACGTGCAGCCGGCATTCCGCATTCGCCCCTCCTATACCGTCGACGAGTACCTGACGCTGTTGTTAAATATGATGTGGATCACCGGTCTGATCTGTGAGACGCCGCTGGTCATCGGCGTGCTGGCGAAATTATCGATGATCAGCGCCATGGATCTCCTGAAGTACTGGCGTATTTGCGTGCTCATCGCGTTTGTCATGGGCTCTATTTTCTCTCCGGGCGCGGACATCATGTCGATGCTAGTATTCACGGCGCTTCTGCTGAGTCTCTACATCGTCTCGATTTTCATGGCGTGGTTCTTTTATCCGAAGCAGAAGAAAACATAATCTTCGGAGCGGCAGTTGATGATTCGCGGCGTGCGGCGTCCGGACGAAGTCAAAGGATTGGGCCTGAGCAACAGGCTGCTGATTCGCGTTGGCGCGCTGCTAAAAAGACAGATCGCGATCTCCATTACGGTTCTCGAATCGGCCAAGCCAAATACTCCCGCCGAAAGCCTGCTCCTGGATGGAAAGATCCTTTCCGATGCCGCCCTGGATGCTGAACTGTTGCAACATTTACGCGCGGCCCGGCCTGAGGCAAAAGATCTCTCCTTGACCCTCGCGCCCTCGGAAGAAAATTTTCGGGTCATCTGCTTTCAGGAAGAACTGGATGCCGGCGAAGGCTGGGGTAGCGACAGCAACGACGCCTCGACGGAGGCCTTGAATGCGCTTGCGCCTGTCGTGTCGGCGCCCATCCGGCCGCTTCCGACTGGGAACGAAGCGATTGTTTCCGCGCCGGAAATAGAGCACGCAAAGCTGAAACTGATGACGGGCGTTAATTCCGCGGAGCGAACGGAAGCGTTGCGGATGCTGTCGCATTCGGCGATAGCGTCCGTGCAGAAATGTGATGCGATTCTGCAGGGGCTTGCCGACCGCGAGCCGCAATTGCGCGCGGAGGCGGCGACTCTGCTTCCTCTGCTTGGCGCGGACAAGGATATTTCTGAGGCGCTGGCCGCGCTGAACCATCCCGATCCGGCGCGGCGACTTGCGGCAATCGACCGGCTTAGCGTGTTGATGCGAAAACCCGTGCCGGATCTTGAGATCGGATCGGTCGCCGTGCTTTCGCTCTCGATGTTGAAATTCCAGTTCGATAGTGCGCTGACGGGCAGCCTTCTGGATCTGCTTCGCTGCTGCGCGCCGGCGCTCGGGAAAAACGCCGAGCGCCTTGCCGAAGTCATTCGCGTTGTCACCGGCCTGATTGCCACATCGGTGAAGAACAAAGTCACGGCGCATGAACTCGAGACGCTGCTGATGCCCGCGCACCGCTTGGTCAATGCGCTCGCGAAGGCCGTTCCGGAGGCGTTGCTCGCGGCGCTTGATCAAGAGCTTGAACGCTCCTCCGATTTGGTGACTGAGGCGTTTTTGTTGCAATCCATGCTCGATCTGCCAAGCTCCGCCGACGAGAAAGAGCAGACGCTGCTGAATCTATGCGCGGCGTATATCGGACGCGATACCGATGAAGGCCGGGATTCGCGATCGATAGGTGTGCGGCTGGCCCGGCGCGGAGATCGCGCCGTGAACGCGCTGTGCGATGCTTTTTTCGCCTCGCACATGGGCGCGCAGAAGTATTTTCTGATTCTCTTCGATGATATTTTCCGCCTGAACAAAGTCTCAGGCGCGGCCCTGGAACGCGCGGCCAAAGTGGTTCAACAATGCCTGGAATCCGGCGGCAAAGGCGTGCGCATGTCGGCGATGGAATGCCGGTTTGTGTGCGGCCTCGAGGTCTCGGAAGAGACGCGCGGCGCTCTGGCCAAGGCCATGTTCGATTCGATTTCCGATTTCATATTCCGCACCGATATTGAAAAAGTCGAGAGCACCGTGTCGCGACTGGGCCTGCCGGTCGCAGAGCAGTTACTGGCGCGAACCTCGCCGGAGCGGTCCCCGGAGGAACGCATGCGCGCCGTGCGGCTGCTGGGCGAATGGGCGCTGAATGTCAAAGCTCCGCGCGGCCAAATTACGCGCATGCAGCAGACGGTGACAGAAGTTCTGCGCAGGCTGCAGGCATTAACGCTCGAAGAAAAATTTCCGGATCGCGGCGAGTTGCTCTGCGCGCTGGGAAAACTGGTATCGAGTCCCGCCGCGTCAAAGGAGGGCGATGCGCTGATCACGCGCACGCTGCTCGAGGCCGCCAAAGGCAATGACCAGACAATCGTGCCGCGCGCGCTCGAGGGCTTGACGTATGTGGCCGCGTCCCGGCGCGCCCAAGCTGACTTGATCCATGCCACCGCGGAATTGTTACGGCATGTTCTCAGCGAAATGGTGATGGATCTCGGCACGGACACAACCAGCGTTGATGGCGAGACCGTGATCGAAATAAAGGGTGGCGAGAAGTTCACCCATTTTCTTCCGATCCTGGTGCGCGGGATGAGCCGCATTGCGTGTTCGTCCAGTTGTCCGCCGGCCATCATGCGCTCCTTGAGCGAGGAACTGCTCGTGCGCTGGAAAAAAATCTGCAACGGGTCGCTGATGTGGGGACCGGCCAATGCCTCGCTTCTTGTTCAAGCCTTGAAGGAACTTGGCTCCCATAAAATGTTTCCGCCCGATCTGCGGCTTGAGATTCTTCGCACCTTCGCGCCCAAGCACGTTCAAACGCCCATTCTGCATGCCATCGCGGAAATCCTTGCCGCTGACGACACGCCCGCCACCGCGATTGGCGCGGTGACGATCGGCTACGCTATTCTCGGCCGCCGCGGTAAAGAGGGCACGTTCCCGTCCGAGGACCGTGAAGATATTCTCAAGGCTCTGGTTCGAATCGGCGGCCGCCGCGTGCTGGGCTCGCCCTCATCGGAAGGTCAGGATAAAGCCAGCGCGCTTCGCCGCATGATTGTCGACGAAGTATTTAAGGGTCTGAAAGACTTCGTGCCCGCGACCTATGAATCGCTGGTTACGCTTCGCGAAAACGGAAATCTGGCGAAGGATCTTCGCGAGGATATCGAGCGCCGCCTCAAGAGCTACCAGACTCTGGCTGTTCAATAGGAATAACTATAACTGATGCAGGGCAGAAAGTTTCTCTGCCCTGCATTATACATTGAGAAAAAACCGGCGCTTTACGCCGACTCGATCAGCTTCGACACCTCTATTTTTTTCGATTCCATTTCGTCCTTCGACGTCAAACTTTCCAGATTGAGACGCACGACAGGCTCGGTGTTGCTCATGCGGAGATTGAACCACCACGATCCGAAATCGATCGACATGCCGTCCACTTTACTGATGCTCTTGGCGGACGGGCCGTACTTGGCTTCGGCCGCAGCCAGAACTTTCGCGGCGTCGTGAACTTCAAAGTTGATCTCTCCGCTGTGGAAATACCGGCTGAGCGGCGCAACGAGCTCGCTGGTTTTCTGGCTTCCCTGGCTCAGCAGGCTGAGCACCAGGAAGAAGGCCGTTTCGCCCGAGTCCGAAAAGAAAAAGTCGCGGAAGTAATAATGGCCGCTGAGTTCCGCTGCCATGATCGCCTTCTCGCGGCGCAGCCCCGCCTTGATGTGGCTGTGGCCCACGCGCGATTCCATGGGGATGCCGCCGGCGGCTTTCACCGCATCGACCAGCGCCTTCGTCGCGCGGACATCGTAAAACACTTTCGCGCCTTTGTTCTTCTTCAGCAGGACTTGCGCCATCAACGCGCCGGCCAGATCGCCGGGAATCAGTCCGCCCTTTTCATCCACAAACGCAACGCGGTCGCCGTCGCCATCGAACGCGACGCCGATATCGCATTTCTTATCGAGCACTGCTTTCTGCAGATCCACCATGTTCGCGGGATTCAACGGATTGGCTTCGTGATTCGGGAAGCGGCCGTCCGGCTTAAAGAAAAGCGGCACGACTTTCAGCGGCAATCCCTTGAGCAGCTGCGGAAGGATATCGCCCATGACGCCGTTTCCGGTGTCGATGGCAATTTTCAGCGGCCGCTTCAGGTCGGCGAATTGCAGACAATGTTTGATGTACCCCGCTCTCAGATTCTTGAGCGTGATCTTGCCGCGCCTTTTTCCGAGCGTCGGCTTGTCATCCTTATAGAGCGCCTCGATGTCGCTGATGCCCGTTTCGTAACTCATGGGCAGCGCGCCGCCGCGAGTCAGCTTGAATCCGTTGTACTGCGCCGGATTGTGCGAGGCAGTGACCTGCACCGCGCCCTGCAGTTGCTTGCCCATCGTGCCGGTCGCGTAGTACGTCATCGGAGTCGGGTTCAATCCCAGATCGATGCAATCGCAACCGGCGGCATTCATTCCAGCCATCAGCGCCGCGGCCATCTCGGGCGAGTGAATGCGTGCGTCGCGGCCGATCGCAAGAGTCGTTGCCTTCAGATAAGAGGCGGTCGCTTTGCCGATGCGATACGCATCGCCGGTGGTCAGTTGTTGCGGAACCGTGCCGCGGATGTCGTAGGATTTGAAAATGCCGGCCATGTGGAATGATCCCCCCTCAAGAATCAGTCTATGATACAATAGAAATTACTGTCTTTTACACTCACAGGTTCGAAAGTAAGAGCAACGCCGCAAAACGCAAATCAGATTGAGGACCGGGCTCGTCATGGCTTCTATCCATTCGCTGCAGGTCACAACCGGTGATTCCTACCAGGAGAATTGCTACATTCTCTGGCTGGCCGGAACTTTCGATGCCGTCGTCTTCGATCCCGGTGAAAGCGTTCCTGAAATCCGCGCCGCGCTTAAGGAAAACAATCTGCAGATCGCCGCGTTTTTACAAACTCACTGTCACTTTGATCACATTGCCGGTCTTGGCGCGCTGAAAATGTCATTTCCCGCCGCGCCTCTTTACGTCCCGGAAATTGAAGCCGAATGGCTTTCGCGGCCGACGCTCAATCTCAGTTATTTCTGCGGCGGCGCGATCACCGCTCCGCCCGCGGACAAGCTCGTCAAAGAGAACGATGAAATCAGTGTCGCGGGAATGCGTTTTCGAGCGATACATGTTCCCGGACATTCTCCCGGTTCCATGGTTTATTTCGTGCAACCTTCCGAGGGGCCTCCGCACGCCGTCGCCGGTGACACGCTCATGCGCGGCAGCATCGGCCGCGGCGACCTGCCGGGAGGGGAAGGGGAAGACGTCCTCGTTTCCAACATTCAGCAGAGACTTTTCACGCTGCCCGGATTGACTCTCGTTCATCCCGGCCACGGTCTCGAAACCACAATCGACCGTGAGAAACTGACCAACCCGTTTTGTGGGGATAGGCGTTAGCCGACTACCTTTTCTCCGGCGTGATCTTTCCTTCCATCTGCTTTCCATCGCGCGTGTAAGCCACAACCGTTTCCACGCCCGCCACGAGTTGCCGCAGCGCGTTCATGTAATCCTGAATGTTCTCAATATTCTTCCCGTCCAACTTCGTGATGATGTCGTTGGCTTTCAGCCCGGCTTTATCGGCGGGACCTTTTTCGCGCACGCCGCTCAGTCGCAGCCCCTTTCCTTCGAACGAATAATCCGGCAGCACCGATAGAACAATGCCTCCGAACCCCGTCGTTTTCGGCGCTTCGATTTTCACGAACGCGGGCCGCTCGGGCGCGTTAATCAGACGCGCCGCCGTGCTGTACACCAGCGCGGTGACGGAAGCCTGATCGTCCACGTTCAACTTATCCACGGTGTCGCTGGGCTTGTGATAATCAAAATGCGAGCCCGTAAAAAAGAACAGCACCGGAACGCCCGCCGCGACAAACGCCGTCTGATCAGAGCCGCCGAAACCGTCCGCTGTCGTCGTGACGTCCATTTTCAGCGGTTCGTTGGCGCTCTTCAGCACGTGGTCAAATGTCGTTCCCGTGGCCGCGCCGTAGACCATCACCTTCTTTTCACGGCAGCGCCCGACCATGTCCAGGTTCAGCATCGCCGCGACGTTGGGAATGGCAAAACCGTCCGGCGGCGTGCGCACAAAATGATTCGACCCCAGCGTCCCCAATTCTTCCGCGCCGAAGAACATGATCCAGACCGTGCGTTTCAGCGCGCTGCGGTTCTTGTTCAACGCTTCGGCGATTTCAATCACCGATGACGTGCCAGACGCGTTGTCGTCTGCGCCGTAGTGAATCTTGCCCACGTCGGCTTTGTCCGCTAGCGAGAACTCATTGCCGCGGCCGAGGTGGTCGTAATGCGCTCCGATAACAATAATTTCTTTGCGCAGAACCGGATCGGTGCCCGGTATCACGACCACGATATTCTCGTCATGCGTACTGACGCGCTCAATGTTGACTGTGGTCGAAATCGTCACCGTGTTAATGTCAAAACTTTGCGGCGCCAATTTTTCATCGATCGCTTTCTGAACGGCATCGACGGACTTACCGTTTGCACGCAACCAGTCGTCGGCGACCTCGGGAAAAATGTGCAGGAATACGATGCCGCCGTCGCTGCGACCGCCGCCTTTTTCGAAGCTCTCCAAAGTCGCGCGTTCTGCCGTGCTGATGCCGCGCGTGCCATTCACAAAAATCACGGCCTTCGCGCCTTTGTCGCGGGCGGTCGCCGCCTTGTAACTGAAATTCGCGTAAACGCCCGGCGCCGCGTGCGGATCGGGCGTGTCCTTGCCGATGCGTTTGCCTTCGGGCGTCTCCGGCTCGCCGCGGATGACGAGGATCACTTTTCCCTTTACGTCCAGATTCGCGTAGTCGTCGTAGCCCTTGTCCGGCGCGCTGATGCCGTAGCCCGCGAAAACCAGCGGCGCGTTCTTGATGTCGTCAACCTTGCTGATGCGCAGCGGCGTGAAATCTTCCGACACCGCATATGCCGAGGTTTGTCCTGACGGTTTTTTAAACCACGGATCGCTGTCATTTACTTTCTCGAAACGCGCAGCCAGCGTCGTTCCGCCTCCGAGTTTCACGTCGGCCACGAAATCGAACGGCAGACGCTTAATCTCGTCAAAGCCCGCCTTTTGGAGCTGCTTAATGATGTAAGCTCGGGCCTTCTCAATCCCGGGTGTTCCTGGCTGGCGGCCGGCGCATTCTTCAGATGCCAGATATTTCGCGTGTTGATAAAGGTCTTTGGCTTTGAACGTGACCTTGTTCGGCAGTTCTGCCCAAACGTCAACTTTCGCGTCCCGGGTCGGGATATCACCGGCCCAAACGCCCGCTCCTATGAGAATCGCGAGACAAATACCCCAAAAAAAGTGCACATGTTGTGGAACACGAGATCCAGTGAACCGTTCAGTCATAGTAATTTTGTCCAAAAACGTTTGTGATGAGAAGTCACGACTACCCCTCTATAAGGAGGCGTCGCAAAAGCTGTAAAAAACTGCACATGAGCAGCATCACTCCAAAAGAATCCCTAATGATGACGCCGCTTGCCGATTAATCTTTGAGGCTTTTTTAAGAGAATCATCCCTTCGGCGGCGCGAGATCCACCTCATCCTTCGCCAATCCCGAGACAAACGGCAATCCCTCTTCCACCCATTGCGCCATCCCGCCTGTCAAGTTCATCAGCTTTGACCAACCATTCCGCGAGAGCCCCGCGCAAGCATTTACCGACCGCACACCATGCTCGCAGCAGATCAAAATCGCCCTGTCGCAATCCTGCGGAATCTCGCCATGCCGCTCCCGCAATTCCTGAATCGGCAGCAGATAAGCCCCCGCGATCCGGTGCGATTCAAACTCCGGCGCCGTCCTCACGTCCACGACGTAACACGCGCCCTCTTTTATCATCGCCGCCGCTTCAACAGGTGAAACATTTTCGTAAACAGTGCTCATTTACTTTTGGTTTCCCCGTTCGCCCTTTCTGCGCCGTCCTCCGTGTCCTCTGTGCCCTCTGTGGTAGAAAGAGTCCGTCAGTTCCCCGCCGCAGCCACCGCCGAACTCGGTGCCGTGCCTACCGCTCCGCTGTCCGCCTCTTTCAACACTTTCACGAGGCGGTCCTTCGGCAGCACGCGCGCCCACGCGCTGAAATCGTCGGTCGTGCTCTTCTCGGACGCCGCGTCGATCTTGCGGTCCGCGTGATAAAGATCCACCAATCCTTTGATCACCTTCGGCAGGCTGTCGGGATTCAATCCCGCGGCCACCATCTTCCCCAGTGCTCCCGCGCCTTCGAACGATCCGCCCAAATACAGCGAGAACACGCCGATCTTCTGCCAGCCACCCGGCCGCGTCGCGCCCATGAATCCGATCGCCGCCGAACTGTTCTGTCCGCAATTGTTCGGGCAGCCCGAATAATGAATCGTCAAACCGCGCGGCCAGCCGCGCTCGTCGGCATTCATCATGTTCGTGATCTGCCGCGCCGACGCCTTCGTGTAAAACACCGCCTTCACGCACTCATCCAGGCCCACGCACGCAACAACGTTCGGCGACTTCTCCGCGTTCTGCAGCCGCCAGTCGAAATACTCCACCAGCGGCAGCAGCTCCTTCGCCGCCGTCTCCGTCAAATTCTGAACATGCAGATTCTGCCCCTGTGTGATGCGCACCTGAGCAGTGTGCTTTCTGCAAAAATTCACGAGCGACAAGGTATCGTCCGCGCGCGCATCCCCGAGCGGCACCATCACTTCAACGCCGTACAGCCCGTTCTTCTTTTGCTTGTAGAACGGTTCGTTCACTGCCGGCGCCCACACTTCACTGGGCCTCGCCTTGAGTTCAAATTTCGGCCGCCCGAGTTTCTGCAGATATTCTTCGAAATGCTCCTGCCAGATCTGCCGGTACTTCTCAAGGCCCCATTTCTTCACCACGAACTTCAGCCGCGCCGTCGTGCGGCTGTCGCGATTGCCATACAGGCGGTGTGTTTCCACCGTCGCCGCGCATGCCGCCGGAATCTCGCTCGCGGGAATATAGTCGAACAATTTCAATCCCAGGATCGGCTGCGCGCCCAATCCGCCGCCAACCCAGAATTCAAAACCCGGCCCTTCAGCCGCAACGCGCGCCGAATTCTTCGACGGGATTAGCCCGATGTCGTTGATGGTGTACTGCCCCGAATGCCGCAAGCAGCCCGAGATAGCGATCTTGAATTTGCGCGGCAGATTCAACACCGAGTCGTCCGCGAGGAAATGATCGTATAAATATTTTCGCAGCGGCTCCACATCGTACACTTCATGCGGGCACACTTCCGCGCACGGCACGCCGCAGATGTTGCGCACCGTATCACCGCACGCGCCTTTGCACGTCAGCCCGACGTCCTTCAGCCGCTTCAGCAGCGCGGGAGCGGACTGGATCAACACGCCGTGAAGTTCAATGTCCTGCCGCGTTGACAAATGGTTGATGCCATTGCCGAATTCGCTGGCCATGCGCGACACAGCCGCCAGCTGATCCAGAGAAATCAGCCCGCCCGAAATCTTGATCCGCACCATGAAAAATGGCGGCTGCTTCTGCTTATAAAACCCAACCCATTTCAGCCGCGTGAAATCGTCTTTCGGAATCTTGTCATAGCCTGCGGAAGCGAGCACATCGATGTCCGGCAGAATGCGGATGCGCTTAACATCTTCGTCGTGACTGGCCATGTGCCACCCTTTCGATCCTTTTCCGGCGCCCCAACTCGCAGCCGAATCAAGCTTGAATCGTATCATAACTCCATCTCGTTTCCAGTATCCCTTCCAGTGGTCAGGCATCGTGGACGCACCGCAGCCGTCTCGGCCGCGGAAGGTAAAACATGGATCATCATTTGCGTTTATTGTTTGAAGGAGGGTTTTAAATCATGCGCCACTTCATGTTGCTGCTGTTTTTTTCACCCATCGTCTTCGCCGCCACCGTCGAACTCGACAATGGCCGTATATATAGCGCTGAAATCCTGAGTCAGGACGACCGCTTTTATACATTTCGAATTAACGGCAACCTCGCCCAGATTCCCCGAGACCGCGTTGTGAACGTCAGCGAGGAAGAGAAGGTCACCCCTTCCAAAAAGGTGAACGCTGGCATCTCTATCATTGAGCCCGCCACGTCCGCCGTGGTCATGCAGGGCGTTATCAATCTGCCGCCCGTGCCCAGTCGAACCGCGTTGAATCCCCAAGCCGAGCAACCCGTCAATGTGACGTACGCTGCCGAACCTCCAATCGCGCGCATGCCCCTTCCCGAAAATCCCGCCGAGCTTCAGCGGCTGAGGACCGCCGTCGATTCATTGCGCTCGCGTTTTCCGGATCAGCGCCTTCAAGCCGAAGAGACCCTTGCTGCAACCGGCGAGTCCGGTCTGGCCGCGTTGAGCGTTTTCGGCCTGTATCACGCCAGTCCCGACGTGCGTACTCGCTCCGTTCAACTGCTCGCAAATGTGGGCGGACGCGGAGCGCTAAAAGCGCTGCTTGAAGCCTTCCACGCCGCCGCCCGTCCGACCATCCCGCCGTACCAGGTCGCTTACGTAAGAACCCTCGCCGACGAGATTTCGGCGCTGACCGGCCAAGCCTTGCGTTTCGAACCGCGCCAGGGAACGATGGGGCCTCAGATGGCCGCGCGCGCCGTGCAGTGGTGGCGCCAGAATTTTGATCAGATGCCGCCGCAGATCGGCGAACCCAGACTCGATTCCACCGATCCCAACTACGGCGCGAAACTTCGCTCTCTCAGGCAACTCGTTTTGGAGTCCAGGGAATTTGGCGGCAGTAGCTACCCGCCGGAGCTCGTCGGCCCCGCCGTGCCCCCAACGCCCGCCGAACGCACGCTGCTCGAAACCGTTCCGACCG
>Ga0163155_10002498_pt1 | contig 20449 bp, 23 predicted proteins | sample OliLakLV19SP4G1_FD_148611 | JGI IMG/M metagenome (GOLD analysis project Ga0163155, IMG submission 148611) | Freshwater microbial mat bacterial communities from Lake Vanda, McMurdo Dry Valleys, Antarctica - Oligotrophic Lake LV.19.SP4.G1 | ecosystem: Environmental > Aquatic > Freshwater > Lake >... | reverse complement strand
TTTCTAACTTTCTTTGAGTTTGAACCATAAGGCATAACGCGTATCAATAGCTCGGCGTGTTCGAGAACCTCAAGAATATTTGTGATGGTACTTACGCTTGTCCCAAGCATTTTCGAGAGATTCTGAACACTGACCACATCTGACTCTGCCATTAGAAAGAGTACACGTTTAATATGACTGAGAGTTTTGGGATCAAACCTACCAAGGCTCTGTACGTCCTGATTAATGACCTTGTCGAGCAAGAGTGTAATAGTCTGGTACACACGAACCTCATCCTTCATTTGGATTGCAAAAGGAAGCGTACCAATTTTCAAATATTCATCTACGTAATGTCGATCGATGGATGACCATGCGTTTGTTACGTTTTGTTCAAGGGCTTTTAATTTGCTGTATACCTCTTTAGCTGACTCCGCATTAAACAATGCATCTTTAATATTTTGCTTAAGACCTTTGATGGGTAATTTACCATCCCGAATCATTAGAAATTCTGTAAAACTTGTTGGGAACAGTTTCTGGAAGATCGATCGACGGATAACGTCTGGGTTAGTCTGCAGAGAAACAGCAGATGATCCGCTACAAGCAACAAAAACCTTGTTGGACCTATCATAAACGGTTTTTAATACAGAAGCCCATTTAGGATCATATTGTGCCTCATCGATAAATATAAAAACTGGCTTGGTGAGCTTTTCAAAACTCTCACCAATGATTCTTTCGTAAGCGATCAAAACATCCTTTAGGGATGAACCGAGAACATTCACCACCTCATCGAGAGAAATGTAGAGCATTCTTCGATCACCGATCTCTTGATAGTAATTTAAATAAAGCTGAGCTAGTATTGTCGTTTTTCCAACACCTCGGAGACCGGGGATAATGATCCAGCGATCTTGGGCATTTGGTGCATGTAGAAAATCCCTCAGATACTTGTCTACTTTCACGTAGATATTTCTTTGAGGATATTTCTTGCCTTGCTCGTTCTCCGTATATGACTTTAGGCGGAAAGGAGCCTGGACAAGTTGGTTTTGAACGTATTTTAGTATTTCTTCCATATGTTTTTCTATATTTTTAGGGTAATATAGTAAGACCTTCTACTATACTAGTATATTAGCATAGTAAAGTCAAATGCTGTAAAACCCTTAAATATAGGCTCATATTGATCTATTCTCTAAACGACTGTGGATAACCCAGGAAAAGTTAGATGAGTTTAAGCAAGAAGTTAGAAACGCAAATTAAAATTTAAGCCCTGAACTTTTAATACAGCAGTCTTAAATTAAAAGTTGTTAATACCTAGTTGCTTGGGACTTCTATAATCCGGTCCAGTCTTCCTTACACTGTGAACAACGCTGTTTGCCTGTATGTTCAAACATATCGGTGAACTTATTCGGTTGGTACATCTGGTCGACTTCATTCCAAATAAACTCATCGTCAATAAGCGTTTCAACCAACTTACGCTCACAGCCACAAAACTGGCATGCATGCTTTGGAAATGTTTTTATTTCTTCGCTCATGTTCTGATCGTTGATCGAATCAGAACAAAAGTCAATTACTTCAATTTGTAGATACCATCACCAATAAACTCGATGTACCCCTTATCTCGCAAGAATTGTAATTGCTGTCTTATCTTCGGCTTAATATTCTTATTTTCAGGATGGATTACTTTCAAATCACTCTCAAAAGAGTATACATCTGCAAGGGTAAATTCCTGCTTATTCAAAGCGTCGATACAATTCATGATATCTAAAATCCAGCCTTTCGCATCAGCTTTCTTTATCTTTTTCAAGAAGACAGTCTTTTGCCATTTTTCAAGAACATCCACTTTTGGTATCTCTTTACCATCTTCGACATAAAATATCTGTCCCGCCTTAGGTATCTTTGAAAATAAGATATTGGACCCAATCCAACCAGCACGTCGTGCTGTATCGGCTAGAGGTTTTCTTTCCTCAATTATCTCAGAAACAAAGAAGTGTTTAGGGACCACGAAGAAATCATTTACATTCATGGTGTCGAGATAACCCATAAAGAAAAAGTTTGGTTTCGTAGGGGAGCTGATACGCTTAATCATTTGATTGTATGCGCCAGCAGATACCTTCTTTCCGATCTTTCCATTCTTTGATTTTAATTCAAAATCCTCGATACATTTTTTACAATAGAAATCAGCAACAGGTTTATTGTTGTTATAATTATCTACAGGACCACCACAACTAGGACAATAGACTTCGCCTAGGACCCAGCCTTCTGTTAAGACTCGAGCCTTCTGACTAGTACTTGTATATGTTTTTGCTAATTCTAAATCTAAAGAAAGCTTCATGGGGCCATTTTAGCATTTTAGGATCTAAACCTTAAATCCCAATCTATAATTCGCCAACTCCTCCCTCGTCGGCCTCATCACCGGATACAATCCATCCTTCAAATTCGGCAGGTATGCGGCGAGTGGATCCAGCTTCCAAAAGGTTCCTATCTCGGCCACCATGTCGAGCATTTGTAAGGCAAAGTAAAGTGTTGCACTTGCTTGTTGAATGTACCCGGCAGAAATAGTAAATAATTATTTATTTGTGGTATAATGTTTTTCTATGAATACTCAGGGCATAAAGTCAGTATCTGATTATAAGGATGCAGCAATCAATAAGCTTGGAGCTAGTCTTACTGATTACATTCAAAAAACAGCAGGAACGGGTAAAGCATTTAAGGCTAATCTGGATGTTTATTCTAATTATGAGATCGTACCAAGTGAAGTAACCACCAGTGATTTAGATACAACAATAAAGGTATTAGGGAAAACTATATCTGCTCCAGTCATGATAGCTCCAACTGCTTGGCATAAAATGTTTACTCTAAAGGGAGAAGCGGATACCTCCGCAGCTGCAAAGTCTTTTGGTACTGACTATGTTATTTCTTCTTTCTCCACTCTTGATTTTAATGAGATAGATTCAGATCTATCACATACCTGGTATCAGCTTCTAATGTATAAAGATGTTAATCTGATGAAGAAATATATTGATAAAGCAGAGCAATCAGGATGTTCAGCGATTGTTCTTACCATTGACGCTGTTACCGGCTGTTCAATGTGCAAAAGTGATCCAAATGTGGAACCTGTAGAATTTCCAGTTCATAAACTCCCAGTATTTCCGGAAAATCCAGAATTACCCTATACAACCCTCGATGATTATTATGAAAAATACATGCCAATGGTTCTTGATTGGAATGTAATAAAAGAAATTGTTTCCTACTCAAAGCTCCCTATTGTTCTTAAAGGAATACTAAATAATGATGATGCCAAAAAAGCTATTGAAGTTGGTGCCAAAGGAATTGTTATTTCAAATCATGGAGGAAGACAAAATGATGAAGCTGTAGCAACTCTTGATGGTCTTACAACACTTACACCTGATATAAGAGAAAAGATTGATGTTTATCTTGATGGAGGGGTACGCAGTGGATCAGACATATTTAAAGCCATAGCACTTGGTGCAAAAGCTGTATTTATTGGTCGTCCTGCTCTTTATGGACTTGCTATGAATGGTAAAGACGGCCTTATTGATGTCTTGAGCATCTTTACTACAGAACTCAAGGAATCAATGCGTACAGCGGGATGTGGGAATCTTGCTCAAATAGATATCAACAAAATCATAAAGAAATAAATGAATGAAAGATACGACACGATAGTCCTCGGTCTTGGTGCAATGGGGAGTGCTGCACTCTATCAACTTTCAAAGAAGGGTAAAAATGTATTAGGTATTGATCAGTATGTTCCTCCCCATAAATTAGGATCTGCTCATGGTGATACACGCATTACTCGACAAGCTATTGGCGAAGGAGATGAATATGTTCCTCTTGCATTACGCTCCTATGAGATTTGGGATGAACTAGAGAAAGCTTCGGGAAAGAAACTCCTTTATAAAAATGGAGGATTAATTCTTGGTAATGCAGAAAGTAATGCAATACATGGAAAGAAAAATTTTATACAGCAAACAATTGCAACTGCTGAAAAGTATCATATTGAACATGAGGTTTTAACAGCAGGAGAAATAAAAAACCGATTTCCACAATTTAAAATTAAAGGTCTTGAAGTAGGATATTACGAAAAGAATGCCGGCTTTTTAAAACCTGAACTCTGCATAAAAACTCAATTAGAGTTAGCTAATAAAAATGGCGCACAAATAAATATAAATGAAAAAGTGGTGAGTTTCAGCCAAGATGGTGATACTGTTAAAGTGATCACTGATAAAGGTGAATATATTACAGATAAGCTAATTGTTTCTGCCGGTGCATGGGTATCTAAATTCTTCCCTGAGTATAAAAATCTTTTTACTATCTATAGACAAGTACTTTATTGGTTTGATATTAAAGAGAACTATGAGAATTATAAGCCAGAAAATTTCCCGATCTTTATTTGGGATTTTGGCAATGGAGTAGATATATATGGATTCCCTGCAATAGATGGGGTAAATGGTGGTATAAAGATTGCTTCCGAAGATTATTCAATTACTACGGATCCAGAAGGTGTAGATCGTAATATAAGCACAGATGAAATCGATAGGATGTATTCTAAATACATTAAAGATTACATGAATGGCATGAATGATAAATGTATCAAAGCCATTTCATGTTTATATACAGTTACACCTGATTCAGACTTTATTATAGATACCCATCCTAAAAATAATCGAATTATTCTTGCATCTCCATGTTCCGGACATGGTTTTAAACACTCTGCCGCGGTTGGAGAAGTACTGGCACAATTAGCTATAGATGGAAAAACTGATATAGATATAAGTAAATTTAAGCTTTCAAGATTTTCCCAATAGAACTTTCCTCAATAATAGCTTTTCGAACGTTGTCCCAGATGCGGAGCCAATGTTTTAAGCACGGACATCTGTCCCTTTCTTTGACTGTACCATTTCATTCGGAGTCTTTCCATCAAGTCCGCAGTGCTCGAGATTGTTGTAGTAGTCGTTACAGATTTTCATCTTTTTCTCCCAGATGATATTTGCAACAAATTATCTCTACCAAAAATCTCATCCATTATTGTTTTCAAATAATGACTCTCGTCATCGTCAATAGAAATAAAGATTGACCCCTTATCAGAAAGTAGATCTTTAAGAAGTTTTAATCTCGGATACATCATGCAGAGCCATTTGTCATGTCGAGTAAGATCCTCAGCTTCTTTCCCAACAACTTTACCTAACCACTTCTTAATCTTAGGAGAATTAACTTTATCGATATAAACCCATTGTTCATTGTCAGTGTTATATGGCGGATCAATATAAATACAATCTACTCGATTAAGGTACTCTCAGACGCATACGCACGTAGTTATAAAGACATACAGAGGCCTGTCATCATTAAAAAGCAGAGGGTGATGATGGTTGCAGGCATTAAGTTTGTGGACTTTGTGTACATCTCAGATGTAAGTCCGAGCAGCATTGAAACGTTGCAATTGCTCAAACCTGCTAGTGTTGTCTTTGGAAAAGATCCAGTCAATACAGCAAAAGTCCAACAAAGAATTGCGAATGTCGCAGTCGCCTCACCCGACACCAAAGTTCGATTTCTACCTCGTTACATTGAAGAAGAAGTCTCAACGAGCAGCATTACCAACAAGATTAGAGGTACGTAAGATTATTTTTTAATCAGCTCTTGAGCGAGACGAATGAAGAGTGAGTCACGGAAAATGTTGAAACAGGTGTTGTAAAACTTTACTTCACCTTTTTTTACTTTTTCTTCTTGGATTGCAAATAGTTCGTACGCTTCGGAGATTGAGAGCCACTTCACATAGGCGCCGATGTCTATCTCACTTTCCGTGAGAGCTGGCGTGCCATAAGAAATGACTTTTGCTGCATAGCCGAAGCTTATGCAGTGTTTGCTGTCTCTTGAACGAAAATCTTCAGTGACCCCAAGCTCTTTGATGATCTCTATTTCACAACCAGTCTCTTCTTGGCATTCACGCTTTACACCGTCGAGAATACTTTCGTCACCTTCTATCCCTCCACCTGGCAATAACAAGAAGTTGTTAACCTTGTTGCCTATAAGGGCAATTTGGTTCTGGTCATTGAAAAGAACGACTTTGCCAGTGGGACGGTCTTTCCAGATCACCTCAGTTATTTACTTCCTCACCAGTTTAGTTTATTATGCAAACCACTTGCATAATGAGAACTAATATATACAAAGACCAAATAGTAAAACTGCTTAAAAAGAAGCATCTACTAACCATCGCCGAGATTCACAAAGCTATTCCGAATGCTGACTATTCGACAGTCTTTCGTAATGTCGAACAACTACTTAAGGACAGCACCATCAAACGAGTACTTGTCGATAGCAAATCGGTTGCCTATGAATCATCTAAAGAGAGCCACGATCATTTCGTTTGCAATGATTGCGGGAAGATTAAGGAGGTTCATATAAGCAGAGAAAGTCTACCTCGTGATGCCTTCATATCGGATATTATGGTTCGTGGTACGTGTAAAAACTGTAAAAAATAAGTTATGAGAATAGCCTTTGTTGGGAAAGGCGGATCGGGCAAAAGCACATTGTGCGCCTCATTCGCTTTATATGTATCAAGTCAAACAACTAAGCCAGTCGTTGTCTTTGATGCTGACCTCAATATCCATGCTCCGGAATTACTTGGCTTTATTGCTATTCCCTTTGACAAACACATATCTGCTCCAGGACCAACTGACGAAATAAAGAAATGGCTCGTCGGTAATAATGATATCGAAAATCTCGGTGCCTTTCGTAAATCAACACCACCGACACGAAAATCAAATATCGTAAGACTCGCATCAATTCAAAGTACCCCTCTTGGAAAATACGGACTCCGTAAGGGTAACCTTTCTGTGTTTGCGGTTGGTACGTACCAAGAAGAAGATATCGGTGCGAGTTGTTACCATAACAACCTTGCTATTCTTGAAAGTATTTTGAGTCATACCGACGATGCACATGGATACGTAGTGACAGACATGGTTGCCGGAGTCGATTCTTTTGCGGGCACACTTCATGCTCAGTTTGATCTGACTTGCCTTATAGTCGAACCAACCATGCGAAGCATTGAGGTGTATATCAAATACATTGACCTTGCCGACGAAGCGGGTGTTGCTGAAAGTGTGCGAGTGATTGGCAATAAAATACGCAATCAGAAAGATATTGATTTTATAAAGAGTCATATTCCATCTGCGAAGATAATCGGTTTTTTTACTGACGACGAACACATAAGAGATATTGATCAAAATGGTGCACGGCTCTCTGTAGAGAAACTTAATCCCGACAACCAAAATCTTTTGAAAACTATCCTTGAGCTTGTCGATTCATTGCCCGACAATCGCAACGCACGACTCAAGAAAATCTGGGAACTTCATACAAAATATGTTTCTCAAGCTTTTATCAAAGAGCGTTTCGGTGACCTTACGGAACAGATAGATACTGAATTTACTTTTGACTATGGAGATAAAAACTAACGAACAAAAAATATTGAATACCTTCGAGGGCAATAATGCTATTCTTGATTTTCTCAATCCAGACAATGCTCCGTATACTCCGCTTGTGGAAATTCCTGATCATCTCAATCCGTATCGAAAGAATGGGGTGAGAATTTTTGCAAAACTTATGAATGCTCTACCACTCGCAAATGTGAAATCGCTTCCTGCATACAACATGCTTTTGGACCAGAAGGAAAAAGGACTGCTCTCAAATATAGATACTGTTATCGAGAACTCGTCCGGCAACACAGTCTTCTCTCTTGCGGTAATTGCTCGACTCATGGGTATTCCTCACACAAAAGCAGTCGTATCGCACGAAGTAAGTCGGGGTAAATTGAATATATTGAGATTCCTTGGCACCGAAATAATCGTCAATGAAGAACCGATCTGTCCCGATCCAAGCGACCAGACAAGCGGTATTTATAAAGCCAAAGTCTGGGCCAAAGAGAATAATTGGTTTAACCCTGGTCAGTATGATAACGAGGCAAATCCACAGGCCCATTACAAATGGACCGGTCCGCAGATATGGGAGCAGACCAAGGGAAAGATATCTTTGCTCTCAGTTGGTCTTGGAACAACCGGATCAATCGTTGGCAATGGCTCATATCTCAAAAAACAAAACCCTGACATTGAAATCATCGGGGTATCTCGAATTGCAAACAATCCAATACCAGGTGTACGAACGAGTAATCTCTTGAGAGAAATCGCTTTTGATTGGAAATCAGTTCTCGATCATCAGGAAGAAGTCGGGACAACCGAGTCATTCAAACTATCTATGGACCTCTGTCGTGCTGGCCTTTTTGTAGGACCAAGTTCAGGCTTTGCGCTCGTTGGACTTCTCAATCATCTTTCTAAACAGAAATTATCTGGTGAAGAAAAGATTGCAGTGTTTATTTGCCCTGACAGCCCATTCCCATACATTGATGAATATTTTCAATACTTAGATCCAACAAGTTTCCCTACGATAGAAAATGAGCATCTTCTCAAGGGAGAGAGTGGGATTGTTCCTGTTACAAAAGCTCCCATCATCAAGGAACTTACATCAGAGGAAGTGTTCCCGTTACTATTCAACGAAACTCCTGACAAGGTTTGGGAGAAGATAAAGAACAAAGAAAAAATAAATTTAAGTAATGACTCGTTTATTATTGATGTCCGTAATGAGGGTGAATATGAGGATCACCATATTCCCGAATCAGTACATGTCCCTTTTCACAACATTGATCAATTCTTAAAGAAACAAAAGAAGATGCTCAAAAAATATCAATCCGTCGTGTTTGTGTGCAGACATGGTAACACCAGCCGACTTGCTGCTTTCAAGGCAGAACAGATCGGCATCAAGTCTATAAGTCTCAAGGGTGGCGATGCGCAGTGGAGCAGACTCAATTTACCGAGAGTTCGTGCCGAGAAATGTATCGTTAAATTCGACTTAGAATAGACCCGTATTTCATCAACTCCTCCCTCGTCGGCCTCACCACCGGATACAATCCATCCTTCAAATTCGGCAGGTAGGCGGCCAAGGGATCCAGCTTCCAAAAGGTTCCTATCTCAGCCACCATGTCGAGGGGTCTGGGGAGGAATCCGCGTGGGCGAGTCCAGCGCCCCGCCTCCATATCCCCAGAAAAATAGTGGCGGGGCGCATCATTTTAGATTTCGCTTCTTGGATTTGTGTATTAAATTTGGCAAGATAATTTCAAAAGCATGCCCCGTTGGTCCCGCCCTGGCGGGATTCTTCGGGGTTTGCGAGGGCTTTAATTCGGGAGCCAGTTGGGGTTATCAGCTAGTTCTAGTACTAGATTGAACGGAGAAGCTATGCTCAAACATAGCTTTTTTCCGTCTACGGTCGGGTTCTGAAGTATGTAGTTCAGAAATGCTCTTTTGTTGACTGGTTCAGAACTATTCTCAAAGATGGTCCTTGCTCTACGAGCTACAGAAATGACCGTAGCTGCAGTGGTTTGATAGTCGTAATCAGCTTTGCGATGCTCTGACATTTCAATTTCAAGTAGTTGCATTTGCTCTTGAAGTTCTTGATGCTTTTTGTCATATATATCCTTAGTAATCCACCATCTGCCTTCTTGGCAATCCAAGTATAAATAGTGTCCTCACCGATCCCATGATCGAGAGCGGCCTGAGCGACTGTGACCCCATCATTTTTAATACGATTAATAATTTGCTCCTTAAGTTCGGGAGCGATTTTTTGTCTTTTCATATACCTTGTATATTAATTAGATTGATAAATTATACAAGATTGGTGTCAAAATTTTTGGGTCCGGGCCATTGTTACGTTGAGCCCGTGTACAGGAACGAGTGGTGCATGTTCTAATAAAAATGCAATATAACTCACTGGTGGTGCTGGGGCGGTGCTATTGATCGCTTAAAACAGTACAGTGAATATGTCTGGCGGTACTGCCGCAAAAGCTCTTATAGGTGAAACAGTAAAGCTTTCAGGCGGTGCAACCGTAACATATGATACAGGCCTCCAACAATTAAATTTTTCTAGTGGCTCAGCGGGAGCAAACAATATTAAGCTTTGGAGAGAAGTTGAATAGTCTTTGGTGGTTTCGTGTTAAAATAACCGTATGAAAAATTCAGCAAAGCGACGAAAACTAGTGGTAGGTAATTGGAAAATGAATCCTCAAACACATGAGGAAGCTCGAAAAACGCTTATGGGTATAAAAAAAGTATTTACAAAAATTAAAAATGTAGATGTTGTGGTATGCGCTCCGTATCCATATCTTTTTTTACTTGGAAAAGGTGCATATCCTGTTTTATGGGGAGCGCAGGACGTATTTTGGGAGACGTCCGGCTCTTTTACGGGTGAAATAAGTGCCCACATGCTTGTGAATAGTGGGTGCACGCACGTAATTATTGGTCATTCTGAACGCAGGACACTCGGAGAAACCGATGAAGTTGTTTCAAAAAAGATTTTTGCTGCTGTTGGGGAAGGTTTGAAGGTTATTGTATGTGTTGGGGAAAAGGAGCGTGATGAACACGGGCAATATCTTGAGTTTCTTAAAAATCAATTACGCGACTCTTTCGCAAAAGTACCCAAGCGTTATATTTCTCAACTTATCATTGCCTACGAACCACTATGGGCGATTGGGAAGAGCTACAACACCGCCATGACTGGTAAAGATATGCAGGAAATTTCTATTTTTATTAAAAAAATTCTTGCGGATCTTTATAGTAAAGATGAGTCTGCAAAAACACCAATTCTCTATGGCGGATCTGTCGCACCAATAAATGCAACCGATCTTATTGAATCAGGTCAAATTGATGGTTTTCTTGTGGGTCGTCAAAGTCTTGAAGCGGGGAGCTTTAATCAGATTATTGAAATTGTAAGTAAGACTCGCATCTCATAATATGCGCCCCATTAAAGATATAGGCTCCGTGCGCGGTAAAAAAGTATTATTGCGGCTTGACCTCAATGTCCCTTTGCGGAATGAAGAAGTTGCGGATGATTTTCGTATTAAAAAATCGATCCCCACCATACAATGGCTTCGAGAAGGGGGGGCAAAAATTATTATTATTAGTCATTGTGAAAACAAAGATACGCCAACACTTCGCCCTGTATTTAAATACCTTGCACAAACCTTGCCGATCTCTTTTATCGAAACATACGTAGACGAAAAAACTCACGAGGCTGTTGATGCACTACAGGACGGTGAGATGATTCTTTTGGAAAATCTTCGACAGTACGATGGTGAAAAACAAAATGACAGAGCTTTTGCCTCAATGCTCGCATCGCTTGCCCATGTATATGTAAATGACGCTTTTTCGGTGTCTCATCGGGAGCATGCGTCGATCGTTGGTATTCCTAACATTATTCCTGGATACGCAGGATTTTTGTTGCAACGTGAAGTAGAGAATTTATCTAAATCTTTCAATGCGCCACACCCATTTCTTTTTATACTTGGTGGCGCAAAATTTGATACAAAAATTCCGCTCATTAAGAAATTTTTAACTATTGCTGATACAGTTTTTGTTGGTGGAGCTCTTGCTAATAATTTTTTCAAAGAACAGGGGTACAATGTAGGGAGGTCTCTTGTGTCGGATGGCGATTTTAGTTTAAATGAATTATTGAAAGATAAAAAAATTATTCTACCGATTGATGTGGTTGTAAGACGAGGTGAGAAAATTGATATAAAAAACATAGCGTCAGTGGGGGACGAGGATATGATTCTTGATGCTGGCCCCGAAACACTTGAAATGCTCAATCAAGGTATTTCAAGTGCACAATATATTTTATGGAATGGTCCATTAGGTAATTTTGAAGTTGGATTTAAAGAGGGGACGCTTCTGCTCGCTCAAAAAATAGCTCAAAGTAGTGCTCAATCAGTGCTTGGTGGTGCCGACACCCTTGCTGCAATCAGCGAGCTTCAGCTTGAAGAGAAATTTACTTTTGTATCGTCTGGCGGTGGTGCAATGCTCGATTTTCTTTCAAGTGGAACACTTCCGGGTATTGAGGCGCTTCACGAGAAATAAAAAAATGCACCGAATTATTTATAGAAATTTTTTTATTTCTCGAGCATTTGTTTCAAAATCATTTTTATCTCCTTGTGCTGTTTGCGGGTCTGGATATATCCAGATATGAGCATGGGGAACTTCTTCTCCAATAATTTTTGAAAATATCGCTTCTGTTTTGAATGCTTTTCGTTCTGCTTGTACAATTTTTTGCACCACCTCCATGTATGTTCCTATCGCTGGAACATCCCATACCCATCGATGATGGCTTTTAGATATAACAAGTGCATGGCCTGGAGAGATGGGTCGGATATCGAGAAATACAAGGAAGCTCTCATCTTCGTATATTTTGTACGCTGGTATTTTTCCTTGTACAATTTTGCAGAAAATACATTGTTCCATACCACCATGATATCATAATGATATGGACAATTACGTACTTCAAGAACTGGTTTTATACAATACAAACACTGATACTGAACTCGCAGAATATCCCGAATTACTTCGTCAGCTTTTACGTACTCGTGGTATTTCTACTCGCGAAAGTGCTCAACAATTTTTAAATCCAGATTATGATCGCGACAACCATCATCCGTATCGAATGAAGGATATGGGAAAAGCGGTTCTTCGCATTATTGATGCAATTTCAAAAAAAGAACGTATTGTAATTTACAGTGATTATGACGCAGACGGTATTCCGGGCGCAGTGGTACTTCATGATTTTTTTAAAAAAATAGAGTTTGATACTTTTTTCAACTACATTCCACATCGTACCGATGAAGGTTTTGGTCTCAACGTACCCGCAGTAAAAGATTTTATTGCTCAGGGTGTGAAACTTATCATCACCATCGACTGTGGCATCGCCGATGTAGAGCCCGTAGCACTTGCCCATGCACATGGTGTTGATGTAATTATTACCGATCATCATGAGGTTGGCATGGAGATTCCGCCAGCGTATGCGATTTTGAATCCAAAACAGCCCGATTGTCAGTACCCAGAAAAAATTTTATGTGGTTCGGGTGTTGTATTTAAATTAGTTCAAGCGCTCGTGCAAGCGGTGCAACAGCGGGGAATTGTGAAAGAAATTCGTCATGGTTGGGAGAAGTGGCTCCTTGATATGGTTGGACTCGCAACACTTTCTGATATGGTTCCGCTTGTGGGGGAAAATAGGGTGTTTGCATATTATGGTTTGAAGGTGTTGCGTATTTCGCCGCGCATTGGCTTGATGAAATTACTTAAGACCGTCAAAACACATCAACGACATATCACTGAAGATGATATTGGTTTTATGATCTCTCCACGTATCAATGCTGCTTCACGTATGGGTGTTCCCTTGGATGCATTTAAATTACTTTCAACCAGAGATGAAGTTGAGGCAGATCGATTGAGTCTGCATTTGCATACGATAAATAATGAGAGAAAAGGAATTGTTGCGTCTATCGTGAAGGAAATAAAAAAGACGATACATGAGCGTATTGCGCAGGACAATATGAAAAAAGTTCTGGTGATTGGAAATCCTTCTTGGAAACCGTCACTACTTGGTCTTGCGGCAAATACACTCAAAGACGATCATGGTTGTAGTGTATTTTTATGGGGGCGTGATACGGGGGCGATTATAAAAGGATCATGTCGTTCTGATGGTACCGTAAGTGTTGTCGAGCTTATGAATGCAACAAAAGATTCTTTCATCTCTTTTGGTGGTCACAAAATGTCTGGTGGCTTTTCAGTTTCGCATGAAAAAATTCATTTTCTTGAAGATGCAATTGTTGCCGCGCATGAAAAATTAATACAAGAAGCAGAGAGTGCACGTGGTTGCGTAGCGAGCAAGGAGAATAGGGTCATTATTGATAAAAAATTGTCTCTCGATCAGGTAGATTGGAGTACCTATAAAATTGTAGAGCAGCTCGCACCGTTTGGTGTGGGAAATCCTAAACCACTTTTTCTTTTTGAGCGAGTGAAAATTAATGAGGTGGTGTTATTTGGGAAAGAAAAAAATCACCTTGAGCTGCGTTTTATAAATACCGCCGGTAAACGAGTTTCAGCAATTTCTTTTTTTGTGTCCCCAGAAAAAGTGCGTGTGCTTGGTGCACAAATGCCGATACATCTCGTTGCGACACTTGAAAAATCAATGTTTAAAAATTATCCCGAATTACGTTTACGAATTGTAGATATTATCATTCCACATGAATAAGCAGAAAAAAAGTTATTCAGATGAGCACGTCATTATTTTCAGTGATGGAGCATCAAAAGGAAATCCAGGACCGGGCGGTTGGGGGGCGGTTGTGGTTTTTAACGGCCACGTTATTGAGCTTGGGGATAGAGAGAATCATACAACTAATAATAAAATGGAATTGATGGCGGCAGTGGATGCTCTTAACACTTTGAATGCTCTAAGTGTGACCGAGAATTTTTCAGGACAAGAAATACTTCTTCACACTGATTCAAGATATGTAATTAATGGTATTACAAAGTGGATTTCGGCGTGGAAAAAGCGAGATTGGAAAACACTACAAAAAGAAGATGTGTTACATCGAGATCTGTGGCAAGCGCTTGATGCGGCTGTTTCAGCTACTCAGCTCAAGGGCGGAGTATTGCGATGGGTACACGTGCCGGGTCATAGCGGAGTTTGGGGTAATGAGCGTGTTGATCAAATCGCATCTAGTTTTGCTGAAGGTATTGCGTCAAGATTATTTTCAGGAAGTTTGTCTAAGTACGGCACAGATATTTTAAATATTTCTTTTGATAGTACAAAGAAAGAACAGAAGGATAGTAATAAAAGTCGTTCACGCGCGCAGGCATATTCATACGTGAGTATGGTTCTCGGGGTAATACACATCGATCACACATGGCTGGAGTGTGAAAAACGAGTAAAACGAGTTCCTGGGGCGCTTTTTAAAAAAACATTGAATGCCACTGAAGAAAAAGAGATCGTACGTGACTTTAAAAATAGAGCGTAATACACGGGATGTAGTGTGGAAGCACAGTACAATTTTATTTTTTCTTTAACTTCTCTTTAACAATTTTTCGTATAGTCGTGCTATGCGGGGGCATACTTTTTATTCAAGTATTCTTGGTTTCTTGTCAGGAGTGGCGATCAGTTCTTTTTTTCATGTTTCTATGTGGGTTGGTGTGTATGTGTTTGGGCTGTCTCTTCTTGTGCTTGGCGTGGTTTTATTGTTTCGAAACACACGCGTTTTTCGACATGTGCGCGTTTTTCGACATACGTACGTTTTGGATGATATACATGTTTTGGGTCATGCGCGTATAATTTCAGCACACAGCATTTTATTCATCCTATGCTTTTGCATGTTGTGCGGTCTTGGAATAGTACGGCATTCATTTGTATTTCACACGCCGGCAAATATTTTTTTAGAAGATAGTGTAGGAGCGTCTATTGAGCTTCAGGGACTCATTGTTGTTGAGCCAGACGTTCGCGAAAATAGTGTGCGACTCACGGTGTCTCCTGATACATCTCATTTTTTTATTTTAGATCATGATGTTACTCAATCCACTAATTTTACGAAATCAACTGGTTTTACTGGTGCAAAAAATGAACGACCCGGTACATTTTTAAAGAACGATAAGATTTTGGTAGTAATGGGTTTAGAGGAACATTTTTCATATGGTGATGTTGTTTCACTTTCGGGCACGCTTCAAAAACCAAAAAATTTCGAAACAGATACTGGTAGAGAATTTGATTACATTTCTTATTTACAAAAGGACGGTATTAGGTATCAGATGTATATTCCTAAAATACAACGTATATCACAGGGTCAGGGTAACATGCTTAAAAGCGCACTTTTCCATGTGAAGCGTGTGTTCGTGGAAAGTTTAGGGAGTGTGTTGCCTGAGCCGCATGCATCACTTGCGGCAGGTGTATTGCTTGGTGCAAAAAATTCTCTCGGGAAAGAACTCGAAGATTCGTTTAGAAAATCAGGGCTAATTCATATCGTTGTTCTCTCTGGTTACAATGTATCGATCGTAGCCCATTCTATTGTTTCTTTATTTTCACGTTTACCGCTCCTGATTCGTGTTGGTGGTGGTACATTTGGGATTGCACTTTTCGCACTCATCACAGGAGCGGGTGCTACTGTAGTTCGAGCATCTATTATGGCGGTGCTTGTGCTCATTGCCCGATCAACGGGTAGGACATACGATACGTTGCGCGCATTGTTTTTGGCCGCGGCTATTATGGTCTTTCATAATCCGCTCATCCTCATGTCTGATCCATCGTTTCAGCTTTCATGCATGGCAACATTTTCTCTTGTTGTGCTTTCACCTCATGTAGAACGGTGGCTCTATTTTTTGCCACAACAATTTTCTATAAAAACCACCGTCGCTTCAACAATCGCAACACAGCTTTTTCTACTACCGCTACTCATCTATATGACAGGGATGGTTTCTATCGTGTCACTTATCACCAATCTACTCGTATTACTCACTATACCACTCACTATGCTTACTAGTTTCATAACGGGCATTGTGAGTCTTGTCTCTCAGTTTGCGGGGGCAATTGTGGGCTACGGATCATACATATTACTCGAATATATTTTTACCATTGTAGAAATTTCTGTTTTGTTGCCATTTGCGTATATAGAATTACCACCATTCCCCTCATGGCTTATGTACACATCCTACGTGTTATTTTTTTTGTGGCTATGGAAAGTCGGAGGTATTGTGAGTAGAGGTGAAGAGAGAGAAAAGGGTCGCCCGGAAGAAGTTATGCTAAGCGGATAGTTTTCGTGCGTTTGAAAAGTTTTTTTCAATTATACTCCAGTTTAGATTTTCAAAAAATGCTTCAACATATTTTTTCTTTTCAGATGTTGGATAGTCGTAGACAAATGCATGTTCCCACATATCGAGCGCAAGTATTGGCTCTAGACCAGTAAGGTGTCCAAGATGTTGTTCTTCAACCCATGCATGCACTAATTGTTCTGTATGGTGATCGTAATACAACATTGCCCAACCAACCCCTCGCGTAAGGGCAATAGATTTAAAACGAGCAAGCCATGCATCAAAAGAGCCAAATTGTGTTGTAAGTACGGTGTAGAGTTCTTCATCAAGATTGATATTTTTCGCCCCCTCTTCTAAACTTTTAAAATAGTATTCATGATTGCGCATACCATCAAATTCAAAACCAAATCGCCGCTGAAGTTCTCCAAGTATGTACGCATTTTTTTCACTGTCTTTACTAAACTCGTCTATTTTTTCAAGAATAAGATTTGTGTGTTTTACGTATCCTGCGTACAGCTTCAGATGCTCCTCAATATTTTTTTTAGAAATACCTATAAGTTCTGGTACTTCAAATGTGTATTCTTTGTATGGTTTCATATTTACTTACTATATCACAATAACTATGGGTATAAATAATCTGAGTATAAAAAAAAATAAAAAATGAAATATATTGCACGTTACCCGCTTTTAGTAGCCGCTATTTTTTTCTCACTAGCTTCTGGCACCCTATATCTTGAGCTAAAAGATTTATTGCCTTCAGGTGTACTCACTGTTTCTGTGCTTGATGTGGGACAGGGCGATGCTATTTTTATAGAAACGCCACAAGGTAATCAAATACTTATTGATAGCGGTCCAAGTGCACATGTCTTGAAACAACTTCAATCCCGGATGTCTTTTTTTGACAATTCCATAGATGTAGTAATGATTACTCATCCTGATAAAGATCATATTGGCGGTTTTAGGCAAATATTTGATCGTTATGATATTGAATTAGTTCTCGAGTCAGGGGTAAAAGTTTCTACGGATATATACAAAAAAGTAGATAGCGCGATTACTCAAGAGGGCTCGAAGAGAATATTTGCGCGACGAGGTATGGATATTGTGCTCGACATAGACGTTCATTTGTTCATATTGTTTCCAGATCGTGATGTGTCGGGTCTTGATACAAATGATGGTTCGATTATTGCAAAACTTGTGTATAAAAATACATCCATGATGTTTATGGGCGACGCTTCGGATAACATCGAGACGTATTTGGTGGAGCAAGATGATGGGTTACTCGATAGCGATGTGCTTAAAGTTGGGCATCACGGCTCAAAAACTTCGACGAGTGAATTGTTTGTTGATGTTGTGTCACCAGATGTGGCGGTGATTTCTGCTGGAAAAAATAATAGGTATGGACATCCACACGAAGATATTCTACGCCGTTTTTCGGAGCGCGATATTTTTGTAGTTGGAACATACGAAGAGGGAACGCTTGTGTTTGAGTCTAATGGTAAGCTATGGGTGAGGAAATAAGTTATCCACAGAGTTTATTAGTTGGTTTCAACCCCCATGGAGTGTGCTTCATTTTCTTTCATTTTTTAACCTAGCAATATATAACAAAAAATCGGCCGAAGCCGATTTTTGTGCCACACATATAGAGTGGCTGAGCGAATAGTTTTTTATTTAAATCAACCCCGCTTTTTTGAGTGTTGCAAAAGCACCATTTTTGTTGATTGTTTTTAGAGCTCGAGTAGAAACAGTTAAAATTATGTGTTTTTTGAGTTCAGGAACATAAATTTTCTTTTTCTGCAGGTTTAAATACTTTCGAGTTTTTCCTGTAGGATTAAACTGCGTTGCGCGAGTTCGGTTGCTATAACCTCCTCCCATAATAGAAGTTCGTTTTGTAATGTCGCAAATTTTTGCCATAATATGTAAAGTGAATGCTCTGTATGCTATCATATGATTCATATTTAGCAAGTATTATTATGAGCATCGACAGTATATTTCAAATTCTTATTCTTCTTATGTCTGTGGTTGTCCACGAAGTGTCGCATGGCTATGCGGCCTATCTTTTGGGTGATCCTACAGCAAAAAACCAAGGAAGACTTACATTAAATCCAATAAAACACCTCGATATTTTCGGGTCCATTATTTTACCAGCCATTTTAATCCTTATGCGAGCAAACTTTCTTTTTGGATGGGCAAAGCCGGTACCATACAATCCATATAATTTTCGTAATCAACGGTGGGGGGAGCTTATTGTTGCTGTAGCTGGGCCACTTTCAAATATAGCAATCGCTATAGTATTTGGCCTACTTATTCGATTTTTATTGCCAACTGGGCTTTTATCTGCAGATGCTATAAGTATCTCAGCTTCTATTGTCTTTATAAACATATTACTTGCGATCTTTAATCTCGTACCCATCCCACCACTTGATGGATCAAAAATTCTTTTTTCTGTACTGCCGTATCATATGCAGCACATACGCAATTTCCTTGAATCCTATGGGTTTATGCTTGTGTTGCTTTTCATATTTTTCTTATGGCCAGCCGTGTATCCTATAGTAGTATTTTTCTTTTCATTGGCTACGGGGCTTGGGATATAGGGCGGGGAGGTGGCACTAACGGCTTGCATTTTTTATCGCAACATATTAGAGTATGTCGTATTAAGCGGTAAGCGCTTTTTTAGTCTATGCTTGACCTATGTCAACAATAAATCAACTCGTAAAGAGAAAAAGAAATAAAACAAAGCGAAAGTCAAAAGCCGTCGCTCTTTCTCGTGGTTTTAACGTGATTAAAAATCGACCCGTATACTACCCCGCTCCGTTTAAACGAGGTGTATGCACAAAGGTAACTACAAAAACCCCCCGGAAACCTAACTCTGCTATTCGAAAAATCGCCCGTGTTCGCCTTACAAACGGTATGGAAGTAACAGCATACATTCCAGGTATTGGACACAATCTCCAAGAACATTCAGTGGTTATGATTCGAGGTGGACGTGTAAAAGACGTTGGTCTTCGATACACTATTGTTCGTGGGAAGCTTGATGCAACTGGTGTAGATAAGCGAATGACAAGTCGTAGCGTATATGGAACTAAGAAACCTAAGAAATAATCGAATATATTCATGAGACGAAAAGTAAAAAATCGAAATATTGTTGGACCAGATTCTGTATATGATTCAGCAAAAGTAAACAAACTTATCAACTACGTAATGGATAGTGGTAAGAAAAATACTGCACAAAAAATTGTGTACGGTACGCTTACTCAAATAAAAGAAAAGGCAAAAACTCAAGATCCTGTTGAGGTTTTAGACATGGCTCTTAAAAATACGAGCCCACTTATGGAAGTTCGATCACGACGTGTTGGAGGTGCAAACTATCAAATTCCTCGTGAAGTTCGACCAGAACGACGACTCGCTCTTTCTATGAAATGGATTATTGAGGCTGCTCGTGCAAAAAAAGGCTCTCCAATGCACGTTCGACTCGCTGATGAAATTATTGCTGCAAGTAAAAATGAAGGTGAAGCAGTGAAGAAACGAGAAAATACACATAAAATGGCTGAAGCAAACAAAGCTTTTGCTCACTTTGCGTGGTAGGTCTATTTTACGCTTGAACGTACGTACGCAAAAGAATCAATAGCTTCGCATCACTTTGTTAATAATTGAATTGGCACACGAAGAGAAATTCCCATGTGGAGTCGGGTGTTTGACCCTCCCCCCAAATTTTTGACACCATCCTTGTATAATTACTAGATAATTAATACAAGTAACATGAGAGGAAAAACAATAGCACCTGAGGTGAAGGA